>Ga0163147_10003269_pt1 | contig 21910 bp, 21 predicted proteins | sample OliLakLV19MP6G1_FD_148597 | JGI IMG/M metagenome (GOLD analysis project Ga0163147, IMG submission 148597) | Freshwater microbial mat bacterial communities from Lake Vanda, McMurdo Dry Valleys, Antarctica- Oligotrophic Lake LV.19.MP6.G1 | ecosystem: Environmental > Aquatic > Freshwater > Lake >...
TATCGGACTATAAAGACAGACACTAATTTGATTTCCAGAAATAAGGTGTAAACAACACCAATATCGTAAAAATTTCAAGGCGCCCCAATAGCATCAGGAAAGAAAGCACCCACTTGACCTCCGGCGAAAGCCAGACAAAATTATCCACCGGCCCGACTTTGCCAATGCCGGGGCCTACATTGCCCAGACAAGTAGCCACGGCGCCAATGGCGGTCAGGAAATCAACGCCCATGATAGACAGCACCAAAGAACCCAGCACAAACAAGATCATATACAACAACAGGAAAATAAAAATATGGATAAGAACCTTGCCCGCCACCACCTCGCCATTCAGCTTCAGCGGCACAATGGCTCTGGGGTGGATAAGGCGTTTGAATTCCAGAAAAGAATTGCGAAAAAAAACAAAATGCCGGATGATTTTGATGCCGCCCGCAGTTGAGCCGGCGCAGGCTCCGATAAACAAAAGCACAAAAAACAGCATAGTAAGCCCCGACGACCAACTGGTGTAATCCGCAGAAATGAAGCCAGTTGTCGTGATGACGGATACTAATTGAAAAAGGCTGTCGCGAAAAGATTTTTCCAAAGGCTGGTCGGTGGCCTGGTGTACGCCAAGGGTAATGACGACAGCAAGTACGAGTACCAAAACCAAATAAGCCCGGAATTCATCGCTGCTCCATACTTTTTTGAATTTTCCTTTTAGTCCGTAATAAATAATCGTATAGTTGATCCCTGCAATGAACATGAACAGGATGAGGGTATACTGAATGATTGGCGAGGTAAAGTGAGCCACACTGGCATTTTTGGTGGAAAATCCCCCTGTAGCCATGGTAGCCATGGCGTGGTTGATGGCGTCAAAAAACGTCATGCCTTCCGCCCAAAGCAAAAGGGTCAGTAATCCGGTCAGGGCCACATAGATCAGCCAAAGGCGCTTGGCCGTTTCCCGGATGCGGGGATGCACCTTGTCGGCAGTTGGACCGGGTGCCTCTGCAACAAAAAGTTCGACGCCGCCAATGCCCAGTAACGGGAAAAGCGCCACCGTCAGTACAATGATGCCCATGCCGCCAATCCAATGGGTGAGACTGCGCCAAAGCAAAATCCCTTTGGGCGTTCCTTCAATATCAGCAATAACCGTAGCGCCTGTGGTGGTCAACCCCGAAGCCGTTTCAAAGAACGCATCCGCAATATCCGGCAACACGCCGCTGAAAATAAAGGGCAGCATCCCGAAAAGCGTCATGGCCAACCAGCCCAGCGCCACAATAAGGTAGCCCTCGCGTTTGTTGACGCCTTTCCCATTCACCGATTTGAAAAAAAACAGCAGCGACGCTCCGAAAACTATGCAAATGAGTGCAGAAAGTGCAATCGGGCCTTCATCTCCGCCGTGATAGTAGTAGCAGGCGGGCAAACAGGCCAACATCAGTCCGCCAAGTAGCAGCAGGGTGACACCAATGACACGGGCTATAGGATGAAAACTGATCAACTTTCCTGAGCTTAGGTGATTTATCGAAAGAGGTTTTCTACTTTGGCAATGGCCTCCGGTAATGCGAATACAATGACTTTGTCATCCACCTGAAACCGGAAATTGCCGTCGGGGATCAAGCTTTCCTTCCCCCGGATAACACCTCCAACCAGCGCCGACTTGGGAAAATGCAGATCTTTGAGCGCTTTCCGGGTGAGCTGATTTTCTTTATGAACGACAAACTCGATTACCTCGGCATCCACTCCATTAATGCTGGTGACTGCCGCAACCTGACCCTTGCGGACGTAGCGGAAAATGTTGTTGGCTGCAATCAGCTTTTTATTGATGAGCGTATCTACCCCGATGTTTTGGGAAATGTGGGTATATTCTTTATTCTCAACCTGGGCAATCGTTTTGTAGACGCCGTGATTTTTCGCCGTAAGGCTGGCAATGATGTTGGCTTCAGAATTGTTGGTCAGGGCAATGACTGCGTCCATATTGTCTAATCCTTCTTCAACCAGCAGGTCAAAATTACTGGGCTCGCCGTTGATGACCAGGGTATGGTTCAAGATTTCGCTTAGGTATTTGCAATGATCCTTGTCGCGTTCGACCAGTGTGACATTGAAGTTGTTTTCCAGCAACTTGGCCGTTGCAACGGCAAGGTCGGTTCCGCCAAGGATCATGATGTTTTTAACTTTCACCTTCTTTTTACCCACCATATTTACCAGCGTATCAATGTCTTCCTTGTCGGTAATGAAGTAGATGTGGTCATTTCGGAGCAATATGGTTTCTCCGTTGGGAATAATGGTTTGATGCCCCCGGAGAATCGCAATCGGACGCACAGTTGCCTCGGGATCAATCCGATGCAACTCGCTTAGTTTCACATTGATCAATAGCGATGTTTCTCCCAGCGTAAGCCCAATAAGACTAATCCTGCCTTCCTCAAACTCGTAAATATCCGTAAAGGAACACTGCCCGATCAACCGCTGGATTTCTTCAGCCGCCAGTTGGCTTGGCGCAATCAGGGCATCCACGCCTAACTCTTCAAACATTTTCCGTTGCTCGTCCTCCAGATAATCCATCGTTTTCACCCGGGCAATGGTTTGCCGGGCACCCATCTTTTTGGCTAAAATAGCCGTGAGCAGGTTGGTTTTTTCAGAAGTTGTCACAGCCAATACCAGCTCAGCACGCGATACCTGCGCCTGTTCTAGTATCTCTATGGAAGAAGCGTCGCCCCGAAGGGTCATTACATCGAGGTGGGTTGCCGCATAATCCAGCACATCCTGGTTGGAATCTATCAGCACGATGTCGCGTTGTTCAAAGGCAAGTAACTCGGCGAGGTGAAAGCCGACGTCTCCCGCGCCAGCAATAACTATTTTCATTTTTTATGTAGCTTGTACGGCACACGATGAAAAGCTTGTGCGCTATTCCGGTGCAAATATAGCTGTCTCTCAGTTGGTTTTGTAAAAAAAAATGGCAATTCCGCGTTCGTTACTCCGCCAATTCAATGATTATTGCAGAATTGCCCGATGCAAGGCTTCCAGGTTTTTCCTGTTTTCGGGCAACCACATGGCATTCAGCACATCGTCTTTTTCCAATTTGGTGATGTGAAAGGAAATCGCCGCCTTCAGTTTTTTGCGGTCACGGGGGCGGTAGACAAAACGGATCACCTCCATCCGGTCTTTTCCAAGCAAATTGTACATCAACCCCAAGCTGTTGTCGTATTGAAACTCCTGTAGGGTAAACACCTTACCGGCAATGCCCACGGGGTTAAACAGGCTTTCGATGACCCCGATATTGTTGCTTGCGGAAATCTCTTTCGTGCGCTCAGACGTATTGATTTGCACCAAAACCACGCCGGAAGTATTTTTTTCAATCCAGTCGCGGAAAACCTGCACAAAACGAATGGCAGAAAACAGGCCGTAATTGTCCAAAGCGCCGGCATCCATGACCTCTATGCTTGGAATGCTGGGCAAATGCACATTGGGCAAAATGTAGGGATAGGTGGCATTCATGCGCAAAGCGGTCAGGAAGCGCAGGCTGTCAGCACTTTGGGCACCAAACATCCAACCGTAATCCACTGCGTCCACTTCCAGCGTTTGACGATGCGCTGCGCTAACCGGAGGAATCATCATAAAAGAGGCACCGTGCGGAGACACCACCAGCCGCCTGCCATCATTTACAATGGTTGGCGTGAGGTACAACATGGGGATCAGTGCGCGGCGCTCGGGATCGCGGTAGTCCGACAGGCTTTTGTCGAGCAGGCCATGCGTATTTTCGTTCAACTGCCGTTCAAAAATATACCCCCGGTCTTTGTTGTAGGTATGGCCGCTTTGCTGAAATCTCGCCCAGGGCAGAAAAATATCATTTGTGACAATCGTGAACGCGATTGAATTGAGTAAATCTTTGGAAATCTGGTCAATATGGCTATGATCGTAAACATTCAGCGCTTTCCCGTTTTGCTTTTGCAAATACAGTTCGCGCAAATACGACGCGCCGATCATACCCCCGGAAGCCCCCGTGATGAGGACGGAGTGAGGCATTAATTGCCCGTCCATCAAGCTGTCTGCGGTTTGAATTACCTTCATGGTCCAGATGGCCGAACGCAAACCTCCGCCACTGACGCAAAACAGAACCATCTTGGGTTTTCCCGGCCGCTCTCGTTGAGCGCTGACTTTTGATAACCAGGTATTTAAGATGTCTGTAGTGTTTTTTTTATCGAGTTCAATCTGCCCCGACTCGCAGACCTCCTGCATGCGGGCAAGGGAATATTCGGCAGGCTCACAGCCATAGTCCATGCCGTAAGCTTTGTTGCGCTGGTGTAGCTCGTCGAAGCTGGTGACATAATTTGCTACAAAAAGAAGGCCCAAAAATACGGTGAACCACCAATGGCTGAACCAGTAAATAATGGCGCCAATGATGGCTGTAAAAATGCTGAGTAGGATAAAAATACTGGCAGCAGCGGGAATCCGGAAGGCAGCAGCGTCAATCAGATAACCCAGCGCGAGCAACAAGCCCATCGTCAGCAACTGGAGCAGCAACACGTTGAGGTGGTTTTGCCGGAAGATATTGAGCAACAAGCGCACATCATAGTGAGCCACACTCCGCACCAACTTTGGCCGGAAGGACTCATTCAGATACGTCATCACTTTCCATCGGTTTTCATCCTGTTTGATGTAATCCATATCCACATCCCGGCGCCCCGGCACAAAAAGCCGCTCTGTTTCCTGCGGGGTCGTCGGTTCTATTTCGTAGTAGGAAATGTCCTTGTTGGTGAGATGAAAATACGCGCTGTAAAATATCAGGATGGCCAATCCGCCCGAACAAAGGCCCAGCCAGCGCAGGAATGCCCCCCAAATGGGGACTGATTCATAAACCAATTGAAAATGAAAGATATACCCGCTGTACAAAATGAAAAAAACCAGAGGGAGCAAACTGTTGTTTATACAAAACTTGGTGAATGGCCGCGACAGGGAAGCCAAGAAGGGAAAATGATGGGAATTGAGTAGGTAGGTGGTCAGGTTCCAGCTCATCACGAAGCCCCCATAGGCCAATCCCACTAAAAAAAAGCTAAAAAAATCAATCGAACCCTGGTATTCAGGATCCAGAAAAAGGTAGGGAATGCCCAGCTTATTGCCGATTTTGCCGGTAATGAGCAACGCGACCAAGAGCCACATGCCAATGAGTAGCACATTGCTGCGCACATGCGACAGCAACAATTGCAACGGAAATGAATAAAAGAGTTGTTCGAAGTACTGCTTCATCTCTTTCAGGATTTAGAGCTTGTTTGGGAATTCAAAACAAGCACTTATTTCTGCGTAAAATAATAAATTTGCGCTTTCTTATTAAAAAACGCAATCCTTCATGAATATTGCTGTAGTTGGAACCGGATATGTCGGGCTGGTAACTGGCGCTTGTTTTGCCGAAACCGGCAACCACGTCGTTTGTGTGGACATTGATGAGCAAAAGGTAGCCCGGATGCGCCGTGGAGAAGTCCCGATTTTCGAGCCTGGCTTAGAACTAATTTTTGAGCGAAATACAAAACAAGGGCGTCTTTCTTTCACCACCAACCTCGCTGAGGCTATCGCCCCCGCCCAAATCATCATTTTAGCGTTGCCAACCCCGCCCGGGGAAGACGGTTCCGCCGACCTTTCTTACATTACCGGGGTGGCTGCCCAATTGTCGCACCTGCTGAAGACCGATTACAAAGTTATTGTTGACAAAAGCACCGTACCGGTCGGGACCTCCGAAATCGTACACGCCATTATTGCCCAGCATGCTGATGAAGCCCTTTTTGACGTCGTTTCCAATCCCGAATTCCTGCGGGAAGGGGTGGCGGTTGAAGATTTCCTGAAGCCGGATCGGGTGGTGATTGGCACGCAATCAGAACGAGCCAAAAAAATTATGCGCCTGCTTTACGAACCGTTTGTGCGCCAGGGAAATCCCATTATTTTTATGGACGAGCGCTCGGCAGAATTGACGAAATACGCAGCGAATGCCTATCTGGCTACGCGCATCTCCTTCATGAACGAAATTGCCAACCTTTGCGAACGCATTGGTGCCAATGTGGACATGGTACGGGCCGGTATCGGCAGCGATACCCGCATTGGCAAACGCTTCCTGTTCCCGGGGGTGGGTTATGGCGGCAGTTGTTTCCCAAAAGACGTTCGGGCGTTGGCCAAAACAGCCAGCGATCACGCCTACGATTTTCACATCCTAAAGTCCGTGATGCGGGTCAATGAATACCAGCGGCACATACTGACCCGGAAAATAAAAACGTTTTTCAACGACGACCTGGATGGAAAAACGATCGCTATCTGGGGGCTTTCTTTCAAACCCAATACCGACGATACCCGGGAAGCGCCCGCGCTCTACCTCATTGATGAATTGCTGGAAGCAGGGGCGGTCGTGAACGTATACGACCCCGAAGCGATGGGGAATGTTAAGGCCATTTATGGCGACCGGCTGCAGTTCGCTTCAGATCAGTACGAAGCGCTCGGTGGTGCCGATGCCTTAGCAATTGTGACGGAATGGAGCGTTTTCCGGACGCCCAATTTTCAGATGATGGCAGATTTGCTGAACGACAAGGTCATTTTCGACGGTCGAAATCTCTACGATTTAAACCAAATGGAAGAGCATGGTTTTTATTACGACAGCATTGGACGAAGCACCATTCTAAAGCCATAATATAAAATAAAAAATATGCGAAACCTGTTTTTTCTGTTGCTCCTGATGGGCGCGGTCACTGGTTGCGGCTCCTCCGGAACACCATCCGATAAAGGACTCCAAAGTGGAGAAGACGACGCTAATCTGGAAGTCATCGAGGCAACGACCGAAGACGGTTACTTAGAGAGGTTTTCGCGCCGAAAGGCGGATTACGCACGCGAAGGCGCTTATTACAAACTCAATCCTGACGGGCAATTAATCGAATTGGCGCATTATGAAAACGACACCCTTCACGGCCAGCGCATTCTTTTTTTTGCAACGGGCGACACCCTACAGATTGAACACTACCAAAGAGGTTTTTTTGAAGGAAATTACCAGGCCTTCTACCCTGGGGGAAAACTCGAACTGGAAGGCGTCTATGTAGCCAACACGATGGATGGCCTGTGGAAAGGCTATTACGAAAACGGGCAGTTGAAAGAAACGGTTACTTTCAGGGAAAATGAAGAAAACGGCCCCTTCGTCGAATACCACCCCAATGGCCAGCTCAAAGCCGAAGGCTATTACAAAAACGGCGATAAAGAAGAAGGCCTGCTCAAACTCTACAACGAAAACGGAAAACTTGTGAAGACGATGAATTGTAATTCAGGCATTTGCCGCACCATTTGGAAAGACAAAGCGGGCTAACAACTGCTTTGTCTTTCTTTAATGCGCTCAAATTCCACTTCATAACGGCTATCGTTTGTCTCCATCACGCGGTCCCAGAAATTAAAATACAACCCGTAATTGCAGTTGGCCCGCTGGTGGTGCATGTTGTGGTGCGTTGACGTGTTCATCCATTTCCAAACCGGATGGCGCACAAAACCTTTTGGAAACAGCTCGTATCCAAGGTGGCCGGTTACATTAAAAAACAAAGACCACACGGCGAACAGCAACAAAGCAAGCGGATGAAACGGCACACACAAAATGGCAATGGGAATGATGCCGAATTCCAGCACGGCTTCTAAAGGCTGAAAAGACAGCGATGCCCAGGGCGTCGGATTCCGCGAATTGTGATGCACCCGGTGTGTCAGCATGAAAACTTTCGGATGATGCATCACCCGGTGCATCCAGTAAAAATAGGTGTCGTGCAGGACGACCATAAAAACAAAGGAAAAAGCAAAATAACCCCAACCGTAAGCGCTGACATCGGTATAAATCCGGGTAACCCCGGCTTCCCGGGCGCAATAAATGCAAATTCCCATGAGGGCAAAAATCAATGCCGTAGATGCGGAATGCAACACTTCACTCCAGATGTGCTTTGGATCGGGAAACCGCTGCTGAATCTTGTATTTCAGCCAGCTGCGCCGCTTAACAACATAAAAAATAAGGAAAGCTGCGCCGGCCATAAACGCATAACGCAAAAAAACAGTAGCCGCGCCGAGTAACCCGCCAAGGGGAATGCCGAATTTTTCAATGAAGAAGTACATGGGTTTTGAGTTTTAGCCCCCTAATCCCAAAGGGGGATTAAGAAGGTTAAAGGATAAAGTGAAAAGGATAAAGGGGTTATTGGTTATCAGTTATTTGTTCTAATAACCAATAACCAATAACCAGCTTCAGACGCTTAGGAACATCGCAATAATAAGTTCGCGTTTTCGGCGTGGGGATTTTTCCAGCGGACAAGGCGCAAGAAGGGAGCGTAGCCAAAGCTACGTGACCGACGAAGGCAATTGCGCCGACTGAAAGCAATTGCGGGAAGTCCGGTGGGAAACGCAAGTTCGGCGTAGCCAAAAGCCACCGCCCAAATCGGGAAGTTATTATTTCGGCGTTCCTTAATACAAATCAATCGTATGCGAATGGCCATTGACCATGATCGTCACGCTGCCGTTGCCGTTGAAGACCAGGTCGCCTTCGTAGCTGAAGCTTCGTCCAGCTGTGCCGTTGCCGGTGAGGGTAAAGCTGGCAATCCCGCTCACAATCCGCCGCGTGCCTTTGTCTAAGTTCAGGTCATCGAGTCCAAACAGAAGACTGGAAGTAAAAGCATTTTGGTTGCGAACCTTCGATGTTTGACTCCCCTGCCTGGAATACGTTCCATTGATAACATAGTTAGCGCCGGTAACAATGTTTTCGACCAGCCAGTCGCCGACCGCGCTGTCGTCGGAAAGCATGCGCGCCGTTTCATAGTTCCCTTCTGCCGTGCGGTCGAAGTCAAGAGATTGCGGAATCGAGGCATTGTTGCAATTCAGCGTCCAGACGAAGGTAGCATTGTAAGACGCGGTGACTAAAGGATTGGAGTAGTTGTAGCTTACCGTTGAATCCTTCGTTTCGCCGCAAGGCCCGCCGCCCAACCCGTCTTTCACCATGTATTGTTCTGCGATGTAAACGGCGTCTTCTGATTGCGCGGCAAGGCCGTCCGTATCGGCGAGCAAGGCGCCTTCCACAACAGCAACAATTTCGTCTTCATTAAGTACATCTTGCAGTTCTTCCGTTTCTTTGTTGCAGGAGGCCACGAACAGGCTTGCCATCAGGAGCAAAAACAGGCCGAACAGGTTTTGAGTGTTTTTTTGAAATGCGAGTTTCATGATGTCTGAATAATTTTGAAGGTTAGAAAAAATGTTTTGTTCGATTGATGCCACAAAGAAGGGGTTGACGGGAGCTGCCCACAAAATTTATTCAACCACCGGTGCTAAAGGTTCAATGATCCGCAAAACCGGCCTCACCAACCCGGTCATTGATGGTTTTCTGCAATTGGTTGAATGTTTTGGAACAGTTGAGCAGAGGCCAGTAGATTTGCTGTGTTATTTAGAAGTCCGTCCATTTAGTCTGGTGTCTGAGATTTAGAGTTCGAGAGCAAGGCATGCGAAGGCTCCAAAAACTGGAGTTTACTCGCGTAATTGACCGTTTTTGGGGTTGAGCATAACGCAGCTATCGAACTATAAAGACAGACACTATTTAACGAAAACGCACCATGAAAACTCAGGAAAAAGTCATTAATCGGAGGCTGCAAACCGGATTGCACATTGCCTTGTGGCTGTTGGCGTTTGCAATCCATATCGGGTTCTTCAGCCGCTTTTTTTCACCGGGCGTCACCCTTTTGCGCGGCTTAGGCAATATCCTGCCATTAGTCTTTATCTTTTACCTGAACCTGTTTTTGGTCAATCGTTATTGGGAGCGTGGGCACTACTACCGCTATATGGGCACGGTGCTGCTGCTCGTCTTGGCTGTAACCGTATTCCGAACGCGCATCAACCTCCTTTTTCCCGATATGGAAGGCAACGCCCTCTTCCTGGGAAACGAAAAATTCAGCTGGCGCATAGCCGCACTTGTCACCAATATCGGGGCTTTGTTAGTCAGCGCCTTATACCAGATTCTACAAAACCGCAAACGAGAGGAACAACGCACGCTCGAAGTCATCAACCGCCAGAACGAGGCGCAATTACAGTTTCTGCGGGCGCAAATCAACCCCCATTTCCTGTTCAATACCCTGAATAATATTTACGCGCTGGCGGTTGCCAAATCCGATAAAACCGCCAATATGGTGTTGCGTTTGTCCAACCTGCTTCGATACGTCGTGTACGATGGCAAGGCAGAACAGGTGGCGCTTCCGCGCGAAATTGAACACATCCACCAGTACATCGAGTTGTTCCAGTTGCGTTCGGAAACGCCAGCCAATATCCTTTTTACTGTGGAGAGCCAAACCGAAGGCTATATGATGGAACCCATGATCCTGATCCCCCTCGTGGAAAACTGCATGAAACACTGTGATTTTGACACCAACGATCAGGCTTTTGTTCGCATCACGCTGAAAACACAACCCGGGAAGCTTTTTTTCCAAACCACCAATTCAAAAAGCGACAACGATTTGCAAAAAGACAAGGTGGGCGGGGTTGGCCTGGAAAATATCCGCAAACGCCTGTTGCTGAAATATCCGGAACGGTTCTCGTTTGAGATCAGTGATAAAAAAGATACTTTTGAAGTCCGGCTGGAAATTTAGCTTTAAAATAATGTTATGACAACCTTCAAAACCCTGTTAGTAGACGACGAATACCTTGCACTGAACCTGCTGGAAACCTTTATTCAGGAAATTCCGGAATTGGAGATCGTGGACAAAGTCAAATCCCCAGTCAAAGCGCTGGAAATTCTGACCCAAACCCGGATTGACCTGCTCTTTCTCGACATTCAAATGCCGACGCTCAGCGGCAATAATCTGCTGCGCACCCTGCCCCGTCCGCCGGTCACCATTTTCACAACGGCTTATGCCGACTTCGCCGTGGAAGCGTTCAACCTGAACGTTGCCGATTATTTATTGAAGCCCTTCTCTTTTGAGCGGTTCCTGCAGGCAGTGAATAAAGCCAAAGAACGCCTGCGCGAAAACCCGGTACCGCCGACCGTCGCCCCCCTCCCTTTGGCCGGCGTCGAAGAGAACCGGGATTTTTTTTCGGTAAAAGTGGATGGGAAAGTGGTGAAGGTGCACTACGAAGACATTCTTTTCATCGAAGGGCTTAAAGAATATGTGCGCATCGTTTGCCGCGATGCCCGCTACGTGACCTTAGAAAGTCTGAAAAACTTAGAGGAGCTGCTGCCGCAAAGCAATTTTGTGCGGGTTCACAAATCTTATATCGTGGCCAAAGACAAAGTGCAGGCGCTCGATGGCAACCTGTTGGAAATCCAGAAACATAAAATCCCCATCAGTCGCACTAAACGTGATGAAGTGGTGCAGGAAGTTTTTTATAAATGAGCATTTTCGGTCGTCGCCAATGCGGAACCGGGAGGACACGCCGTACAGTCAAGCTGGATTATTGACGGCAGGCTGAACCTGCAACTTTAGGGCGTGTACGGCCACAGACCGTGACGAGCAGCGCCGTTGTTAAAATGAAGCGGTTGGATAGGGGAGCCTCGGCACGAGCTGGAAAATTCCAGAATCAGAGCCAGTCGTTTGGCAAAGGCAATTTCAAGACCCTCTTCGAAGCCATCGAACGCGAACAGGAATTGCGCGGCATGTTGTAGCAGGGCAACCCTCGCGGTTGCCCTGCCATCGAAATGCCCCTCGTGGGCATTTGGATGGCCAACACATTGGTGTGGATATCGGGAGAACGCAAGGGTGCCCCATTCATCCTGGCATCACAGCGACCCCGAGGGTCGCCGTGATGCAGGGCGACCGCAAGGGTCGCCCCTACCGTGATTCCCGCAAACGCACCCCGGCAATAATCCATTGGATACTGACGGCGGGCCGAACCCGCAACTTTAATCCGCGTGCAGCCACAGGCTGCAACGAGCAGCGCCGTATTTAAAATGAAGCGGAGCTTTGGCGCGAGCAGGGCGGGTAGCGTACAACAGCAGGTTGTTGATTTCTAACAATTACAAGGGGATTCTCTTTCTTCAATAACAGAATAAGTTTTTTTTGCAATCGAATAGATTTTTATTTCATAGATAAGGTTTTTAAAATCTCTTTTTTTATGAAAAAAGCTTTCTCAAAAGGTCAAGGAGATGAAATTCATCTTCTCTGTTTTCTTTTCAAGATAAAAAGCTTTATAGCTTTCGGATAAGCTTTTAAACTCAAAAACTATATTAGCTTCTCTATCAACTACAAGCCAGGTAGTAAAGTTTACTGCAAGTCCAGTTGCTTGCTTTACAGGCGAAGAAAATAAATAATAACTTTTATTTTTCGATGATAGTTTAAACGCTTTTAAGCTATCTTCAATAATCAATTCTTTTATCCAATTTTTTATTCCGCTATTGCTAAATGTATTTTTTTTATCAGTGCCAATTTTTAATAATCATTTTAATAGGTGCGTTGGCAAAAAACGGCTCTTTTGCAGGCCTGGGTTGTGGGTCGGCTTGTGCGGCTTGCAAATGTGCCGTTTGTGCGGGTGCCAAAGAATTTCAAAATATTTTGAGCGGGAGCAAAAAAATTAAAACACGAAGCGTTGGGCTGTCGTGTCGGCAAGTCAGTCAGCAGTTGCTGTCCGAATTGGTCGTATTTATATGTCTGTCCACTGGTCAAAATTTGTTGTCGTCTGTTTGGTCTAAGTCCGTCTGTTTCAAGTTAGCACTGTCGTCAATAGCATTGCCCATAATCGAGTCACGCAAGGGAATTTCACCCCTACGTTCTCACGGAACCGTGCGTGACAGTCTCCCGTCACACGGCTCTTCATGTTAATAAATTACTCAAATATAAAATTATTCAAGGATATACCAACAACCAGTGTGCGAATAAATTAGGACGTTCTTTGTATTTGGTTTTCAGGTATCTAACCGATGCCATTTTATACAAGTCTTTCTCCCATTTTACCCATTTAAGTAGTCGAGCATTCAGCTGATTCCACACAATGCGCATATCATCTTTCCAAAAATGATGGTAATAATTGATAATACCACGCAAGACTGGATTGATTTCCTTGGCAAGTTCTTCCAACGATTTTCTGCGTTTGTGTAAATTCATTGCCTTGAACTTTTCTAAGATGTTCGTCTTCGATTTTTGACTTACACAAATGCTTGGAATTGCTTTCACTTTTCCTGTGCTTTTTGTTGTGTATGCCCGTGGACGTATCGTGAAGCCTAAAAAGTCAAATCCTTTGGGGTATTTCGTTGTCGAAAATCCTCTCAGGTTTACAATCTTGCTCTTTTCTGCATGCAAAGTCAGTTTACAAGTTTCCATTCGATGTTTGATTTGACCCATCATGAATTTGGCTTGGTTCTCCGTTTTGCAATGCACCACAATATCGTCCGCATAGCGTTCAAATGGCTTTTCAGGATGGTTTTTATCCATCCATTTGTCGAAAACCACGTGTAGAAAAATGTTTGCTAAAAGTGGACTGATGACTCCTCCTTGCGGTGTGCCAGTTAAAGACGGTTTAAAAGCACCGTCTTGTTGTAGAATTCCTGCTTTTAACCAACGCTCTACATACATCAACACCCACTTTTCTGGACAATAGTGTTTTACCGCTTTCATCATTAGTTCATGGTCGATGTTGTCGAAAAAGCCTTTGATGTCCAAGTCGAGCACGAAATCATGATTAAATGAATTTGCATTGGCTTGAAAAACAGCTTGATGACAGCTCCGATTAGGTCGGTAACCATAAGAACTGTTGTGAAAAATCGGTTCTACTTTCCGTTCTAAGTGTTTTCGAACTACTTGTTGCGCTATTCTGTCCAAGATTGTTGGAATCCCTAAATAACGGACTCCTCCTCCCTTTTTCGAAATGGCAACTTGTTTGACAGATTGAGGGAAATAACTTCCTGAACTTAAGCGATTCCATAGCCTATAAAGTTCGGTACTTGCATTTTTCTGCAAATAGTCCCAACTCATTTTATCTATTCCTCCACTTCCAGCATTGGATTTTACTTCCTTGTATGCCTGCCAAACCATTACTCTGGTTATTGGCTGTGATTTTGTTTCATAGTAATTGATCATCCCTTTTTGGTTGTAAATTATTTTGAAACCTAACATGCCTAGCCCTTCGCTCCATAGTCATTACAACTAATTCAACACTACTACGACTAAGTCTGCCCCCTACTTCTCATCCACATCCTTCGATGTCTGCTTCCTCTTGCGATTTTACAGAACGAAGTAGCGTTCACTTGTTCCTTAAAACAGCCTGAATACATGTCCTGCCAACTTAACCCCGGATGCCGTGTACCCAGTAATCAGGTTTCCGGTACACTCTTATCATGGATACAAACGTAACTACCCATTTTTGACATCGTCTTTTGCCCTTACGAGGCTTCATCATTGGTTCACTTGCGTTCAGCTCATTGTATTCGTACCTACAGAAGTCGTTGCTTCCGTTTTTAACCTTATCGCTCACCACAAAACTGTTTCCAAATCTTGCAGCATAAGGCGGTTTAGTAACTATTCCTGAAAATCGTCACTGAGAGACCTACTCTCATCTGTTTTAAAGCATTGATAATCAGACCGATTATCTTTCAAGTCACACACGGTTTGCGGCTTGGCGAAGTTGGCGATTTTTACCACAAATGTTCATGCGGAGAACCAATGTTTGATTAACCTCAAAACTGTCTGCGGAGCACTGAACCGCCACTTTTGCCGAACCGCTGTTATAAGCAGTTTTTGTCATTCTAAAATTTTTTCAATTGCTTTGTCATTGGCTTTTAGAAAGTCAGAATATGAATTTGATATAAATATATCGGGTTTTAATGAACCTTCCATATTTTTCCAGTTTTCCCAGTATTTAGTAGAATAAGTAACACGCATATTTAGATTTGGTAATTCGAAACTTTTAATCTCTCCAAAGTGATTTATATTCCCTCCTGTAGGCTCTCCTACAAATGTTGCATTTGTTGTCCTCTTTAACTCAATCGCGTTCATTAACGATGAGGACATAACTTTTTGTCCTATCAAAACAAAAAAACTATTTTTATTATTCAAATCACTTTTTTTAATAGCTTTTATGAATGGATTTAGTATGGCCGAATTACCGCCACCATTAAATCTCAAGTCTAAAATTAATTTTCCAGGTCTTTTTTCATTAATGACCTCAAATAGTCTTTCGTTAAACGCTGCAAAAGATTCATTTTCGCTTTCAGCACAACTCCTATAATTGAAATAAAGTATTTTATTGTCTTCATTATATTGAAACCAGTAATTGCTTAAATTACTATATGCTAAAATCTGTTTGTAAGGCTCTGCGTATTTCCAATTTGTAATAACCTCTTTTTTAATTCCACTCACTGTGGTAATTACTGTGTCACCTTGTGGCGATAAGAGTCTGAATTTTACTTCTTGAATATTTTTAATGATTCCAAGTCCTTGTAGAATGGAAGTATTGTTAAAATAAAATGCTTCAAAGTATTTAGAATAGGAAAGATTGTCCTGTTTGATAATCGTTTTCAATAAGGAAGTGATTTCTGCAATCGGGGTTTTATCTATTGATTGCACCTTATATAGCAAATATTTTGTATGCAAACTATCTATTACAGTAATTGCAATTTCTTCGTCAAAAAGTTTGAACTGAAAAGGAAGGTAGAATTCGGCATTAGGAAACATTATGGTATGTTCATCTCCAATTAATGCGTTTACTTTTAACAATCTAACAATAACCTGTTCCTTATTTAGCGTTGTTGCTTCAGAAAGCAAAGTATCAAGTTGCTGATTAAAAAACTCTTTCGATATTTTTGTGAACGGATTTTTGTGTTTATTGGAAATCGTCTTGCGATACAACTCTATGTCAGAGAAAACCTTGTCTTGTGAAAATGCAAGTTGAAAAAATACAGTAAACAGAAAAAAGAAAATTACACTTTTAGTTGTTTTCATAAAATTGCTTATAACGGTTTGCAGCTACCCGAAGGGCGGGACTTTTACCACAAAACTTGATTTGAAAAACTAAACTTCCATTAACCACCAAACTACCTTTGAAACACGAAACCCCGCCTTTTGGGTAGGTGCTGTTATGTGTAGTTTTTATTTCCACTTAGTTGTCCGTCTGTTTTCCTGTATTCATTGCTTCTTCAACATATTTTACTGCGTCACTTACTACAATCGAAAAAACGCCCCCTTTATTGTTGTCAAATGCTTCTTTCCAATTATTGTATCCTTCTCTGAAGTCAGGTAATTTATTGTCTGTGGAAACAAGTGTTGTTACACTTTTAAGAATAGCGTCTTTTGATAATGGTAAGTGTCCAATGTCGTCAGAGAAACCACTTGGTCGTTGCGGATTTTTTAATTTCAGTCCATGTACATAAATATGAATAACAACACCTTCGCTGTCATACTTCTCAACTTTCAAAATTGTCAATGTTGAATTGTTTTCACCAGTTCTTGTATTGTATTTCCAAATTTGTCCCACTTTGAACTTGTCATCTTGAAAGTCTCTTTTGTCTTTGGGCTCATTGCAGCCAGTCAACCAATTTAAAAGTCCAGCCATAATAATTAAAATTTTTATTGTTTTCATCTATCGATTTGGTGTTTACTAAAATTACACATAACGGCTAGTATATGATGCGTTGCGAGGAACGAGCTATGATTTCATATACGTTGTTGTGATTTCGTTATTTTTTTAAATCCGAATTTAACTCGTCAATCATTATGTTCGTTTTATAAAGTCGTAAATCGTTAAAAAATTGTGTCTTTAAATTTAGTTCGTAGTAAGTATTCATTAAACTAATAAATTTAATCTGTACACTATTCCAGTCAACATTATTCCACACCTGATTGTAAAGACTCTGGTTTACAATATTCATTTTTTTAGACTGCATTGCTGGAATGATGTTTATGTAATCGAAATACACTTCGTTTTTACTTGTTAATATTTCTTGAACCATAAAAGTGTACTTTCTTGTATAGCCATAAAAACTTACTATTTCCTCTTGCAGTTCGTTGTCGAGCAAAGTTATTTGACCTGAATTCTGAAGTGATTGAAAAGTATTGTCACTTACAAGTGGATATTCAGTAGTGGCTATCATTATCCAATTTTCTCTTTTGAAAAAAGTCAGACTTTGTCTGATGATATTGTTCAAAGTATCTTCGTTGGCATTCGCACGCTTAAGAATAGTCCTAAGGCTATCAATAATCTTATTTTCTTCTTCAGCATGAGATGAATGAAATTTGAAATGATTGACATCCAATAATAAATCGTTAATCAGTTCGGTTTTGTAAATTGAAACTAATTCTTGATTTTTTCTGCTCTCATTCCAATTGTTAATTGAAAGTGCTATTAATATTCCAATAACTACAAGAAAGATTTCGCCTATTGCATAGAGAAGATATTTGCTGAACTTGTTTTCAGTCAGCATTTTTTGTCTAATTTTTCTAAAGAATTTTATCATTGGTTAGCGGTTTCTGATAATGAAGCACAACGGTCTAAATAAACGCCCGTTTTAATGGCGTTTATTTTTTGTTAGCTACAGTTTTTGAATCTACTTGTTTTCATTAAAAGATTAATTCAAAGCGCTATGAAGAACCTTAAAAAACTCTGCAACTTGATCTCCATTTTCCAACCAAGGGAAATGTCCACATTTTTCAATAAAAGTAACTTGAGATTGGGGTAGCAATTCTTTTATTTCATAAACAGTAGATTCACCGATTGGATCTTGTCTGCCTTGAATAATATGAACTATTCCAGTATAATTTTTCAAATGACTAACCCTGTCTTTTTGAGTTGAAATAAAGTTAGAAAAAGTATTACCCATTACTCCAGTTTGACCGAATATAGAATCAAAATCCCAAATCTCTTTTAAAGCTAGGGCTCTATCTCTATCAAAAAAATATCCCGGGAAAATAGCTCTTAAATCTGATTTTCCTAAGCTATCTAATACCTTTGCTTCCCTAGTATCTTCGGCATGCAGTCTCATTTGAATATTGTCAGAAAAATAAGAAAAGAAATTGCTTGTCGGTCCTCCAGGATTTAGTAGAATTAGGTTTTTTACACTCTTATGCTTTTTAGATACATATTCCATTGCTAACATCCCGCCCCAAGAATGGCCAATCAATGTAATTTGTTCCAATTTTAAGTGGTTACGCAATGCTTCTAAATCACTTACATAATTTTCCATAGTCAATGAAACGGAATCCACCTTCGGAAGAATGGATTTTCCTGTCCCACGTTGATCTAAAACAATACATCGGTAATCGGATGATAATTTTCCCCAAATAGCTTCTAAATAGTCGGCATTCAATCCTGGGCCGCCCGCAAGAAAAATTAATGGTTCGCCACTCCCAAATTCCCGAACATGTAGTTTAGTTTGGTCAGCACTTGTTATAAAATACTCAGATTGACTAAAAGTATTGATTGATAATAGAATCGAAAGAAGTAGAAAAATATTTTTCATTTTTTTTATTTGATTGTAGCTAACGTTTTGGCGCTTGGCGAAGAAGCGGATTTCGAAGCACTAAACTGTCTGCCAGCACTGAGCTTGATACGAAGCACAAAACTTCATTTAAGCACTGAACCCGCTTTTTTGCCAAACGCCTGTTAGCGGTAGTATTTCTAATATTCATCATATTCTTTCAGCGGTTTATATGTTTTGAAGCGAATGTAAGCAGCCTTGTTTGTCGTGTCTTGAAATATGATTTTTTCTTTCCCATTTTTGTCTATTTCTTTAACCGTAAAACCGTCCATTGCTTCAACACTTGCAAACTCTTTTAAACTGTCCCCACTAATTTTAAGAAAAACTGTCGAACTGCCACCATAAACTAAAAATGCGTCTATACAATTTAAGTCTTTATTGTAAAGCATATTGGGATAATTTTCAGAATTCTTCATTTCAATCAGTTTGTCTGTTGACCTGTTATAAATGAATAAACGCCTTACCTCATTAGCTCCTCTCGCTGCAACCGAAGAAACAATTGTCATATCGTTCAGTCCGTCATTATTGAAGTCGCTCAATTTAGTGTCGCAACCTGTAATTCCGTCTTTTGAAAAATGGATTATTTGATTTAGTTTCCAATTGTCGGTTTGCTTAGTGTAAAATTTAATATCAACATAATTACTGTCCGCTGTTCTGTATTTAAAAACTTCAACTTTGTTATTTTGTTTTCTACCAATGGTTAAGCTGTCGATGAAAACTTCTTCAAGCTGAACGGTGTCTGTCGCAATTGTTTCGGTCAATTTTATTTGACTGGTGTCATTATTATTTGACGCAAGATTTTTGTCTTGTCTGTTTTGGCAAGAAAGAAAGAAAAATAATATCAGCCCAATATAAATTTTCATCGTCTGTTGTCTCGTCTTAATATTACCGCTAACGTTTTGCAGCTAAATTTCCGTTTTTTGCTTTGTCAAGTTATACATTTGAGCGTTAACAAGCAAAAAATGGAATTTAGGTGCTGTTAGCGGTTCGGTTTGCGTACACAGTTTACATCTTGCTTACGTGTCCGCAAATTCTTTATTTTAATTTTCTTTCAATGGTGTCGAGCTTTGATTTAATAATGTCCAAGTCCTTTGTATTTGTCCGTGTCTGCATAACATTAGAAATAAAGGAATACGCCGCAATTAAGAAAAGTCCCGTTGCTGTAATAATTGTTATGTAGTCTTTTATTACAGTTATCATGGTCTTTTTACCCTCTTCAAGATAATATTTGTCGTAAAATGCAACACTACCAACTCGATTAATCATATAGTAATTCTCAAAATCTTCAACCACTAAACTTAGTTGTTTTCTGTCCATGAGAATTTCAACCTCCGCTATAATTTCTGCTTCACTAAATTTCGTCTGGGCAGAAAGTTGTTTTACGTCCAAAGCGAGTTCGAAGGCATGCAGTTCTCCCATTGGTTTTGTCAAACTGTAAATATGGTCTTGATGCTTTTGAAGAACATAAAATATTTTGTGTCTGATGATATATTTTTTCTTATACATTTTATTCTTTGTCTACCGGAATGCTTTTTGTCTACCGAAATGTCTGTCCGCAAACTGACCGCTAACGGTTAGTATATGAAAAGTAGGCGATTTCGAAGCACAAAACTCTCGGTTAAGCACAAAGTTTGACATGAGCCTAAACCCTTGAATTTAGCACTAATTCGCCTATTTTTTATATACATTGTTACCTGCTGGCTTTATTCCCGAAGTTGTTTCAATCTATCAATTGCATTTTGATTTTCGGGATTCAATTCCAACGACTTTTTGTAATTGGAAATCGCATTTTCAAAATCTTTATTGTAAAAATAGCCTTCAGCTAAACTATCATATAAATTTGCTGACTTCGGATATATATGTAAAGCTAACAAAAAGACATTAACACCTTGTTCTATCTTTTTAGAGTTAAATGACAAGCGTAAACCTAATGTGTTTAGCATACCTTCTTGAAGCTCAAGTTTTGGATATTCGGCAATTGTTCTTTTATATAACGGAATTAAATTTTGATAACTTTGATTGAATGCTAAATCGTTAAAATCTTTATAATCGAATATCCTTGTTTCTGCTTGTTTAATTTTTTTTGAAATTAAAGTTTCAGAAATGCCATTTTTATCAAGGCTATTTTCTATAAACCCTTTTCCAGACTTTTCATTTCGCAAAGTCGCATTTAAAAACTGAAAGGTATGTTCAGACAGTAGTTTATAGGAAGCCATAATTTTATTATCGCTTTTATCTTGTCGCTTATCTCTGTTGGCAAATAAAACACCAAAAGAACTAAAATAGGAATGAGTTAGGTCGTGAAATCTATAACTGTAAACATCACTATATTTTAAAGAGTCGTATAATTGGAACTTATAATTCAATTCGGCAGGAATTTTATCGCTATTCATAACTTCTTCTGGTATTTCTTTTTGAGCAAAATGGATATATGGAATAGTAAACTTATCTAAATTAAAGTAAGGTGATTTTTCCAACACAGCATAATTATATCTTTCTGTTCCATCTAAACTAACAATTGCACTTATGGACTTCTGTTTCATAACCGTTATAGCATTTGATAAGCCACCAAAACTAAATCCCATAAGTGCTATTTTGTCAATATTTATATTTTTGTATTTATTGATTTCTGTCAAAAGAAGTTCTACATCTCTGGATTGAGTTTCCATATCTTTTGTAGTTCCTCCTTCCAACCATCTTGTTTCTGTTCCTCTTGACGGACTTGATATCACTACAAAACCATTGCTCGCTAAATACTCAAAAAGTGCAAAATTTTCTATCGATGAAGCCTGATAACTTGGCGCATAGACTACAACTGGAAATTTTCCATCTAAAAAAGTTGTGTTTGAATAAGCATTAACTTTTTCAGAAAGATGTGATTTATTTTCAGGTGTGTTCCACAAGTAAGGGAACCAATCTAATAAAAAATCGTTTGGTAAATTTTCCCACTCTTCCTCTTCTTTTAAAATCTGGAAATAGTCTAAAACAGTTAACCGCTTGGAAATATCTTTTTCAATTGTTGCGGGATACCAAATACTAATAGGAACTGGTCTATTAATAAATTGATTATTAAAGTCATTTTTAATTTGATAAGTTCTCGTGCTATCTATAACTGTATAATGTTTAAAACCTACTTTATAATCTCCGCTATTTAGGTTTATTTCTTTTAATGATGTCTGTCCATAAGATATGGCGGAAAGAATGATACAATTAATCAATATTGTTAATCGCATTATTTTTGAATTAGTGTCCATAGTAAAGATGCAATAGTTTGATGATTGTTACAGGTGTTTTTTCAGCTTGCAGGTAACGGTTTGCAGCTACAAGAAGTTGGCGATTTCGGAGACGAAAACTGTCTGCCACCACAAAACTTGATACGCAGCACCAAGCATCATTTAACCACTGAACCGCCAATTTTTTGTAGGTGCTGTTAGCGGTAGTTTTTATTTCGTGATGCCCAATTGCTCCATTAATGCTTTAGGTCCGTGTCCGTTTGGGATTTCTCCG
>Ga0163147_10003272_pt1 | contig 21903 bp, 20 predicted proteins | sample OliLakLV19MP6G1_FD_148597 | JGI IMG/M metagenome (GOLD analysis project Ga0163147, IMG submission 148597) | Freshwater microbial mat bacterial communities from Lake Vanda, McMurdo Dry Valleys, Antarctica- Oligotrophic Lake LV.19.MP6.G1 | ecosystem: Environmental > Aquatic > Freshwater > Lake >...
TTCTGATTAATATGCACCATAGCAAGGCGATGGGTGGGGAGTTCGGTGCGGCAGTGGAGCAGCAAGCGTAAAGCGTATTTATCGAGGTCTTCCAAATCATTATGAACAGTCGCCCGAATTTTATCATCGTCGGCCTTTGCTGCCCATTCCTTCTCAGACACTTGTCGTCATTAATTGGGTACTTGACACCTCTTGCATGGTGACGTTCTGCTTCCTTTTGCTTTTGTCACCATTTTCTCCCCTTCATCCCTTTTCATGCAATCGCCCTACGGTATGACGTGGCCTTATACTTTAAATACAATCTTCGTTATCATGAAGTTTGTCCTTTTGCATTCTATGGATTGACCTTTTATGACCAACTCGCAGCGCACGGGTGTTTTCTTTATCTTGATCGCCGCCGCCGGATACGCCTTTCTGCCGATTCTTGCTAAATTCGCTTACGAATACGGCCTGACGGCGATGGATGTCGTCACATGGCGCTTTATCTTCGCCACACCGGGCATCTGGCTGCTTGTGTCGCGCCTGCCGAATCCTGATTCCGCCCGTTTGCCGCGTCTGCCGTTGTTAGCGATGGGGATGCTGTTCGGCGTGATTGCGATGTTGGCATTCTTCGCGCTGGAACGTGTTCCTGCCAGTACCTTTGTTGTATTGGTTTATGCCTATCCCGCCGTCGTAGCAATTCTTTCGCTCTTCACAGGCGAGTTTTTATCGACGGGCGGTTGGATTGCGCTCGGTCTAACCTTAGTCGGCGTGTTGATGACGGTGCCGGATTTTACGACTGGGCTGGCGGAAAGCGACCCCGGAGGCATTTTGCTCTCGATTATGAACGCCATCACCTACGGTATTTATCTCGTCATTAGCAATCGTCTGCTGCGCGGACAGACCGCCCTTGCTCAGGCCAGCGCTTACAGCATTTCCGGCTCGCTGATTTTGCTACTCTTAGTCGCACTGTTTAACGGACTCGCTATCCCGCAAAATTGGATGGCGTGGGGCTGTGTCTTCGGGATTGCGATCTTTAGCACCGTCATTCCCATTTTTTCGGTCTATACCGCCATGCAAAAATTGGGCGCAACACGCGCCTCGATTTTGAGTATGTTAGAGCCTGTTCTCGTGCTTGTATTTTCATTTTTGTTTCTGGATGAAACGATGAAACCGATTCAATGGGCGGGCGGCGCGTTAATTCTGGTAAGCGCCATTACGTTACAACTTAATGGGCGTAAGCCACGCCCGTCAAATGAATCCCAAACCGATGATATTTTGCAGCCAGAAATTGCCGCCTTGTGAAGGCTTGCGAAGCCTTGCAATTGCGAATTAGAACGCAAGAAATAGATAGCCGCGCCGATTCGCAGCCAGTAAGCTAGATGAGTCCGCCGCAAGCAAAAGCGTATATTCATTTCATAAAATTCTTGGCGCTTTTGGTGGTTCAAACAAATTAAGGAGCAGTTCTCGTGAGTGTAAAAGTTGAAGCCGCACCCATCCTTGAAACCGCCTTGCCCGATCAATCGCGCCGTTTAAAAATCGGGCTGGCGCTGTTTTCCTTATATATCATCTGGGGATCCACCTATCTCGCACTGCGAATAGGCGTGGAGAGCTTTCCGCCGTTTATGATGACAGGGGTACGTTTTCTCATCGCCGGGGTGATCTTGTTCGCCTTCCAATGGATGCGCGGCGACACCCTCCCGACAGGCGTACAATGGCGCAACGCCAGCGTGATCGGCGCGATGATGCTCGGCGTTGGAACGGGCGGGGTTACTTTTGCGGAACAATGGGTGGCTTCGGGGTTAGCCGCAACCGCTGTTGCTGCTGTGCCTGTGTGGGCGGCTTTATTCGGGGGATTATGGGGGCGCTGGCCTACACGTTGGGAATGGGCAGGGCTGATTCTCGGCTTGGTTGGCGTTACGCTGCTGAACACGGAAAGCGGGATGCAGGCCAACCAATTAGGCGCAATCGCCCTCATTTTGGGGCCAATGTCGTGGGCGTTTGCCTCGATCTGGAGTCGCCGCCTGAATTTGCCGGATGGATTGATGGCGACGGCGGTTGAGATGATCGGAGGCGGCGCATTCTTGATGGTCTTGAGCGTCATCGTGCGCGAAAATTTAGACAAAGCACCCAGTACCGAGTCGGTGCTGGCGGTAGTCTATCTCATCACATTTGGGGCGTTGATCGCATTCAGTGCGTATATGTATCTACTTAAGGAGGTACGCCCCGCTGTAGCGACCAGCTATGCCTATGTCAATCCGATTGTGGCGGTCTTTTTGGGAATCGTTTTTGCCAATGAGGAGATTACGCTGACAGGCAAAATTGCGTTAGTCGTGATTCTGGCGGGAGTCGCGCTGTTAACGTTTGGTGGCGGCAAGAAAAAAGCCGCCTAGTTATTGGCTTCATCGTTATCTGCATCATCAGGATAAAAATAAGCCCAGAGCGCGTCCGCTTTATCCGGGTAGTCCCGCATCCATTCCACAGGCTTCATCAAGCGGGCGCGATAGACCACCGCGCTATAGTGACGCAGTTCATCCGTCATGCCTGCTTTGCGCCGCAGATGATCGTCAATCAACCTCAGTAATCGGCTGCCATGCAGAGTTAACTTGTCATCTTCCACGAACAACGACATTGCAATATCCTTTAGGACTTTCTCAGTTGACGAGCGTTTCTGGTAAAAGTAGTTGATTCATAATTTTGAGTAGAGGCAAAGATTTCCCCTCACCTCTTATTTTGACTAAAAACTAATCACTATGACCTGCATCACTTCTAATCCTTGTTAAATCAAATTCATCCTACTGCGATATGGGATTATAATCAAACCAGACTTAATCAACCGTGAGGGAAGGAACATGCCACCAAAACTGAACGGACGCTATATCGCCGATGTCACGATTCCAGACGATACCCCTATCACTGCCGGAACAACATTTATAAAAACTTGGCTGATTGAAAATAATGGGCAAGGCGCATGGGAGACGGGTTTTAATTTTGTCTGGGTCAAAGGCTCGTCCATGACGACGATCCCCAAAATACCGCTGCCCAACCTTGCGCCCGGCGCACAAGCGCAAATTTCACTTTCACTGACCGCGCCAGCAAAGGCCGGAAAACATTTTAGTGATTGGCGTTTTCAAGATAGTAAGGGTAATTTTTTCGGTGAGGTCATTTATACGCGCATCCTCTCGCAACCTGCGCCTGCTACGATTCCGAGTGGCAAAAACGACAGTTATTTTCTGGCTGATGTCACTATTCCCGACAATATACAAATCCAGCCCGGCGCACAGTTTACGAAAACATGGCGCGTCCGCAACAGTGGAACGCTTCCTTGGGGCGCGGGCTATTCGCTGAACTGGACACACGGCACCTCGATGACGACTAATTTCAGTGTACCCATACCCTATACCCCGCCGGGAAGTGAAGCCCAGCTTTCCGTCACTCTCAACGCGCCAATACCTCCCAGCACGTATTACGGTGATTGGCGGCTGAAAGATGATAAAGGGCAGGTGTTCGGCGCGGCCTTCTGGGTGCGGATCGTCGTCCCCACGCCGCAGGGAACATCGCCCGGTTTCACCGGAACATCAACCGATGCCCCCGCCGGATTTAAATCCATCGCGCCGCATTTTTCGCAGCGAGACAACCGCTGGGGCAGCGCTCCGCTGGCGAATATGGCGAATGCGCCGTCGATTGGGCGTTGGGGCTGCTTAATGACGTGCCTAACGATGATCGCGGCTTCTCGTGGGCAAAGCGTTGACCCCGGACAATTTAATCAACTCATGGTGCAGCGTGGCGGCTTCACCAATGGCTATTTTACGCGCTGGGACGCGCTGCAAGTGGTATATCCGAATATCATTTTTGATGGCAAACTCGATCTGGGCGCGGACATTGTTTCGCGGATTGATGCCAGCTTACAGGCAGGTCGTCCGGCGGCAGTTCTGGTCGATTTTACGCCGCAGAATCAATATAGTGATAACGATCAACATTGGGTGTTGGCTGTCGGGCGCAACGGGAGCGATTATCTGATTAATGATCCCTGGATGCTCGACGGGCAGCCCGTTTCCCTGTTGAAAAATTATGGGCGCTCCGGCGGACAACTACGCGATGCGGTGCGCTCCGCCATTTTCTACCGCTAAAATCCTCCTTCAACGAAATGTATTTTTCAAACAAGGGACATAAAAGTCCCTTGTTTTTATTTGGGACTTTTTTATTCCCTGCTTGGTATGTTTAAGCCAATTCAAATCTCATTATTGCAAGCCCGCCAATGAATCTATTGAACAAGGAGTCGTAATATGAAAAGTCGTGTAAAACTGTTCGGTCATCCTGTGCATCCCATGCTGGTCGTCTTCCCATTAGGCTTATTCGCAACCTCAGTCGTGTTCGACATTATTGGTGGACTTGATAACAATGGGTACTGGTCTTTTGCCTCTTACTATATGATCGGCGCGGGCGTTGTGGGTGGCATGGTGGCGAGCGCTGTTGGTGCAATTGACTTGATCGCAATTCCGGCTAAAACACGCGCCAAACGCATTGGTTTACTTCATGGTGCGGTCAACATCATTACGATTACGATGTTTGCGGCAAGCTGGCTTATTCGTAACAATGCCGAAAATCGAGAAGATTTAAGCGCTGTTTTGGTGTCGTTACTCGGCATCGGTATCGGCACTTTGGGCGGTTGGCTTGGTGGCGAGTTGGTCTTCAGGTTAGGCGTAGGCGTAGATAAAGAAGCCCAACTGGATGCTCCTAATTCGCTGCGGGAATGAGCAAAAGTTGCGTGAAATTTGGTTTATTTTTGAGCGGAATGGAGAGGAATCTATGACTGAAGAAAAAGAAAAGCAGTTGCAACCGCCGCAGACACAGGCGCATCAACCTGGCATTGAATCGCAAATGAATCCGCGCCCCAGAGCCGTAGATAAAAATTATCTTGGCAGCGGCAAATTGACTGGAAAAGTGGCCCTCATCACAGGTGGCGACAGCGGAATTGGACGCGCTGTCGCGGTACTTTATGCCAAAGAAGGCGCAGACGTGGCGATTGTCTATTTAGACGAACACAGCGATGCTCAGGAAACATGCAAAATGGTGGAACAGGAAAACCGTAAATGCCTGCTCATTGCGGGTGATTTAGCTGAAGAAGCATTTTGCCAAAAAGTGGTTGAGCAAACCGTCACAGAATTGGGCGGCCTTGATATTGTGGTCAATAATGCCGCTGTGCAGTATCCACAGGAAAGTATTGAGCAAATCACGGCGGAACAATTGGAGCGCACTTTCCGCGTAAACATTTTTGCCTACTTTTATATCGTGAAGGCCGCTTTAAAACACCTTAAGCCGCGCAGCACAATCATCAATACCACGTCGGTTACAGCCTATCATGGCAGCCCACAATTACTCGATTACTCATCGACAAAAGGGGCAATTGTCGCCTTTACGCGCTCCCTTTCACAGGCACTCGTCGAAAAAGAGATTCGTGTTAATGCGGTTGCGCCGGGCCCCATCTGGACACCGCTTATCCCAGCGTCATTTGATGCGGAACGAGTCGCGAGTCATGGTAGCAGCGCCCCGATGAAGCGCGTTGGACAGCCAGAAGAAGTCGCCCCAAGTTATGTTTTTCTCGCTTCGGACGACTCATCTTATATGACTGGACAGGTGCTTCATCCTAACGGCGGAACCATCGTCAACGGCTGATGTACCACAAGCGGACATCATACGCCGTCTTACTCATCCCCTTCAGTTTCTTCGTCTTCCCCTTCCGCCTGCCCTGGTGTATGCCCGACTTTTATATCTTTCTCTCCGGGTGTTTCGCTGCCTTCGGCTTGGGTTGTGCGCTGAATATTGGGATTGGGCTTGGTATCTTCCAAAGATGGGTTGGGGATTTCTCTATCTGGCGACATAAGGTTTTAACTCCTGTTTGATCGGTACGTTTACTTCAGTGTAATTTGACGGTGTAAAAATCAACCAAATACGAGCGTAAAAAATCCTAACGGAATTTGGGCGCAAAACAAAATCAGGCGGCATCGCTACTTAAACAATGCCGCCCGATGATTTATATCAGATGCGTACTACAACTACCGCGCCACCCACCCCAACGGCACCACCGCCAGCGGCGCGCTCCCATCCGGCAGCGTCGGCGTAAATTCTGTGTATTCGCCCGTCGCCGCATCGACAAAAACAAACTGTGCTGTATCCGTTCCCGGACAACCACTGCGCGGGACGCTGTAGGCCAAGGTTGTGCCATCTGGCGACCAATAAAAATTACATCCATCCGGCAAAGTAGCAGGTACTGCAAGGGCATCAACACGCGCCTCAGCCGATCTGCTCTGGTCGAGCGTAAAAATCTCGACATTTCCGCTAGGCAATTCCGAGTCGGTACTTTGAGCATTCAAGGTTTCTGGTTGAACTTGTCGCCCAACCATCTGATTTGTAACCGGGTTACGCGCCCATTCGTCTACTTGGGTACTAAAAAGTTGATTGAGCGTATTTTCCGTCACATTATAATTATAACTTGCCCCATCTGTTGATGGATTTTGGCTTGCACCAATGAGCAGCGTATTTGCATCAAACCAGACCGAATTGTAGTCGCCACCTGCTATTCCTGTACCACCGGGCTGAAAAGCTGACGTTGTAAAGTTTGTCACTTGTTGTAAAATTTCTTGATCTGTATCCCAAACAAAGAGTTCTCGTGCAACTTCAAGTGTTAGCGACTGCGGACATCCAATCATAAAACTGACATAACGCCCATTGGGCGACCAATCCAGCTTACAATTTAAACCTGCTAAAGGTCCCAAGCTCAAAGCTGTATCTCTCAGATCGGGTGAAATTTGATAAATGTCGTTTTCCACACCAAGAATTTCAAGCTGTCTAGTGCAGCCCTCTGCTAAACAGAAATCTATGAGGGCAGCGATTTTTGTAGAGTCATTAGACCAAGCAATATCAACACGAGGTTCATCATCATTTGTCAAATTGATTGTATTATTCTCCAATACTGAGTGAATAAAAACATCGCCTTGACTTAAGGCTAGAAAGCGGTTATCTGGTGACCATTCAACGCCCAGAACGTATCCTTGATTGAGATCATGAATTTCCCCAGAAATCAAGTTAAACAAACGGACGAATCTTGGATTTCGACCATCTTCGCCATCTAAACTTGTCACAAATACAATCCATTCGCCATCTGGACTAACCCGCATGATACTGGGTAGTCGCCATTCCTCTTCTACAGGAACCTCAATATATTCAACGGCATCATTCAAGGCCGATGGATCAACAACGGCAATACTTCCACCCGAATTGATATCGCTGGTGATATAGTAGGCAAAAACTCTAGTCTCTACGTCTTGTGCGAAAGATAGAAATCCAGAGCATAGTAAAATCAGGAGGGAACTTAAAGTTGTAAGCATAGGCTTCATCTCGAATATCCTTATAAACTTAGGGACAGGCATAAAAGGGTGAAACTGGCGTAGCAGGTGTTGCGCCTAGATTCAAATACCAACCATCGTATAGACAAAATTGTCTTGCAAGTGTACCTAATACTTCTTGATATACTTGTTGCGATGACCCTAAACCACCAAATGGAACTGGGTTTGCACCCCTCATATTCAATTGAAATGCTAAATGAGTAGGAACCCCTGCTGCAATACCACAGGTATTTAACTCGTCACTTCTACAGAGGTTGGCTATAGGCTGTCCAGCCCTAACTTCAAGAAAAGCCTGATTCCCGACTATACTGTCTCTAAGATGTGTTAAAATGACCTCTCTATCGTTATTCAACCGCGTTTGTCCACAATCTGGTTGCCCACTTGAGGCAACTTGATCTATATTGATAATAATTGTATGGCTAGCCGAATCGTAAACAGCACAACCACTCACAGGAGCATAAATAGGTATCCTGACCCCACCTTGTGAGGGATTACAATTTGCCTGAGTGGAATCCGTATCTATACAAAGTTCGATATTTACTGGAACGACATCCAATGTTGTCCCCGGTGTAGGTGGTGTAGGTCCGTAATGCAATCCATAACTCCCCATGTGAGCAGGCGGTAGTTGATTAAACGCGACAGGCGTTGTCGTAAGATTAGCACCACGTCCAAAGGGTGAGTAGTAAACAGGTGTAGGGCCACCAGCAATCACCGGCGCGGCGAAAGTCGCTGGTGCGATGTGGGGTAAACCGCCATTCGGAATGAGGTTGAGGGATTCATAACTGCAATCCGTCAAAATCGTACGGCCATCTATAAAAACATAAAGCGTGGTTGAACCGCCAGAATAAGTGAGTGGAAGCGCAACCTGAACCCATTTAATCGTTGAGTCAACCCAAGGAATGACACCTGCATAAGCAATGATTTCCGAAGCACCCCAACCGATTGTTGGCACTGTGCCGGGTTGCCCTACACTGGGAGACGTATTAGGTAGCCACAACCAAGAACGACTCGGATAATCTACTATGCTTCCATCCGACTTCACGGTAAAGAAAATATTGTTGCCGTATGTAGAAACCTGCGCTCGTAATGGAGTTGTATTTGTGCCAGTGAGTTGACTGCCAATTACATCAGGCGCGGTGGTTGAGGTGCAAGGTGGCAAGGGTGTAGGGGATGGGGTAAACGTCGGCGTTGGAGTCCGTGTCACCGTTGGCGTTGCGGTAGCCGTTGTTGTGCCGCAGGCAATCGCATTGGTGGCATACGGCACATAGACCGCCGTTCCATAAAGCGCGTCGCGTGTCCCGTTGCTTGTACCCGTTCTATTGGGTCCGCTGCTGCTGCCCCACCAGTTGGCATAGGCATTCACGCCATTGGTGGTATATAGCCCATAACCACCTGCACTGTTGGCATTGATACACCCTCCACTAACAGCCGTTGCGTTAGAAAAGCTCAAGAATACCCCTTCACCGTTACGACTGGTACTATTGCTGCGAATGTTGCTGCGCGTGATGATGACATCACTTGAGTCTGTACCAACACCACCGCCATCGCCTATAGGGGTTCCGCCTGCGTTACTGGAGTTATTATTATTACGAAACGTACTCCTATCTGCTTGAAGGAGGCCTCCAAATACGTAAATTCCGCCGCCAATCGTCTGGAAGTTATCGGCAGCTTGCGCGCTATTATTCTCGATTACGGTGTTACTCAGGTAAACATCGCCCTGAACACTCAAGATTCCCCCACCGCCAAGAATTGTTGCTACCCCATCTCTTACAATTAGCCCATTTAAATGAAGCTCTCCGGTACCGTTCACGGCAAAAATGCGGAATTTGGGTATTCCACTGCCGGTATCGCGCCGAATGGTCGTACTTCTGCCATTGATTGTGACCGGACAGCGAATAATGGGTAATCCTATCGCCCCACGCGTTGCAAAAGCTGGGTCTGAAGGGGGTTCGGCGACAGTCAAAATATAGCTTATACTGGCAGGAAGATTAAGAATTGTATGGTTGGTACAGGTAGCAGGATTTGCCGTGCGAAGCGCTGTCAGCAATTCATTGACGGTAAGACCGACATTAATCACCTGCGTCGGTAAATTACTTACGGGTTGCAGCGGTTGAGGTATGTTTGGCTGCGGCGCACTCAAATCAGGTGGGGTAAAGGTCGGAATGCCTGTTGGTGGTGAACCTAAGATCGGGGGTAATGGCCCAATCATTGGGGATATCATCGCGCCGGGCTGCGGCATGAGAGGCATCGGTGTAGGGAAAATAACACCCAAAGGCGTTAAAGACGGTGTAAGCGATGATGCAATTGTCGATGTTGGCGATGAAGTTGGTGTAGAGGTTGCTGTGGAAGTTGCCGTTGTAGTAGGGGTTTCAGTTACTTTAGGTAACTCCGTAGTAGGGGGGGGGGATAATATCTTGTGCGGATACAATAACGGATAGAAGCAGCAACAGCACTGTAAACACAAATAACAGCGCCCTGATGGGAAGATTGCGACGTTTATCAAACATACGTCTCTTTTCTGCTGCATGGAACGATGTAATTAGCGTAACAGAGGCGGTATTAATTAAGCAATATACATAACAATTCTCTAACCACCGTTTGCCCTACGATTGCCCTATGCCAAAACAAAATGAGGCGGCACACTAACCTAGTGATGCCGCCTGATCTGTTGTGGTTTAACCTAAAATTAGGTTTATGGCACGTAAATCTGCTGACCGACGAAGATACGGGTCGGGTTGGCGATGGCATTGCAGGAAGCTAACGCACTCACTGATGTTCCGAAGCGGCGCGAGATGCGGAACAATGTATCGCCTGCTTGTACAACATACACACGCGCACCGCAGCCACTCACAGGCGAACTAATGCCGACAGTCTGATTAATGACTGCACCGGGCGACTGGTTAATCACCGCGATTTGCTGAATACCCGTGCTGGTAGATGCGATACCCGTCAGCGGGTCAATCACATAGGTAACGGGTACAGTGGGGATCGTCACGTAAGGTGAGGGCGCAACGTAGGGTGCGCCGCCATAAGGATAACCATAGCCGGAATTGGTGGCGCGGAGCAAATCGGTGTAAACCGTAAAGGGGCCAGGGCATTGGAAGGTCTTGGAAAAATCCCCGTAGCCGCTGGCATAATACGGGCCACCCACCCACGCAGCGCGGAAGTTGCCGAGTAAATCCACCGAGACCGCGACCTGCCCATATTGCGAAGAACGGTTGAGCGAGCCGGACGCAATCAGATCGCCATAGAAGAATGAGCCGAGGAAAACCCCCGTGCCAATATCCGTACCGCCCCAAACTTCCACCACAGTGGATTGGCAGAAGACGATCACCCGATCACCGGGAAGCTGATCCAAGCCGCCTTGCGCGAAAACAGGCTGTGCCACGATACCCAGCACAGCAATAACCAGAATTAGAACAATTTTGAGCGTGTTGATGCGTAATTTTCTCATGTTTACCGCCTGTTATAACATCATCTTTAACTTCTGTTCTAATCATAATCGCAATATATCAATTTTGTAACAATCCAACTCGTATTCGTACATAACTATAACGCTCTTATTACGTCCGAACATTTTGATTCCGGTTAGGGTGTATACTATGCGATTGATTATGGGATAAATCAGGTATGAGATAGCCTTTATGCGTCAATCAAGTCGTTATTCTATCCAAGTCGTTTTACTTTTGTGTCTGATGAGTGTTCTATTGATCGGCTGTGACCCGATGATGCCACAAGCCACGCCCGTCGCCGTCGTCATCACCGCCGCGCCTTCAGTTACACCGATTCCTTTGTCATCCAACACGCCCATTCCCTCCCGCACAGCCTTACCCACCAGTACACCGGACTACACGCCAACGCCGACGTTGTTCCCGTGTGAGATTGATGCCGGACAGTTGGTGGAATTCAGTCAATTTCCAAGTACGGTAGCGGGCGGGGAAAATTTGCGTTATCAAGTTTACGTGCCGCCCTGTTATTACGAGACAGAACGCCGCTATCCGTATGTACTGCTGCTGCACGGACTGAGTTTCCGTGAGACACAGTGGAGCGATATTGGCGTGGTGGAAGCCTTAGATTCTGGGATTCGGTTGGGCGCACTCCCACCCATGATTCTGGTCATGCCCTATTATGGCGCGATTGGCGGCACAGACAGCTATCCGCCCGACCCATCCTACGAGACAGTGATTTTAGACGAACTGCTCCCCGCCATTGAGCGTGACTTTTGTACGATCAGCAACCGCGACAATCGTGCTATAGCGGGTATTTCTCGTGGCGGATTTTGGGCGTTTGAAATCGGCTTCCGCCATCCAGAGGTTTTCAGCATCATCACCGGACACAGCGCCTTCTTCCCCGATATTGATGTCGTGCCACCTGCTTTTAATCCGCTGGAAATCGCGCAAACATCGCCCACGTTGGCGGACGCAGGTTTGCGGATTTATATGGATAACGGCTCGGCGGATTCAGTGGCTTTTAGCCAGCAGACCCTATCGGATCGGCTGCGGGCGCGGAATATCAGCCACACCTACGTCATTAATCCCGGCGGCGACCATAGCAACGATTATTGGGCAGCGCACATCACCGAGTATCTGACGTTCTATGGGCGCAATTGGACGAAAAGCTACGCGGAACTGCCGAGTTGCAGCGAACCTAGTCCGTGATGCGAAAGGCAACAAATACGTAAGGCCAGTATGTACCTTGCATCAAATAATTTGACCTTGCCAATAGCTATAAAAGTCTTTCAATTCTGAACTACTAAGGCACCAAGAGTCACCAAGAATATTTTACAAAAACTCCTCTTGGTGTTCTTTGTGTCTTGGTGGTTGTCATTTTTCGCATTATTCGCACGGATTTACTGACGGCTAAAAGCTAACCGCTGCCCTCCCCCTCGGCAGTCGCTTCTGGCGTAGGTGTCGGTTGTATAACGACTCCGCCGCACTGCTGCGCCAACGTGGGGTAAGCATCCAAGACAACTTGATCTTCCAATACTTGCGCGGTTTCAATCGCGGTTTGAAGGTAGGTCAGGCAGCCTGAAAGGTCATTGAGTTGGCGACTTGCCTCCGCTGCCCAATAATTGTAACGCGCAAAAAGTTGATCACCGGAGACCGAGAGGTCTATCGCAGTCTCGAAGGAAAGCAGCGCGTCACTGTAAAGTTTCTGCCGCATTCGGGCGCGGCCTAACAGATAATGACAGCTTGGATTATTCGGATTGGCATTCGTACAGCGCGAGAGATAATCCGCAGAGCGATTGGGATCGCCGACGGTGCGAAAGTAATAATCGCCCATCCAATAAAGCGCCCGCGCATTATCTGGATTAAGCTCCAAAATGCCTTCAATCCGTCCTTCAGCTTGGGTAAAATCGGGGGCTTCGCTGGCGACTTGAATTTCGCTTTCGAGATAAGACATCTCGATCCCAATATAGATCATGTTGGGCATCGTGCCGTAAGCCGTATCAAAATCCTGCATGGCCGCTTGACGATCAATATTATAAAACCAGTTGACCAAACCGCTGACGTAATACGCTTCAAAGCAGTCAGGATCAAGATTAAGTGCCTCTTGCACCGTTGAGGCAGCGCGTTCATATTGATCGTCGTAGAAATAGGCTTCCGCTAAAAATGCCAATGCTCTGGCGCGGGATTTGGCAACGGTCAAATTATCTTGTGCAGCATCCTGTGGGGCGAGTTCCAGCGCATGGAGCGCACTAGCGACAGCCTGACCATAATTCCCGGTTCGGCTGAGTGCCATCGCCCGAATAGCCCACGCATCCGCCACAAAAGGATTCGCCGTAACCGTATTTTCTGCCGCTTCCAGCGCTTCTACGTCCTTATCCTCCATAATCAAGCCGAGCGTGTAATGATAATGCGCGTTCAAATCATTCGGCACCGCGTCGATGATTTCGGCATAAGCTTCTACCGCTTCTTGAATCGCACCGCGTTCCCATGACGCATTGGCACGGGCGATATTTTCTGTCGGGTCTTGGGTGGGTACGGGCGTAGGCGCGTTGATCGTCGCAATCCTATCTCCCGCCGAATCAACCATTGTATCGACCACACCGCCGATGCGCTCCCGGAATATTCCCTGATTCTGATAAATGCCAATTCCAGCGACGACAACCAGCGGCGTTAAAATCCACAACCAGAGCCAGCGCAAACTCAGCGGGCTGCGTTTGCGCCCTTGCCGGGTATAACGTTTAGGGGTACGAACATACATCGGTCAACTTCCTTCACTTGTCGCTGGCGTGGGCGCTCCCACTGGCGTGGGCGTACCCTCAAGCGGGGCGATCAAATCTCCGGCTTGACCGCTGAACTGAGGGCAGGCCTGCTCTATAGCGATCAGCCCTTCACGAATATCGGCAATCGCATCTTCGGTGCCAGAGCGTTCACGCGCCATTGTCAGCGCTTCACGTAAAATTTGCCATGCTGCGGCGCAATCTTGCAGATAAAAATAAGACAAGCCGCGATAATAGGTGCATTCAAGATTAGACGGGTCATTCGTCGTGCAAGCCGTAAAGGATTCCAACGCACCTCGGAAATCGTAAGCGTTATAGCGCAGCCGCCCCACTTCATACTGGGCGGTAGTTAACGTAGGATCAGCCGCTGCCGCATCCTCACAAAAATCAAGCGCCCGCTGAAACTGCCCAATCTTGCGATAGGCCGTACACAGCCGGAGCATAGCACGGGCATTATTTGGCTGCTGAGAAAGCACCACATTGTAGAGGTCAATCGCCTCTTGATCGCGGTTCGCCGCCAGATATTGATACGCTAGTTCTAAATAAGCCGGCACACGATTCGGGTCTAGGCTGATGGCTTGTTCCAACTGGGCGGTGGCTTCGTCTCGAAAATTGGACAAGTTCAAGGCATAAGCATAAGCGCGGCGGGCATCCACATCGTAAGGATCCAACTCGGTGGCGCGTAAGCCCATATCGACCCCATCCGCCAGCCGCCCTGTATCGGTATAGGCGCGAGCCAGCGCGGAATACAACGGCGCGAAGCTGCCATCAATTTCCATGCCGGAAAGCGCAACCGGAATCGCAGCCGAAGCCGCGCCGGAAAGCACTAAAGATTCGGCCTTTAATGCGAACCCACGCGGGTCACGCGGGGACACCTCGATACAATGATCGGCTAGGGATTCTGAACGCGCATAATTCCCAAGATCAATCTGTAACCGCCCATATTCATACAGATAATCCACATCATCAGGCCGCTGCTGGACGACCTGCTCAAAAAGGGCAGCCGCAGCACTTAAATTACCATCGACGGCCAAGTTTTCCGCCTCAGTCGCCAAGGTGCTGGCATAAGGCGTGGGCGTGGGCAGCAAGCCCATCATATCCATTGCCGTGACCTGAAGCTGATCGAAATTCGCTAAAATGAAGATCAACATCGCGCCGAAAAATAATCCCAAGAAGAACAGAAGGCGGCTGCCACCACTCCGCCTTCTGCCTTTATCTTTTTTAAAGAAAGGCTCAGAATAATCGCGTTTGATTTGCATGATGACTTATCCGAAGCCGCCGCCAATAGGCGTAGGCGGGAGAAGGGTGGGCGGAGGTGAGGTCGGGACGGTCTGTTGCTGAAAGCCATCACAAATTTGGGTGACGTTATACAAGCCTATATCGATGGACTCCATAATCGACGGCGCTTGGCCCTGCTCCACTGCCTTCACGGATGCTTCGTTCAAAACGCGCCAAGCATCTTCACATTCATCTAACCAAAAATGCGCCAATCCGCGCAAATACCAGCATTCAATATCGGTTGCACCCAACCGGACACAATTTTCAAACGATTCAATCGCCCCTTCATAATTGCGCCGGTTATACTGCATACGTCCGGTTTCTCGATACGCCGAGCCGTAATTAGGGTCAATCTCCAATGCCTGATCGCAATAACCCTGCGCGACATCAAATTGGGCATATTCCACACGGGCATACGTCTCGCATAGGCGCAGATAGGCCTTCGCGTTGTTGGGTTCCATCTCGATAATGCGGTTATAAATAGCAACCGCCTTCTCCGGTTGGCGCACTTGTGGCAGTGCATACAGCGCGGCGAGGTAAAAATAGGATGTGGTCAAGTTTGGGCTAATTTCGATAGCGCGAGTCACCGCATCAATCGCGGCCTGATAATTGCCGATATACAGCAGCGCAAAATGCGATGCGATATAGACAAACGGGTCATTGGGGTCTAAATCCACTGCCCGCTGCCCTTCCCGAATGGCCTCTTCAAAACGCTGCAAATTATAAAAAGCCACATCGGAGGCGGCATATAAAGGCGCAAAGTTGGGGTCTGCATCTTTGCCGAGGATGGCGGCTTGAATGGCGGTGGGCGGGTCTGACCACATCAACGCGATAGCCTTAATCGCATAACCACGTGGGTCATCGGGATTCAGGGCAATCGCTTGTTCAGCAACTTGGACAGCTTCATCAGTCTGGTCAAGATCGATTAGAACACGCCCATATTCATACAGATAATTGATGTTTTCCGGCTGCTGACTGACGGCTCGTTCATAAAACGTGAGCGCTTCCGATAAATCTCCGGCAGCAGCCATCACCGCCGCTTGATTAGCAAGATCGCTGGCAAAGGGAGTCGGCGTGGGCGCATAGCCAATCGCTTCTAACGCCGTTAGTTGTAAGCGCCCGAACTGCGTATAAACAAAGACCAAAAATCCCCCCAGAACCAAGCCATAGATGAACAAAAAGCGTGAGCCTTTACCACCACGTTTGGGGTCACTGAAGAAGGGTTTGGAGTAGTTACGTCTAATACGTGTCATAAAATGACCTCTAACAACACATCATTTACGTTACCAGTATAAGCGAGATAAGGACAAAATCCATTGCAACTTACTCGCAGTACATTACGTTGAGATGACATCCTTGACTATAAATGATGCCGCCATCATTTAAAACAAAAAGAGCGACGTATCTACATCGCTCCTCATAATCTATTTTATGACGCTATACGTCTTAGTCGCCGCTGATGTGCGCCGCTTCTGGCAGTACACCGCTTTCCACTTTTACACCGCGCCAAAAGGCAATATGATCGGTGATATGCTTCGCTGCATCTTTAGGGGTGGGATAAAACCAAGCCGCATCTTTATTCGTTTTATCGCCAACAACCACATCATAATAGCTGGCGAGACCCTTCCAAGGGCAGGTGGTGTGGGTGCTGCTGTCGACAAAATAATCCCAATTGACGGCTTCAAGCGGGAAGTAATGATTACCTTCAACAATCACGGTTTTTTCTGACTCAGCCAATACAATACCATTCCAAGTTGCGCGTACCATAGCGTTAAAAACTCCTCTAGCCCTCGATTTGTTCAATACTTCACGACCATTAGAAGCGATCATCGACTCTGATCTTACTTGCTAAGTCGAGGGGCGACTCTTGCTTCGGTTTGGGTTCGCGCAAAAATGGGCGCACGAGGCTGAAATACACGGCTGCGCCGATCATCGCAAGTGCTAATGCCGCCCATAAAAGCGCCAAAATAACAGGCGGCACAAAGGGCATCACTTCTGCTGTAAAGGCCGCCGCGTCGTTGCGAATAAGCCCGCCCCGCGCCTCCATGATAATTCCACTGTTGCGGATTAAAAACACGAGGTCTAAAACGGCATTCAACGCCGTCATAATCGCCAGAATATTGAGCATAATCAGGTTCGGGATTAATCCAGTTTTGATGCCTAATCCGATCAAACCGAGACCTGCCAGTAATCCAACCACGAGCGCAATTGGCACACCATCACTATCGGGACGGGCAAAAAGCGCGGAGAAGACCACCAACATAATCCCGATACAGACCGAGACGGAACGTGCGGCATGATAGCGATTGACGATATAAAAAAGCACAGCGCCAAAAAAAGCCGCGCCCAAATAACCCGCAGGTAGAATCAAGAGGCGGCTGCCGCCTTGTGTTGTCGCCAAGCCAGAGCCATCAGCGAAAATCCTAAAACCGACCACGCGCCCTCCAGAAAGCATCGCCATGATGCCGTGTCCGGCTTCATGCACATAGGAGACGAATAAGCGAAAGGGATACACCAAAAAATCAAGCTGCGGGATGTTCCACAGACCATAAACGATAGCAAGTGCGCCAAAGGTAATGATGAGCGCAGTACGGCGCGAAAGGCGGGGCGAAGGAAAATGGACTTTTTCATCTGGGGTGAGCATCGAATTCGTAGCCTCAATATGATACAATTGTTCTTTGATAAGGTGAAACTGTTTTCACAAAACAAGCTCACCGCCGCAAACTATATTCATATCATTATACGTTCCAGAAAAGGATTTGTCGCTTGACAACCGCTAACGATCAACTGCGTTTTGGCACCGTCGGCGCACCCACCGGCACCCCGACTAGCGGTACAACCGCCGCTGTGGAACATATCGCCCGTTTGGGCTTGCAGCATCTGGAAATTGCGTGGGTACAAAGTGTGCGCGTTACCGATGAAACATGCGCCCAGATCAAAGCCGCTGGTGAAAAACACCACGTTACCTTGAGCGTTCATGCCCCTTATTATATTAACCTGAACAGCCAAACGACTGAACTGATGGAAAAAAGCGATGCGCGTCTTTTAGCCGCAGCCCGCAAAGGCTTTTTGGCAGGCGCACATGATATTGTGTTCCATCCCGGCAGCTATCACACGCAGCCCGCCGAACAAGTTTATGAACGCGCTAAAGAAAAATTGATCGAAATCACAGGCATCTTGCGCGAAGAAGGCGTAGATGTGAATCTCCGCCCAGAAACAATGGGCAAATCCGCCATGTTTGGCAATTTAGATGAAGTGTTGCAACTCAGCCGTGATATTCCTGGCATCCTCCCCTGCATTGATTGGGCGCACCTTCATGCGAGGCGCGGCGATGGCAGCTTTAACAGCTATGCGGAATTTGATGATGCGCTGCAGCGGGTGCGCGAAACATTGGGCGAAGAAGGTCTTAAAAAATTGCATTTTCACATGAGTGGCATCGCCTACACGCCTAAAGGTGAAAAAGAACATCTCCCGCTGAATGAAGCGGATTTGCACTATCGGGAACTGTTGCAAGCCTTTGTCGATTATGATGTGAAGGCGACGGTTGCCGTAGAAGCGCCTGACCCGTTCCATGTGGCGGACGCGCTCACGCTGCAAGCGACTTATCGCCGCTTAGTTGCATTGCGTGATGGTGAAAAACAACCGCCGCGCCACTCAGAGGAACCTGATGCAGACTAACAAAAGTCTCATATTTTGCTAAATTAAGTCTCAATTTGGCTTTCAATTAACTCCTCTCTCACTTATCAGCACTATGATGTCCTCATATTTGCGTATGTGTATAGGAGGGGAACATGAAAAGTACAAACAATCCACAAGGGATCGACATCAAGCGCTTTTTGCCGATTATCGTGTTAGTGGTATTAGGCGCTATCGTCTTGTTACTGACCCGATCGGGCAGTAGCGATAATGATAATGATATTGAAGCGACAGCAACACAGCGGGTAGCTACGCAGCAAGTAAATCAAGATAACGCTTCTGATGCCGGCATCGTATTTGGCAATGTCGTCGTATCAGAGTCAGTTGATCGTGATGGATGTGCTGTCAACACGACATCGAGTTTTAACTCGGATACATCACAATTTTATGTTGTCGCGGAAGAAAGCACAATTCCAGCCAATACGGAAGTTTTCGTACGCCTCTATCGTGATGGACAACCGGTTGAAGATTTATCCCCCATCACCTCAGCAGACTCGTTTGAAAATACCTGTATCAACTTCGTCTTTGAAAGCACCAGCACTTTTGAATCCGGCAATTATGAAGCCGAGTTCATCGTCAATGGCAACCCAATGAACTCTGTCCAATTCGAGATTAACTAGGAGCATTGACGATGGATACCGGTACAATTTGTCTCTTAGGGATCATCTTTGTCTTGGCCTTAGTCGTGATTTCACGCTTAATGGCCCAAAATAAACCCTTCATTGGGAACACCCGCCCCGAATACGACGATCCAAACATCGGGGGACAAGGCAGCTTTGGTCGTCCTGACGGAGATAGTGACGGTGAAGAGTCGCCACGTTACAATGACCCCAATATTCAAGGGCGCGGCAGCTTCGGCAGACCACGAGGCGGCAGAGGGGTTTCATCGCCCGCTCCGCGAAGCCAACCCCCTAAGCCGACAAAAAATAACGACGATCCGAATATCAGTGGTCGCGGCAGTTTTGGACGCGACAAAGACTAGGCAAGCAGCTCGCTCGCTGGCCTAAGCACCCCAATCACCAATATAAAAACCCCGCGAGTTCACGGGGTTTTTATATTTCATTCATAAGTTGCCTTTATTTATGAAATTTCCTCTGTTACGTAAAAAATAGCCCACGAAAGGCTGATATAGTCCTTAAATAGATGATAATGGATGGTATTCAATTCCAAAAATTGTACTCAGTAGGAATTCTTGTGATGCCAACTTTTTCTTCTATTTCTAACCAAATAATCCGTCGTCACCGTCCCCTTATGGGGATGGCAATTACAGCTATGTTGATACTGATTTCGCTCTACCTATCGAAAATGGTTGCGCTTGCGTCCATTGATGACAGCACCAATATTACTTGGACAACGGTTGCTTCACAGCCTCATAGCAACAGCGAGGGACAAAGCGCCGTCGTGAACGGTTTGCTTTATTCTTTCGGCGGTTTTGACAGTACACGAACCTGCTGCACACCTACGCGCCGGGCCTACGTTTATAATCCAACCACTAATCAATGGTCAGCGCTGCTCAACATGCCGAAAGGGGCTACCCATGCCGGGCTAACTACCGACGGCACAAATATTTACTACGCAGGTGGTTATATCGAAGGCACAAACGGGACAGGGCAAATCTTCGGAACACGGGAAGTCTGGCGTTATAATATCGCTACCAATACCTATTCTTCAATGCCACAACTGCCCACAACCCGCGCTGCTGGTCAGCTTATTTATATCGCAGGCGAACTGCATTATATCGGTGGGACGAATCAAGCTCGCACCCAAGATGTGGGCAATCATTATGTGCTCGATCTTCCAAACGGCACGGCTTGGCGCACAGAACCGTCGCTCCCCAATCCGCGACACCATATGGGGGCAGTCGTGCTCAACAATAAAATTTATATCGTCGGCGGACAGCATGGACATGATGGCAACCTTGTCCCGCAAGCGGATGTTCATGTCTACGACCCTGTAACAAATACGTGGTCACAAGTCGCCAGTTTACCATTCGGGCGTAATCATATCACGTCATCCACCCTCGTGATTGATGGCAAAATTGTCGTTTTAGGCGGGCAAAGACAGCATAATACAGCCGTTAACAACGTCACTATTTATAATCCAACGACGAATACATGGACAGATATCACCCCCCTACCTAATGCGCGTCACTCAGCCGTGACAGGCTACATCAATAATCTGATCTATTTTTCGACAGGTAATTCTTCCATCACCTATCGCGGTGTGTTGAATTCTCCAACGCCAACGGCTACTGCAACCGCGACAAGTACGCCAACAGCGACCTCAACTGCCACTTCTACCGCGACAAGTACGCCGACAGCGACCTCAACTGCCACTTCTACCGCGACAAATACGCCAACAGCCACCTCAACTGCCACTTCTACCGCCACAAGTACACCAACAGCGACCTCAACTCCCACTTCTACCGCGACCCAATCGCCGCCGCCTGCCACGCCAGCCCTGCTGAACCCGCTATCCGGGACGACGATCACCACCAGCGGCGCATTGCTGTTCTCGTGGCAGCATGTCGCCAACGCCACGCGCTACCAACTTTATATCGGCACTTGGGATGGGACGAATACTAATCCTCTCCTCACCGAATGGGTCGATGCCGCTGGCATTTGCTCAGGACAAGTTTGCACTTATACGCCATCTTCCCTCCTCTCGCTGGCGAATGGTACGTATGCTTGGAATATTCAGGCCGCCAACCTTGACGATATAGGCACATGGAGCAGCGGTGCTTCCTTCACCATCGCAGTACCGCCCATTACCCCTACTGGCGTGATCGTCACAGGCAACCTCACCACCGCTCCCGCACAGCCGACCTTCCAATGGAACCGCGATGCGGCTGTTGAGTGGTATCGTTTGTTCGTCTCAACCCCCAATTACGCTACCACTCTGCTCGATCAATGGGTGTCGGCGGCGACTGTATGCAGCCCATCTTTATGCAGTGTTAATCCCACCTTAGCGCTCAGCAATAGACAGTTCGTCTTCCATCTACAAGCCTATACCAGCCTTGGTGGTCTCAGTGGGATAACCAGCGCGGTGCAATTCACGATTGATACCGCTCCCGCTATTCCGACCAACATTACCGCCCTGCCCAATCAAGGTCGTCCGACGGTTAGCTGGAAGGACGATCCCAAAGCTACCCGCTTTTTCATCAGCATTTTCAACCGCACCACTAATACTTGGGCATACACCGCCTACCAAGAAAAAACCAGAACGGGTTTATGCAACGGCACGACCTGTTCGCTCACCTCAGACGCATGGATTTTCGCCAACGGCACATATGATGTGTATATCAACGCCGAAGGCTCC
>Ga0163147_10003273_pt1 | contig 21898 bp, 19 predicted proteins | sample OliLakLV19MP6G1_FD_148597 | JGI IMG/M metagenome (GOLD analysis project Ga0163147, IMG submission 148597) | Freshwater microbial mat bacterial communities from Lake Vanda, McMurdo Dry Valleys, Antarctica- Oligotrophic Lake LV.19.MP6.G1 | ecosystem: Environmental > Aquatic > Freshwater > Lake >...
CTTTAGCGTTCGAGAACAAGGCGTGTTTTGCCCCAAAAATGGGAGTTTACTCGCGTAAATGACCAGTTTTGGGGCAAAATACAACGCAGTTATCGGACTCTAAAGACAGACACTAATTAAAATCAACCAGCTCAATATCAAAAACCAGCACAGCATTGCGTGGAATGCCCGGTGGCGGATTGCTGCCGTAGCCCAGCGCAGAAGGAATCAGGAATTTACCTTTACCCCCTTTTTGAAGGAGCGGAATGGCAATTTGCCAGCCTTGAATCAGGTTTTGGAGCGGGAATTCGATCGTGTTGTTACCGGTTGTTTCGTCGAAGGTGACATTGTCCGTTAAATACCCTTTGTATTTGACCTTAACGTTTGAGGATAACGTTGGGCTTCCGCCGGAACCGGGCACGGTAATGACGTGGAAAATACCCGATTCGTGTTCGACTGCCGTCAGGTTGTTGTCGGCAATGTAGTTCAGAATGATGGCCCGGTCTATTTCACCCTGGTCTTCGTCTTTGCAGCCGGCAGCCATCAGCAAAGAACCTGCCATCAGGCAGCAAAAGAAAAAACGTGTCATGTTTTGTCAGGTTTAAATTTTTAGATAAACGCCTGCAAAGGTAATTGGATTTTATAAGATTCGCATCATGATAGTGGCCGGGTGACTCGGAGTCACCCGGCTGCTTTTGACAAAAAAAAAGGGCAGCCGCATCGGCGACCACCCCTTTTTTGTTTATTGGTTGAAGTTGTTGAATTGGTTGAAGTTGTTAAATTCAGCTTCCCACAATGATTGTCGCTTACCGAACAAACAACGGACAACCAACAACCAACAACCTTACGGCCTCTGGCTTCCCACCATAAACTGCTTGCTCACCGGCGCTTGTCCGGCAGTGCGCAGTGTAAGGATATAGATACCTGAAGGCAGATTCGTCAGTTCAATGCGTTCGGTTGCGTCCTGTACGTCGTCAATATCGCGCTGGAGCATCACTTGGCCCAATTGGTTTTGCATAGAGATCGTGACATTTTTGCCGTAGAAGGCTTCCATTTTCACGTTGATCTCGTCGGTAGCCGGGTTCGGGAAGATGCTCAGCACTTCCTGTGTTTCCACGTTGCCGTTGCTGCCATCCACCAAAGAATTAACCGGCGTGGAGGTCGGTACGCCCATGATGTTGCTAAAGATGGCAGTTGAGGTCGTGTTGACGTTGATGCTTTGCGAGAACAAACCTACTTGAATGCAGTTTGGCAAAACTAAGGTCACTGCGAAGGTGAAATTCCAGTTCACGCCGTCAACAGAAGTTTCGCCCAAGAAAACGTTGCCATTGCGCGTCAAACGCAGCCACTGTGGCGTGTTGGGTCTGGGGAAATTCTGCTGCTGCATCACGCCATTGGTCGTTGCCCGAAGGTCGCGAACAACCGTTGTGGCCAACTGGCTGCGAATCGCGATCTTTTTGGAACCGCCCGCACTGTTTTCGCGGAACATCAAACCACCCCAGCCGCCATTGGTCACATTTTCCAATTTCGCTTTGATGAAGCCGTTGCCGCACATTTGCTGCCAGGCATACGTCTGAACATCGTTCGTTGGCGAGCCGTAGTTGGTCGCTTTGATGTCAGTGGTACCGTCGCACACGTTTTCAATGGCACCGCCGTTGCTGGCGCCGATGTTCGTCACCGTCCACGGAGCGCCGAGTGCCGGGCCGCAGAGGCAGGTGAGGCTCATGCTGAAGGCACCGGTACTGGAGCCGAAGCCACTCACAAGAATGTAGTAATCAGTTCCTACGTTTGCGTTGAAGACCACTTGTGAGCGGGTCGTTGCGCTCGGGCAAGCTACTGCATTATCATCGTTGCTGACCAGGCAAGACAAAGTACCACAGGTACCTGTATAAACGTGTACTTTAGTGTCATAAGCCGAACCGCAAAGGCTAAGCGTCACTTGGGCACCGTTGCCTACCAGTTTGTACCAGACACCGTTGCCTGGCGTGCCGGCACCACTACAAGAACCAACCGCCGCATCAGAAGCAGCGCCTACGGTGCTGCCATTGGTTGTGGTACCACAAGTGACGGTTTGAGCGCCTGCGCAGTTGTCATTAGGCAGAGGTGCCGTAGTGAAGGTCGTAGATACATAGCTGCTGGCACTTCCGCCGCCGCAAGTACTGGTGCGCACGCAGAACGTGTAGGTTGTATTGGGGATCAGGCTGGTTAAGCTGGCGCTGGTTGAAGCCGTATTCACTGAACCGGTGCCGCAAACATGACCGGCAGTGCCGAAAGAGTAGTCGTAGCTCAGCGCGCCAGCAGCAGCAGCCCAGCTCAGCAAAGCGCCGGTCGTTCCAATGCTGGAAGCCGATGGTGTGCCGGGAGCATTACAAGGTGGGGCAGGTGCCCACACGCAAATACTGAACGAGCCCGGGTTATCGTTAAAAAATTCCCAGAAGCGGATGTAAATAGTGGAGCCAGGCGTCAGGCCGCTGCGGTCAATAAAGGGCATAAAGCCGTTGACACTGTCATCATCATCGCATTCGATGAGCGTGAGTACACCACAATTACCGGAGTAAATGGCCATGCCACCATCGGTGATAGAGCCTGTGTTGGAGTCAATAACGAGGCGTCCTGTAGCAGGTACAATGGCTGAGAACCAGACATCGCCGCCTGAGTAGCTGGCGCAGCCTGGTGCAGGAGGCCCTACAGAGCCAGTTGCTCCGGCGGTGGTATATGGCGAAAAGCTGCAAGATATGCCTACTGTAAGCGGAATGGCACTGGCACATTCGTCGTTGGCTGGTGGTGGTGGCGGTACCTTCAGACACAAGTTGAATAAAGTGTTAGTACCAGTGCCATAAGTGTGCACACGGACGTAATAGGTTGCTCCAATGGTAAGCCCCGTTGTTGTACTTGTTTCAGGGTCGCTACATTTTACACTGACCAAGGAGCCGCAGGTACCTGAAAAAATCTGGTGTACGCGGTCAGTAGTACCACTGATGGCGGTCAATTCTGCAATAATTGAAGTAGCAGATGCAACAAAAGAGAACCACACATCGTCATCAGCGCCTGTGCCTATACAAGCTACCTGAGATTGTGTAGCCCCGTTCGTATTTCCTGCCAGCGTAGCACAAGTTCCATTGACTGGAATGGTGGGGAAAGCAATAGCGCCTGAGCAGTTGTCGTTAGCTGGTGGCGGCGGTGGCGTGCAGCTGGTGCAGTTAGCCGTAATAGTGTGGCAGACACCATCTGTAGTGCAGGTAGCATTGACATGAACAATCACCGCTAAAGTACCCGAAATAGGAGAAACCACACCCGTCAATGGAGACAAGCCGGAAGCGACAAGTGTTCCTGTACCATTAGTTTGTCTAACCGTGATGAAGTTGCCAGCCCCACCCGTAGCAGTAAAGGAGTATGTGTTACCCATTACGACAGCAGAGTAAGGTGAAAACTCCCCGCCAAAAGCACAAGTGGTAAGCGTTTGAATAACACCACTATTGTTGGCTGCGACTCCACCAAAGGAGGTGGGAGAGGTACACTGTGCAGCCAGGTCAGCTGCGAAAAACAGCCCTAACCAGGCTATTAATGTGAATCGAAAAAGTGCCTTCATGTTCAAAAATTTAAATGATAGAAAATATACAATTCCCATACATCCAATGTATTCGGATAAAGTCGCTGTTGTGAAAAGATGCCGGGCATTGGATTTTTCGGTACCAGGTGGCTTTAAAAACAGACTGGTCGTGAAAACGCGATGCTCAGACATCAAACCGTGATGTCAATCAAATATTGGTGTGTAGTATGCCTTAAAAATGGGAGGAACGGGTTTAAACTTCTTTAGATCGGCTTAGGGGCGCAGAATGAATAAGTGTCGCTTTCGACAGGTAAGTAATTTTGCTGCTAACCGAGGCGGAGGTTCCCGACCTTAGCCTTAGCTAAGGGAGGCGGTTCTCCAACGAAGGGTAGGAGGAAAATGACTCCTGGAAAAGTGACAGTTATTCATTCAGCGACCCTTAGGGAAGCATGCAACTAAAACTGTTACGGGCATAGTTAGCTTTAGTTTCCTAAAACTGTTTTTTTTTTTTGAAAAAAAATTAAGATGCCCTTAACAGTGAGTTGATAGCCACACAAAACAAGCTTCAAAGCCCAGAAAGCCCACAATGCCTCCTTACCATAATCAAGTCGTCATAGTTGTCCTGTAAAGAAATGGCTTTGCCGGTGTAAATTAAACATGAGGGGGAATACCCTAACAAATATAACAAGCATTTTCAAACAGGACAATTTTTTTTTTGGCAAAAAGATGGTTTGCCGTCTATCTTTGCATCTGTCACAATTAAAAATTCCATTCCATGATGACTGACTTTTGCGTATTGTTAGATCCCGGCCATGGCGCCGTTGATCCTTCCGGAAAATACACCACCGCGCCCAGCAAGCAATTTCAACATTCCAAAGGCACTTTTCACAAAGGCGGCTGGTTTTTTGAAGGCGTTTTTAACCGCGCCATCACGAGCCGCGTGTCTGATAAACTTGAGAATCTCAGCATTCCCCATGTTATCGTCGCACACGAATACTTAGATACCTCGCTGGAAGACCGGGTAAAAGCCGCCAATTGGTACTTCACACAATACAAAAACACACTCTATATTTCAACCCACGCCAACGCTTCCGGCTCAGGGGCGGCTCGTGGCTTTGAAGTGTATACCACGCCCGGCAAAACCAAGTCGGACGACGTAGCTACGTTGTTGTGGAACAATGCAAAAGCGTTGTTGGGAACTAAAATTTCCTACCGGCAAGATACCACAGATGGCGACCCCGACCGCGAAGCCAATTTCTACGTCATCAAAAACACGAAGATGCCGGCCATCCTGATCGAGCATTTGTTTTTTGACAACTTTGAAGACGCTTCTTTGCTCATGACCGATGAAATCCAGGATCTTTTTGCAGAAGCACAGGTTCGGACTTGCGTAGAGTGGATGAAGGTTTTGGGGGTGTGATTCAGTGGGCAGTTTTTGAGTTGGCAGGAGCCAGGCTTTCGTTCACCCGACTCTTCACCCCAACACGGCTTGTCACTCCCGCTACCGCAGAGCGTCTCCTCTGCTTATTTTGTCTGCGCATTTGCGTTACTGACTGTTATCCCTATTTTCGCGACCTACCTGGCTTTGTCACTCCCGTCAAGGAGTCTGCAAAAGCGCGCACAGGCTTGCTTCTGTTGCAGACACTCTGACGGGAGTGCCAACCGATGATGTGTTATGCACCGCCTAAGCTCGGAGGTACAGGGAGTCTGCAACACAAGAACAGTTGTTTATAGTTTTGCAGACTCCCTGCGGGAGTGACAACCAATAATGAGACGTGACAATACAACTGTAAACCTGGAAACTTTAAAATTAACACGATATCGGGCATTATTTAAGGGACGGAGAAGGATAAGGGCGGACTAAAGCCCGCCTTATTTCCTGCAAACTGCTAACTGATACAAATGAACGTCAAAAAATTGCTCCCGCTCGTTTTATTTTCCCTCTTAGCTTTAACCATTTGGTTGAGTTACGATGTCTGGCAATTAGCGGCGCGCCAGCAACTCTGGGGCTACCGGCCTTTAGTGCTGTTCGTTTCTGCGTGGGTGTTTTTGGTGTTGGGGGGCACTTTGCTTCGCGCAAAAATATACCGCCGCGAACCTGACTGGAGGCGTTTGGGCTTAGCCACAATGAGTGGGGTACTGCTGGGCTTGGGGTTTCCCGGAATTTTGCCGTTTCCGGTTTTGCTGTTCATCGGGTTTGTCCCCCTGCTGGTTTTAGAACATGAACTCAGCGGGCAAGCTAAAGCGGGTAGAAAAATTTTCACTTCCGCTTATCTGACTTTCGTTACCTGGAATATCCTCACCACCTGGTGGGTCGCCAATTCGGCCATGGCTGCCGGTATTTTCGCTATTGCAGCCAATTCCCTGTTCATGGCGGTTGTTTTTTGGTTGTTCCACCGCACACGGAAAGCCAAACCCAAATTAGGTTACCTGCCACTGATCGCCTACTGGTTAGCTTTTGAATACCTGCACCTCAATTGGGATCTCACGTGGCCGTGGCTCACGCTGGGCAATGGCTTTGCACAATTTCCAGCCTGGGTGCAGTGGTATGAATATACAGGCGTTTTTGGCGGCGGGTTGCTGATTCTGGTGATGAACGTGCTGCTGTTCCGCCAATGGCAGCGCTACCGCAACGGGGAAGCGACCAACCGCCGGCAATGGGTCATTGTAACTACTTTATTGGTTTTGCCGTCGCTGTGGTCATTGTGGCGCTATGCTACCTACGAAGACCAGGGAAAACCGGCCAATGTGGTCGTGGTGCAGCCCAACTACGAGCCACATTACGAAAAATTCAACATCCCGGAAGGCATCCAGGTTGACCATTTTCTGGAACTCAGCGCCCGCCTGACCGACTCGCTGACGGACTATATCGTGTATCCGGAAACCAGTTTTGGTTTTGTAGAAACTTCCCGCATTAATGAATACGGCCCAATTGAGCGCATGCGCCAATTCATGCGCCAGTTTCCGAACCTGAAAATCATCACCGGGCTGGAAGCTTATCACGATTTTCAACCCGGCGAACCGCATTCCGACGCCGTGCGCGTGCGCAACCGCGGTGCCTCAACGGTTTATTTTGAAACCCTGAACGCCGCCGTGCAATTGTCGAACGACACGCAGGAAGTGCCGGTGTACAAAAAATCGAAATTAGTGCCCGGCCCCGAAAAATTCCCGCTGAAAAAGATCCTGTTTTTCATGGAAGCTGCCGTGGATCACCTGGGTGGCACGACGGCGGGTTTGGGTACCCAGCCCGAGCGCGACGTTTTTTCCAGCAATTCCGGTCGCATCGGCCCGGCGATATGCTACGAATCGGTTTTTGGAGAATACTACACCGGTTATATCCGCAAAGGTGCCCAGGCCATTTTCATCATGACCAACGACGGCTGGTGGGATGACACGCCCGGCCATCGCCAACACCTGCAATTTGCCTCCCTGCGCGCCATCGAAACGCGCCGCAGCATCGCCCGCTCAGCCAATACCGGCATTTCGGCATTCATCAACCAACGCGGGGATATCCTGCAACCCACCCGCTACGGTGAAGAGGCCGTCATTCGCGACACCATTTTGCTCAACGATGCCATTACCCGCTACGTGGTTTGGGGTGACCTCATTGCTCGCATTGCGGTGTTTACAACGGTATTGTTGTTGCTGAATTTGCTTGCATGGTCACCAGCTTTAGCTGGTAGCCCCAAACAATAGTGGTCATCAGCTTTAGCTGGTAGACCCAAACAATAGTGATCACCAGCTTTAGCTGGTAGACCCAAACAATAGTGGTCACCAGCTTTAGCTGGTAGCCCCAAACAATAGTGGTCACCAGCTTCAGCTGGTAGCCCCAAACAATAGTGGTCATCAGCTTTAGCTGGTAGACCCAAACAATAGTGGTCATCAGCTTTAGCTGGTAGGCCCAAACAATAGTGGTCACCAGCTTTAGCTGGTAGCCCCAAACAATAGTGGTCACCAGCTTCAGCTGGTAGCCCCAAACAATAGTGGTCATCAGCTTTAGCTGGTAGCCCCAAACAATAGTGGTCATCAGCTTTAGCTGGTAGCCCCAAACAATAGTGGTCATCAGCTTTAGCTGGTAGCCCCAAACAATAGTGGTCATCAGCTTTAGCTGGTAGACCCAAACAATAGTGATCATCAGCTTTAGCTGGTAGCCCCAAACAATAGTGGTCACCAGCTTCAGCTGGTAGCCCCAAACAATAGTGGTCACCAGCTTTAGCTGGTAGCCCCAAACAATAGTGGTCATCAGCTTTAGCTGGTAGGCCCAAAAGGATAAAAGAACAATAGTGCAGTTGGTCTCTTTTGGTCTACCAGCTAAAGCTGGTGACCACTAGCAAAATACGTAAACGTTTTGCTGTTCTTTCTTTTGGTCTACCAGCTAAAGCTGGTGACCACTAGCAAAATACGTAAACGTTTTGCTGTTCTTTCTTTTGGTCTACCAGCTAAAGCTGGTGACCACTATGCCAACAAACAAAAAAACAAAGTTTTATGAAAATCAACCAAATAAAAACCCATTATCGGCGTGCCTTACCCCATATTCAACCCGTAGGTTCTGCCTTTTTCGTCACATTCCGGCTTCACGGCTCCATCCCAAATATAAAATTATTACACCTGAAAAATGAATACGAACAGGCTATTGCCGCACTTTATCGCAACCCTCAATCGTTGACGAACCAACTTATTTATGACGAACGCAAGCGCCAATTTGCGAAATACGACGCCCTCCTGGATCATCCACAATCAGGCTCGATTTTTTTGCAACAACCCAAAATTGCCCAAATAGTCGCCAGCGAACTACACCGTTTCGATGGCCAATTATACGATTTGATTGCTTATTGCATCATGTCCAACCACGTACACATCCTGATTGATACCAGTCTTCAGATTCCGGAAATGTTTAACTTTTCTTCCTGGGAAGGCTTAGATTTTGAGCCATTGGATAAGATTATGATGCGCATTAAAGGCGCTTCTGCCCGATATTGTAATGAGCAATTGGGGCGCAGTGGAAAGTTTTGGCAGCGCGAAAGCTATGATCATTTTGTTCGTAATCCGATAGAATTTGAGCGCATTATCTTTTATATTTTGGAGAATCCGGTCAAAGCCGGATTAGTAGAAACCTGGGACGCTTTTCCGTTTACGTATTTGAGTGGTCACCAGCTTTAGCTGGTAGACCAAAAGAAAGAACAGCAACTTATGTATTTGGCTGTGGTCGTGGTCACCAGCTTTAGCTGGTAGACCAAAAGAAAGAACAGCAAGCTTTAAAAAAACATACTTGCCGTGCTATAATTTTTCTTTTCTATACTTAAGGTCAGCCAGCTGAAACTGGCGACCACGCCTGCTCCAAATCCTCAATCAGCCAATCTGCATCCTCCAACCCAATGTAAAACCGCACCAGATTCCATGGGTGCGGCGAATCGGGGCGACCCGGAATTTTGTAAAAGCCGGCAGTAAGCAACACCAGCGATTCGTGTCCACCCCAGGAAACCGCCAGCAAAAAGCGTTTCAGGCGATGAAACCAGACTTCCACTTCTTCGATCGTTTCCATGTTCAGATAGACCGACAGCAATCCGCCGCCACTATCCATCTGCCGTTGCGCCAGTTCGTATTGTGGGAAAGACGGCAATCCGGGATACAGCACGCGCGACACTTTCGGATGTTGTTCTAAGTATTGGGCTATTTTCAGGGCGCTTTCGGCGCTCCGGCGCACGCGCAAGTCTAAGGTGCGCAGACCGCGAATCACCAGCGCTGCATCGTGCGGTGATAAAATGCCGCCAAGCGTCATATACTCCAGATCAAATACCTTTTGGATGATGTTGCTGCTGCTGCACAACACCCCGACGACCACATCGCTGTGGCCATTGAAATATTTGGTTCCGGAATGCACCACCATATCTATTCCCAACTCGATGGGCCGCTGAAAAATGGGCGAACAATAGCTGTTGTCAATGCAGGTAACAATGCCCCGGCTACGTGCCAGTGCTGCACAAGCGGCGAGATCCTGAAGCTCGTACGTCAGCGAATTCGGGCTTTCTAAATATAGCAATTTGGTATTGGGTTGTAAAGCCCGCTCGATATTGGCAACATCGCGGCCATCTACAAAAGTGTGGCTGACGCCAAAACGCGGAAGGAATTTGGTAAGCAGGGTTTTTGTCCAGGAATACGGCGCTTCCACACAAACGATGTGATCGCCGGCGCTTACCTGCGACAAAACAGCCGTGGTCACGGCAGCGCTTCCGCTCGAAAATACGAGGCAATCCTCCGTCCGTTCCAGTGCCGCTAATTTTTTGCGCAAAATGGCCACGGTTGGGTTGTTGCCGCGCGTATAAACGGTGTGCTCCAATTCATTCACAAAAGCCTGCCGAAAGCTGTCTAAAGTTGGAAAGGCGAAGTTGCTGCTTTGAATCACCGGGGGCGACACAGCATTGAAATAGAGTTCGCGGTCTTCGCCTAAGTGGTTGAGAATTTCGCTGAGGTGCATTTATGTGTTTTTTTTTGAACCAGTATGGCCGCAATATATCAACTTTGGGCGTTTCTGGTTTATCCGTTTTTTTATACCAATACCATTAATTTTCAAAAACCATGTCTTTCCATCCTTTTTTCAAATCATTCCCCTACTCCTTGCTCCTGATCTTATTGGCTGTTTCCGCCAACATGCTCGGGGCACAAAACTACCAGTACCCTGTGCTTAAACAAACCGGCGTCCTGGCAGAATCGTTTTTGCCCGAAGGATGGCATGTGCTGACCCAGGCCACCGGCGATCTAAACAAAGACGGCCTGGCAGATATTGCTGTCCTCATCGAAGCAGATTCGGTCGTAAAAAGCCTGAAAGAATGGGACAACCAACAGCAGCCACGCATCCTGTTTGCCGCTTTCCGGCAACCGGATAACCAATACCGCTTATCGGTGCAATCGAATGAATCCATCCTGTTGTCCAACGAAGGCGGGGTTTTCGGCGACCCGTTCGATGCGCTGGAGATCAACCGGGGCAGTATTGTGGTGCGTTTTTATGGCGGCAGTTCTGACCGCTGGAGCTATGCTTATCGCTGGCGCTACCAAAACAAAGACTGGTTTTTGATCGGCGCTACCTATACGGAATCTTCTACGCATCATGAAAACTACACTGTGCACGATTTTAACCTCCTGACCGGCACCGCCGAACGCACGACCAGCAAGGTTGCAGCAGGTGAAAAAGGAAAATCGGATCAGCTTACCAAAACTCCCTTTAAATTCAAAAAAATTCCCCTACCCAGATTGAAGACATTCAACCCCATGCAGGTGAGGATTTACAAGGAAATTTACATTTGACATGAAAAAAAAAATACCCGTTTTGCTGGAAACCGAAAGGCTCCGTATTTTTCCGCTTTCCTATGCCCAATTGATCAGTTATCTGGAAAACGATCAAAGTCTGGAAATGGAGTTAGCCCTTCAGTTCCATCCCCGTGAGGTGTCTCCTGCACTGAAAGAAGCGTTTGATGAAACCATTTTGCCTGCCATGGAACGCGCCGGTGAAAATTACGTTTTTTCTACGCTTTGGACCGTCGTCCTGAAAGACCGGCAAATGATGGCTGGCGATCTTTGTTTCCAGGGTGCCCCCAATGAGCAGGGAGTAACAGAAATTGGCTATGGCTCCCATGAATTATTTCAAGGGAAAGGCATCATGACGGAAGCTGTTGGCGTATTAGTCGCCTGGGCGTTCCAACAGCCTGATGTATTGGTTGTTGTGGCCGAAACAGACCCTGAAAACATCGCTTCCCAGCGCATTCTCGAAAAAAACGGATTCCGGCAGACGGGCGTAAACGGCAGCCATCTGTGCTGGCGATTGGATAAGCCTTAGATATTAAAAAGGTGCCCCATTTCGCGCTGCTTGGTTCGCAGGTATTCCGCGTTGTTTTCCTGCGGCTCCACGATAAGCGGTACGCGGTCAGTGACCAAAATAGAAGAGCGTTCAAACGCTTCAATTTTATCCGGATTGTTGGTGAGCAACCGGATGCGGTGAATGTCTAAGGCTTCCAGCATTTCGAGGGCAATGTCGTAGTGGCGGGCATCAATTTCCAACCCTAAGTGAACATTTGCGGAAACCGTATTCAAGCCTTTGTCTTGCAGGTTATAAGCTTTTAGTTTGTTGATGATGCCAATGCCACGGCCTTCCTGTCGCAGGTACAGGATAATGCCCCCTTGCCGGGAAATCATGTCTAACGAGCGCAGCAATTGTTCGCCGCAATCGCAGCGGGTAGAGCCAAAGAGGTCGCCGGTGATGCACTCCGAATGGAGCCGCGTCAGTACCGGTTGGGAGCGGTCGGTGTTTTTATGTACGAGTGCGAGGTGCGGCATCCAGTCGTCGGCGCTTTCCGAAAAAGCAATCATGTTGAAATTGCCCCAGGGCGTAGGAATGACGGCTTCAGCCTGAACGGCCAATTTTCGCCTGAGTCGTAACTGAAAAGTACTTTCTGTCATGTGCATTGGATCTGCATCCATTATTCAAAGCATATAAAAGCTTAAACGCATGAAAAGTTCGATGTCGGGCTTTGATTTGGCAAAGATAGTGATTGTAATGGGGCTTTGGTTGTATATCGTAGCCGATAGCCTTTCGGCAGATATATCGCCCACCCCCGTCCTTTTTCTATCCCATCCCTACCCTCAACTTTGTAACTTTACAGCAACTTATTCCCGTCTTTACCGGATATTCCGGGAAACGGATAATCTGAAAATTTAAAATACCAATACTTATGGCAAGGAGAATGAGGCTAACCGGGTTCACACGTTTTCTGATCGTGATGGTTTTTTTGGTTCCGATCGCCTACATCGGCGCTTCTTATTACAATGGTCAGGATGGCTTAGCGAATTTTAAAAAGCTCATCGGGCTGGACAAAAGCGAAACGCCCGCGTCTTCGCGCGAAACCGCCGCCAACCCCAAAGGCATCGCCAAATTGGAGGAACGCATCACCCAACTCAACGAGCGCATCACCGAACTGGAGCTGAAAAACGGCGAGTTGGAAAGCAAATTAGAAAGCAAAGACCAGGAGATCGTGGAATTGAAATCGAGGCTGATGAAATGCAAATAAGCCCCGTGCCCGCCCGTTAAAAAAGCAACAAAAAGCGCAATCCCTCGTTTTCAGAGTTTGTTGTTTAGACAGATGCTGCCTTACTTTGCAGCCGCAAAAACATCCGCGTGTCCTTTGCCCGACATAAAATTCCGGGCAACGGCCTGACCTGATTCCGGTAACGCGGGTCTATTGTACTGTGCTAACATCTAACTATCTATTTTAACTGGAATGATTCGAATGAGACTATTGCACACTTTGTTGATCCTGTTTGCGCTTGGATCGGCAGCACAGGCGCAGATAGAAGTGCCCATCACAGAAAACAGCACCCTCCGCCATTACTACATTGAACAGGAAAAAAAAGGTTCGGATGCCCGGCGAATCCAGCTTGATGAGCGGCTCGCAAACGGCCAGGCCAAAGGTATCCAGAACTGCAACCTCGAACGCGCAGGCATCAACTACCTGCTCGCAGGCGATCCGGTGCAATTGATTGTAGACCTTGACACTGCGGGGGTAGAAGGCGGCGCTTTTATTTGTGCAAACTGCACTTCTCTCAATTTCGGAAGCGTCGTACTGATGACCGATACCCTCACCTATACCGGAAATGCCGGCGTGAGTGCGGGCAAAGACAGCGTACTCATCAAGTACTGCAACGCCGCTGGCACGGTTTGTTCCGATTCCACTTACCTCTACTTTATTGTGCGCAGAGCGCCGCGGGATTATTTTCCGCCAGTAACCACGCTGAACGCAGAGGCTTCTGCTACGATTACTGCCAATGAAACCCTGTTGCCCGGGCCTTTAGCCTGCAATTTTTTCATTGATTGCGCTTATAATTATGATGGCCGCGATCAACGCGTTTATTTCTCGGAATATCCGGCACCCACCAGCAGTTTTGTGTACGAAACCAGTCGCTTCTCGGGCGTGGATTCCGTCTGCTACGTCTTGTGCGACACGTTTGGCATTTGCGACATCTTCCATTTTGCCATCCGTGTCCGACACGATACCATTGCCCTGCCTTTCATGGACGACTTTTCTTATGAAGGCTCGGTGACCAACAACCGGCTATGGTTAGATTCAGATGTTTTTGTCAATCGCACCTTCGGATATCATCCACCCTCCATCGGGGTTGCCACGTTCGACGGGGTGAACGCACGCGGAAAGCCTTACGGGGGCGACCCGGGAGAAGCTGACCGCCTGACTTCCACTTACATCAACCTGAACGGCGTTAGCGGTAATATCGTACTGACTTACTGGTTGCAACGCCGCGGCCTTGGCGACCGCCCTGAAATTCAGGATTCATTAGTCCTTGAGTTCCGCGCCCCAAACGGAGTATGGCACGACATGCGGAATTACCCTGGGGCTCCGTCCAGCCAGCCCAATACGGCTGAGGAACTTTTCAAGTTTTACGCAGTGCCCGTGACGGCTGACTTCCGCCACAAAGCGTTTCAATTCCGGTTTAAAAACTATGCTGATCGCCAGGGTGTATTGGACAACTGGAATCTGGATTACATCCGCTTAGACAATATTCAGACGGATACTTTCATCAACGATGTGGCATTTACGGAACTTCCGGAACCGATCCTGAACCGCTACACCAGTATGCCCTGGCGCCACTTCAGGGATCACGAAACCGAACAACTCAGTTCTAAGCTGGAAGTAGGCATTTACAACCACGCCAACCAGACGCTGAATGCCAGCCCTTCCAGCGTGACTTTGGTGGAAACCAACACCGGCATCCAGCCTTTTGCACCTGTCACCCTGTTTAACGGACAGGAAGCCAATATTCCCAACGGACAATACCTCAACCGCACGTATTTCCTTTCGGGCGATGCGAGCGGCTTCCCCGATATTCTGAGTGGCTACCTGATCGGAATGCAAAACAATGCATTCGACGGGCCGGAGCGACTGGAATTCAACATGGAATATACCCTTTCCAATACTTCGCAAATCAACCAGGCCGGCTTTGGTGCGGTGCAGGTCAACGACCAGGTAGCGCACACTACGGTGTTCGACGAATATTTTGCCTACGACGACGGCAGCGCGGAAGCGGGTTTGGTTACGGCAGAGGGTGGTCAAATCGCGGTTCGCTATACCGCCAATGTAGAAGATACCCTCCGCGCTATACGCATTCATTTCCCACATACCAGCGCCAATACTTCAGATCAGACCTTCCGGCTCCGCGTCTGGATCGGCGCGTTAGACGGCACGCCCGAATACCAGGCGTTGCTGCAGCCGGCTTATGCAGATGCGTATTTCGATACCCTCCAGGGATTTACAACTTACCAGCTAAAGAACTCGAATGGAGAACTGGCACCCCTTTACCTGCCTGTCGGTGATTTTTTTGTCGGCTGGCAACAAATCACACCCTGTACTTTTACGAATTGTGTCGCCATAGGGTACGATAAAAACCGGCCGCAGGCTAAAGACTACATTTCAAGAAACAGCGGAAACGGCTGGGTTGAACTGCCCGCGACTACGATCGGCGGCGCGTTGATGATCCGGCCTGTAGTCGGCGACGAAACACCTTCCGCGACTGCAACCGACGAAATTCCCGCACAGACGGGTATTTCGGTGAAGGTATTCCCCAACCCGGCTAAGGACGTCCTGAATGTTCAATTGACCGGCGGCGCTTACCACGAGCACGTCATGGCGCTCTACAACAGCGTCGGCCAATTGATCCTCAGTGGCCCGCTGACCCCGACATTCGATGCAGGCGCACTGCCTCCAGGCTTGTATTTTCTGCACGTGCGGCACCGGGATGGCGGGAGTAGCGTGAACAAAGTCATGGTGGCGAGGTAGCAAAGGGCTTGTTTAGGTTTTCCTGATTCTAGCGGATTAGGTGGCAGCGCGAAAACCATTTCCGCAAGACTCCGTGTTACCTCCGCGAGACTCCGCGAAACAAAAAAATAACACGGAGTTGCACGGAGTTCCACGGAGTTGCACCCAGCCCACCGCGAGACTCCGTGTTACTTCCGCGAGACTCCGCGAAACAAAAAAATAACATGGAGTTCCACGGAGTTGCACCCAGCCCTCCGCGAGACTCCGTGTTACAGACATGTGGCCCATACGGTTCCTGAGCCAAGTCGAAGGACAGGATCGGGCGGACAAAATTTATGTTTTGGAGCCGAGCATAACGCAGCTACCGGTCTCTAAACACAGACACTAAGACTCATTCGTCTTCAATTCATTCAACTCATACCAATTCACCTTCCGCGAATGGTACATCACTAAGGCCAGCGCGATGAAAATGCCCAGACTACCCACCAACAGGGCGAAATCCTCCAATTGCAGCACCACAAAAATGAAGCCGTAGATGCCGGAAAGGATCAATGCCAGTTGGATGGCTAAACGGCGGATTTGCAGCACGGATGCATTGTAAACTGTGATCAGCCCAACCGTCGCCACTGCCGCTGCAAAATAGGCCATATTAAACCCGATATGCTCCGAAAGGGAGATCAGCAGCAGGTAAAAAACGCTGATGGCCAAACCCACCAGCAAGTACTGAAATGGGTGGATGTGAAAATGGCGCAGCACCTCAAAAAAGAAGTACGTCAGGAATGTCAACCCGATGACTAAGATGGCGTATTTGGCCGAGCGGCTGTTTTTCGCGTACTCGTCCACCGGCTTCACGAGGGAAACGCCAAAGGCCGTGCCTTCGTCAAATTTGAAATCGCTGCTTTTCCATTGTTGCGGGTAGTTGCGGTTTAAATCCAGAATTTGCCAGGAGGCCTCGAAACCGGAAGCGCTGATGGTGCGGGAATCGGGCAAAAATCCACCGGAAAAGCCCGGCGAAGCCCAAGTGGACTTCAGGTTCAACCGCGTTTCTTTGCCAACCGGCTGGAATTGCAGGGTGCCGCTGCCATTGAGTTTTACCGGAATGGAAAAGCGATACGTCTCGTCCTCCAGGGTTACCGGAGCGCTGACGCCGGAGTTGATCAGTTGAGGACAGGCAGTGCCCGGCTCCATGCGCCGGCTGCTACCGTTCCAGTCTAAGTTGAGGGTGCTCTTAATGCCCGCCATCCCGGAAATGCCTACGGATAGCTTGGCCTGATCCCACAGCACGCGCTTCGGATCAATGTTCAGCAGCCGGAAATCGGGCTGTTTGAAGCTGCCAATGAGGGTCAGGTTGCTTTGAAAGAGCACAGCATCGTAAATGCTTCGCCGCCGGATTTCGGGAGCTAAGTCCCCTTCTATGTTCAGTTCATCCGGCAAAAAATGAGCCGTCCAGACCATCACTGATTTTTTGCCCTCGACAATCGTGATTTCCTCATAAGGGATGGTCAGCACCGGCCCGGCCACCGATTGCGCGCCGCCCCAAGAGCGGCTGATTTCATGAATGGCCTCGTTTTGTCGCCCTTGCCGTTCATGGATCATGTTTTGGATCATCGCATTGGGGATTAGCAGCAACAGGGTAATGAAGCCCACGGAGGCCAATTTTACCAAAAGCGAAGTTTTCAGCCAGTGGCCGATGCGGTTAACTGCTGTGAATTCCTGATTTTCCATTGTATTTATTATTTTAAAAGTACTTTGAATTTCAAAGTTGCTGAACAAAAAAATTTACATGCCTTTAATGATCTGTTCCAGCAGCGCGATGTGCTGCTCAAATGCCAGCCGACCTTCCGGCGTCACGGCATAACGCGTATTGGGTTTGCGGCCCTGAAAGCTTTTTTCCACCCGAACGTAGGCCAACTGCTCCAGCGCCCGCATGTGGCTGGCTAAATTACCGTCGGTCAGTTCCAGCAAATCCTTCAGCGCGTTGAAATCCACAAAGTCATTCACCATCAGGGCCGACATAATGCCGAGGCGGATGCGGCTTTCAAAGGCTTTGTTCAGTTCCTGAAAAGCGTTTTTCATCGGCGCTCGTATTTCAGGTACATGATCACGCCGTAAACAATGTGCAACACCCCAAAACCAAGCGCCCAAAATAGCAGTCCCTTGCCGGGGAAGATGGCTGCCAGAATACCCAGCGCAATTTCGGCCATGCCTAATTTCCGGATATCGCTGAAGGTGAAATTGCCTGCATTGAGCATCGCTATGCCGTAAAACAATAGGGTAGAAGCTGCCAGCAAGCTGTAATATCCCCTGAAATATAGAATGACCACAAAAACCGACCCGGCGCTGAACGGAATGAGAAAATTGTAAAACAAGCGTTGTGCTGGCGCATTCCAGAGTGCTTGTCCCGCTGCACGTGCTTTGCGGTAGCTGAGGAAAAGCGCCGTTCCAACCGCAAGCACAAATACCGCTCCTGCAATGAGGATCAGGGGCAGCGTTTCCGGCGTGATAAACTGATTCTTCAACTCAAAATACAAAACCACTTCCGAATCATAGGTGATTTTATAGGCCAATCCTGCGCCGATCAACGCGTATATGCCCGCCAGAATTGCCGACAACGCGCTCAACGACAAAAACTTGGTTGAGCGCTCCATGATGTTGCGGATTTGCGCCAGGTCGTCTTCGGGTTTGAAGGATATATTCATTTGAAAGTACTTTTAACGGCAAAGTAAGGTAGAAGTTTTGAGATATGCAAGGGGAGAGGTAAAGTTTTAGTTGGGGATTTTTTTCACTCCCTAATTCCTCTTTCTATCACTTCCTCCGACAACGGCGGCAAGCCAAGCTCCGCTCGCCAAACCTTCAGCATCGCCCTATTTTCCAAAGGATATAGTACCAGCGCGCCGGGAATTTCCTTGCTGCCAACAAACTGCGTGCCGTAGCGTTGCGGCAGCCCCTGATGCGTTTTCAGGCGGTCGTAAAGGGTGGCGTAGTAATTCCAGTCGCCTCCGCCTTCGCGGCAGCGGGATTCGAGCGCAGGGAGGTATTTTTTGAGGAGGGCGGTGTCCGGAGAATGGATCAGGATGACGGCGGCGGCTTTTGCGGCGCGAACCCCAACGTCAGATTCAGCAGGCAAGCCGGTATGCTCCAAAAGCCGGAGAAGTTGCCGGCAGATGATATGGTCTTTTTCCTGACAGGCTGCATCGGAAATTTCGGGAAACCGAAGATCAACAGTGTCCAAAATTTTGAGATAACCGCCAAGATCCTGAATATAAGGCGCCAGGGTGCGGTATTGCTGGTCTTCGCAATACAAAGAATCCAAGGCAAAAGCCAGGTGCTTTTGGGATACCGGGCATAAGCTGCTTTGATTCGGGTGTCAATCGGTTTCCAGCGGGCATCTTTTCGAATGCTTTCTAAACGCGGGTCAAAAAGTGCCAATATTTTTTCACCATCCTTTTCGTGCATGACCCAGCCTCTCAGCATCATTAAAGCAGAATCTGTTTTGCTTTCAGCAATGTATTCGATCGCTTTTCGATAAAGTGCGGCAGATTTTGGCATTTCAATGCGCTGAATCACTACGCGCCGGTTTTGTTTTCGGCCAGCTTCGGTGTCGTTGGAGGCAGCGGGATAAGCATTACCAGCGTACAAAGGAATCAGGCAAAAAGCAGGAATGCCGTGTTGCTGAATCAGGTAATTTCGAACCACATTTGCCCTTTTTTTTAGATACATACAATGCAGGTGGTCGGGATAAGATACAGGGCGACCGCGAGGGTCGTAACATACAGGGTGACGTAACATCCAGGGCGACCGCGAGGGTCGCCCCTACCGTCCAACATTCCTTTAATCTTTAGGCTTGATTCTCCCTCTTCATTCATTACCTTTGCGCCCTTATTCAGAAACCTTCCTCGCAGACTACCGTTATGACAAAAAAAATTCAATCCGCACTGCTTTCTGTTTATTCCAAAGAAGGCCTTGAGCCGCTCATTCGCCAACTCAGCGCACTGGGCGTTCGGCTTTATTCCACTGGCGGTACGCACAGCTATATCCAGGGATTGGGTGTGGAAGTCACTTCCGTGGAAAGCATTACTTCTTACCCTTCCATCCTCGACGGGCGAGTGAAAACGCTGCATCCAAAGGTATTTGGTGGGATTCTGGCCCGCCGGGAAGAAGGGCATTTGGCTCAATTGGCACAATACGAAATCCCGGAGATTGACCTCGTGGTGGTGGATCTGTACCCCTTCGAGCAGACAGTGGCCAACACCGACGACGAAGCGGAAATCATCGAAAAAATAGACATCGGTGGCGTTTCGCTGATCCGGGCTGCGGCCAAAAATTACCACGATGTGGCAGTAGTCGCTTCGAAAGACGAATACGCACTGTTGCTGCAATGGCTCCAGGAAAAAGACGGCGCGACGAGCCTGGAAGACCGCCGCGAATTGGCTCGCCGGGCGTTCAAGGTGTCGTCCAATTACGACGTTGCCATTTTTAATTACTTCAACGAAGGCACTGCCGACATCACCTTTAAATATAGTATACACCGCTCCGATATCCTGCGCTACGGGGAAAACCCGCACCAGAACGGCGTATTTTTCGGGGATTTTGAAAAATTGTTTGACAAACTCGGCGGCAAAGCCATTTCCTATAACAACCTCGTGGACATAGACGCGGCGGTGCAGGTGATGCGCGAATTTAAAGACGATGCGCCCACTTTCGCTATTCTGAAACACACCAATACCTGCGGCGTTGCTACCCGCGCTACGCTCAACGAAGCCTGGCATGCGGCTTTGGCCTGCGACAACACCTCGGCCTTCGGCGGCATTTTTGTATGCAACCGCAGTATGGATGTCGCCACCGCAGCAGCAATAGACGAATTGTTTTACGAAGTGCTCATCGCCCCTGCTTTCGACGAAGATGCCCTGGCGCTGCTGCGCAAAAAAAGCAACCGCATTCTGTTGATTATTAAAGACTTTTTTGTGCGCTCGCGCAGTTTCCGCAGCCTGCTCAACGGGGTTGTCGAACAGGATACCGACCTGAAAACGGAGACCGCTTCCGATCTCAAAAATGCCACCAAGGCGACCCCCACGCTGACGGAAATTGACGACCTGCTTTTTGCCAATAAATGTGTCAAACACCTGAAATCCAATGCCATTGCTTTGGTGAAAAACCGCCAGCTCATGGGCATGGGCTGTGGCCAGCCTTCGCGGGTGGATGCCCTGCGCCAGGCCATTTCGAAAGCGCAAAGTTTTGGTTTCGACCTGAACGGCGCGGTGATGGCTTCAGACGCTTTTTTCCCGTTTCCCGATTGCGTCGCCATTGCTCATGAAGCTGGCATTACGGCGGTCATCCAGCCGGGTGGCTCCATCAAAGATCAGGAGAGCGTTGCGTATTGCGATGCACACGGCATTTCTATGGCAATGACAACGATCCGGCACTTTAAACATTGAATTGAAAAAACTTTATTCAAAATATTTGTTTGAAACAAGGTTTTGTTTTATCTTGCGTCGTCATTCAACGTGATTGTTTAAACTTAACGACAAAAGATATGATCAGCGAAGATCGAAGACTACTTAACGACCGCTTCCTCAAGGTTTTTAGCTTACTGGAAGAGCGGGGCGACGTTGTAAAAAATGACCGGGATGGAAGAGGCATGGGTGACTTTGCCGAAAAAATCCTCGGTAACCGCGCCTACGGGCATATCGTTCGCGCTTTTCTAAACTCAAAAGACAAGCGTTGTATTGATTACCACCATGCCCGCAAACTTTGCCAGGAATTCGGCGTAAATGAAGCTTACCTGATCGAAGGAACGGGTACGCCCTTTGGCTTCGACCTGCCCAAAGACAAACGCGCTGAAGCCGGCGGGGGCAAAAAATCCTACGGCAACATCCTTTTCACTACCGTGGAAGCCTTTGCAGGTTCAGCAGTAGACCCAGGCGGTTTTGCTGCCCGTGAAGAAAACGAATACTTCAGCATCCCGGGATTGGGCGGCGGCGGCCTCGTGGCTTTTCCCATCAGCGGGGTCAGCATGGAACCGGTGATCCAGGACGGCGATATCGTGATCTGTAAAGAATTGAACAGCATCAACGAAATCAAAGACAACAGGATCTACGCCGTGAAAAGTAACGGCTCCATCTGGGTCAAATACGTGCAGCGCATCGCCAATCCAAAAGGCCGCGTGACGCACTTAAAGATGGTATCTGCCAACCACTTAGAATACGATCCCTTTGTGGAAGAGGTCAATGAATACACGCGCCTTTACCAGGTTGTGCGCCGGGTGAGTGATTTGTAGCTACTTCGCGCAGCCAGGCTAAGCTTAAGCTACTGCGAGGTTTTATTCTTGATAAGCGCTCAGCGCTCCTTACGACAGCAGGGGCTTCGTACCGCATGGTGCGAAGTAGAAAAAACACAGACCAAAATCAAGGCTGATTGGGTACGGAAGTGCCCTGTATACTCCGTCATGTAGACGCTGCATCTACTGCGACTTGCTCGTGGTGGAGTATATATCCTGCTGTTTTTTGAATAGACCTCCGGTTGCAATGGCATAACCGGGGGTTTTTTGTTATGG
>Ga0163147_10003274_pt1 | contig 21887 bp, 27 predicted proteins | sample OliLakLV19MP6G1_FD_148597 | JGI IMG/M metagenome (GOLD analysis project Ga0163147, IMG submission 148597) | Freshwater microbial mat bacterial communities from Lake Vanda, McMurdo Dry Valleys, Antarctica- Oligotrophic Lake LV.19.MP6.G1 | ecosystem: Environmental > Aquatic > Freshwater > Lake >...
AGTTGAGCTCCGTTCGGATGTTTCCAAACGGGTGCTGGCGAGCTCAGCTGGTGGTATCGTGCGTTGCTGCAAACGACCTGCCGTCTGGCCACATGCATTGATCTGGAATGACTATTCACCGACCGGTCGAAATCGGACGCGGTCACCTGATTGATATTGGACACCTCAAATCCGGCAGATACCTTGCGCAATTACCGGTTCGCAGGAAAAACATGGAATCCCTTTATGATCGCATCGTCCGCCGGGATGTCCTTTTGGATGGCGTCATCTTCGTCGGTGTCCGTACCACGGGGTTGTATTGCCGCCCGGTCTGCAGGGCGCGCATTCCCCGCGAAGTGAACGTACAGTTCTTCCGAAGCGCGGCCGCCGCCGAAGCAAGGGGACTTCGTCCATGCCTTAGGTGCCGTCCTGAAAGCGCACCGTTTTGTCCGGCATGGAATGGAACCCGAACCACTGTCGAGCGAGCGTTAGTCCTGATCAACAAAGGAGCGCTTGACAAGAGTTCCGTGGAGGCACTTGCAGCAAGGCTCGGGGTTGGGTCCCGTCATTTGTCACGCCTGTTTGCCCATCATCTCCAGGCGTCTCCCCCCCAAATCGCACAAACACGTCGCGTGCAACGCGCCAAGCGGTTGCTCGATGAAAAGAATTTTCCGCTTGCCGCCATCGCAATCCAATCTGGATTTGCCAGTGCACGGCGCATGGGAGCGGCTTTTACTGCTGTCTACAGTCGGCCACCGTCTGCGTTCCGGAAACGGAAGAGCAATATACCTGGAGATCAACATGCCTGAAGTTGAAACGGATTTTCTGTTTGAGGCCCGCGTTGCGCTTGATGAGCCGATACATGTCGGGCAAACGCCCGATGGCTACCGCATGATTATCAATGTTGCTGGTGGCAGCTTTGATGGTCCGGCCATGCGTGGGGTGGTGCTGCCCATGTCCGGCGCGGATTGGTCGCGCATTCGTGCCGATGGCTCGGGAGCGCTCGACGTTCGTATGATACTAAAAACGCAAGACGGTGCGCTGATTTATGTTCATTGGCACGGGATCATGCTGTTCGAGAATCATGAGCAAAGTTATGCACTCGATTTTTCCAAACCAGACGATCCTGACGGGGCATCGCGCTATTACTTTCGAGCCAGTCCCCGGTTTGAGACTGCTGATCCCAAGTATGCCTGGTTGAACAACATCGTCTCGGTTACGAAGTCTCGGACTGGCGGTGGCGGGGTGGCGCATCGGGTGTTTGCCGTGCGCTAGTGTTTTGTGCCGAACATTTGAATCCACGGGGAGGCGCCGAGATCGCGGAGTGGAGCGATCCGAAGACTCTGAAGCGTGTTTTTACTTCGCAAACTCCGCGCCTCCGCGTGCTACCCCGCAACCCGTCTGTTCAGGCGAAAACCATCTCAGGGCACATGAATGGTGCGAACGGGCACTATCAGCTCGAAGCCGGGAATCCGGCTCGACTCGCCACCGGTGAGGGAGCATAGGGCGGAGGTTTTGCATGAGGCTGGCGATTGACTTTGATTGTGATTTGTCATACGTTGTATGACAAACTTGGCCGGAGGCCTTCCGTGCGTAAACCTGCGATTCTATCGGTTCGCATTTCTCAGAGATTGAGCGCAAGGCTGGACCGGCTGGCGAAGCGCGGTGGCCGGAGTAAATCCTGGTACGTTAACCGAATGCTCGAAGACAACGTCGACCGCGAGATCGAGATCGTCGATATGATCCTCGAAGGCGAGCGCGATATAGAGCGGGGCAATGTCGTCGATCATGAAACCGTCGTTGCGGAATTCAAGGACCGGAGCAAAATGCGCCGCAAGAGGGCGGCTTGAAGGTACGGTGGACCGGAACCGCGCGTCGCGATTTCGAAGGCATCGTGGACTATATTTCGCGCGACAATCCGGCCGCAGCCGAGCGCGTGGGTGCGTCCATTCTCGAAGCTGCTGCTTCGCTTGCGACGATGGCAAATCGTGGGCGCCCGTCACGGCGCAAGGGTGGCCGCGAGCTTGTGCTGGCGCCTCTACCCTACATCATTGAATATCGTGTTCAAGCGCATGAAGTTCTGATCGTGCGCATCTGGCACGGGAAACAGCGGCGCTGACCGGCTGCAGCGGAGAACTTTTCCAGCACGGCGATGCCACGTAGTGCTTGCTCGCATGCGCTTGTCACGCACATACTCCGGTCGATGCTGGCTTCGCGAGGAGATTTCCCGTCCATGTCCGATCAACTTATCTCCGTTTCACCTGAGTGGGTGGCGCGCGCTTTCGTCGACGATGCGAAGTATCAGGACCTTTACAAGGCCTCGATCGCCGACCCGGCCGCGTTTTGGCGCGAGCAGGGCAAGCGCCTCGATTGGCTCAAGTCTTATACAAAGGTCAAGAACGTCTCATTCGACGCCGAAAATCTGTACGTGCGTTGGTATGAAGACGGCGTGCTGAATGTCAGCGCGAATTGCATCGACCGGCATCTGGCCAACCGGGGCGAGCAGACGGCGATCATTTGGGAGGGCGATGATCCCAAGGATTCCAAGCATATTTCCTATCGCCAGCTGCACGAGGACGTATGCCGGTTCGCCAATGTTCTGAAGGGCCAAGGCGTCAAGCGCGGCGACCGGGTGACGATCTACATGCCGATGATTCCGGAGGCGGCCTATGCGATGCTGGCGTGCACGCGGATCGGAGCGGTGCATTCGGTGGTGTTCGGCGGGTTTTCACCTGAGAGCATCGCGGGGCGGGTTCTCGATTGCAAATCGGATTATGTAATCACGGCCGACGAGGGTTTGCGCGGCGGCAAGCGAATTCCGTTGAAGGCCAATACCGACGAGGCGTTGAAGCAGTGCCCCAACGTGAAGTCGGTTTTGGTGGTGCGGCGTACGGGCGGGGCGGTCGCGATGACGGATGGCCGAGATCATTGGTATCACGAGCTGGCGGCGAAGGTTTCGACCGAGTGCAAGCCCGAGGAAATGGGTGCGGAAGATCCGTTGTTCATTCTCTATACGTCCGGGTCAACCGGTAAGCCCAAGGGCGTGTTGCACTCGACGGGCGGTTATCTCGTCTTCGCGTCGATGACGCATCAATACGTGTTCGATTATCACGACGGCGACGTTTATTGGTGCACGGCCGATGTGGGCTGGGTGACGGGGCACAGCTATATTGTTTATGGACCGCTTGCGAACGGGGCTACGACCTTGATGTTCGAAGGCGTGCCGAACTTTCCGACCGTGTCCCGTTTTTGGGAAGTGATCGACAAGCACAAAGTCAACATTTTCTACACCGCGCCGACAGCGATTCGCGCCTTGATGCGCGACGGCGAGGCGCCTGTGAAGCGGACCAGCCGTAAGTCGCTTCGATTGTTGGGTTCGGTGGGCGAGCCGATCAATCCTGAAGCCTGGCTTTGGTATCACCGCGTCGTGGGCGACAGCCGTTGTCCGGTTGTCGATACATGGTGGCAGACGGAGACGGGCGGGATTTTGATCACGCCGTTGCCGGGAGCGACGGCCTTGAAACCCGGCTCGGCGACGCGGCCGTTCTTCGGTGTTGTGCCGCAAGTTGTCGATGCCGAAGGCCGTGTGCTTGAAGGCGCTGCGTCGGGCAATCTGGTGCTGGCCGATTCGTGGCCGGGGCAGATGCGCACCGTCTACGGCGATCATCAGCGTTTCGTCGACACGTATTTCAAAACCTATCCGGGCAAGTATTTCACCGGCGACGGCTGCCGGCGCGATGCCGACGGCTACTACTGGATCACGGGACGCGTCGATGATGTGATCAACGTCTCGGGCCACCGGCTGGGCACGGCGGAAGTGGAATCTGCGTTGGTCGGGCACACGAAGGTTGCCGAGGCGGCTGTCGTTGGCTATCCGCACGACATCAAGGGGCAGGGCATTTATGCTTATGTCACGCTGAAAGCCGGGGTCGATTCGACGGAAGATCTGCGCAAGGAACTCGCGGCCTGGGTTGGAAAGGAAATTGGTGCGATCGCCAAGCCCGACGTTATTCAGTGGGCGCCGGGCTTGCCCAAGACCAGGTCTGGAAAAATCATGCGCCGCATTCTCAGGAAGATTGCTGAGGGCGACATATCAAATCTTGGTGATACGACAACGCTTGCAGACCCGTCTGTTGTGCAGGATTTGGTGGCGAACGCAAAAAAGTTAGCGTAGATATCGCGGACCATTTCCCGGGGAGTAACCAATGGCGAAGACGCAAAAACTTGTCGTGCCTTATCTGACGGTCAGCAATGCTAAAGCGGCGCTGGCCTTTTTGAAGAAGGGTCTCGGCGCCAAAGAAGTCATGACAATGCCAAGCGACGACAAAAAACGCTTGATGCACGCTGAAGTCGAGGTCAACGGACATGCGCTTTATTTGTCCGACGATTTTCCGGAGTTTTCCGGCGGGAATACGCCTGAGAAGCATGGCGGTACGGCGGTTAGCATGTTCGTTCAGTTGACGGCTCCGAAAGAAGTCGATCAGTGGATGGCGCGTGCGGCAAAGGCCGGAGCTAAAATTACGATGCCTGCAGCTGATCAGTTTTGGGGCGACCGGTTTGGGCAACTCAAAGACCCATTTGGGCATTCATGGTCGTTTGGCGCGCCGCTTGCGAAGTCTAAGGCCAAGCCTGCGCCCAAGAAAAAGCCCAAAAGCAAATAGCGGCACGGAAATAAGTGTGAGGGGCGCTACGATGGGCGCCCTTTTTTGTGTGGCCGCGCAGGGCTTTCGGTATCATTGGGATATCAGTTGAGGGTGCCAGTTTGCGCAAGTTTGACCTGATCATAATTGGGGCCAGTTTTGCGGGGCTCGCGTGCGCCCGGACGGCTGCGTTGCGCGGGCTCAGTGTGTGTGTCGTGGAGCGCAAAAGCGATGTAGGCGAGGGTGTTCGCACAACCGGCATTTTGGTGAAAGAGGCGGCGGAAGAAACCGATTTTCCTTCTGTACTGACGCGGCTTGTCCGGGGCGTACGTCTTTATGCGCCGAACGGTAGATATACGGATCATTTAGCGCCGGGATATTATTTTCTGGCAACCGATACGCCAAACCTGCTGCGTTGGCTGGCGGCCGAGGCGGTCCGTGCAGGCGCAGAGTTGGTGTTGGACGCCTCGTTCAAGTCGGCTGTGACCCATGACGCCAGCATAGAGTTGCCCAACTTGGGTTTGAGCGCAAAGCTGCTGATAGGAGCCGACGGCGCGACATCGGGCGTCGCCCGATATTTCGGGCTGGATCGCAATCAACGTTTTCTGACCGGGCTTGAGGTGGAGTTGGAGTCTGAACCAGGGCTCGATGGACGATTTTTACATTGCTTTTTGGATAGTGTTTTGGCACCCGGCTACATCGCCTGGGCGGTGCCTGGTGTTGGAATTACTCAGGTGGGTCTTGCAGCACGGCATGGCACGAAGCCAGACTTAATGGCGTTTCTAAATGTGTATCGAACAAGATTGGGCTTGCCGGATCGTCCGATTTTAGCGCGAAGACGGGGACTTATTCCGGCTGGGGCAACGCTTCGCCATACGCATCGCGGGCGCGTGATGCTGATTGGCGATGCGGCGGGTCACGTTTCACCGCTGACAGGTGGCGGGATTGCACAAACGTTGCGGCTTGGCCGGCGGACCGCACAACTTGCCGCGGACTGGATTCATGCAGGAGCGGCGCATCCGGGGCTGGCCTTGGCACGGGAAGCGCCAAAGTTTGCCGGAAAATTATGGCTGAGGCGCGCCCTTGATCTTGCGCCCCCGAATTGGGTTTGGAATTTGGCATTTGGGACCGCGCCATTCCGGGCGTTCACACAGCGCATTTATTTCCACAAACGCGGAGCGGGCGGTGATACCCCGGGCGAAAAAGGCGATGACGCACGTCAAAGCCAGCCCGATCACATTCAGACCTGAGATATCCAGCCGCTGGTTAAATCTGCGTTGTCGAGTTCGATGCGGTTTTGTCGTGTATTTCGAATATTGCAAGGCACAACTCGGTCGCAATCCGCAATCCCAGCACGCCGAACACAATACTTACAATTGCTGCAAGCATATCCCAAACGCCGGTGAAAAACCCGACGGTGAACAATTTGCCGAAGCCAAAGAAGAAGTAGACGACGTTTACGAATACGATCAGGACAAGTCCGATCCAATAGATCGGTTTGATGATCGAGGGTGCTATTTTCTTGTCAAAACTGAAAAGATCGCCCAGTTCCATTGTTCACTCCGACTTGCTGCATGCTGTGAAGACCGCCCTTGCAGGCGGCCCAAGGCTTGTTTGTATCATCCACCTAATGCCTCTAAAGTGTTTTTGTTACGTAAACGCAATGCTTTTTTGCCAAAATTCATTTGATGCTGTCTGATGCAGGCCACGGTTTTTCGGGGATTGGACCAAACATGCCGCATGAATTGAGCGTTAATTGAGGATTGGCAGTTGAAGGGGGGGCATGCTTATAAGTGCATTGTTCTTTGTGTGCCGCCTAAGGCGAGGGTCACCCCATGCTTCGCTCGTTTGGTCAGCGTGATCAGTGTTTACGCCGCAATTTGACTTGTTCAGGCGAGTCGGGTGACCCCATCGTCGTGCCTGATGATTCCGTTTGGGTTGATGTTTTCGATCCTACTGCGCAAGAACGTGAGGCCGTAAAGGCATTTATCGGCGTAGATACGCCGTCCAAAGACGACATGGACGAAATTGAGATATCCAGCCGTCTCTATCAAGAAGACGACGCGGTCTTTATGACTGCTTTAGTGCTTTCCAAGACCGAAACGGTGGAGTCGGAGTGTCAAGCGGTAAGCTTTATCCTGGCGGGCGACCGGCTATTGACGGTGCGATACTCTGAACCTCAACCCTTCAACACATTCGCCAACAGAGCCGAGCGTCAAGCGCACTCATGGCCCCGGGGCGAGTTGGTGCTGGCAGGGCTGCTTGAAGCGATCATCGATCGAACTGCCGACGTCCTTGAAAAGGTGGGTGGCGATGTGGACGCTGCATCGAAGCAGATTTTTTCACACAATGGCGACAGTCCTTCCAAAGACTACCAGCAAATTTTGTTGCGCCTGGGAAGCCGGAACGATCTGGCCTCCAAGGCACGAGAAAGCTTGATCAGTATGGGACGCATGCTGGCGTTCTTATCGCAGGTCATCGACTTGAAGGCGTCGCGCGATATGAAGGGGCGCATCAAAGTGATGACGCGGGACGTGCAATCGTTGGCGGATCACACGACCTATTTGTCGAACAAGATCACATTTTTGCTCGATGCCGTGCTTGGTGTGGTCAATATCGAACAAAGCCGGATCATCAGAATATTGTCGGTGTTTGCGACCGTATTTCTGCCGCCGACCCTGTTTGCCAGCATTTGGGGAATGAATTTCAAGTTCATGCCCGAGTTGGAGTGGGAATATGGATATGCCATTGCCATAGGGTCAATCATACTGTCGGCAATCGTGCCATATATTATTTTTCGCTGGCGCAAGTGGTTGTGAATGAAGCGGGCAGCCATCGCTTCGAGATAACTGCTTCTTCCCGGCCTTTGCTGGGTATTGGACTCAAGATCGGTGCGACATTGGCGTTCACGCTTATGGCGGCCATTGCGCGGCACCTGGGTCAGGATATTGCAGTCGGACAAATCGTCTTCTTTCGATCGGCCTTTGCCTTCATTCCCATAGGCATTGCGTTGCTTGTGGTTGGCGGTGGACTCAGCAATCTAACCACGAAGCATCCATGGCTGCATGTGCGGCGGGCTTGTACCGGCGTGTTTGCGATGTTTACTTATTTTACCGCGCTCACATATTTGCCCATTGCTGATGTGACAGCGATCAGTTTTGCCTCGCCGCTCATTGTCGTGGTTTTGGCGGCTGTGATGTTAGGAGAGAGCGTCCGTTTCTTTCGTTGGGGGGCCGTGCTCACCGGTTTCGCCGGCGTCTTGGTGATGATCTCTCCACATGTGGGCGAAGGGTTGTCGTCTGGGTTGGCGGGGGCTGGAATTCTATTCGGCCTGGCAAATGCAATCCTAGTTGCGTTCACCATGATCTTTATACGCATGATGTCGGGAACCGAGTCGGCCCTGGCAATTGCGACCTACTTTCAGCTAACGTGCAGCGTTGTGAGCGGCCTCACGTTGCCGTTCGTCTGGGTGACGCCTTCGGGTTTGGAAATTTTGTTGCTCGTCCTCATGGGTGTCCTTGGCGGGATCGGGCAATTGCTGATGACCAATGGGTTTCGTTACGCCCAAGCGTCGACCTTGGCTAATTTTGATTACGCGGCAATGATATGGGCCATCCTGTTCGGTTGGCTTTTCTTTTCGGAATTGCCGGAGCCTGCGGTCTATGCCGGCGCCGTCATTGTAATCGGATCTGGCTTATTCGTGATGTGGCGTGAGCGGCGCCTTGGATTGGAACGGCGAAATGAGAGCGCGGTCGAACCGGTTTGATCAGAGCTTACGGCCAAACAGCGCCTTGCTGTCGCCGTCGCTGTAGAAGTCTGTCAACATACCCATCAATTCGAAGCCATGGGACTTGTAGAGTGCGCGTGCGGCCGCATAGTCAATGCGCGTCGAGGTGTCGATGAACATGTGGGTCGCGCCTAGAGCCTGGGCCGCCTTGATGCTGTGCTCCAGCAACCGGTGGCCAAGTCTTTGACCTTGAGCTTGTGGCGAAACGGCGATCCAATACAGGTCAAAGCGATTGTCCGTCCCTTCAATGGGACCGAAGCACGTGAACCCTTGCAGCGCATCTGGGCCATCTGCGAATAGAAAGTGGTACCCGCAATTTTCAGGCCGTGAGAGGGCGGTTTCGATGATTTCTTTCGCCCACCCGGCTTCGATGCCAGAAAACACTCCGGTGTTCGCGACTAAATCGCGTACCGCCTTGGGATCGGATGCCTTCGGTTTGATACGAAATTCGCTCATGCGGCATTGAGCGCGGCGTTGGTGATCATTCGAATTGCTTCATGGGGGGGAATTTCGGCGCGAGAGGCTGCAGTCATGAAGCCTGCATCGATTGAAAGATCGGGATTCGCGTTTACGTCGATCACGAAGGGGTGGCCACTCTTGTCAATGCGGTAGTCAACACGCGCCCAACCGCGAAGGTCAAACCCGCGCCAAACTTTCAGGCTGATTTCTTCTAGTGTTTTGAGCAGGCGGCTGTCGGCCGACGGAAAGTCGTAGCGGCGAACTGTGTTTTTGTATTCGAAGCTTTCCTCGTTCCACTTGGCATTGTAGTCGACGATGTTATAGCGGTCCGAGCCAAAGTTCTCGAACACGATTTCTGCAATGGGCAGGATTTTTGGCCCGTGCAGACTTTCGACAATGGAAACGTTGAACTCTCGTCCGGCGATGAACTCTTCGATCATCCAGGGGATTTTGTGTTCTAACGCCAGCTGGCAGGCGAGGTCGACGGCGGATTTGGTTCCCTGGACAACATTTCGCTGCGAAATGCCGAAAGAGGCGTGTTCGTGCTGCGCTTTGACAAACCACGTGCCGGGAACTTCGTCAGGCAATGATTTCGGCGTACCCCAGCGAGGTGTGGGAACTTGCAGGAACTCGAGTATTCGTTTGGCAAGAATTTTGTCGTTTGACATCTCAATGGCATGTGCCGGGCACCCGGTATAAGGCACCTGAAGTTCTTCGAGATAAATTGGCGGCACGTGAATTAGCCGGCTTGTGCCTGCAACAGATTCTACCAGATTGAACACGCAATCCGGCTTTTCTTGCAGAATCGTGGTTTTGAAATCCGCGGGGGGGTAGTCGAAGTGCCTGATGACGTTGGAATAGCCCAGTAGGCTGTAGTGCTTCACCAGTTCTCGGGCCGTTGAAATCGTCGCGAGATTGTCGTCGGGCTCTATTTCCTTGAGCTCGGGGATTAAAATCAGAATGTGCGGGGCCATTATTCAGCCGCGACTGCTGTAGACTCAGGCCGCCCCAGTTTTCCTCCGGGGTCCGGATAGCGATAGATTTTGCCTTCGAAGTTTCTCAACAGCAGATCGTCGCCTTCCCGGCCAGCGATGGCATTGGGCGCCAACAGGATTTTGCCGCCGCCACCCGGCGCATCGACCACGAACATAGGGCACGCATACCCTGTTGTGTGACCGCGAAGTGCTTGAATGATTTCAAGACCTTTTTGGACGGATGTTCTGAAATGGCCCGATCCCTTTATCGGGTCACATTGATAAAGATAATACGGCTTGATCCGCATCGTCAGGAGGCCATGCATCAAGTTCTTCATGACATCGACGTCGTCGTTAATGTCTTTGAGCAGAACGGTTTGCGAGCCAAGCGGGATGCCGGCGTCTGCAAGGCGAGAGGCAGCCTCCCTGGTTTCCGGGGTAATCTCGCTTGGATGTGTAAAATGAACACTCATCCACAAAGGGTGGTGTTTCCGAAGCATCTTGACCAGATCGCGGGTGATCCGCATAGGTAAAACGGCCGGAATTTTTGTTCCAATGCGCACGAATTCGATGTGTTTGATCTTGCGCAGACGCGTGAGCAGCCAATCGAGCTTGTCGTCACCGATCGAGAGGGGGTCGCCGCCGGAGAGCAACACGTCGCGGACTTCGGTATGCGCTTCGAGATAAGACAGGGCCTTATCCCATTGGGTAACGGAAAAATTGTATTCGCCACCCGGATTGCCAACCATGCGCGATCGCGTGCAATAACGGCAATAAGTTGAGCAAAAGCCCGTGGTCAGAAATAATACCCGGTCTGGATAACGGTGAACGAGACCGGGCGCGACGGTGTCATGGTCTTCACCCAGCGGGTCGTCTTCTTCGCCTGGCAGGCGGACGTATTCATCGTTGACCATTATATGCGTGCGGCGCAACGGTTCCGATGCATCAGCGCGGGCCATCAAGCTTGCATAATATGGCGTAATTCCAACCGGAAGTGAGCCGGTGTGGCGCAAAGCAGCAGAACGCTCGTCTTGAGACAGGTCAAACACCCGTTCGAGCTGCTCAAGGGTTCGGATGCGGCTTCGGGCTTGCCAGCGCCAGTCATTCCAGTCATCGGGCGTCGTGCCCGGATAAATGAGTTTGTAAAACTCACGCGCCCCGGCGCTCACGGGAAAGCGATTGGCCTTTCGTGCGGTTTGACCGGAGGGAATGATGGTGGAGAGCGCTGGAGAAATAGCGGAAGAGAAGTTTAACGACGTCTGGACGCCGGCTTCTGTGCCGGTGCCCGGTGCTCGCTCTACTATCTTGCGTTTCGCCGGCGTTCTTAGGTGCGCTGCAGTGTTGGCGCCCTTTACAAAGGTGTGCACTGTCATCGACAGGTCTGTAGCCCCTCGAGTTGGTCGACTGCTTCCCCGAATAATCCGCGCGCAGCCACACGCTCCCCCAACAATGCGAATCATGCAGCACGATTCGGGTAACGTCAAATAGAACGATTGAGTAATCGCTCGATGAGCAACTGTTGAATGAGGATGTGTTGGTGTATTCAGCGAGGATGTTTGTGAAGTAATCGCATATTGACATGCATAGTATGAATCTAATTCAGCAATTCATCTCAAGGCGAATCAACGTATTCGCAATAGCAAGAGAAGAGACACTGAACACTGATACTTATTTTGTCCGTTGAGAGAGCAGTTTGACTGGCCACATGTGCAACTTAACACTATCGAATGCCGGGTGAAGCTGGCGTGTGTCCTTCAACTCAGCAAAGTAGAATTTTGACGAAGTTGCATTTAATCCGTAGACGGATGATCAAAAAGTTTTGGAAAATTTGACGCAGGCACCGGTCCTTTGAGCGCGAAGAGATAAAAAATGCGCTTTCTTTTCGAATCGAGCTTGGTTTCGATCGTGCCAATTCGTTCAGACGACGCGAATGCACTGGTGATGTCACGCGCGTCGGTTCTTCGTGTGATGAAAAGCACGTTTGCAGTGAGTTCCGCGCCAAGCGCATAGGAGGATTCGTATTCGTTGGCCGGATTTTTCTTGGGCCACATGCGTAAAGGCAGCTTGCGCGCTCGCGTATAGTAAAAGAGCGAGGCCATATCCTCTCGGTCGTCGCTCAAGATCGCCGTGAATGGTGCGGATGAAGCGATTGTAATGATCGTGCGGCCCGCTTCATCCCATCCGCGCAGACGCTTCACAGAGTTTTCCTGTCCGATCGCGGTCACAAACGCAGGGCTTACCGCCAATAAAGCAAGCACAATGCCTACGAAGATATTCACGCTCGCATTGGCGATGAGTATCGTTGTGTTGCTTCTGCGCATCGCCCAGGCACATGCGAGAATTGTTAGCGCGACAAAAGCTGGAGCTGCCCAGTTCGCGTTCGCACGTGAGATAAAAGCCTGGAGGGTGACGATGGCGATCACCGGCACCGAAAGCGCCAAGAGCAGGGTGTCGGCGTGTTCGAATTTGGGTTGGCGCCACTTGCGGATCAGCCCCCAACATATGATGCCCGCACCGATAGGGCCGAGAATGCCGATCTGCGCGCCTAGAAAATTGAAGGCATGGGAGAGGTTGAAGAGATCGCCCGTTCCCCAGTTGGCATTTGAAGCTGTGTGGCGGACGGTTGCGAAGCTGTTTGAGATGTTCCAGATGACGTTGGGGGCGAAAATTGCAGCAGCTGACACAAACGCGGTTAATCCGTATGAGCTCAGGATCAAAGCGCGCCCGCTTTTTAAGGGCAGCAGGGCCAGGACTATCCCAAGGACGAAATAGAGCATGGCATATTTGGCGAGCAGGCCCAGGCCGATGGCGACGCCTAGTATGATCGCCCATTTGCCGGATGCCTCGCGCCGCAGTTCGGCAATCGCCCACAACGCAATCGCCCAGCACAATAGAAGTGGCACGTCTGTCGTGATTAAAAGAGACGAGAAGCTTGTTCCAGGCATGCAAAGATATGAGATGGCCGACCAGAGCCCAACCGATTGATCATAAAGAGCGCGCGCGGCGAAAAAGATTATGAAGGCTGTCGCGGCATGGAAAAGGGGCGCTGAACTTCGGATACACGCCTCGCCATCGCCACACAGGCTCGTCGATACACCAATGATCCATGCGATTAGCGGAGGCTTTGAGAAATAACCGAAAGCCGGTGAGAGGCTCCAGGACCAATATTGCGCCTCGTCTGGACCTAAGTTGAGCGGGGTCGAAGCCAAAATGACCAAGCGCAAGATCGTTGCAATCGATACGACTGCCGCCAGCAGGGCTAGCGGGCGGTGTTCAACGATTGACCGAATATGCTGGATCACGGTCCCGTCTTGCGCAACCGGTAAAGGGTGAGCGAAACAGGGTCGCCTTTGGAATAATTAAGACCCTTCACACTGCCAATTGCTTCTGCACTGAAATTCTCTTGCGTCAAATATTGCTGGAACTCGGCGTTCTTGCTCTCTTCGATGAGTGCGACCGAGTTGGGCGTCTTGGTCAGGAACTCAGCGGCATCCGATCCTTTGTCCACCAAACTGATTTTTGTACCGACAAGGAACACCAGACTAGGCTCGTGATAACCGGCGACCGCAACGGCAGATGGTGAGGCACCCGCCCGTGCGATAAGACTGGCGGCATTGCTGCTGACCATGAGTTGATTGAGCTGAGGCGCAACTGCTGCCATCGCAATTGCCGCAAACATTGCTCCGCCTGCGATGGCCGCGATTGCAGCGTTTTCACCTTCACCGCGCAACAGGAACAAAACTGCCGCACCGGAGGCGCCAATAATTGGAATTGCAAGTACCCAAAAGACGACGTGGCTACCGCTGCCATACGCTCCCGGCAGATATACGAGCAATCCACCCGAGAGAGCGATGGCCACCATCAACCACAGTGCGGCCCCAATGCGTACGGGCGTATTGTCCAGAAAGCTTCTGCTTTCGCGAACGCCGGCCATTACTGCGGCGCCGCAAAGCAGTGCAATTGCGGGATAAAGAGGGAGGGGGTAGTGAGGCAACTTGGTGGGAAGTAGCTCAAGAACGATCCATGCTGGCACCAACCAGGCGAGAAGGAACCGCACGGCGCCTTCGCGAATGCGTGCCATTGCGTAGACTATTCCCGGTGCAAGGAACAACCAGCCGGGCCAAAAGCCAACCAGAAGCGTTGCCAAGTAGTACCCTGGTGGACCCCAGTGACTTTCCTGGACGCCCGTGACCTTGCTAAAGAAATCCAATCCGATCGCGTCTGTGAAATACTGGCCGTTGGTTACAAGGCCGATGGCAACCAACCACGGTACGTTAAGTATGATCAGTATCCCCAGCCCGAAGATCGGCCGCATCGACATGATCCAGGCCCATCGACGCTCCCAAAAGGACAGCGCGAAAACCGAGACTCCAACAAAGAACAGAATCATTGGTCCCTTGACCAACATGCCGATGCCGATGGCAAGCCCCAGCAATGCTGAATGGCGTAATTTGGGTTGCTCTGCGCCTTGCCTGGCGGCGATAAAGAAGTGGGCAACGAGGAGCTGCGCCCCTGTTACGCACGCCAAGAGTACTGCATCCGTTTTGGCAATGTGAGCTTCGCCGATGAGCAATAGCGAGGATGCCACTAGCCCGGCGCTGATCAGCCCCACTTCTTCGTCAAATAGTTTTCGGCCAATTCCAAAGACGAAGAGGGTCGCCAGAATGCCCGCAATCAATGACGGTATGCGATAAGTCCAAATTGAATTGTAGGGTTCGCCTGACAGCCAGCCCGCGGTTATGGATTGCATCCAATGGATGCCGACCGGCTTTTTGTTGCGCGGATCATTTTGAAAACGAATCTCAATGAAATCACCGGTCTCGATCATCTGTTTCGATGCCTGGGTAAAGCGCGATTCATCGCGGTCCAGTGGGGGCAGAGATGCGATCCCGGGCAGGTACATCAACAGACACAAAGCGACTAAGGCCGCCCGCGGATGGGCGAGCATCAGGGACCAAAGGCTGGAGGAATCGTACGAAGCGGCGGAGCGGCGAGTTTGCATAGAAGGGTTAACCATGGAATGGGCCATGAGTGCAATTCCTAGCGCATTTCAACCGCACACGCTGGTGCAAATGTGGCACGGTGATCGGGCCCTCGAAACCGCATGCTCATATGCATGATAGTGGGTTGGGCGTCGCTGCCGCCATTCCTCTCTTGAGTATTAACCTCTAGCGGGAAGATGGCGGCACTTGTATAAGCCGCGCGATCATTTCATTGGAGACTACGACCTTGCCATGTGTGCAGGAAAATGACGCAGCAGAATCTGCTTCGAGTCCCTGGCATCGCTGGGGGGCATGATGGCGAACACGCTCGAACTTTCAGTTGTAGTGCCTGTGAAAGACGAAGTTGAGAATGCAGTGCCGCTGCTCAATGAGATTTGTGCGGCTTTGCGTGGAAAAGTGTCTTTTGAAGTCCTGTTCGTCGATGATGGCAGCCGGGATGGTACTGTCGCTGCCCTGGTGGCCGCAAAAGCCCAATCACCTGAGCTTAGAGTATTGCGCCACAAAGTGAACTCAGGCCAAAGTCGAGCCGTTCGAACGGGTGTCGTTGCCGCCCGCGGCGCGCTCATTGCAACACTGGACGGTGACGGCCAAAACGATCCGGCGGATATTCCAAACTTACTTGCCATGTGGTCACGGGTCAGCCCGGGGTCACCCGAGCTTGGTCTTGTCGCCGGACAACGACGAAAACGAGAAGACAATTGGGTGAAGCGGCTGTCATCGCGGTTCGGAAACGGCGTGCGGCAGTGGATGTTGCAGGACGGCACGCGGGATACGGGATGCGGCTTGAAGCTATTCTCTCGCGACGCGTTTCTGGCCTTACCCTATTTCGACCATATTCACCGTTTCATGCCGGCCTTGATGTTGCGCGAGGGTTACAGGATCACGCATGTTGATGTGCATCACCGTCCGCGCGCGCACGGGATTTCGAAGTATGGCACTTTGGACCGGGCTTTGGTGTCAATTTCCGATTTGATGGGTGTGCGTTGGCTGAAGCGGCGGTCGCGGAAGCCTGAAGGCGTTGAGGAGCTGTGATCGCACGATGTTCGATTGGCTAACGTGGGAACATGTCTGGATTTTGATTGGTTTTGCGGGGCAAGCCCTTTTTATGTCCCGTTTCCTGGTCCAGTGGTGGGCCAGCGAACAGGCTGGGCGGAGCGTTGTTCCCGTTGCCTTTTGGTATTTTAGCATCGGCGGCGGGTTAATTGTGCTGGCCTATGCAATCTACAGGCGAGATCCCGTGATAATTTCGGGTCAGGCGCTAGGGCTCATTGTGTATGCACGCAACTTGTATCTCATTTTGACTGAGCATTCCCGAATGGGCGGAAAAGAGCCCCCTGCCTCAAATTAGCCCGGTTCGTCCCTTCAACTTGGCCGCGCAGCACTTGGCTGGTATGGTCACCGGCAATTAGTCAGGGCTTTTAACAAAGGTAGCGAGGGTTCCATGGGCAGATCGTATACGGCATTGAACATCATTCCACTCTTGGTGTTTCCACTTGTGATCTACAATATTGTGGTTTTGACGGGCGTCGCAAACGGTAACGTGGGCGCCTGGATGAACGAGCCGATCTTCACTGTCGGTATGTTCTCCGGTGACAATTGGGGAGTTTCATTTGCGGACTGCTTCACCGGGCTCAGCTTGCTTTTGCTCTTTGTCGAGATTGTAAAGTCGACGCAAACCGGTTCGTCGTCAATCATCAATCACGGATTGTCGATGCTGTTGGCGGTCGTTTGCATCATTCAGTTCATCACGATTCAGGGCTTCTCAAACTCAGTGTTTTTCATGCTCACGCTGATGACAATTGTTGATGTCATTGCAGGCTTTACTATTACCATAGTTGGCGCAAAGCGCGACTTTGGCTCGTCCGGCGGCATTGCTGGAACGCACTAAAATACTTGTGGTTTACAGGGGGCGTGTCACCGTTACGGGGACGCGCCCCTTCTTACATCAGAAGGAAGAACAGGAACGACGTCATCACCGCAAGATCGAACGTATGCGGCCAATGAAATGACACTTCGCGGCGGCGTGGTTTGAGTTCGGTTGCGAACAGCCGTTTGGCAAAATTCTGCTCACCCTGATTTGGCTGATGCATGTCAACGGCCCCTGTTGCGCCCGCTTTGTCTCGAAGTGAAACACCCGCGAGAGTGCGTGAGGGTCAACTCGCAAGGCGGGTGCCGTAGCGCTTAACTACGCCAGCGCAAGGTCGCCTCTTGAACAGGATTAACAAACGCGCGCTGTGCAGCCGCGGACTCGGCCCACTCTTTTTTGAGACGATGGTACCAGATGGCAGGAATATCCGCGTCCTGGATGAGCATGAGACGCGGGTTGAATTTCAACCCTTCCTTTTGCAGTGTCACCATGTGGCGATCTTGACCCAAAAAAACGCGCGCAATGTGCTGTGCAATGGGTTTGAAGGGGGCGATCCAGCCAATGTTCCAGAAAAATGTCTGTGTGACTTCAGTTTCTTCTGCGGTGAGCGGCGTGCAGGTCGTCAATCCCAACACAGTGTTGCGGCCAGCCTTGATATGCTCGACACGAATGCCCGGCAGCTGAAATGAAATTTCAGTCGAGATATCGCCACCCAGGATTTTGTAAAGTGTGGAATTGCTTGAAGGCTTATGCGTTACCATCGTGAACCCGAGATGGGATGGGGCATATTTTTTTGCTTTGGCGTGAATTGATTTTTGTGAGCGCCACCACCACGCCTTGTGGACAAAAGGGCCGTGAGCGGGGTCCATCAACCCGACAACGGCGTGATCTATTGAGCATGGAAAGAGCTGCGCTTCGATCAATGTGGGCTTTGCTTGGGGCCATAGGGGCAGATCGGGCGGTGCGATTGCCTGAATTGCGGGTTGAGTCTCATCGGGCATATAGACCCAAATCAAGCCATTGCGCTCCGCGATCTGATAGTTGCGCACGTGAATTTTTGAGGGCTCGACGCCTTCCTGACCTACCAGCGACGGGATGTGCGTGCATTGACCGGACGGCTTGAATCGCCAGCCGTGATAGGGGCATTCCACTGTGCCTTGCCGGATTTTTCCGGCGGACAAGGGCACGCCGCGGTGCGGACACAGGTCGCGCAATGCAAAGGGTTCGCCCATTTCTGTGCGGCCAAACAGGACGGGCTCGCCCAGTATGATTTTGCGCAGCAACTTTCCCGGCCTCAAGGCGCTCGCGTGCAACGCGAAATACCAGAGATTTCGTAAGAACTGAGGTGGGTTGATGCCGGATTGGGTCATGGTGGGAGGCGCACAATGCCAAAGCTAACAAAAACATGCAAAGGCACAGAATCGCGCTAAAGTTGCTGAGTTAAGTATGAAGGTGGAAAATGACTTTGGCGGAAATCACGCATCTCAAATATGATTTTCGTGATCATGTTACCATTGTCACGCTGGATAGTCCTGAAGTTCGAAATGCTTTGAATGCGAAGGCTTGTTCTGAGCTTGAGTCTGTTTTCAGATCTATCCAGAGCGATGAGCAGGTGCGGGCGGTATACCGCAGTGCCAGGGGAGCATTTGTGACAATGCGGGAAGCCAGCCATCGCGAAGGGGTGGCAAGTTTTCGCGAAAAGCGGGCGGCGCATTTCAGGGAGCGATGAAGGTGGCGCTTTTCTTCGATCAGGATTGGTTCGACGCCAAGCTACGGGAGCGCGGTGCGACGCGGGAAGACATTGCGCGGCTGCTTCAGCTTACTGCGGATCAAATTTCGGAGATGTGGAAAGACCAGCGCGAACTGCGTGCGGCAGAGGTTTTGGCGCTTGCCAAATTTCTGAACGTTTCGGCGGCTGAGGCCGCTGATCGGGCTGGCGTTTCGACCCCCAAGCCTCCAGACGCTGCAGACGCAAATGCAAGACTCGATGAAATGTGCGAACGGTTGACGCGCATTGAGCGGATGATTGGTGAATTGAAGGCGCTCACACTTTCGTTGAGAACCTAAATTATAGCCGATAACCACGGCCCGCGATGACGGCCGACTGCACTTGCCGATTCATAAGATTGAGCTGTGGATTTTGCGCTGATTTGTGGGGCGGGTTGAAACTGATTGATGACCTGGGTTACGAACGCCGCCGTATGAATGGTTTGCGGTTCGTCATAGGTTGATTTCGCCGTTTGATGAGAAACCTGCGGCGCCCGTAACTCTTCCATCGAAGGTCGCGCTCCCCGTCCTTGCGAACGAGCGGTGTTCCCAACAGGCGCGACGCGACGTGATCCGAAATATGCTGGACGCATCGAAATGGGACATATGGCGCTTATGCGTGTCATTGTATGGGTACACAGCGCAGTGTTTATGCCAGTGGTGGTCGATTTTCTTAAGATTAACAACAGCTTGGCTATAGGAAGCCGAGTAATGCGGTGACTGGCATTTCGGTTTTTTTAAATGTTGGATCGATAGAGTGGGGGCCTCAGCGAGAAGAGGCGAATGCCCTCCGCGTGTTGCGTTTTGGTGGAGAATAGATCGCTGTGTTCGGTCGACTTCAAGCATCCTCTGTCCAACGTCTCACTGATCTCCGCGAGGGAGAGCGCTTGCGTCTGGCGCTCGCTGCGGCCGGAGATCTCGTTTACGACTGGACACCTTCAGACGGGAAAATCGCCTGGACGGGCGACCCGTGCGCTTATCTGGGGTTTGGTGAAAACCCTGCCTTCGAGACAGACAAAAGTTTTCATGCACTGATTGAAGGCGAAGCGGCTGAAGTCCGTCTGCGCATGGCGTTGTCGCCGCCTGAAGACGGGCGGCCATTCAGGCTTGAATACGCTCTCAGAACCGGAAGTGTTCCGCTGTGGGTTGAAGATTGCGGCGTTTGCATTCCAGGGACTGACGGTCAAGCTGAACGTGTCGTGGGCACGGTTCGTAACGTAACGGAGCGCAAATTGCGTGAAGCCAATATTGCCTGGGCCGCCAGTTACGACGAAATGACAGGGCATTTGAGCCGTCTGCGTTTGCGTGAGCGGCTGGCGAAACATCTGGAGCAAACGCCCGCTTCGAACCGGACGCCTGCTGCCTATTTCGTTGTTGCCATCGACGATTTGGCGGTCATCAACGAAACTTACGGTTTTGATATGGCCGATGAAGTGATCGTTGCCATCGGCCGCCGTTTGGCTGAAGCGGCAGGTGCCAGATGCGTTGTTGGGCGCACCGCAGGCAACAAGTTCGGATTGATACTGGAAGGCTGTACTGCCAATGAAATGGCCGAACGCGGTGACGCGCTGAGGCTGGCCGCGCGAAGCCGGGTCATTCCTACGCGAAATGGGGCGGTAAGTGTCAGCGTCACAGTGGGGGCCATAGCATTGCCGCAAGACGCACGTACAAGCCAAGAAGCGATGACGCGCGCCGAAGAGGCGCTGGACCGCGCGAAAGAGTATGGGCGCGATAATTTCTCGGCCTATGCGCACTCGCCGCAGCGCGATTCGATGCGCAAGCGCGCGGTTCTCATCGGTGATCAAATTGTGACAGCCTTGAATGAGAATCGCATCGTGATTGCTTATCAGCCGATCGTTCATGCGCTGAATGGCGAGACCGCCATGCATGAGTGCCTGGTGCGGATCAAGCGGCCAGAGGGTCAAGTCATAGCGGCCGGCGACTTCATTGCGGTTGCAGAGCAACTGGGATTGGTGAGGCGGCTCGACAGGCGCGTGCTTGAGTTGACAATTGAGTCTCTCACCAGAAATCGCGGGGCCTGTTTGACGATCAACGTTTCTGGCATGACCGCGTCGGACCGGCCAACTCTGGAGGACTTTGTCGCCTTTATTGAAGCCCATAAAGATGTGGCATCGCGATTGATCGTTGAGCTTACCGAGACGGCTGCACTTATTGATATTGAAGAGAGCATGCGCTTTGTCAGCCGGATACGCACGCTTGGGGCGCGTGTCGCGATTGACGACTTCGGTGCCGGCTATACGTCGTTCAGGAATCTGCAGGCACTCAAAGTTGACATGGTCAAGCTCGATGGCAGTTTCGTGAAGGGATTGGCCGACAGCCCGGACAACCGGATATTCGTGAGCACGCTTGTCAATTTGGCGAAAAACTTCAACTTGTCGACCGTCGCTGAATGGGTGAGTGACGCCCAAGAAGCAACCATTCTACGCGAATTGGGGGTCGACTATTTCCAGGGCTGGCATTTTGGCAAGCCCGAAGTGGCGGAGCCTTGGGCACAGTTGACCACCCCGTAAGAGTGGCGGCAGCACATCGGCAGTGCTAGAGACGTGAACTATACCAACGGTGCAGCTGTTGTTCCGCCCAGGAGTTCACATTGAATACAGAATCTCAGACCCCTCGGGTTTGGCAAGGCATCCGGCGTGGGGTGCTCGGGCGGTGCCCGCACTGCGGACAGGGAAGCTTGTTTTTGTCTTATCTCAAAGTGGTGACGAGGTGCTCGTTTTGCGCTCTTGGGCTTGAAGAGTATCGCGCGGATGACGGTCCTGCCCATTTAACAATTTTGATTGTTGGGCATATTTTTATTGCTCCGCTGTTGTTCAGCGAATTCATCCGAACGTGGCCAACCTGGCAAGTGCTGGCAATCATGATTCCAGGGATGATAATGCTGTCCTTGGTGTTGCTACCAAGGGTGAAGGGCGCATTTGTTGGTTTGCAGTGGGCAGTTGGGGATCGTTTCAAGCGTTTAGATTAAAACGGGCATCGCGGCGCTATGATGCCCGGTGGCAGTTTGGTCTGAGAGTCGCCACACGCTGTTTCCAGCTGTGCTTTGGTCAGCCCCAAGACTTTGGACAGATCGGCGCCCTGTAATTGAGCGCCAATCATGTACGCATTCTTGAAGTTTGCACCGTCAAGTTTTGTGCCAGAAAACCACGCCCAATTCAGCCACGCCCGGGAAAAATCTGCGCCCCGGAGGTCAGCTCCTTCCATGCGCGCGCCGGAAAGATTTGCGTAGTGAAAAGTGGCACGCCGAAGATCGGCACCAGTCAAGTTCGCGCCAGCCAGGTTTGCTCCATCAAGTTTGGCATCCGACAAATTTGCCTCGATGAGAACAGCAAGCTGGAAAAATCCGTTCTCGAGGTCGGCCCCCGAAAGATCGCAGCGAATGCACCCGCC
>Ga0163147_10003278_pt1 | contig 21864 bp, 15 predicted proteins | sample OliLakLV19MP6G1_FD_148597 | JGI IMG/M metagenome (GOLD analysis project Ga0163147, IMG submission 148597) | Freshwater microbial mat bacterial communities from Lake Vanda, McMurdo Dry Valleys, Antarctica- Oligotrophic Lake LV.19.MP6.G1 | ecosystem: Environmental > Aquatic > Freshwater > Lake >...
TGCTTGAGGCTAAGTCTAAGGTTTCGTCTAGGGTTTGCTTGAGACGTTCTGAAGGTGCGATCGGGGTAATTTGGCTGAATAAGTGGGGAATGTCTTCAACGGTTAGATCCAGGGTTGAGACGGCTTGGTCGATCGTTTTGAAGTCGCTGTAGGACATATTTGATTTGGGGGTGGGAGAGATAATTATTTTTAACCGCAGATGCACGCGGACAGTGATATAATTATCTCCTGTTTAGGCGGTAAAATTACTTTTTAGTCTGCTGACACTGCTTAAATTTTCTGGTTTGTGGGTTATGGTTTTGCCATCCTGTGCTTAACCCTTTGTTGAAAGTAGTGTAAAATTTGAGGTCGGATTGTATTTAATCATCGCGGGAGGATAAAATGACTACAGGAGAAGAGTCTGAAAATAAGAACTTAGCATACTATTGCCAACGTTTTGAAAAGCTTAATGTAGGCAAGAATACACAAGGCGATTCCCCAAATCAGCCAATACTGTTACTATCTGTAATTGATTTAATTACACAAGATTTTATTAAGGAGAACCACATTACCATTTCCGATGAATTAATTAACACATTCAAAAAAAATTGGTCGGCTTTGACTTCTGATTCTTTTAAGCCGGTTAATTTTGCTATTCCGTTTTTTCATTTGAACAAGAAGAAACCTAAGTTTTGGCACGTTAAATTTAGCGAACAATACGCAGGAGGGCGCGCTCAAACAATCAATACCTTAAAAAGAGATGTTGACAGTGCAAAATTTGATGATGAACTATTTGATTTATTGGAAGATACTAATGCCCGAAAAGAATTAATAGATGTATTGATATCTACATGGTTTTCATCTAACCAAAAACAGATAGAAGATATTTTAACCATTAATCAGTCTTTCCAAGATTCTACCCGGGATGAATTAGATAGTATTGAATCTGGCAATACAGATAGACAACCAAAGGTGTATTTAAGAAAATCTGTGGTTAGAGAGGCTATTTTTCGTAAATCTGTCGTTCATTTGTATGATTACCGATGTGCTTTTTGTCGATTGAAAGTCACACGTTCACTTAGTCAAACTATTGTAGATGGCGCACATATCAAGCCATTTTCCCAGTTTTATGATAGTAGACCAGATAATGGACTCTCACTCTGTAAAAATCATCATTGGGCATTCGATCAAGGATGGTTTGCTATTGACGACCGTTATCAAATTATAGTTGCTAGTGATTTAGAAGAGGAATCACCACGAGACTCTAGATCAATGAAAGACTTTCACGGGGAAATCATTCTTTTGCCAAGTTCAGAGCAAAATTATCCGAGAATAGATGCGATTCAGTGGCATCGTAAAAATGTGTTTACCGTAAAATCAAAAAGGAACTCTAGCAAATGAATGAATTACAACAGATTTCACTATTTCCGCAACGCAATATTGGCGATTTAATTGCAGACATAGAAGTCTTAAAAAAAGAAATTCAAGAACTTTATTGTCAAGACGATCTCCCGCTTGTAATCGGCTGGAGTGGTGGCAAAGATAGTTCCGCAGTCTTACAGCTTGTATGGTATGCGATTGCAGAACTTCCAATTGAGAAACGCCACAAGAAAATTCATGTTCTTACAAATGATACACTGGTAGAAAACCCTATAGTATCTGCTGGAGTACATAATTCTCTAAAACGGATGAAAGTTGCAGCCCAAGAACAGGGAATGCCAATAGAAACTCACTTAACTTATCCAGCCGTTCAAGATACCTTTTGGGTGTGCTTAATAGGCAAAGGATACCCAGCACCTAGAAACCGATTTAGATGGTGTACGGAACGATTAAAAATACAACCAACAGGTTCCTTTATTCGTGAAATAATTAGAACTAGCGGTGAGGTAATTCTTGTTTTAGGGACTCGCAAGGCTGAAAGTGCAAAACGCGCCGCAAATATGGCAAAACATAGGGAGTGGCGGGTAAGCGAACGCCTCAATGCTAATCCTACTCGCCCTAACTCTTATATTTACCTTCCCATTGAAGACTGGCGAACAGATGAAGTGTGGCTTTACTTAATGCAATGGGATAATCCTTGGGGAAATAACAATAAAGATTTACTAAGTATGTATCGAGGTGCAACGGCAGACAATGAGTGTCCTTTAGTTGTCGATACTTCTACACCTAGTTGCGGAAATTCTCGCTTTGGCTGCTGGGTTTGCACAATGGTAAGCCAAGATAAATCTATGGAGGCAATGATTCAAAACGATGAAGAAAAAGAATGGATGCAGCCTCTCCTCGATATTCGCAACGAATTAGACGTTAAAGACGATCGCGAAAAAAGAGACTTCCGCCGCATCTACGGTAGAGTAGAACTGTTTGAACGCAACATGGGCGACGAAACAACCTCCGTTGAACCCATCCCAGGGCCCTACACCAAATTTTGGCGAGAACACTGGCTGAGACGAGTCCTGGAAGCACAAACCCACATCCGCAAAACCGCACCCCTAGAAATGCGCGACATCACCTTAATTACCCCGGAAGAACTTAGCGAAATCCGCCGCATTTGGCTGGAACAAAAGCACGAATTTGACGATAGTTTGCCCCGGATTTACGAAGAAGTCACGGGCGAACCTTTTGCAGATTCTCGTCCCGCCGCCGAAAGGAAACTTCTAGGTAGCGATGAATGGACTGCGATCGAAGAGATTTGCAGCGAGGATAAAATGCACCTTGAATTGATGGCTAAACTCCTCGATACAGAACGCCAATATTACACAAAACCCCGCCGTACAGGCATTTACGCGGATTTGGACAAATGCTTTGAAACCAGTTCGCGATCAAAGGATGAAGCTATTGGTAACGCCCACTACCAACGCAACTTAAAAACAGCGGTGGAAGATGTTAAAGCAAATCCGACTGAGAAAATTCAGCAAGTCAAAAGTGCGATCGCCCAAACCAACAGTTCTGCAAAAAACGATACCCTTGATATTGCCAAACTCAAAGAAGAACTTGAAAGCAGCAGTCAAAGTAAGCAGCTATCTTGGGCCGATATCAAATATTCTACTCCAGATGTAGGAGAAGGAAATACCAAAGATTAGGACGAATAGGGCGATCCTCTTTGTTGGCGTAGCCCCCGTAGGGGCGGGCTTCGCTAACGAACTTTTGCGCTTCCCCCCAAGTCCGCCGGGGAATCAATTCCCCGTCTCATAGCGAAAGTCGGTTAAAACCGACTGCAAAACCCAGATTAAATCATCGTGAATTTCAGTCCTCTTTGAGAGGACTTTCGCTATGAGACAGAGGTTTTTAACCCCTGGCGGACTCTCTCTCGGACTCATCCAAAAAATCTCGCATTCACCCCCAAGTCCGCCGGGGAATCAATTCCCCGTCTCATAGCGAAAGTCGGTTAAAACCGACTGCAAAACCCAGATTAAATCATCGTGAATTTCAGTCCTCTTTGAGAGGACTTTCGCTATGAGACAGGGGTTTTTAACCCCTGGCGGACTATCGGACTCATCCAAAATCTATCGGACTCATCCAAAAAATCTCGCATTCACCCCCAAGTCCGCCGGGGAATCAATTCCCCGTCTCATAGCGAAAGTCGGTTAAAACCGACTGCAAAACCCAGATTAAATCATCGTGAATTTCAGTCCTCTTTGAGAGGACTTTCGCTATGAGACAGGGGTTTTTAACCCCTGGCGGACTATCGGACTCGCGGATTGTCGAACTATGGGACTCGCGAGTTATCGGACTATGGGACTCGCGAGTTGTCAGAGAGGTGTACTAACAAGCTGCCCCTATGGTAAAATAACCTGGTTAATAGATCAGAAAAAAACAAAAAAGTCACACAAAAATCAGGGAACATATTTATGGCAATGTGGCGGCTGTACTATCATTTAGTTTGGGCAACAAAAGAGAGGCAACCTCTGATATCTCCACAAAAAGAAACAGAACTTTACCACTATATCATCGGCAAAGCGGACACCCTCAATTGCATCGTCCACGCTATCGGTGGTACAGAAAATCACATCCATTTAATAGTTTCCATTCCTCCGACACAATCAATCGCTGAATTTGTGAAAAATATTAAAGGTAGCAGCAGCCATTATCTCAATCAAATTTGGCAAAATCCCAATAGATTTGGCTGGCAAGAAGGATATGGAGTATTCTCTTTAGGACAAAGACAACTTGAACAAGCAGTCGCTTATGTGATCAATCAAAAGGAACATCATTTGCAAAACACCGTAAATTCGCATTTAGAACAAATTACCGATCGAGACGATCGCCCAACTCGTTGGTATCGGAGTCCGCCGGAGAATTAACAGATCGATCGAACTTTTGCATTTACCCACAAGTCCGCCGGGGAATCAATTCCCCGTCTCATAGCGAAAGTCGGTTAAAACCGACTGCCAAACCCAGATTAAATTATGGTAAACTTCAGTCCTCTTTGAGAGGACTTTCGCTATGAGACAGGTTTTTAACCCCTGGCGGACTCTCGGACTCATCCAAACTTTTTCGCATTCACCCACCAACTCTTATCACATCTCAACAACATCTACAATGCAATTCCTCGAACTCGTCCTCAAAAACTTCGGCCCTTACGCAGGCGCACAAACCATCAATCTCCGCCCCGAAAAAGACGGAAATCCCTGCCCAGTCATCCTATTTGGCGGCATGAACGGCGGCGGCAAAACCACCCTCATGGATGCCATTCGCCTCGCCCTCTACGGTGGCCGCGCCCAATGTTCCACCAGAGGCAATTTAAGCTACAGCGACTTCCTCAATCAATCCATCAATCGACATACTCCTGCATTAGAAGATACCCGCGTCGAACTAACCTTTGAACAAGTCCAAGACGACAAATTAACTCAATTTAAAATTGTTAGATACTGGAAAAAACTTGATATCAAAGATAGCCTCAGCATTCTCATATACAGCGAAGTAGTTAATGATTGGTGGTCAGATAAAGCAATTACTAACACCTGGGACGAATACATTGAAACCCTTTTGCCAGTCGGAATATCCAACCTGTTTCTGTTTGACGGCGAACAAGTAAAAGAACTCGCCGAACTCGAAACTCCGCCAGAGTTTGTCGTCGGGGCGATTAAATCTCTGTTAGGTTTAGAATTAGCAGAACGCCTCGCCGTCGATTTGGAAATATTAGCCGGCCGCAAGCGAAAAGAAATTGCTGGCAAAACAGACTTGGCAGCTTTAGAAAAAATTGAACAAACTTTTCAGGAAATTACTGATAAGAAAGAATTGGCGATCGAAAAACGAGGTAGCCTTAAAAATGAATTCGATAAAGCTGAAACAAATCAGCGACAAGCATCAGACAAGTTTATTTATCAAGGCGGGAAAATTGCAGGCGATCGCAGTCAACTAGACATACAACTAAACAACTACAGAAATCAGGCAGAAAAAACCCGTCAAGCCATGATGGAATTGGCATCAAACAGCCTACCACTAGCCCTAATTTCGCCCTTGCTAAGCGCTGCGAAAACCCAAGCAGGAACCGAAGCCAGCCAGCAGCAAGCAAAGATTGCCCAAAGTGTTATCAAACAAAGAAGCGATCGCCTCCTTAACTATATCGCCGAAATCTCATTAAATGCCCAACAGCTAGATAAAATTCAAGACTTCATCCGCCAAGAAGATCGAGAACTTGAACAGCAAGCCGGAACCGACGCGCCGCCCTGGATGAACGCCGACAATAACAACATCCAGCAACTAGAAAATCTCCTTAGCTACCAAATCCCAGCCCACCAAACTCTAGCCACCGAACAAATAGCAGAAGTCAAAAATATTGAATCAGAAATCGACTTCACAGACAGACAACTAGCCACCGCAGCTTCCCCTGAAGCCTACGAAAAACTAGAATTAGAGGTCAGAAATGCTCAAAAAGCAGTCGCAATCGCAGCCGCTGCCTTGGAATCAGCCGATCGCCATATCGCGGAATTAGACAAAGAATCAGCCCAAACCCAAAAAGAACTAGAAAGCTACAGTAGCGAATATATTACCATCAGGAACAGTCAACACGTCATCGCTTCGATCGCTAAAGCCCAAGGTACACTCAAACTTTTTAAAGAAAAACTCACCCTCAAAAAACTCAACAAACTCGAAATAGAGATTACCGACTGTTTTCGCTACCTGTTGCACAAAACCGACCTGGTGCACAGAGTTGCGATCGATACTGACACATTTAGCCTGTCCATTTACGATCCAGAAGGCAAACTCGTACCCAAACACCGACTTTCTGCTGGCGAAAAACAATTATTGGCGATCGCCTTTTTGTGGGGATTAGCCAGAGTATCCGGGAGACAGTTACCAGTTGCGATCGACACTCCCCTCGGCCGCCTCGACTCTTCCCACAGAAACAACCTAGTCGAACGGTATTTTCCCTCGGCCAGCCACCAAGTCATTCTGCTTTCTACCGACACGGAAATTAGCAAAGTAGAATATGATAAGCTGCAAGAACTAGAGGCGATCGCGCATAGCTACTTACTTAAGTATGATTCTACCAAGCGTCAAACTACTGTCGAAGAAGGTTATTTTTGGTAAAATCTATGGTAAACATCCTGCAATCACAAGCCGTAAACCTCCGCGATCTCATTGATAAATTTGGCATTCAGTTAGTTGAAGATGAGCAATTTTTTCGCGAATGGCAAGACGATCTCCCCGAACTGACTGACTTAGACAAGCAACTTCTAGACAAAGTAAAAGTAGGTTACATCAACTTGCTAAATTACCCACCCTTGCTAGAAAATGTCATCCGTATGGCTGTACTAGATCCGATGCTTTTTATCGGAGATTTTTACTTATCCCCATTTTATGTGAAAGCAGAAAAATCTGTACAAATTATTACCGAAGATGAGGGAACTATCGTCCGAGGTAACATGGACACCTTAGTATTAAAAGACCAATTCTGGGTGATGGTGATCGAATCTAAAAAAGCGGGATTTTCCATTGAAGAAGGACTCGCACAAATCCTTGCTTATATGCTAGGGAACCCTCACCCAAATAAACCTAGCTATGGTCTGATTAATGCTGGAGGAAGTTTCATATTTGTTAAATTGGTGAAGGCAGAAGTACCCCTATATGCTTTGTCTGACCCCTTTGATATTCGCAGACGGGGTAATGACTTGTACACCGTTCTCACAATTATGAAGCGTCTGAGTCAATTAGCAATTTTACCAGCAGAGGGCTAAAAACATGGAATCACCAGTCGATCGCATCCACCTCTCCCAAACAGCCAAAGACCAACTATCTAAACTGAAACGATCGACTAAAATCGATCGGTGGAATATTCTATGCAGGTGGGGATTTTGCCGATCGCTCGCCGAACCCAGCATACCATCCCCAGTGCCAATTCCCAGCGACAGCAACGTTGAACTAAGCTGGGAAGTCTTCGGTGGCGACATGGCGGATATCTTGATAATAGCCCTGAAGCAGCGGTGTCACCAAGATAATTTGGGCACGGAAAAGGAAACTCTAGCTAAACAATTTCGCCTCCACTTACATCGAGGTATTGGCTATTTGGCTGGCGATCCGAATATTAAGAAAATTGAAGATTTGGTGGCGATCGCTCTTTCGCCTGAAAAATTAAGAAATTAAACGAACCGCGAAGGCGCTAAGGGCGCGAAGGAAGAAAGAGAAGATAAGAGTTCACAATTTACTTCAGTAAAAGTGGGAAAAAATGACCCACGGGCCCCTGGCCTTGTCCAATATCTAAAGCATATTTCAGAGCATTAGTAACATAATTTTTAGCCAATATCACCGCTGTAAATAAATCTTTACCTAATGCTAGATTAGCGCAGATCGCAGCACTCAAAGTGCAACCAGTTCCGTGAGTATTCCCAGTATCAACATTCTCGGTTTTCAACACATCCAACTGCATACCGTCAAACCAAACATCAATCCCGCGCAAATCTCCAGCCATCCCGCCACCTTTGACTAAAACAGCCTTTGCGCCCGATCGATAAATCTGTTGCGCCGCCGCCTTCATGTCATCTAAAGAAACAATCTCTATTCCGCTCAAAATCTGGGCTTCAAGCCGATTCGGAGTCACCAAAGCCGCCAAAGGAATCAAATTATCCCGCAAAAATGCGATCGCCCCATCGTCAATCAGTCGATCGCCCGATCGTGAAACCATCACCGGATCTACAATTAAATTCCCCATCTTCAAACTCTCCACCTGCGAAGCCACCACCGCCATAATCTCCCGATTCAGCAGCATCCCAGTCTTCACAGCATCCACCCCAATATCCCCAACCACCGCCTCAATTTGAGCCGCCACAGCCTCCGCAGGCATTGCATCCACCCGCATCACCCCCAAAGTATTTTGAGCCGTCACGCAAGTCAGAGCACTCGTACCGTGCACGCAGTGAAACGCAAAAGTCCGCAAATCCGCCTGAATCCCAGCCCCACCGCCACTATCAGATCCAGCCACAGTCAAAGCCACAGGAATTCTCGAATTAATCATCTTTGCAACCGCAGATAAACGCCAACAAACCCAGATAAATCATCATATCAGCGTACCCTTCGGGAAGGCTTCGCCTACATCAGCGCCCATCCGCCCCCATCTGCGGTTGCAAAATTAGCTATGATTAAAACAAATGTAAAGAATTATTGCAAACTATGAAACTCACCCGCATCGACCTCAACTCCTGGATTTTCCACATCGCCGGCCAAACCATCCTCGTCGATCCGTGGCTAATCGATCCCCTGGTATTTTACGGTCAACCCTGGCTGTTCACCGCCTACCACAACACCCCCGTCGCCTTTACGCCCGACACCTTACCGCCGATCGACCTTTTACTCATTTCCCAAGGCTTAGACGACCACTGTCACAAACTAACACTCGAAAAGCTCGATCGGACAATTCCCGCGATCGCCTCCCCCACCGCCGCCAAAGTCCTCAGCAGCTTGGGCTACACCAATATCACAACTTTAGCCAATTGGCAAGAGTTTAAATTTAAAGAATTATTACAAATAATCGCCGTACCCGGAGCCGAAATTCAGCCCGGACAAGAAGAAAACGGCTATTTGTTAAAAGATTTAAGCAGCGGCGAGACACTTTATTACGAACCGCACTTACCGCCCTTAGAAAAAGTCAAACAGAAAATAGACACGGTAGACGTAGCCATCGCCCCCGTCATCGGTCAAATCTTCCCATTCCTCGGACAAGTCATCATGGGCCCCAAAGAAGCCCTCAAACTCGTCCAAACTCTCAAACCGAAGTTTTTCTTACCTACAAGTGCAGGAGATATCCGAGCCACCGGTATTTTACCAATGTTAGTGCGATCGATCGGCAGCATCCCCGAATTTCGCGATTTACTAGCAAAATCGGGACTCTCCACCCAACTCCTCGAACCCGAACCAGGCCAAACCCTAGAAATTTTAGATTTTAGATTTTAGATTTTAGATTTTTTTGATTGTAGATTTTTGATTAATTCCAAATCCACAATCTCAATAGATTGTAGATTTTAGATTTTTCAGATTGGAGATTTTAGACTTATCCCAAATCCCCAATCCACAATCCCAAATCTAAAATCTAAAATCTAAAATTATTTGGGTGGGCGACGGTTACGCAAAAACTCAGGAATATCCAATCCCAAATCCTGCGGTTTCGTTTTCGGATCAGGCGCCTGTTGAGCAGGAGTCACCGGCACAGTTGCAGCCCGCCAAGGAGCATTCACATTTTGAGTGCGCCCCGCAGGAGAAGGTGGAACTTCTCCCGAAAAACCAGTAGCGATCACAGTAATCTTAATTTCGCCCTGAAGCCGCTCGTCAATCACCGCTCCAAAAATAATATTGGCATTCGGATCGACAACCTCGTAAATCGTCTCAGCCGCCGCATTCACCTCGTGGAGCGTCATGTCAGTACCGCCAGTGATGTTAAACACCACACCTCTAGCGCCCTCAATAGACGAAGCTTCCAGCAGCGGCGAAGAAATCGCCTGCATCGCAGCCTCCCTAGCCCGCGACTTGCCAGATCCCACGCCGATGCCCATCAACGCCGAACCCGCATCTGCCATTACAGCCCGCACGTCAGCAAAGTCAACGTTCACCAAACCGGGAATCGTAATAATGTCAGAAATACCCTGAACCCCTTGGCGCAAGATATCGTCAGCCACTCGAAAAGCTTCTTGCACCGGCATTTGTTCCGAAATCACCGATAGCAGCTTGTCGTTAGGAATCACGATCAATGTATCCACCCGGGTTTGCAAAGCCGCAATCCCTTCCTCGGCTTGGCTGGTGCGCCGCCGTCCCTCAAACGTAAAAGGCCGCGTTACTATGCCCACAGTCAACGCGCCCATTTCTTTGGCTACTTCAGCGACAATCGGAGCCGCACCCGTGCCCGTACCGCCGCCCATGCCGGCTGTGATAAACACCAAATCCGCGTGATTCAAAGCATTAGCAACTTCGTCGCGAGATTCTTCGGCTGCTTTTTGTCCGATCGCCGGATTGCCTCCAGCACCCAAGCCGCGCGTCAACTTTTGTCCGACTTGCAAGCGTTTCGGAGCATTTGACAGCACCAGAGCTTGGGAATCGGTATTCACGCACCAAAACTCGACCCCAGAAATCTCGCTAGCAATCATCCGGTTAACGGCGTTGCCGCCACCCCCGCCGACACCAATTACTTTGATTCTCGCGGCACTGCTGGGCATTATGTCTTTGGGATTCACCATAGGATCGATATCAATACTATCTACATTTACATAACCAGACTTGCGTCTAAACGGATTGGCAGAATCGAGAGCCACCGGAAAATTTTTTACTTCTTCCGAAGGGGGACTGTCTTGGTCAGACCCCTGTCTATTATTAAGCTTCATTAGAGTCGGGGATAGTAGATTACAGCTTTTTAACTTAACTAAACGCCAATTCACATCAACTATAGGCTAAAGTTGCCGAAAAACTAACACAGATCGAGGCTGAATGTTAGGAATCTCGGATTTTGCCGGTGTCGATCGCCCGTACCTCGCCCCTGCCCCATTCCGCTGCTCGTGCCTTCGGCATTTGTAAGGCTTTGTAGAAAAACAAAACATCGATACTAGCCGGAGACGCTTCTTGAGGGAAAAAGATCCGGATTTTTTTTTCCTAAAGGGGCAGCATCAAACCATTATCCCTATGTCAAGCCCTGCGTATCTATCCCGAGGGGTAAAAATTCTGCCGGATGACAGATACTTTCTACCTTCTCTTGACAGAAGGTCAATTCTGACCGCGAGTTGGCGGGGGACTTGCACTCTCCAAACTAGGGGGGGGTTCTGGCAAGTGGACGATCGGCGAAGCAGGATTTTTCAAGTCAATGTAGGCTATTTTGCTTGAATCTAGCTGTTTTGGCAATTGTCGCATTCGGTCTAAAACCTTAAGTTGCTCCGCAGTCTTGGAACTGTACGGCCCTAAGTGTACGGTACCGATCTCTGTTTTCAAGATCAAGTTGTTCGGGTTTTGCCAATTAATCTCAAACACTTTCACCGTTAAGCCGCTGAGTCCTTGGTAAAACTTCGGCCAAGAGGCGCGATACTGTTCCAAAGGCCCGATGACTTTTAAAGTGGGCAAAGAACGCTGAGGCTGCGTTCCCGGAATGCTGCCGGGCCCGATCGAATTATTCTGCGATCGTACAGCAGTATAACTATCCGACGGCATCCAACCTCCGCGAGCGTCCAGCCACCCCACTTTTTCCTTGTCACTGTTCGATCTCAACACCGCCGTCGGCTGCGCCACGGCCACCGGCAGGCGTTCTGCCACTTCTACAGTCAAACTCGGGGGAAACAAGTTACGAGTCACCTTCGCTTTAGCGATGGGCCCCGTGGACTCCAGCTTTTCGGCCAGGGCCTGCGGTTGAATCCCCCACAGCGACTGCGGGTAAGACAGCGGCACCAAAGACCGCACCGCCTTATCCGACAGCCACTGATTGCCCTCCACCTTCACTTGTTCCGATCGGGCAATCAACCAAGCCGGCTGAGCAATCCACCACAGTAAACCTCCAGCCATTGCGCTCGCTGCCAGCATTTGCCACACAACAGCCGCCAATCGAGCGCGCCTCTGCTGCCGCAACTTTTGGCGCCTGCGCCCTAACTCTGTTTGAGAAACCGCTCCAAAACTAGCCATCTACGTCTTGACAATATAGTAATTAAGGATTAGCACAAATTCAAAACTGTTTAATCTCGCGCACCCCAGACCCTTTCTTCCCTACCATTTAACCAGATCCCCGCAAAATTACCCAGACTCCTGCCAATATCAGTAATATCACTGATCCCACTAAGTAATAAAAAATTATTAATTAAAAATTCCCAATTCCAGCGCCGGGAAAACCCTTTACCAGATCAAGGTTGTTTGGGTATTTAGGGCATTACCCCACAGGGCAAAAGGTTACAAATCAAACTAAACTCAACTAAAGAAAGTTTAGACTTTCGATTAACTTTTTTAACTTTTATTCGGCTTCAATTGTGATCCCACTCGAATTAGACAGATTCTATAAAGCCTGCAACCCGAGCAAGACCCTTGTTGCGGGAGACCCAGGAGATTATCAATACTACATTGATTTTGGTTCCGTGCGTGGCGGGAAAATCATTGAATCTTTACAGCGAACCATTACCCGCATCTCCCCCAACGAGCCAACCTGTCAGCTATTTACAGGACATATCGGGTGTGGCAAATCTACCGAATTGTTTCGGCTGAAAGCTGAGTTAGAGCAAGAGGGTTTTTGCGTCGTCTACTTCGAGTCTTCCCAAGACTTAGACATGGGAGATGTAGACATCAGCGATATTTTGCTGAGCATTGCGCGCCAAGTCAGCGAAACTATGGAAGCTGCCAAAATCAAACTCAGACCCAGCTATTTTACAAATCTGTTTGCAGAAGTGGCAGAATTTTTGCAGACTCCCATAGATTTGTCAGCGGAAGCCGAGTTATCTGTAGGCATTGCTAGAGTTACTGCTAAAACTAAAGACTCTCCCAAACTGCGATCGCAACTTAGGCAATATCTCGAACCCCGCACCAACAGCATTTTGCAGTCGATCAACGAAGAACTCCTCAACAAAGCTAACGCTGAACTTAAGCAGCAAGGCAAAAAAGGGCTCGCAGTCATCGTTGACAACCTCGATCGCCTGGACGCCTCCCTCAAACCCAGCGGACGCACCCAGCCAGAATACTTGTTTTTAGACCGCGGCGAACAGTTGAAAAAACTCAATTGCCACGTCGTCTACACGATTCCCCTGACTTTGATTTTTTCCAACGACTTTGGCCGCCTCGCCAGTCGCTTTGGAGTCAAACCCAAGGTGATGCCGATGGTACCGGTGCTGAGGCGATCGGGCGACGACCACATTGAAGGAATGGCACTGCTGCGGCAGCTAGTATTAGCTAGAGCTTTCCCCGCAGTTGCTCCCGATCAACGCATCGATTTGATTTCCCAGGTGTTTGACTCTCCCGAAACTTTAGATCGGCTTTGCCGGATTAGTGGCGGTCACGTTCGCAATCTACTGATGCTTTTGTATAGCTGTTTGCAGCACGAAGACCCTCCCTTCTCTCGCGAATGCCTCGAAAGCGTCATTCAAGAATATCGCGATGACCTTTTGGGAGCCATCAATGACATGGAATGGGAATTGCTGTTTCAAGTTGTCAAGCGACAAAGTGTAACCGGCGAAGAAGAGTCTCAAATTTTGTTGCGAAGTATGTTTGTCTTTGAATACCGCGATCAAGAAGGTCGTTGGTTTGGGATTAATCCAGCCCTAGCAGAAACCAGAAAATATAAGGAGTGGCTGCAGCACTGTGAAGCAAAATAGTTGGGATTTTTGAGATAGCTTTGTGACTCTAAGAACCCTTAACCACGAGGGACTTAGAAAGTATTTAACTGAAAGCTCATCGCTCACAACTCCGAAATCTTACCATCCAATACAGAAATCAGTCAGCGGTTTTTGCCACTGGCTGATTTCTGTTGAATGCTGGCTATAGGCGGTGAATGTTATTGTCGTGTAAAACTTTGCCGCCACTAAGGACTTTGCCCACTCTCAACTCTCATATCTGCAATGTCATACCCCCTGTTTCTGTTTTTACCTGTTGCTCTTAATTTCAACTAATCCCATCCCGGACGACATTTTTTTTTGCGGTTGTGTTAAATGCCTGCTACAGATATATCGGAGTTGTTTACTAATAGCTAGCCGTCGCTGTGATCGTGAACTTAGCAGTTGGCTATTTATGATCGGTAGTCCTTTATATATAGCTGAATCAAAAAATCTTAGGTGGGCTTAAATTTTTATTGGGAAGTCTAGCATTCTCTGAGATTGAGAGCTATGATATCTTTACATTGGCTCTAATAACTATGTAAGTATTGATAGGAGAAGTACGGAAAACTACGTATTTATACAGAGATAAAGCGTCAGACAGAGACGGCTAGGTCTAAGTAGATACGCTTCCAGTCACGATTGGCGAGCGTTAGGTAATTGATTAATGCAAAAGAGGTGCACGCATGACCGATCTAATTAAGGTACAAGAAACTGCCAACTACAATGAGCGATCGCTCAAAACTCTGGTCAGGTCCATCACAATGTCTCAACACCAATTCTCGCTAATTTTGGTGCGCTGCAACTACGAGCAGTTGCGGCAGCAAATAGCGCAGCGCCTGCGAGAAGTGTCGCCAGTTCCAATTCAAGATCTCGTCCTGCCACCTTCAGTCAAAACCCTCTACACTACCCTGCAGGCAAGCACTTTCCAGGAGGGGTACTCACCTGTCGGTGCGGCCTCGGCTTTGATGGTATTCGGTTTAGAAACAGTAGTAGCGATCGACGAACTGATGGCCTCTACCAATCAAGTGCGAGACGAATTTCGCAAAAATTTTTCCTGCCCGGTGATTTTGTGGGTAACAGATGACATCGTGACCAAAATGATTCGTCTGGCCCCGGACTTCAAAAGTTGGGCCGCCGCCACAATTAAATTTGAAATGGGCGTTGACGAATTAATTAATTTTCTCGCTAGGCGGGCCGATACTATATTTAAAATAGGCGAACTCAATCAAGCACTCGCCAGCAGCACCGTCAGCACCATCGCTAGTGGTGAAACCTGCGGCGAAACCCCGTGCGAAAAACGCGCCCTGGAGCGCGAAATCAGCCCCGGAGAACGCTTTCTAACTGTTAACTCAGGGCCCCAAAACCGACGACTATCAGATGTCCACTCGTATTCGCCATTGAGTCCGGGCAATACCTTCGATTTGGCGATCGGCTCTTTGCCACGCCGAGAACTAGAATTAGCTTTAAGAGATTTACAAAATCGCGGTGAAGAATTAGAACCCGCCCTCAAAGCCAGCCTGCAATTCGTTCTAGGTCGAGATTACTATGTCAGCGACCAAACCGAAACTGCTTTAATTCACTACCAAGAAAGTTTAGTATTTTGGCAGCAGAAAACGGGCAACTGGGAACTGGCAAACTTGGAACATTCCGAAAACCCAGAAACCTTCTCCTCCTTGTCGAATCCTGTCCCCAAAATTTTATTTTTAGAGAGAGAAGGCATAGTGCTGTTTCACATAGCCCTGTGTCACCGCTTGCAAGCAGCCAGAAACCCTGTAGCCAACCGCCAGCACTGGGAACAAGCTTGGATTAGCCTGGAAAAATCTAGAAACGCTTTCTCCCTTGCCTCACGCCCGGAATTGGTAGCTGAGGTGACAGCACACCTCGGAGAAGTGCTGCAGCGCCTGAAAGCTTGGGGAGAGTTGCAAGCATTAGCTGAAAATTCTTTGCAGTTGCACTTCACTTACGGTACTCCCAGCCAACTAGCTCAAGATTACGGCTTTTTGGCTGAAGTTGCCCTGCAACAGTCGAGGTGGAGTCAAGCCCGCCAGCTAGCCGAGTTGGCTTTGGCGATTTTGGATCAAACGCCTAATGATTTGAGATTGTTGATTGAAGATTTGAGATTGGGGTTTGAGGGAAATTATCCAGAATTTGTGGGCTCTAACGAGTCAAGTAACGAACCCAAATCTCAAATCCAACATCCCAAATCCGACAGGAGTTCATATCTTTTACTTTTAGCCCGAAGTTTGCGGCAGCTAGGCCAGTGGGAAGCGGCGGTTCATTCTTTGGAGTTGGCTCAATCTCAAAGCGAGCCAAAGTACGACCCCCGACTTTACATCGATATTTTGACGGAACTGCAAGCGGTTTATTTCGAGCAGGGAGAGTATCTTAAAGCGTTTCGGATTAAAAAAACCCAGCGGTCGATCGAATATCAATACGGATTTAGAGCTTTTATCGGAGCCAGCCAATTGCAGCAGCAGCGCCAAGCCGTCAATCCTTCGGGTCCCTCAGCTCAAAACCAAGCTGCCATCGCAGCGTCCATGACAGCTTACTCGCGCCAAACAGATATCAATAGCTTGCTAGAAAGAATTAGCAGGGACGACCATAAATTAACTATTATTCACGGGCCCAGCGGTGTTGGGAAAAGTTCTCTAGTCAATGCCGGCTTAGTACCAGCTTTGAAAAATATTACTCCGGGCGCGCGGGATACATTGCCCGTAGTAGTCAAAGTTTACACCGACTGGCTGGTGGAGTTAGAAAATGCTTTGAACAGCGCACTGTACGATAAACAAGCCGAAGAAGAAAGTAAATTAATCTCCAAAGGAGTACAGGAAATCCCAAAAAGAAGTTGCTCGGTTATTCCTGCTCGCAGCTCAGAAGTCTCATCTTTTATTATAGATCAGTTGCGCGAAAATGCCACAAATAATTTGTTGACTGTGCTGATTTTCGATCAATTTGAAGAGTTTTTCTTTGTTTCGACTTCAGTGGCACAAAGACAACTTTTTTATAATTTTTTGCGGTTGTTTTTGAATTTGCCTTATGTCAAGATAATTCTGTGCTTGCGCGAAGATTATTTGCACTACTTACTAGATTGCGATCGCTTCCCAAATCTTGACGCTATTAACAATAATATTCTCGACAAAAGCATCCGCTACCAACTGCGGAGTTTTTCTATCAAAGACGCGCGGGCTGTCATCGGACACTTAACAGAACGGGCGGAATTTTATTTAGAGCCGGCACTGATCGATGCCTTCGTAGAAGATTTAGCAGACGAACTGCAAGAAGTGCGACCAATCGAATTGCAGGTAGTAGGAGCGCAACTGCAAGAAGAAGGTATTACCAGTCTAGCACAATACCAGCAATTGGGGGACAATCCTAAAGCGGAATTAGTGAAAAGATCGCTCGAAGGAGTCATCTCTGACTGCGGTCTGGTTAACGAAGATGCAGCGTGGAAAATCTTGTTTTCCCTGACAGATGAAAGAGGCGTTCGCTTGATAAAAACCAAACACGAACTCTCGTTAGTTACAGGCCAGCAGCCTGCAGATGCCCGCGAAACCGAATTATCGGTGATCGGCAGAAACCGACTTTCCTTACAGCGACAGTTCGCAAAAGACCCTGAAAGCGGACAAAAGAAAACCGACAACCTCGACTTAATTTTAGACATTTTAGTTGGTCACGGTTTGCTATTTCTGCTACGGGAAGCGCCCGAAGACCGCTATCAATTGGTACACGACTATTTAGTGCGACCGATCCGCCAAAGATTCGGCTTAGAAGCCAGACTGCACAAAGCAGAAGCAGACAAAAAAATGAGTCAAGCACAGCTCTACCGAGCCAATAGTTTTCTCAAACAACTGCTGGGAGTAGCGGTGATCGGCGTCATGCTGCTAACCAGTTCCACCATCGCCGCTGTAAATTTTTGGTGGCGGGCTGTGGGTCAAAAACAGCTAGCTGTCGCTCAAACTCAGCGAGCCGAAATCAGTACCCTGACAGCAGCTTCGGAAGCACTTTATTTCTCAAACAACAAATTTGACGCCATGATGGAAAGTTTGAGAGCTGGTAAAAAGTGGAAACAGATCGAACACTCCCAACAAATGTATACTCTCAAAGACACCGAAATTCTGATTTCTGCTGCCCTCCAGCAGGCAGTTTATGGAGTCAAAGAACGCAACCGATTGGAAGGACACGGCGATGTAGTTTGGGGTCTTAGCTTCAGTCCAGACGGCGAAACAATAGCTTCTTCGAGTGTAGATAAAACCGTCAAACTTTGGCAGCGCGACGGCAGTTTGTTGGCAACTTTTAAAGGTCATACTAACAGCGTCTCCTGTGTGGCGTTCAGTCCCGACAACAAAATCATAGCCTCGGCAAGTTTAGATAAAACTGTCAAAATTTGGCAAACAGACGGCAGTTTGCTGGCCACTTTCAACGGGCATACTAATAGCGTTACCAGCGTGGCTTTTAGCCCTGACGGTCAAACGATCGCCAGTGGCTCTACAGATAAAACTATCAAACTTTGGAAAACCGACGGCACGCTGCTGCGAACGATCGAACAATTTGCTCCCGTAAATTGGCTAAGCTTCAGCCGCGACGGCAAAATAATCGCTGTGGCGAGCGATGACGGTACTGTGAAACTGTGGAGTTCTGACGGCCGGTTAATCGCTAATTTATGGCATAGCGAAAACAAACAACCCTCGAAAATTTACACCGTCAGTTTCTCCCCCGATGGTGAAACGATCGCCAGTGCGGGTGAAGATAAAACGGTGAAAATCTGGAGCATCGCTGCACTCAAACACCCACCAACAGAAAATTCAACACCAGCAAAAAAAGGTGAACTGCTAACAACTTTGCGGGGACACAGCAAGTGGGTATTTGGTGTCAGTTTCTCCCCCGACGGTCAAACACTTGCTTCTGGAAGTGCAGACGGGAGTGTCAAACTCTGGAGTCTTGCTGGTGTTGGCGACAAACGCCCAACCGATGCTAGCAACATTAAACCAGAGAGTCGCTTACTGAGAACTTTTGAGGGACACGCCGATCGAGTTACTCAGGTGAGTTTTAGCCCGGAAGGCAAAACCTTGGCTTCGGCAAGTTTTGACAAAACTGTCAGGCTGTGGCGACTCGATGACGTGCCGCTCAAAACTCTCGACGGACACCAAAACCGGGTGCAAGGCGTTACTTTTAGCCCCGACGGCCAAAGGCTGGCTTCTGCTTCTACGGACAAAACTATCAAACTCTGGAGCCGCACGGGGGTTTTGCTGGAAACCTTGGAAGGACACACTCAGAGAGTCGCCAGCGTCAGTTTCAGCCCCGACGGCCAGCTACTTGCTTCTGGGAGTTACGACAAAACGGTGAAAGTCTGGAGTTTGACAGAAGATGGCATGAATAATATTCTCCCTTGTCCTTCGGCTCCGCTATTCCCGTGTTCGCCTTCTGTGCTGTTGACTCTCGACGCCCACGCCGATAGCGTGATGAGCGTGAGTTTTAGCCCTGACAGCGAGATTCTGGCTTCGGGGAGCAAGGATAAGACTGTGAAACTCTGGACTAGAAACGGCAGGCTGATTAAGACTTTGACGGGACACACAGGCTGGGTGACGGGGGTGACTTTCAGCCCTGATGGCTCGATGCTGGCTTCTGCAAGCGATGACGGTACTCTCAAACTCTGGAATCGGGACGGTCGTTTGCTAAGAACTTTTGAAGGAGCTCACAACAGTTTTGTGTTGGGGGTTGCTTTTAGCCCTGATGGCAAAATGCTGGCTTCGGCTGGTTACGACAATTCGGTGAAATTGTGGAAGGTGGACGGGACTTTGGTGGCGACGCTGCTGAAGGGTTCTAGCGACAGCGTGACTAGCGTGGGTTTTAGCCCGGATGGTTTGTTGGTTGCTTCGGGCAGTTATGACCATAAGGTGAAGCTGTGGAGTCGCAGCGGGACTTTGCTGAAAACTTTGACGGGTCACAAGGATAGTGTGATGAGTGTGAGTTTTAGCCCGGATGGGAAGGTTCTGGCTTCTGCGGGCCGGGATAATCGGGTGATTTTGTGGAATTTGGATCTTGACGATTTGCTGGTGAGGGGCTGTGACTGGGTTGGTGATTATCTGAGGACTAATCCTAATGTGAGCGATCGCGATCGGCGTCTCTGTGAGGGGGTTGGGGCAAAATCTTAGTTTTAGGGCATGGGGAATGGGGAATGGGTAATTGGTGAGAGAGAGTCGGCGGTTGAAACCGCTACTACACAAACGATGTCCGCCTCCGCGGACTAAGAAATCAAGAGAGTCGGCGGTTGAAACCGCGACTACACAAACGATGTCCGCCTCCGCGGACTAAGAAATCAATGAATATTCAAGCCTGGGTTTGGTATCAAAACTATTTCCCCCTTCCGCTTGCTCTCAGCTTCCTGTAAAGTAAACAATTGTAAAGAAAAATGAGTTTTCTCTTATCCTCTGGTTAAGACCGCCAGCTAACATTCACAATTAAGACCCGAATTAGAAGTTCCTATGTCACAGCTTTTCCCGCGAAAATTTCTAGCCTCTGTTGCCGCATTTTTTCTGGCTTTGTCGGTGTGGACGATCGCACCTGCGGCCCACGCTTTCAATAATCCCGATTTGTTGCCTTCAACTCAGACGCCGATCATTGACTTAGCTAAAGCCCTTACGGATATTGAAGAACAAAATTTGGCAAAAAATTTAAAGGCATTTGAAGCCGAAACCGGCTGGAAACTGCGAGTTCTGACTCAGTACGATCGCACGCCCGGTTTGGCTGTCAAAAGTTATTGGGGGCTAGATAACAAGAGTGTGTTGCTAGTTGCTGACCCCCGAGGAGGCAATTTGCTCAATTTTAATGTGGGCGACTCGCTGTATCCGCTGCTGCCGCGCACTTTTTGGGTGGAACTGCAAACCCGCTACGGTAATCAATTTTTTGTGCGCGATAATGGGGAAGATCGAGCGATTATTGAATCTTTGGAGTCGATAGAAGGCTGTTTGCGTCAGGGCGGATGCCGCGTGGTTCCCGGTTTGCCGAGGGAACAGTGGATTCTGACGTTAATTACGTCGGTGGTTGGCGGCGTCATCTGCGGGTTTGCGGCTCAGCCTCGGAAGCCGGGACAGGTTGTGGCTTGGCAGTGGGCGCTGATTTTTTCGCCGCTGTGGGGCATTCTGTTTTTCGCTTTCGGACTGGGGCCGGTGGTGACTCGGACTTCTGACTGGTTGCCTGTGGTTCGGAATGTGGCCGGTTTTGCGATCGGAGTTTTGGTGGCATTCCTGACTCCGGTGTTGGGTAAGTCTCCTTCGTCGGAAACTTAGTTTTTTATTAGTCATTGGTCATTGGTCATTGGTCATTGGTCATTGCTCATTAGTCGTCGATCATTAATCAGGGCGAGTTTTTCAGGTTATTTGTTTGCTACCAAAATGGTCCAAAAACCTGCTCCTCACAAATCACTAATAACTAATGACTTATGACTAATGACTAAAAGCTGATAAGCTGATACCTGACAACTCACAGGCGACAGCTATCCAACAAATGGAATGGCACGTAAGCGATGCCCAGAGTCTGGGATTAATCGATAACGAAATTGGCGACCACGGTTTTTCAGCGGCGGAGTACGAAATAGTCCGCCGCGTGATTTATGCGACTGCTGATTTTGAGTACAAGTCTTTAATTAGTTTTTCCGATCAGGCTTTGCAGGCTGGGGCGGCGGCTTTGGCTGCTCGGACTACGATCGTGGTAGATGTGCCGATGGTGCAGGTGGGCATTACGCCCCTAATCCAAAGTACCTTTGCGAATCCGGTTTACTGTTCGATGGAGGCTTTGACGCGCCCTCAAAAGGAAAGGACGCGGGCGGCTTGGGGGATTGAAACTTTGGCAAAACGCTATCCTGAAGGGATTTTTGTGGTGGGCCAGGCTCAAACTGCTTTGTCGGCGATCGTAGATTTGATTGAATCTGAGGAAATTCGGCCGGCTTTGGTAATTGGGACTCCTTCTGGGTTTGTGGGGGTTGATGTGGCTAAGTCGCGGCTGCACGATTCGATGATTCCTCATATTCGGATTGAGGGGCGCAAGGGTTCGGCGGTGGTGGCTGTGGCGATAGTTAACGGGCTGGTGGATTTGGCTTGGCAAGCTTACGGCCAAGAGGGGAATAGTTGAT
>Ga0163147_10003281_pt1 | contig 21850 bp, 39 predicted proteins | sample OliLakLV19MP6G1_FD_148597 | JGI IMG/M metagenome (GOLD analysis project Ga0163147, IMG submission 148597) | Freshwater microbial mat bacterial communities from Lake Vanda, McMurdo Dry Valleys, Antarctica- Oligotrophic Lake LV.19.MP6.G1 | ecosystem: Environmental > Aquatic > Freshwater > Lake >...
AACTTGTAGGTGATCGCAGGGTCCGCGCTGGAGCACGTCACCAGGCCGCAGGTGTAGGGCTTCGCGGACGCGGACGCAGGCGCCGCGGAGGGCGCAGATCCTGCCGCCATGTTCTTGGCGTCGGCCGCGTCGCGCAGCGCGCTGCTGACGTGCCGGGTCTTGCGGGCCAGCACCTGGATGGACGTCAGGCTGTCCGCGAGCGACGAGAGGTTCCACCAGTCGGCCCACGCCAGTGCCGCTTTCGCGTTCGCGAGCGTCTTGGCTGTCAGCACGCCAGTCTGCACCTCCGCGACCATGCCAGGGGCCCAGCCCACGTAGCGGGCTAGCTGCTTCTGCGTCTCCTTGAAGGCCGCCACGACGGTGTTGTTTGACCCCTCGCACGCCGTCGGCGTGCAGGAGAACGCAGTCTCGTCGGCGCCGAGCCCGGAGGCCAGGCCGGTGCTGTGCAGGGGGACCATGTCGGGGCCGAAGAGCATGACCTGACCCTACCACGCGGACCCGCGCGCGGGCTACGATGGCCAGATGACCAGGACCGACTGCTACCCGTGGTGGCACGCCACGTACAACGCGCTGCCGAGGATCGCCGTCAGCTCGGGCTGCTCGACGTCGGGCGGCAACGTGCAGTGCTCCCCGGAGTCGATGCGTGCCGCAGCCGAGGCCAAGCTCCGCGTGGCAGGGTACTGGACCGGCAACCGGCCGCTGTCGCTGGAGGCCTACACGATGGCCCGGTACATCACCAGCGAAGTCGGCTCGGGCTCGGTCGAGGACCAGGCCGCGGTCGGCGAGGCGGCGATCAACCAAGCCGCGAAGTGGAAGCTGAAGAACGGCATCCTGAGCCTGCTCCTGTACCGGCAGTCGTCCGCGCACCCGAACTACGGCTACTACGGGCCGATCCACGGCGGCAGCGTGGCGTCAGCGCCGTACGATCGCTGGGCGGCGACGAGCAAGGACCCGAACGTCCGCACGCTGATGCTCGCTGACGGCATCCTGCGCGGGGAGACGAAGGGCTTCAACGACGGCGCCCACACCCAGTGGGGCGCCGAGTACCTGCCCAACCCGCAGGGCCTCATCCGCAAACAGGCCGCCGCGGGGAACTTCTGGATCGGCCCGCTGCCCGGCGTCGACCACTGGCGGACGCTGCTCATCCGCGACTACGGCAAGAACCACCCTGACGCCGCCGCCATGCTCGCGCAGGGGCTTGCCGCCTACGCAGACAAGAGCGCCCGGCCCAAGTGGGGTGATCTGCCGCTGTGCTCGAAGGGGCCCTCAGGGCTCAAGCTCTCCGGCGGGGGGATCGTCGGCGTCGTCCTCGCAGGGTCGCTCGCGCTGGCGGTCGTGGTCTACCTCGGCCGTAGCGCGGCGCTGCGCGAGGAGGGGCTGGTAGCCCTGCCCGCGGCCCGGCTGGTGTGAGGCTCGCGGCCTGTGATACGGTATCCGGCATGAGCGCGCCTAAGAACCCGGGGTGCTGCACGCGCCCTGTCCGGCCGAGCAATCCCGCTCGTCCTGTAGTGCGTCCTGCGCCGCGGCCGGTAGCGCCACAGCGTCCGGCCCGTTAAACCCTCAGTCTCAGGAGATCGTCATGGCCAAGAAGTCCAAGAGCAAGCGCAACCCGTCCACCAAGTGCGCGATGAAGCGCGTCTGCCGCGTCTCCAAGCGCGCTCCCGCGTCGCCGAAGCAGATCGCCTGGCGCAAGAAGTTCGCCCGCGCTGCCGCGCAGTGCCGCGCCAACCAGGGCAGCTACGGCAAGTGCATGGAGAAGGCGCTCTCGACGAAGGGGCTCTAAGCTACTTGCGCGCGCCCGCAGGGGCGTACAGCTCGACGTAGTTCGAGGGGAGATCCATCGTGTAGTCTCCCCCTTCCGGACGCACCCGGACCGCGGCACCTCTCGCTCCACTCACGAGGGCGACGATGGTGCCGTAGGTCTTTTGCTGCGCGTGGAGCCGGTAGAACGAGACGTGGTCCCCGACGCGGAGGTTCACGAAGATCGCTCCGGTACCCAGATCACGTCGGTGATCGGGGTGACGCGGTTCTGGGATACGCGGTACGCCTGGGCGTAGACGCCCCCGGGCCCGCGCAAGATCTCCTCGGCCCAGTTGCTGTCGGGCAGCCCGTGGCGGTCGAGGAAGTGCTGGATCTCCTCCAGGCGGCTGGCAGACGCCGCGCGCGCGACCTGCAAGGTCACTGGCGGGCCTCTCGCGCGAGCTGGAGCATGTAGTCGATCTGCGCGTCGTCGAGGGCGCCCTCGACCTTGAACGCTCCCTGGCCGCGCCGTAGCACCAGCGTCGCGGGCATGTCGTGGATGGCGTACCTGTTCGCGAGCTGCTGCACTTTAGGATCTTCCGATGCGGCGTCGTAGACCAGGACGGGGATCCCCGTCGGCGGGATCTTGCGCCCTTCGTACAGGTAGAACGGGCGCGACAGGTGCGCGACCAGCCGAGGCATGTAGCCCTCGCAGGCCCCGCAGCCCTCCATCTTGAAGATGATGATGACGACGCTGTAGAGGGTCAGATCCACGGGCTGCTCTGTACCACACGGGGCTGTCAGCGGCGCTGACGCTTGGCGACGAAGAACGCGCCGAGGCCCAGCGCGAGGACGATCGCGCCGCCGCCGACCTTGCGGAGCAGCGCCTCGCGCTCGTGGCGCGCGATGTTCGCGGGCGTCGCTTCCTCGGTCGGAGGCGTGATGGCTGCGCTGATCACGGCGCCTCCTCGGCGGGAGCGGGCAGGGCGCGCGCCTTGCGGTACTTGTGGATCTTCACGCCGACGAACACGGTGCCGCCGATCAGCAGTCCCCACTTCACGTAGCGGAAGACCGTGCCGGGGATCTTCAAGATCGCGCCGACCGCGTCGACGACGGCCTCCACGACCTGGGCGATGAAGTCGACGAAGGCTCTCGCGGCACCCTTGAGCACCGCGAAGATGTCCCCCCAGGTGATCTCCCGGCGGCAGTCCGTGTACGGCACCCACCATGCGACCGAGAGCAGGTCCTTGTAGGCCTGGATGGCCCAGGCCTTGAAGTCGGGGGCGTCGATCGCCTTCTTCCCGAGCGCCGCCGCCGTGTTGTAGCCTTCGAGATACTTCGCGCCTCCCGCCCACTGAGCCGCGAACTTCTCGACGGCCTTGTTGAGGCCGCCGAAATCCGCCGAGATGCCCGACCGCTTGAGCCTGTCCACGGCGCCGACGACTCCTAGGCCCATCTGCCGGAGCTGGTTGTAGATCGACGCGAAGTCCTGCACGTAGTACAGGCGCTTCACCTTCCACGCCGCCTCTAGCTGCTCCGGCGTCTGCGTGAACTGGGCATCTACGACGGATTTCGCGTTATCCGCGCAGCGACCCTGAAGGTACTCGTCGAACCACGGATTGCTACCCCTGAAGAGGGTGGTGAGGAGGCCCACGCTAGCTCTCCAACCGCATCGTCGGCGGCGTGGCTGCGGTCGTGTCTTGCGCGAGGTTAGTCATGGGGTCCTGCCTCAGTCGTCGTAGGCGATGATCTGGTAGCGCCCCGCGAAGGGTAGCCCGGTGCTGGTGGAGCCTCGGAGGTACAGGTTCAGGTAGTCGGCCTGCACGTTCTGGATCGTGCCCAGATACGATTGGAACCCTGTGGCAGCGCTGGTTTGCTCCAGGAGCAGCCCCTCTGTCAGCCCGCCCACACCCGACGTGATCATGGACTGGATGGCGCACACCCGGACGTCGACGACTTCGGTGGCATCGGCGAGCTGGTTGACGACGATCTTGATCGTCTTGCGCCCGAACGTCGGCACCTGCGCGGCGAGATGGTAGGTAGAGTCGGCGGGTAGGAGGGTGTGGGTACCACCGAGCACGTAGGGCCCGCGCTTGGTCGGCGCGTTCACCGCCTGCGGCTTGAGGAAGAAGATCAGGTGCAGCGTCGGGGACTGCCAGTCGACGCCGTCTGCGATACCGCCGTCCCCGAAGACGCCTATGCCGCCGCCGGGGGCGCCGGCGCCCGTGCGGTTGTACGTGGTCCCGTACATGGTGGTGTCTTGGTTGCCGCCCGTGTCGGTGCCGCTCTGCGGGTAGATGACGAGGGACGCGGCCCCTTGGGCTGGTGTCGGAGCGAAGAGGGGGGCGGGGTTGGGCTGGACGATCTCCTGGGCGCCGACCTGCGCGAACATCAGCGGCGACCCGAGGACGAGGCGGCGGGTGTAGTCGTAGTTGATGCCCCCCGACACCACCTTCTGGATGCTGTAGGACACGAAGCAGCGGTCGACGGTCGAGCGCGGCCCGATGGCGATGCCCTGGACCGACGGCAGGCCCTTCTGGCCGATCTTCGGAAAGCTCCACGAGTACTCGTCCGCCGGCGTCGTCCTCTGGCCCCAGTCGGTGATGAGCAGCTCCCAGGTGTCGAAGTCGCGGGCGATGGCTTCCTCGATCGTGAACTGTGAATTCAGCCAGGCCATCTTACGGCTCCTTGGACGAGGTGGGGATTGCTTCCGATGCCGCGTAGCAGGCCCGCCCGCCCGCGCCCTGCGAGACGGCGTAGATGCCCTGCTTGGGCGCCAGGACGAACACCTCGGAGACGCCTACCGGGAGCTGGTACACCTCGGACGCGGCGAACCCCGTGGAGCCTTGGATCGACGACGCCTGGTGCGAGAGGAACAGCAGCGACGGGCCGACGTTACGGATCATGATGCGCAGCGGCAGGCCTGCCGCGATGACGACCACTGCCGGGCGCTCGGTGCCCGAGGCCGGCACGGAGATGGTCTTGAGGACGGACGCGCGCATGGGCCTACCGCCGATCGGTTGGAGGGGCGAGCACGATCTCGAAGCCCTCGAAGGCGATGTCGACCTTGAGCAGCACGGGCGCGAACCCGACCGGGAACGGCTGGGTCTGGCCGCGGATCTCGAAGCCGTCGCCCTGCTTCATGTAGTACGGGTCCGCCCACTCCCAGGTGCGCTCCGCGCTGCCGCGGACGAAGTTGGCGAGCAGGGTCAACCCCTTGGTCAGCGCCCGGTTCTTGCCGAAGTCGCGGATCGTGATCGAGATCAGCGCCGACATGATGTCCTCGTCCGGCTGCGTGCCGACGAAGACGCTGCTCACGTCGAGGCCGGACACCCGCGGGATCATCCGGTGGACCTCGAACGGCTTGTCGGAGGCGTGCGTGACTGGGCCCGTCTGGAACGACAGGCCGTGGGTGCTCGCGCCGGCGATCAGGCTCGTGTGCATCACGGCAGGGCACCGGAACATGATGGGCATGCCGGCGTAGGTAGCAGGAAGGCGTCCCATGGTTTCTCCTAGCCCCGATCTGACGGAGGCGCGACGACGACGAGGAAACCCCCGAACGAGATCTGCACCCGGATGCTCAGGCCGGCGAGCACCGCAGGGTAGGTCGCGGACGTGAGGTTGATGATGAAGTTCTCGCCCTTGCGCAGGTAGTACGGCTCGGCCCACTCCCAGGTGCGCTCCGTCGTGCCCTTGATCAGATCGTGGAGCGGCACGGCCTGCTTGGTGAACTCCTGGTTCTTGCCCAGGTCGAGGACCTGCACGGAGATCAGCCGCAGCATCAGGTCTTCGGCCACGCCCTCGGCGGGGTTGCTGCTGGCGTCGAGCGCGATGACGCGCGGGATCATCCGGTGGATCTCGAACGGCTTGTCCTCGGTCACCATGAAGGTCGACGCCGGGAACTGCGTCGGCCCCGTGGCCGACGGCATCGTCAAGCTGCCGGACATGACGAACGGCGGGCGCATCGGGCTGATGCGCTGGCCGGCGAAGGTGTCTGGGAGGCGGCCCATGGCTAGCTCCTTACCGCTGCTCGCTGGCAGGGGCCAGCGTGATGAGGTTGCCGATGAAGGCCAGCGACACCCGCACGGTGTCGTTGGTGAACGGGTAGACCAGGCTGTCGAGGGTGACGATCAGGCCTGAATCCTTGATGAGCGTGTAGGGCTCGGCCCACTCCCAGGCGATCTCGGCCGGGCTCTTGATGATGTTGGCCATCGGCGTCGACGACTTGGAGAACTCCTGCGTCTTGCCGTAGTCCTGCACCCGGATCTGGATGCAGGAGAACAGCAGCTCCAGGCTGGGCTGGGGGAGGATGATCTTGGCGGCCGCGTCGATCGAGTACGCCCGGAGCACCAGCCGGTGGATCTCGAACGGCTGATCGGTGGAGTGCGTGAACACGTCCGGCGGGACTTGGATGCCCGAGGCGCTGGTTGCGATCTGCGTCACCGCCGACATGACGTACGGGCTGCGGAGCGTGATCCGCTGCCCTGCGAAGCTGTCTGGAAGCCTGCCCATCTGCACTCCGCGCCCCGGGGGGAAACATAAGTCCCCGGACCCTCGGAACCTACCACAGCGCGCGGTGAGGGTGCTAGCTCCGGCGCATGTAGCTCGCGCGCTTGTACGCGTCGGCGACCACCTTGTCGTAGGCCTGGAGCTTGGCCTTGGTCTGGGTCAGGCCACCGGAGATCAGCACCTCGGTGTGCCTGTCCCAGTCCACGAGCAGGCGCGCCTCGTCGAGGTTCAGCTTCCTCGCCAGCTCACGAAGTTGGTGAGGGATGCCGACCGCGTCGAGGAAGCTCATGATCGCGACGCTACCACGCGGCGAGAGCCGAAAAAGGTCGTGGGCCCTGTGCTACCACAGAGCCCACACCCAGACAGCTAGTTAGCTCTGTCGAGCTAACTATGCGTTCTCAGACAACATTCTTCTTGATCAGCCCAGAGAGCGTGATCTTCGCATCCGCGAACGTCAGCGCGGCGCCGCCGTCCGAAGCCGCCTGCGAGATGACCGGAGCCGCCTCGGGGCTCAGGACCATCTTGTAGCTCAGGCCCTCACGCATCGGGATCGGCAGCACCAGGGCGTTACGATCGCGCGGCGACGGGACGCCGTTCTGCGCAAGCTCGAAGTTCGCGTTGGTCGAGAACACCGAGTAGCCACCACCCTGCGGGTAGTCCATCATGGTGCCATTGCTGTACACCTTGTTGTTGTAGCTGAACTCCAGGTAGGTCAGCCGGTCGATGCTGAGCAGGGTCTGGAGGGTCGGGGCGTTCGAGAGCGCGCCGCCGCCGTCCGCGAGCTGCGGCTGGATCGCGCCCGTGGCCGGGCGCTCGACGCGCGTGATGCGCGCGCTGATGCCGTACACCAGCATCTCCCACGACTGGGGCAGACCGACGTCGCCCGAGCGCAGGACGTTCGTGTCGACGCGCGTGGTCGGGCGCGTGCCGCCGGGGATCGGCTGCGAGCGCGCCGCGCCGAACGCTTCGACGGCCGAGGTCGAGGCGTTCGCGAGCTGAACGGTCGAATAGAGCTTGTCATCGATCCAATCAGCGATCTGCATCGTCTGACCGTTACCGAGAGTGAAAGTGGTAGTACCCGGGGCGACGCCAACAGTTCCAGACATGTGAATTCTCCTTGAGACGTTGAAAAAATGCCCGACTAAGAGGTCATTCCCCTGTCGCCGAACGAAAGCCGAATGCGAGAGCAGCAAAGGGCCGCCCGAGGGGCGGCCCGCGAGAACTAGCGACCGCCGCCGAGCAGCGTGGCGCCGTAGGCGTTCGCCAGGCCGTGGACCGGCGGACCGTTGAGCAGCGCGACTTGGGTGGACTGCGCGGTGGCCGCGCCGAGCAGGTCGACGGGGGCCTGAGCGCCCGGGGCGCCGAACTGCGCGCCCGCCATCGGGGCGCTGTTGGCCACGCCGTACGCGCCGTACGTCTCCGGCAGCGGGACGATGCCCGGCAGGCCGAGGCCGCCGTTGAGCGCCTCAAGGGAGTGGACGCCGAGGCCGCTCAGGTACTCGACCTGCGCGACGCCCAGGGCCTGGCCAGTCGCGGCGCGGAAGAGCATCGGGATGCCCGTGGCGAGCAGCGTGCCGACCGCGGCGCCGAGGGCGGCGTGGCGGGTCTTGGGGCTCGCGTAGAGCGCGCCGGCGGCGGCGATGCCCGTCGCCATGCCGACCCACTCCTTCTTGTCGGCGAGCTTCGCCGACTTGCTCGCGGCGAACGCACCGAGCGCGGACGCGCCGCCGCCGATGAGGGCGCCGTAGATCGGCGACATGCCCGGGTTCTGCCCGAACGCGTTGAGGCCGAACAGATCCACCGAACCGAGGCTCTTCTTCTTTGCCATGACGAAACTCCTAAAGGGTTGAGAGAGGGGAACTAGGGCGTCCGAGCGGACTCAGCCCTTCTTGCTGCGAAAGAGCCAGCCGCTGCGGGACTGGCCAGGACCGTCGCCCTTGCCCACGAAGCACAAGGAGGCGGTCTTCTTCGTGCGGCTGTTGAAGACGTCCTTGCAGTAGCCGACGGCGACTTCGCCGAGGGCGCCCTTGCGCTTGCGCGGCTTGCGCGCTCGCTTGGGCTTGCGGGGCTCGTCCACGCCAGACAGCGTGAAGATGCTGGGCATCAGTATTTGATCCTCGCCTTGTTGGCGGCGTAGAACCGGCGCACTGCGGCCTGCCACGCGGCCTGACCGACGCGATCGCCGGCGTAGTGCATCACGCCTGCAGCGAGCGCCGCCGGGTGCGCGCCCTTGTGGGGGGCGAGCCGGGCAGCGGCCTGCTCAGGGCCTTCCACCACCGAGGGAACGAGGCTCGGGTGGAAGCCCGAGGTGATGTACGTCGCCATCGCGCTGAACTGGCGCGCGTCCGGGCTCTGGCCCGAGTAGCCGGGCGCGGCGGTCGACGCGGGCAGCGAGTTGCCCGGCGCCGAGGGGAACTCGGCGTTGGACACCACGGGCGTCATGGGCGCGATGGCCCGTCCGCCGCGGGGCGCTGGGCGGGACTTGAGCCAGAACTTGAGCCGCGCCCACATCGAGGGGCGCGCCGCGCCCAGGTGGCCCGACGCCGCGAACCGCTGGGTGACCGCGTAGGCGTTGGCGCTAGGCGAGAATGAGCCCGTAGCCCGAACGACACCCGTCCGCATCACGCCGTCAGGGCGGACGGCGTGCTGCTCGTCGCCGTGGATGATGATCATGCACGCATCATCGTCGGCGCAGGCCTCCCGCGCAAGAGCATTGCCCAATGATTCCAAGCACTTAACTGGTAGAAACGAGTAGTAGTGACCACTCGCCAGGCTCTATGTGGTAGAAATTGCTCGCGGGGGCGGATCCGCGACTACGCACTACCGGCCATGTTTTTTCTTGGTACCCACACTACAGGGAGCCTCGCGGCGCTCACGCGGGGGCTGGCTTGCGTGATGTTCGTGCAGGCGCGGCCGACGTGCGGCGCGGCGCCCGTCAAGATCGAAGGCACCAAGGATCCGACCACGCGCCTGCGGGCCTTGAGCGAGGACAACGCCGCTGAGACGTTCCTGATCGGCATCATTCCGACGGAGAAGCCGGCCGAAGCCGAGGCGCGGGTCCACGCGATGTTCGCGGCGTCGAAGCTGCGCTCGGGCTGGTTCGCGCCCACGACGGAGCTGCTCAGCTACGTGCAGATCAACGCGCAGCAGGCGATCTCCGGGCTGCTCGGGGACCTGAAGCGCCACTCACACCCTGACGGCGTGACCACCATCGAGGAGATCGCAGCCCACCTGGGCGTGAGCGTCTCGACGGTGCGGCGCATGGTCAAGGCGGGGCAGATCCCCTACCTGCGCGCGGGGCGCCAGCTCAAGTTCATCCCGGCCGACGTCGTCGCGTCGTTGCAGCGCGGCTAGCTCTGGCTCAGAGTAGCGGGCCGAACGGCGCGATCTGCACGACACACCCGGCGGCGGCGAGCGTGGCCTCCATGCGCCGCGCGCCGCCGATGTTCCAACTGTGGATGACGATCTTCCGCGGGCGGCGTGCCGGTAGCATCGCCGCGATGTAGAGCGCCACGTCGTGGCCCGTCGTCTCCCGGTCGGCGGTGCCGTCGTCGGTGAGGCCGAGGTCGTGGTCGAGGAACGCGGCGTCGAACGGCTCCTCCTCGTCGAGCGCGACGCAGGCCTGCACGTAGTTCCAGACGGGGACGATCTGCCACTCGCGCGCGTGGTTGAACCGGAACCGCTGGTGCCTGGTGGCGTCGTCGTCGAGGAATAGGACGCGCACGATCAGACCGGGACCGACGAGCCGACCCATTCCCAGTGCATCGGGTCGACGAACGTGGGCCATCGCCCGCCCCACTTGAAGCCCACGCTCTCCATCGCCTCGACGAACGGTTGCGGGATGCCCTTGGGCCAGATCTTGTGCCACTCCGGCGACCACGGCTTGGGCGCCTTGCCGGCGGTGAAGGACTTGGAGAAGTTCAGGTCGGAGTCGATGTCGATCGCGATCCCCCACGCGTGGTAGCTCAGCGGGCGGCTCGGGTCGTGGCGCTGGTGGCGGAACACGAACGACGCGGCGCGGATGATCTTGTACGCCGGGCTCGCCAGCGCCGCGCGGCGCAGGCCCTCGCGCATGTACGGCTCGACGAGCTTGTGGCACTGGAAGTACCACTTGCTCGGGATGCCCGGCAGGTCGCGCGTGGTGAGGATGTTCGCCTTCTCCCACGCGCCGTCGACGGCGCCGACGCCGGGGTCGCCGAAGACCTTGTAGACCTCCTTGCGGTCCTTCGGCACGGCTACGAGCGGGCCGTCGAACGTCGGCCACTTCTTCGGTGGGGCCGCAGCGCGGTCGTCGATCAGCGTGCTGATGCTGGCCTGCGTCGCCGGGCCGCACGCGCCGTCGGCGTCGAGGCCGTGGTCGGTCTGCCAGGCGGCGACCAGGGCGGCGATCATCTCAAGCGTGAAGTCGCCGTCAGAGATCTGCTTGATGTTGTAGGCGACGGCCTTGGCGAAGTCGATCGTCATTTTGCCGATCGTACTACGCACGTCCGCCTGGCTCCTAGCGGCGGCAGATGCGCCATGCGAGGCTCCCCCCGTGCCGCTCGCATCATGGATCATCCCCGCCCACTACCGCCCGCACCTCCTCGGCGCCGCGCTCCGGTCGATCTACGGCCAGCTCCTCGTCCCCTCCGCTTGGCGCCAGGAGGTCATCGTCGTCCACATGCGCGATGACCTCGCCAGCGCCGAGATCGCCGCCGGATTCGGGGCGGCGCTCGTCTCGACCGACCTCCCGTTCGCCGGCGCCAAGCGCACCCTCGGGTTTCGCCACAGCCAAGGCGACCTCCTCCTGGTCGGCGACGACGACGACCTCCAGAGCCCGGTGTTCTTGGCCGCTGCCGTCGCGGCATACGAGGCCGGACACCCGATCACTGCCGTCCGCGAGTTCCGCTACGTCGAGCTGCCCTCGGGGCGCTGCGCGCGGTGGAGCGGCCACCACAAGTACGGCCCCGAGGCCGGCTACCACCGCACCTACGCTCGCGGCGTGCTCGACGATATCGGCGGGTGGGTCGAGGCATCGCGGGGCGTCGACACCCTGACCCACCGCAAGATCATCGCCACCGGCCGCTGGCCGCTGGAGCACGACATCTCCCAGGTCGAGCTGGGGGGCCTGCGCATCGCGGACACGATGCTGAACCTCCAGCACGGCGCGAATATCTGGCGCCGTGAGTTCCCGCCGCTAGGGCGCTCGGCGATGTGGGGGCAGTGGGGGCTCCGCGGGGAGGGGCTGATCGGCGCCGCCGTTCCCCCTCCCGCAGCCGCGCACTGGCCTCTACTGGCGCCGCTGCTCGCGGCCTAGGTGATCGGCTGGCAGTAGCATGCCTGCGCGCCACCGACGATGAACGGCCGGGGCGCGATCGTCTGCGCCGCATCCTTGAACCCGCGCTCGACCGACAGGAACTGCTGGAGCATGACCGTGCAGTTGACGGCCCCGCTGTTGGTCGGGTTCGTGAGGGTCACATGGGTGGACGTCACGCTGTCGACCGTCGTCGACATGCTGTCCCGGTACAGCATGTCGGGGACCACGGGCAGACCGTTCTCGTTGATGTTGTGGGGCAGCGTCACCGTCTGCCCCGCCGGGACCACGAACACCAAGACATCATAGTAGACGGTTAGGCCGGCCATTGAGGGGAGCGTATTGGTAGTGTGTTGGCTGTGCAAGATCCAAACAGCTCAAAAGCGTGGGATCAGATCTGGTCCCGCGAGGGCAGCTCGACCTGGCGCACCTACCCGGTCATGTTCGCCGCCGTCGCCGCGCTCGTCCCGGAGGGCAGTCGCGTCCTCGACCTGGGCTGCGGCGCGGGCAAGCTGCTCGACCTCCTCGCCCGTGAGCGTGGGTGCTCCACGCAGGGGCTCGACACGAGCCCGGTGGCGATCGGCCTGGCGCGCGCCGGCGGCCACGCCGCGCACGCCCTGACCCTCTGCCCTCAGACCGCCGCCGCCGTCGGCGAGTTCGCCCGTGCGGCCGATGTCGTCACCGCCACCGAGGTCTTGGAGCACCTCGACGACGCGACGCTCGACGCGCTGCTGGCCTCGATCCGGGACGCCGAGCGCCCCCTGATCGCGACGGTCCCGGATGACCGGCTCCCCCCGAGCGTCTGCTCTGAGCACCGCCAGTGCTGGTCGAAGGCGACCTTCACGACGTTGCTCGGGCGGTACTTCACCCGGGTCGAGATCGCGCGGGTTGACGACCGCGGTCCCCGGCTCGTCGCGCACGCATGGTCTGGGTAGCTGCCGAGCCGAGGGCTCGGCATACCGCGCGCGTCGAGGGTGTGCGCCAGCGCCCGCCTGGCGCCTAGCGGCGGCGGATGCGCGGGGTCTTGCCCGGGGACTTGCGCGAGGTCTTGCTCGCGGCGCGCTTCTGCGCCTTCTTGGCGGCGCGCTTGGTGCGGGCGCCGGCGAACAAACTCAGCGCGCGGCGCGCGCGGCCGAGGCCGAGGCCGCTCGCGCGGCACTTGGTCATCGCGGCCTTCGCCTGGCGCTTGGTGTCGAGGAGCGTCTCGCCGCTACCGATGCCGCAGACGGTGGTACCGCACTCGACCTTGAAGGCGAACTTGCCGCCGGTCCACCGGCGGTCGCCGGTGGCCACCTGGGCGACGCACTTGCCGTCGAGCAAACGGTGGATGCCGCCGTCGAAGCCGCTGATCTTTTTCCACGTCGCCATGATCACTTCCTCCGCTTCTTCGGCGCGCGGCGGCGGGCGCCGTTGAGCGCCTTCGGGCGCTGGCATGACGGGCGCTTCTTCAAATCGCGGACCATGAACGCAGCCGTGCTGCGCGCGTCCTTCTTGTCGTCGGTGAAGTAGCCGTCGCCTTGGATCTTCCCGCCGACGCTAGCCTGCACGACGTACTCGCCGACGTACGAATCCTTGTAGATGCTGACGGCGCACGGGCCGAACTTCGTGGCGTGGACCTTCCTGCGAGCCATGATCACTTCCTCCGCTTGCGGCGAGCGCCGGCGAGGGGCCCGCGAGCGACGCACTTGGCGAAGGCTTCGTTCGCCTTCTTCTTGGCTCCGGTAGCGGACCGAGCGGGGCCGCTGCCCTGATCCGCCCCGTTCCGCTGCACGTACCACTGGTACGGGTTTTTAGAGCCCGCGTAGCCTCCTCCGAAAACCACGGCCCTGCACGCGCCTTCCGTGCGGCGGGAGTTGTACTGCTCGGAGGTCTTCGACGTCTTCCACTTCGCTTGCGCCATCACATGCTCCGCTTCCTGGTTGAGCGCCGGCGAGCGCCGGCGAGCGCGTCTGCCGGGCACTTCGCCTTGATCAGCTTCTTCGCCGCCGCCTTGGTCGGCGCGCGCAGGTAGCCGCTGCTCTCGTCGTTGCTGAAGCTCCAGAGCTTCTCGCCGGTGCCGAAGTACATGCCGCCGCGCGCGTAGCCGCCGCTGTCGAGCGCCTCGCGCGCGATGTACGTGGTGCCGCCGCAGCGCAGCGCGCTGACGTCGCCGAGGCCGCGGCGGCGTCGCATCAGCGACGGCTCCCGGCAGTCGGGGTGCTCGACTTGGGCTTGCCGAAGCCCTGCGCCATGGCGATGGCGGGCGTGACGATCGGGAAGAACGACCCGAGCACGAACCACTTGACGCCCTGCCACGCCGAGCCGTTGTTGCGCTTGACGCCGTGGTAGGCCGAGGCCGCGCCCGACGCCAGGGAGATGGCGCCCCAGATCGGGCTGATCTTCGTGGCTTCCCCGAGGCCGAACAGCCCCTTGAGTGGCTCAGCGGCAGGGGGCATGGCGGTGATGAGTCGCATGGGAGCGAGCCTACCGCAGCCTACGCAGGAAAGTCGAGGCTGCGCGCGAACGGGACCTCGTAGTTGAACCGCTTGTTGCCCGGCAACGTGGTGTCGAGCGCAGCCCATTTGCCGCCGACGTCACCGACGGCGTAGATGTGCCCCCAGTCCGAACCCTTCGTCTCGGCAGTGACGCGGAGGCGTGACTCGATCCCGTTGAGGGTCAGCAGCGTGGCGTTGAGAACTGAGTGGTCATCACAGTCGCCCCCGCCGAACTCCAGGGTCCGGTCGGCGCGCTGGTACATATCGACGGGCTCGTTGGGGCCGTCGGCGCCGTGCTTGAGCGTGGCGACGTCGCCGGTGTAGCGCACGCGGCTCTTGACGTACTTGTAGACCGCCTCGGCCTCGCACTTCTTGTCGCGCTCGGGGCAGTTCCTGGTGATCTGGAGCGCCAGCTTCCGCATCTGCGGAAGCCCGACGGACTTCCAGGTCAACTCCTGGATGCTGCGGACGCGCTGCTCGATGCTCATGTTGGCCGAGCGGCGGTGCTCGACCTTCATCCCCGCGCCGTAGGTCGTGTCGACCACGGGCGCCGCGGGGACGTTCTTCGTCGACAGCCGCATGTTGCTGCGGCCCAGCCCGCCCCGCTCGCGCCGCAGCAAGATCAGCCCAGCCACGACGAGGCCCGCGCCGCCCACGAAGAGGCTCAGACCTGCGCGCTTGGACATCGGCATGGGCTAGAGGCTACCACGCAGGGCGTCGGGCGCGGTAGGGTGGTGGCGATGCTGCACTTCACGTCGATGAGCCTGTTGGGAGCGCCTGCGGCAGATCCGTGCATGACGCAGATCCCCGAGCCACCTCCGCGCTACGTCGACGTCTACCCGATGTTCACCATCCCGGTGAAAGCCTGGACGAAGGAGAAGGGTTGGTCGCAGACGATCAACTACGACTTCAAGCAGCTCTTCCCTAAGCTGGCAGTCTGCGAACTCAATCTGCTGGCCGTGCTGACCACGCAGGTCCACGACCATCGCACACCCACAACTCCGTCGGGGAACTGCCCTGCGGGGCACACCGAGCGCGCGGGCTACTGCACGGACCCAGCGACCGGCAAGACGACCAGGATCACCGGGACGACCGCGCCGCCCGCGCCGCGCGCGCCCTCCGCAGGGGGCCCGAAAACCGGGAGCACGATTACCGTGATCAAGGGCCTCGGCGCGGACCACCGGGAGGGGGTCTGCACCATCGACCGGAACTCCCCGTGGCTCGGCGGCGGGCGCTTGCCCAAGGACGTCGGCGAGTGGGCCCGCGCCGCGATGGCGCACCCGGAGCGCCTGGAGCCGTACCTCGTGAAGTACGGCTACAACGCCTCGGCGGCGCCGGTGCTGGCGCGGTGGCTCGTCGCCAAGGAAGCGCTGCTCCGGGCGATGTTCAAGATCTCGGCAATTTCCTACGGGTCCTTCAAGCTGGCCGAGCGCAAACCGCCGGCGCTGGTGATACCGGCGCAGATGCGCGCCGCGCTCACCCGGGCCAACTACGTCAGGTCCTACAAGGGGCTGACCAACCCGTACGTGGCGGGCGATAGCTGGGCGATGTTCAAGCCGGCCTTCGACGGCGGGCAGTGGCTCTGGTCGAACATCAAGCCCCCGTTTCCCGAGGACGAGGACTACGTCTGGGCGCTCTACGCGGAGTACAAGGGCGGCTCGACGTTCAGGCTCACGCTCAAGCGCATCAAGCGCGACAAGGGTACGCTGGAGTCGCTCTACGACCTGACGGTCGGCAACCTGATCACGCTCGTCTCCATGGCGTGCAAGCTCATCACGAGCGAGAAGCTCCAAGGCATCCGCAACGCTGCTGGCGTGGTGCCTGAGCCGCACACGCAGGCCGTCGTCCAGGGCTGGACGGCAGCGGCGGCGGTGTGCGGCATGGCCATGCCGGCGCAGGCGACGGTGACCTGCGCACCCGCAGATCCGCCGCCGCCACCGCCGCCGCCGCCGCCGGAGGCGTCGTTCTGGGACAAGCACCAGACCTTCATCGTCGCCGGCGCCGTCGGGGTCGCCGCGCTCGTAGCCATCAAGACCCTGCGCCGTGGTAAGGTCGCGCCTTGACATCCTCCCCGCCCTAAAGGGCGGGGATTCCCGGCTTCGCAGCCGAGCTTTCCTGCTTCAACCCCAACTGCACCGCATTCCGGAGAATACGTTGTCTGACGTCAAGTCCACAGGCAGTCACCGCGAGCCCCGCGGCCAAAATGTTCTTCGCAGCGTTGTGATCTCGATCGTGTTCTGCGCCGCATCGTTCGCAGCGCCAATGGCGCACGCTCAGATCCAGTCGCTCACGAACGAACCCGCATCCACTGCACGTCTTGCTGCTCGGGTACCAGCGATCGACCTTCACGAACTCTCGTCCGTACCAGCCGCACTTGTACTCCAGTTGCCTTACAAGCTCGGACCAGCCGGCGTCGCTGATGCTCCGCGCCAGCGACCGATTGCGGACCATTCCACGGATGTTGAGGTCCTCTACGACGATCGCTTGGTTTTCGCGAACGAGGCGAGTGCTCAACTTGTGGAGATGATCCCGACGGCAGTCGGCGACGTGGGCATGCAGGCGAGCCAGCTTATTCCGGGCCTTCTCTCTGTTCTTGGAACCTTTCTTGGTACGGGCGAGGCGTCGAGAGAGCAGACGCTTGCGCGCCAGCCCTTGGTCGTCATGGCGCGGGTTGGGGATGTGCTCTCCGGTCGAGAGCGTGACGAGGTTGTTCAGCCCGACGTCGAGGCCCACCGCGGTCTTGAGCTTCTTCAGCGGCTTGATGCGGACGTCCTCGCAGAGGAGCGATACATGCCACCGACCGGCGGCATCGACGCTGACGGTCACGGTGGAGGGCTCCGCGCCGACAGGCAGCGGGCGCGACCAGCGAACGTCCAGGGGCTCCGTCATCTTCGCGAGGTAGATCTGGCCGCCCTTCATGCGGAAGGCGCTGCGCGTGTACTCCGCGGACCCTCCGCTGTGACGCTTCTTGAAGCTGGGGTACTTGGCCCGCTTGGTGAAAAAGTTGGAGTACGCGACCTGGAGATGCCGCAGAGCCTGCTGGAGCGGAACGCACGACACCTCGTTCAGGAACAGCAGGTCGTCGGCCTTCTTCCAGGCGGTCAGGGCGGCGCTCTGCTGGATGTAGCCGATGGACTTCTTCCCCGTGGTCCACGCTTCCGATCGCTGGTGCAACGCCTTGTTGTAGACCAGGCGGCAGCAACCCAGCGTGCGCCACAACATGGACTCCTGATCCGTGGTAGGGTAGAAGCGGTAGCGGAGCCCCCGGAGCACGCTCACACACTAGCGGCAGCCCCTGTGAGCGTCAAGGATTTAAAAGCCGGCCTGAAGGCCGGGGTTTCAAACCCAGGAGAATTTCGATGATCTTCCTCGGCGGCGCGCGGCCTACGTCCACCCCAGGCGTCGAGCTGATGGGTGCGCTCGGCGCGTCGGGCGGCGTCAAGACCCTCCAGACTGCGCTGAAGTCGCTGGCCACCTTCACGGGCGACAACAGGTACGACCCCGGGACCGCCGACGGCGCCATCGGCGTGAAGACGCGCACGGCGCTGGTACAGGCGCTCGCGCTGATGGCGTCGTCCCTGCCCGCCGCCGCGCGGGCGGCGGCGACGGTGCTGGCTATCAGCGCGCTGACGGGGAAGATCGACGACCAGATCAGCGCCCAGTCCGTGACCATCGCCGCCGGCATCCAGGCGTACATCGCCACGCGCTCGCCGCCCGCGCCTTCGCCTTCGCCTTCGGGCGGCGGGGGTGGCGGCCTCGTGCCGACAGGCGCAGCCTGGTACACGACCCGGAACGGCAAGATCGTCATCGTCGCCGGCGCCGGGGTGCTGCTTCTGCTCCTGCTCAAGAAGTGATACCGTCGGAGCGTGCTGCTCTACGGCCCCGCTAGCTCGCCTGCGGTCAAGACGCTCCAGGTGTCCCTGGCGCAGCTCGCCGCCGCCACGGGCAGCGCCAGGTTCGACCCTGGCCCCGCCGACGGGCTCATCGGCCCGAAGACCCGATCGGCGGTGACCCAGGCGGTCGCCTTCATCGCCCCGCGCGTGCCGGACAAGGGCGGCGCCCTCAAGCTCACGCTCCAGGCCCTGTCGGTGGCCTCGGTGGCGCTGCCGGAGCAGTTCGACGCGCTCATCACCAAGGGCGGCGAGCAGCTCGCCGTCGGGATCAACCTCATCATCGCCACGCTGCCTCGGGCGGATTCGACCCCGGAGCGGCCTTGGTGGCAGCAGCGGTCGGCCCAGTACGGGCTGCTCACCGTCGCAGGCATCCTGACGACCATCCTGGTGATGAAGCGGGTCCGCACGGGCCGGCGCGCGTTGCCGGCGGCGGTGGCGGCGTGATCGTTCTCGGCGGGGCGGTGAGCACTGCGACGAACGTGGCCAACACGATCGCGCAGATCGTCGGCGACCCGGCGCTGGGCGAGGTCGTGTCCCTGGCCAAGCAGATCTACGCCGTCCAGACCGCGACGCCGTCGATCGGCACCAAGACGCCGCCGAAGCCTACGGGCCCGATCGACTACCGGGCTGGCGTCGGGCTCAAGGCCGCGGTGCCGCCGCTCAAGGCCATCCTGTACGTCAGCAAGAACCCGTGGGTCGTGCCGGCGTCGATCGGCGCCATCATCGGGCTGCCTCTCCTCCTCGGGTTCGCCCTCGGGCGCGCCTCCAAGCGAAGCAAGGGAGCACCGTGATCACCAACCTCGACACCACTGCGCTGCTGGGACAGATCCGCCAGAGCCGCGAGCGCGGGGGCATCGCCTTCGTGCAGTCCGTCGGCGTCGCGCCCGGCACCAGCACGCTCTGCGTCGGCTGCGCGCAAGGGCTCGGGCTTGCGCCCGCGCAGGGTGGTGACGGCGACGACGAGGGGCTCCTCGGGGGCTACTGCGTCCCGGGCGCCAGCTACAGGTACATGACCCAGGGCAGCGGCGCATCCGCCCCGCGGCGCGCAGCGCCGGCGCGGCCCGGGGCGCTCGTCGTCTACGGCGAGGTCGAACTGAAGGGGCCGCCCTTCGGGGGCTCGTGGGCGTCCTTCGGCGCCATCGTCGGCGGCGGCTTGCTGGCGGTGGCCGGCGTAGCGATTCTCCGTCGCAGGTAGCCGTGATAGGCTCCAAGGATGATCCTCTCCCCCTACGGCAAGCTCCCCGGCGGCGCCTACCCCTCGGAGAGCGGTGGATCGATCGGCCCCGGCGAGAGCTACCTGTGCCCGGACGACCCGCAGTACAACTCGTCGGGCGAGGCCGGGCACTACTACGACTCGCCGCTGGGCGCCACCGTGGACGCCTACGGGCGGGTGATCGCGCAGGGCCCCGTGCCGTCGGACTTCGACCACGCGCGTGCGTACCAGTACACCCCCAGCGTGCGCGGCTGGGTTGCCACGCCCCAGGGCTTCGTCCAGGGCGGCTACTACCCGCAAGCCCCCGCGGGGGCGCAGTACCCGGCCACCTCGCCGCCCGTGCTCGGTGAAGCCGATCCAGCAGCCATCGCCAAGGCGCGGCGCGATCAGGTGACCTTCTGGCTCTCCGTGATCACCACGTCGGTGGTGGGCGCCTCGGCGCTGTTCGCGGTGTTCCGGTCGGTCCGGGGGATCCGCCAGGACCAGCTCATCCGCCAGGCGCTCGAAAAGAAGCTGCTCTAGCTCAACACAGGTCGGCGTGCTGCTCGATCGCAGCAGGCACAGCGCGCCAGAGCGTGTCCTCGTCCTCGATCGCAGGCACAGGCGCGAGGTCTGCGTCAGACAGCGCCTGCGCTGCCTCCTCGACCACGATGGCGGTGCTGGGCTTGCCGTAGAGGCGCTGGGCGATACGAGCGATCTGCCTGAGCCGTGCGGCTCGCTGCTTCGTGGTCATCGCCAGGGAGTAGGCCACGGCCTTCGCGCACTTGGCAAGTATCTGGCCGGCGCTGTATCGTAGCGCATGGCCATCTCCCTCGCCGAAGCTCGCACTGCCAGCCCCGCGTCCTTGCCGACCTACCGCACGGCGGCAGCCGTGCTGGAGGGCCGCACGGGCTCGGGGGTCAAGCTGGCGATGTGGACCGTGGCCCGCACCATGCTGATCGCCCCGCCGTTCCTGATCGTCGGCGTGAACCCGCGCCAGGCCTGGGCCGGCGCCGCCGTGGCGTCGCTGCTGATCAGCAGCCTGACGCTGCTCCGCATCTTCAACGGGGGCACCCAGCTCGAAGGGGCGAAGACGATCCAGCGGCGCCGCCGGCCTGTCACACGGCGCCGCCGGACGGCTCAACGCTCGGCGCGCTAGGCCTCGCTGTCGGCCTCGGGATCGTCCCCTGCGTCGTCCCCCTCGGCGTCGTCCGTCGCCTGGAAGTGCGTCATCACGCCGGCCGCGGCGTCCGCGCGGTAGGCGTAGGGGGCGTCGGGGAGCAGCACCTCCATGAACTCCTCCATGCGGCCTTCGAGGAACAGCGACGAGAACGCGAACACCTTGGCGTCCGCCGCGGAGATCTGATCGGCCGCCTGCAAGATGGCCCGGGCAGCCGTGGCCGCGTCGACGCCGATCGGCTCGTGCGTCTTGGGGTCGAGCTTCGGCTGCTTGAGGGCGATGTTGGTGAGGTACTTGGTGACGCCTGCGCGCAGCTCGTGGACGTGCGGCAGCGCCGGCCCGAACCACTGCTCGTCGGTGCGCTTGCCGATGGGCGGCGGCGGGCTGGTCGAGGCGTCGACGACCTCGATCCTGGGGGCGTGGCCGTTGGCGCCACCCTCGCCGACGTGCCCGTTGACGAGGGCGTCGTGGTTCGCGCTCTCCAGAGGGCCGGCGCCGTTCAGGCCGTGCTGCTGGCGCACGCCGGCCTCCTGCTGCGCGAGCATCTGCAAGTGCATCTGCTGCAGCTTCATCTGCTCGGCCTGGGCCTTGGCGACCTCGCCCTGGGCCTGCGCGTGGCTGCGCGCCTCGGACGTCTTGAGGCTGCCGTACCGCTCGAACGCCTCGCCGGCCTTCTGGAGCCCGGCCTCGAACAGCCGCACCGCCGTCGACTCACCCTGCGGCTGCATCTGCATGAAGTTCTCGACGACCTGCTTCTGCATCGAGAACACGTCGGTGAACAAGCCCGTCATCGACCGCTTCATGTCGTCGAGGCCGTTGCTCGACTCCTTGGTCAGCGCGATGATGTCCTGCGGCTTGAGCATCCGCGCCTCGGCGCGCTCGGCGCTCATCTGCGCCTGCTGCTGGTTCGACTTCATCACGTCGAGCAGCATCATCATCATCGGGTCGGGGCTCGTCGGGCGCTCCTTGAGCGTGGCGAGCTGGCGCTCCATCGACTCGCGCTGCTCGCGCAGCCGCGCCTCGAACTCCGCGCGCTCGCGGTCGCGCTGCTGCTGCGCCTCGGCCCGCTCACGGTCGCGCTGCTGCGCCTCCATCATGGCCTGCATCCGCGCCTCCAGCGCCGCCACCGCTGGATCTGGGCCCGCGCGCTCCCGGTCACGGTCACGGTCGCGGTCCCGCTGCTGCGCCTCCAGCATGGCCTGCATCCGCGCCTCCATCGCGGCCATCGCCGGGTCCGGCCCAGCCGGGCGCGCGGTGATCGTCTCCGTCAGCTTGGCCAGGACGTGCTCGATGCTGCTCAAGCGCTTGCTCTCGCTGTCCTCGGACTTGCCGACGGCGACGAGCCTGCGCATCTCCTCCATCTGCCGCTCGCTCTCGGCGCGCACGCGCTCCAGGTCGCCCTTGTGCTGGCTGTCGAGCCGGTTGCGCTCCTCGGAGGCGAGGCGGTGCTCTAGCAGGCGGATCTTCTCCTCCGCGGCGCGGCGCTCGGTGTCCGAGGACGCGGGGGCGGAAGGGAACTGCATCTGGGGGTAGGTCATCGTCGAGAACCTCGTGGGGGCAAAGTCGTAG
>Ga0163147_10003286_pt1 | contig 21834 bp, 14 predicted proteins | sample OliLakLV19MP6G1_FD_148597 | JGI IMG/M metagenome (GOLD analysis project Ga0163147, IMG submission 148597) | Freshwater microbial mat bacterial communities from Lake Vanda, McMurdo Dry Valleys, Antarctica- Oligotrophic Lake LV.19.MP6.G1 | ecosystem: Environmental > Aquatic > Freshwater > Lake >...
CGATATCAGTTGGGACGAATGCACCGCCGCGCTCTCGCGCTCGCTCGGGTGGCTTTGGCTGCCGACGGAGGCGCAGTGGGAGTACGCGTGTCGCGCTGGCACGCCGACGGCGTGGTGGACGGGTGACTATCCGCAGCTTCTGGTGGGGGCGGCGAACATCCGTCACAACGAGGACGACCAGACCTCCACGTTCCCAGTTGGCACACTGCGCGCGAACCCCTTCGGCCTGCACGACGTACACGGAAACTTTTGGGAGTGGTGCCGGGATGCCAATGGAGACGGCCCAAGGCAGCTCGGGGACGGCTTGCTCGAAGACGAGGAAGGCGCCGGTACGCGCGTGCTTCGCGGCGGCAACCACTGGATCGGCGCAGCGATCGCGCGCTCGTCGTTGCGCGGCGGCAGCTCGCCGGTCTACCGCCTCGGCGGCTACGGCCTTCGTCCTGCCAGGGGCATCACCCCTTAGTTACTTCACCACTTCACCCAGCCAAGCGCTTGAAAAACGCCGTTGCCAGGCGGCAAGCCGGAGCACGTGCGCAGCCGACAGCGACGGCGGGCCGCCGGAGCACAACGGCAGTCTCGTTTTTTTTTTGATGCCGACGCAGACCGGGGTTCCCTCGATCGACCCCGTCGCATACCCTCACTTCTCGGCTCGCGCGCGCGAGTCCTGCGTGACCGCCGGGTCGCTTGCGTGCCAACGACATCGATCGACGCCGGAGTGATGCACCCCACGCCGTTCCCGGCGCGGACCGGCGCCGACGCGTGATCTTTTTCAACGAACTGGGGAGCGGGTTCCCACCTGACGGAACGCGCGTGCTTCGCGGCGGCAACCACTGGAACGACGCAGCGAACGCGCGCTCGTCGAAGCGCAACGGCAACACGCCGGACAACCGCAACGACGGCAACGGCCTTCGTCCTGCCAATGCATCTCCATGCCCGATCGCGCCGGCCCCGCCGACGCGCAGTGCACCTGATGCCCAGACTCGCTTCCCGTGCCGCGGAGCTTTCGAGCTCCGCGGCCGAATCCAACGCGCGGCCGCACATGGCGCGAAGACACGCCCCCACGGCGCGAAGTCACGTCCCCGGACATCGTTGAGTCTGTTCACGATCTCGAGCCGCGTGATGCGCGGGTAGGTCGTCAGGTCGACCGGTACGTTGCCCGGGCCACCGAGGCCGCTCAGGCAGACCGAAGCGGACAACGTGCCGTTCTGATCGATGCGGAACTCGGCGTCGATGCAGAGACAGTTCGCTTCGATTACCAGGAAGCGGAGGTTCGAGAACGGCCCCGAGTGTTCGCCGTCGACCTCCTGACCCACCCCCGATGCGGCGGTGCGCGCAAACAGATCGCGCACGGCGCGCGCTCGACGTTCACGCGCTTCGTCCGTCGTCCCGGCGCGGCTGCCACGGCACGAGCGGCTTCTGGTACTCGGCCGCCGGTACGAAGCGCGAGAGGACGCCCTTGCTCCACGCGACCCGGATGATGCCCGAGACGCCCGGTTCGCCGAGGTCGAGCCGCTCGAACGCGGCGGCGGAGTAGTAGAAGCCTCCCAAGCCGATCGAATGCACGAGCACGTGCGCGACCGGGGTGTGCTCGGCCTGCTTCACGATGTTCAACGCGCCGCACGCGGGATCCTGGTCCTCGCAGTTGATCGTCGGGGGGACGGTTCCGCGGCGGATCGACAGGCACGCGGCGATCGCCTGCAACGCGGACGAGCCCGCGCCGGTCTGTCCGAGCATCGACTTCGTGGAGTGCACGCGCACGTGAGGCAGCCTCGCGCCGAACGTCTCGGCGAGCGCCTGGCCCTCGATCCGGTCGTAGATCACCGACGACGAGCCGTTCGCGCTGACGAGATCGACGCCCTCGGGCGTCCACCGCGCTTCGTTGAGGGCGCCGCGCAAGGCGCGCACGCACGGGCGCAGATCGAGCTCCGGCTTCTCGTGGCTGTACTGCCGATTCTGGCCCGCGGAGCACTGCTGGTAGCCCGCGAGCCGCGCGTAGATCCGCGCGCGGCGCTTCGTCGCATGCGGCAGCGACTCGAGCAGCAGCGCCCCCGCGCCCTCGCCGATCACGTTGCCGTCGCGGCCGCGATCGAACGGCCGCGACGCGATCCCAGGCGCGTCGTTGAACCGCCGCGCGAGCGAGCCCGAAGCGTTGAGCACCGCGAGGATCGACGGCACGACCTCGCAATCCGTGCCGACGACGAGCATCGCGTCGACGGCGCCCGACTGGATCATGCGCATCGACTGGCCGAGCGCGTCGAGGCCAGAGTTGCAGCCCGATGTCGTCGTGTGCGTCGGCCCGCGGATGTTGAAGAACGACGACAGAATGCAGGCCGCCGAGTGGTTGAAGACGTAGAACGCCGCGTGCGCGGGCGGTTCCTTGCCGCTGTTCCACTGCGTGTTGAGGTCGAGCGCCAACCCGAGGTTCGCGACCGACGTGCCGACGTGGATGCCGAGGCGGTCCGAGTCGCAGGCGTCGAGGTCGAGCTCCGCGTCGTGCAGCGCGAGCACCGCCGACGCGAGCGCGAGCTGCACGGGCCGCGGCATCTGCCGCGCCATCGCCCTTCCGCCCTGCACGAAGTCCTCGAGCGCGAAGCCCTTGACCTCCGCCGCGATCCGCGACGGCGAGCGCCCCGGATCGCACAGCGTTATGGGTCCGAAGCCGTGCTTGCCGGCCGTCAGCGCATCCCAGAACGTGTCGCGACCGCATCCGATGGCGCTGACGGGGCCGACACCGGTGACGACGACGGGAGGAGGGTGCATGACGTCGAGAGAGCTTCGCTGCGCGGGCCCGCGGCCGCAACCGAGCGCACCAGAATGCGCTCCTGATGGAACTCTGGCGGCGCGTCGACAGCTAGGACGCGGCGCCGCGGATAGCGATGGGTCTCCACGAAGCCCTGCTGCTCAGAGTTCGGTCTAGAACCCGCTTCCAATCACGGAGCCCACAGGACCTCGACGGCATTCGTCGAGTTCAAAGTGGCCGACGTACAGAACGTCGCGGCATTCCGATACATGGCCTGGTACTCGATCGTTCCTCCCAAGGAACCGATCGAGCCCAACATGGACAAGGGCATCGTGGCGGACACGAACCCGATCGATGCCGTGCCACCAGTCGCTGGCACAACCATCAAGCGGACGATGGAACCTCCAATGCACAGGAGTCCATCTCCGAACGTGGTGCCTGCGCCTCCGGACTGCGGAGTCGTGCCTTGCAGGAAGAACGTCGGCGTTCCCGTCGGGAGTCCGCTGGCGGCGAGGGTCAATGAATCTGCCGAGACTCTGGGAACGCCGAACGCGGCGAGCCGACCGCCACCGCCACCGATCGAGCTCGAGCAACCGTGACCGAGGCCGCCCGCGTTCGAGCAGGGACAGGGCGTCGCCGAACCTGTGGCCGAGAGTCCTGTTCCGCACCGACGCATCCTGCGCCGGCTCGCGATCGCCATCGCGAGCCCGATCCTCGCCCTGTTCATCCTCGACTTCGCGCTGATCCTGTTCGACTTCCAATACTGGCCCAAGACGAGCCCGATCGTCGTCGAGCTGCCCGAGGGTTGGTGAGAAGATCGCTCGTTGCACGATCGTTGGGTGCGGACGTTGTGGCGTCCGTCGCCCGGCGCGCGGATTCCGTGGACTGAGAGCGAGCGAATCAACGCCGGCGGATACCGAGGCCCGCTGCTCGCGCTCGAGAAGCCGGCCCGAAGCTGGCGTCGTCGGCATCGACCGTGCAGTCTCCCGTGGTGTCGCATTCCGCCGCCCCGCTGCTCGGATCCGCGTACTACTCGGCGAGCACGGCCGAGTTCCGATCCACGACGGCCAGCACGGTGATCGGACAGCTCACGCAGCACAGCGCCTTCGCGGTGGAGCGGTCGCAGGTCGACGCCTGGATGCATGAAATCGTGATCCTGAAGCGCGTGCTGGAGGACATCGAGGGGCATCTCTTCCTCGAGTTCGATGTCCCCCGCTTGGGGACGCGCATCGACGCGGTGGTGCTCGCCGGTGCGGCGTTGATCCCGATCGAATTCAAGGTCGGCGCCACCGAGTTCCTGCGCGCGGACCGCGATCAAGCGTGGGACTACGCGCTGGATCTGAAGAACTTCCACCGAGGGAGCCACGCTGCGCTCATCTTCCCGATCCTCGTCGCGACGGAAGCGGCACGGTCGGATGCCGCCTGGGCTCCGATGCACCACGACGGAGTGTTCCCGCCTCGGCATGTGAACAGCGAAGGGCTCTCCGACGCGGTTCACTCGGCGCGCGCCGGCGCCACGGGCGATGAGCTCGATGGCACACGCTGGGGTCGCGAGCCCTATCAGCCGACGCCGACGATCGTGCAAGCGGCGCGGGCTCTCTACGCGCGACATTCCGTGGAGGCCATCTCCCGCAGCGACGCAAGCGCCAGGAACCTCCGAGAGACGTCGAACACGGTGGAGCAAGTCATCCGGGCGGCACAGCAGGAGGGTTGGAAGGCACTCGTGTGCGTCACCGGCGTCCCGGGAGCGGGCAAGACTCTCGTCGGCCTGAACATCGCGACGCGACATCGTCGAACGATCGAGGAGGATCCGGCGCACGCCGTCTTCCTGTCCGGGAACGGCCCACTCGTAAAGGTGCTTCACGAGGCGCTCACTCGCGACGAATTAGCGCGCTTGCGCTCCGAGGGGCAGCGCGTGCGCAAGGGTGACGTCGAGCAACGCGTGAAACCGTTCATCCAGAACGTGCACCACTTCCGCGACGCAGGTCTGAAGTCGTCCGAACCGCCGGTGGATCACGTGGTCGTCTTCGATGAGGCCCAGCGCGCTTGGAACCAGCGCAAGACCGCGCGCTTCATGAAGTCGCGCAAGGGCATTTCCGACTTCGGCCAGTCGGAACCGGAGTTCCAGCTCAGCTACATGGATCGCCGTCTCGATTGGGCCGTCGCTGTGTGCCTGGTCGGGGGAGGTCAGGAGATCAACGACGGCGAGGACGGGATCCAGGGGTGGCTCGAAGCCGCGCGCCGGCACTTCCCGCACTGGAGGATCTTCATCTCCGGCCGCTTGACGGACTCGGAATACGGCGCGGGATCGGCGATCGAGTCGCTTCGCGGACATGCCCATGTCGAGTGGAGAGACGATCTTCATCTCGCAGTCTCCATGCGCTCGTTCCGTGCCGAGCGAGTGTCGGGCTTCGTGAAGGCCGTGCTCGACCACGACGTGCAAACAGCGCGTGAGCTCTACCGGGAGCTGCGCCCTCGTTATCCGCTCGTGATCACGCGCGATTTGCACCGTGCGAAGTCGTGGGTGCGTGCCCAAGCGCGCGGCAGCGAGCGTTTCGGACTCGTGGCCTCGTCCCAAGCGGAGCGCCTGAAGCCTCACGCGATCGACGTCCGCGCGACGATCGACCCGGTGCACTGGTTCCTCGACGAGAGAGAGGACACGCGGTCGTCCTTCTACCTCGAGGACGCGGCCACCGAGTTCCAAGTGCAAGGTCTCGAACTCGACTGGATCTGCGCGACATGGGACGCCGACCTGCGCATGCAGGGCGGGCAATGGCTCCACCGCAAGTTCCACGGGAAGCAGTGGAAGCGCGTGAAGGACCCCTCGGCACAGCGTTACCTGGTCAACGCGTATCGCGTCCTGCTGACTCGGGCGCGACAAGGTATGGCGATCTTCGTGCCGCCGGGTGACGCGAACGACCCCACGCGCTTGCCGGCGTACTACGACGAGACGTTTGCGTATCTCACCTCGGTCGGCATCGAGGTCGTCTAGCGCGACGCGACGGGGTTCTTCGGCCTCGTCGTGGACAGAGGCTCGCGCGCCCTCGACATTCGAGCCCCGATGAAGTCCCCCGCTCGCCCCTTCCTGGTCGGGATCGTCATCGCGAGCTTCCTGCTCGCGATCCTGCTCGCCGTGCTCGCGTTGCGTTGGATGGGCGCGCAAGTACGTGTGGACGAGCTGTCGAGGCTCGCAGCCGAGTCGCAGCCGATCGTGCCGAGCGATCTCGCGGAGTCCACGGATCCCCGTCCCGAGCCCACGGCGTGGTTCGGGGAACTCGTGGCGGCACGCGTGCGTTTCGAACCGTCGGACATCGCTCACGCGGAGCGATTCGCGGAGTTCCAGGCGCAGGCCGCCGCCGGCGACCTCGGCAGCGATGCGCGCGACGCCTTCGCTCGACTGGAAGCGTGCGCGAGCGCGGATGCCGCGGCGGCAATCCAACGCGTCCTCGATGTCGTCGCGGCGCGTGACGGGATCGTCGACGTGCCGCCCTGTGGCGCGGAAGCAGCGCATCTCCTCGGGCTCGGCGTCGCGAAGCAGGTCGAGATCGCGCGGCGCGCGCAGCAGTTCGGACCCGTATCTCCGCGCGTCGTCGCGGAAACGCTGGACCGCACAGGTGCGCTGTTCCCGACTCTTCCGGTTCCGCAAGGGCTCGCCCTCGGTGAAGCGCTTTCGATCGAGGTCGTGCGCGCGCTGTGGAACGATCGTCCTGAGCTCGTGCCCGATCTGTTGCGAGCACAGCGCGATTTCACACGGATCTTCGACAGCATGCCTCTGCTCGTGTCCGCATACGTCGCGATCGATTCGGACCTTCGGCTGCTCCGGTCGCTCGAGTTCGCGCTGTCGAGACTGCCGCGCGACACCGATCTCCGTTGGCTCGAGGCCGAGCTGGATTCCATCCGCCCGCGCGCTCGCCTGGCCGCTGCGTGCGTGGGCGAGCGCGCTTTCGGCAACAGCGCGTACGAGAAGATGCGGGGTGGCGCCGCACCGTCGGGCGTGCGCGGGATCGTGCTGCCGACCACGCTGACCATCTCCTACGACCAAGCTGCCTTCTTGCGCTCGTGGCGCGAGCGCATCGCCAGGCTGGGCGATGTCGCGCACGAGCGCGGACCCGAACCGCGATTCGACGCGATCGAAGCGAAGCTCGCACCAGTGGCCAGCGCCATCACCGGCTCGTCGGAGAATATCCTCGCGTTGGCGGACGAGTTGGAGGCGCGCCTTCTCCTCGCGCGCGCCGCATTGCTCGCCTTTAGGACGGATGCCCAGAAGTTGCTCGATTTCGTGGCGAAAACGAGCGACCCCTACGACGGCCGTCCCATCCGCGTCGGCTTCTCGGAGAACGGCATCACGACGCTCTGGTCCGTCGGTCGCGACGGCAGCGACGACGGTGGCCTCGACGAGACCCGCGACATCGTGTGGCGCTTCAGACCGCGCTGATCGCCGCGCGCGCAGCAGCGATGCGCGACAGCGCGTACTCGATCCCGGCCGGCGTGCGCGAGCCGTGCCACGACAAGTACTCGCCGTCGGCGATCTCGAAACGATGCCGCGCTATCCCTGTGATCGTCGCGAGCTCGTCCGCGTGCCGCTCCTGGAACGGGAAGGGTTCCGTGCAGAGCAACACGACGTCGGGCGACGCCGTCGCGAGGTCCGCCGGCGAGATCTCGGGATAGCGCTCGGGATTTGCGGCGAACACGTTGTCGCCGCCGGCGAGTTCGAGCAGCGCGCTGGCGTACGTGTCGCCGTTCACCGCCATGAAGGGCTTCCGCCAGATCAAGTACGCGAAGCGCACGCGCGGTTTCCCGGTCGATGCGAGTCGCGCTTCGACGATGCGACGTTCGATGTCGGCCGCGATTCCGGCGCCGACGTCGACGGAATCGACGGCCGCACTGATCGAGCGAACCATCGCGGCGGTTTCGGCCGCGTCGCGCGGCATCGAAACGTGGCACTCGAGGCCGGCCGCGCGCAGGTATCGTCCGTCCTCGCGGCGGTTCTCCTCCTCGTTCATGAGGACGAGGTCCGGTGCGAGTTCGACGATCCGCTCGACGTCGGGCGACTTCGTTCCACCGACCTTCTCGACGCGCGCGACGCCGTCCGCGGGGTGCACGCACCACTCGGTGATGCCGACGAGCTCCGCGCCGCGCCCGAGGGCGAAGACGAGTTCGGTCAAGCTCGGGCAGAGGGAGACGATGCGCATCGTGCTCTGGCTACGAGCGTACCGTACTCTCGTGCGCCCATGTCACGCTTCGACGCCGAGACGGAGCTCGAATCGTTCACCACGGCCGTCGAGGACGTCGTTCGACTCCTCGCGACGGACCCCGCTGCTCTCGAGGTCCGCGCCGGATCCGTTTCGGGCTGGTCGGCCCTCGAACACGCGTGCCACCTGACGCTCGCGAACGAATTGGTGCTGCGCAACCTGACGAATCTGGCGCGCGGATCGGGACTGCTCGTCGTCGCCGAGGCCGAGCAGGATGCACGCGCCCTCGACATCCTCGCGGCTGGTGCGCTGCCTCGCGGACAAGCGAAATCGCCGCGCATGGTCGTCCCGCCGAGTGACGTCGAAGTCGGCACGACGCGTGAGTGGGCCGCGCGTTTCGTCGAGGATCTGGGCGCGTTCCGGCGTGGTTTCGACGCGCGCGCGCCTCGTCCTCGGATCTTCGTGCCTCACCAGATCCTCGGGCCGCTCGACCTCGCGCAATGGGCGCGCTTCGGCGCCGTGCACACGCGGCATCACCTCGCGATCGCGCAGGAAGTGCTCGGGAACTTGCGCTAGCAGCTGACGGTGCGATGCGGCGCCCGAGACCCCGTGAACAATTCAGGAGCTCCCACTTCGCGGAGCGATGCAACAGGGTCCACGGCCTCTCGGAGCGTGTGAAGAAATCACACGCTCTCGCGACGCGAAGCGTCGCCACATGAAGCTGAGAGCCCGTAGACTCGATTTCTTCACGGGCTCTCAGTCGTCGGCGGCACGACGATCACCCGGGCGACCGGTATCGAGCACCTCGGCCAGCCGCGCCAAAGACCGGTGCAGGAGCACGCGCACGGCGCCCTCGCTACGCCCCATCTGTTCCGCGATCTCGAGCCGCGACAAGCCCGCGACGTGGGCCAAGGTGATCACCTCGCGCTGCTCCTCGTTGAGCTCCGTGAACGCGCGTTCCACGCGCTCGATTTCCTCGGCGAGCATCGCGTGCCCGCTCGGGCTCGAGAACGATTGATAGCGCTGGAACAAGGCCTCGTCGCCGCCGCGCGACGGCCACGGTTGCTCACGACCGGCATCACGTTTCTGTGCACGCCAGTGTTCCGCGCGATCCGAGATCTTCCGCAGCGCGGTCGTGTAGAGCCAGCGCCGGAACGCACTCTCGCTCGGATGTTGGAAGCGATGCGCTTGTTCGAGGATCTCGCGGCACACGGACTGGACGAGGTCCGAGCTCGACTCGCGCTGACGCAACTCCGGGCCGGTCCGTAGTCGGACGAACGCGCGCAATCCGTCGAGGTGCATCTCGAGAAGCGTCTGCATCGCACGCCGGTCGCCGCGCGCTGCTTCCTCGGCGAGATGTGCGCTTTCCTCGGGCGTTGCCACGGTCTGCTCCCATCGACGATGCTAGCAGCGGAAGCACGACACAGTATGAACCCCCACTCATCCGATCCGAATCGCGCCAGCGCCCTCGACGATCTCGTCGTCGAGTGCCTCGATCGCATGGAGTCCGAGGGCGACGCAGCCCTCGACGCGTTGTGCACGAGCCATCCCGAACACGCCGTCGCGCTCGCGAGCCGCATCCGCACGCTGCGCGCGGCGGGCTTGATCCAGATGCCCGTCACCGCGCAGGCCGAAGCCTTCCCCGATCGACTCGGTGACTTCGATCTGATCGCGCGCCTCGGCGCGGGAGGAATGGGCGTCGTTTATCGCGCGCGACAGATCTCCCTCGGCCGTGAAGTCGCGCTCAAGCTCATTCGGCCGGAACACCTGTACTTCGAGGGCGCACGCGAGCGCTTTCGCCGCGAGGTCGAGGCCACGGCGCGCCTCCAACATCCGGGCATCGTGCCGATCCACACGGTCGGCGAAGAGCGCGGCATCCCCTACTTCGCGATGGAGCTCGTCGACGGACTTTCGTTCGGCGACGTCCTCGAGAAGCTCACCGGACGTGCACCCGACTCGCTCGTTGGAGCCGACTTGCTCGAAGCCTTGCCCGGGTCCGGCTCGTCGCCGCTCTTCGAGGGCGCGTGGTGGGAATGCGCCGCTCGCATCGTGCGCGAGGTTGCCGAAGCGCTCGAACACGCGCACCGTCGCGGCGTCCTCCACCGCGACTTGAAGCCCTCGAACGTGATGGTCACGCGCGCTGGGCGCGTGCTGCTCGTCGATTTCGGTTTGTCGTCGGCGCACGGCGCGAAGCGGCTCACGCAATCGGGATCGCACCTCGGCTCGATGCCCTACATGCCGCCGGAGATCGTCGCCGGCGGCGCGGGCGACGGCGACGCGAAGAGTGACGTGTACTCGCTCGGGGCGTCGCTCTACGAAGTCCTCACCCTGTCACTGCCGTTCGCGGCTGACTCGGCAACGGACATGTTGCGCCGGATCGCGGACGGTCGCGTCGAAGATCCACGTCGGAGAAATGCTGCGATTCCGCGTGATTTGGCGGTCGTTTGCCTCACGGCGATGGAGCGCGATCCCGCGCGGCGATACGCGACGGCCGCGGACTTCGCGCGCGACCTCACGCGCGTGCTCGAGCGCCGTCCGATCGAAGCGCGGCCGGCGGGGCCGCTTTTGCGAGTCGCTCGATTCGCGCAACGTCGCCCGGCACATGCCGCCGCGTACGGACTCGCTGCGCTGCTCGTCCTGGGCGTGCCGACCGCGCTGTGGATCCAGCAGCGCGCGGCGAACCGTGACATTCGTTCGGCGCTGGAAGAAGCGCACTTGCAACGCGACCGCGCGCGCTCGAGCCTCGACGTCGCCGCACAGTCGATCGAGGATCTGCTGTCCCGCGTCGGAGACCACGACCTCGACGGCGTGCCCGGCATGGATGCCTTGCGCACGAAGATCCTCGAGGACGCGCTGGTTCTGAACGAAGACCTGATCTCGATCGCGCCCGACGAAGACGTCGGCGTCGTGCGCTCCGCGGTCGCGCGTTCGCGCGTGGGCGAGATCAGGAAACTCGAGGGCCGGAACGCGGAAGCCGAGACTCTGCTCTCGAGCGCGATCGAGGTCCTGGAACTCGCGGATCCCGCGGTTTTGCGGCCCGGCGAGCTCGATTGGCAAACGGCGCGCACGCGCATGCGGCGTGCGGGCTTGCTGCGTGAACTCGGCCGCACGGAAGAGGCTCTCGCGGACGCGGAGGCCGTGTGCGCCCGATTGAGATCGACTTCCGTTGCCGACGCCTTCGCGTCGCGGCGTGCGACTCTCCTGCGCAACGCGCTGTCCCACGCCGCGACGTCGCTGTTCATCCTCGGTCGCCACGACGATGCGCGTGCGCGCCAGAAGGAGAGCATCGCGATCGCGCGACGCATGGTCGAAGCGGACAGCAGCGCGAACTCGTTGCTCATGCTGGGGGCGAGCCTGTGCTCGCTCGGCTACCAGGAGATTCAGATCGGCGCGCTCGAAGAAGCGCAATCGACGTTGGAGGAAGCCGTCGCCGTGGAAGAGCGTGCGCTCGCGCTCGATCCGGTCGCACGCGAGGCGCGCACGGCCTTGGCCGATGCGTACATCAATCTCGGGACGACGACTTGGCGCCGCATGCACCGGCGCGGATCGATTCCCCACTATCGGCGTGCTCTCGAATTGCTCGAAACTCTCGTGCGTGACTATCCGGCGAACACGGATCACGCGACGGCCCTGAACGACTGCCGCGCGAGCCTCGCGGGTGCGCTGTCGGAGGACGATCCGACTCGGGACGAAGCGCTGGAGTTGATGCGAGCCGCAGTCGCGAGTCAGGCAGCGTTGTGCAACGCGCGTCCCGAAGAACGTCGCGCGCGAGCGACCTTGGCGGTCGCGACAGCGAGCTTGGGCGCGATGATCGGTCGAACCGATCACGCCGAAGGGCTGCGGCACTTCGAGCGCGCGCGCACGATCCTGAAGGACGTGCAGGCCGGTGAGCCGAACAATCCGCAGTGGGCCGCTTACGAAGGCGAGTGGTGGCTCGGATCGTGCGAGCTCGAAGCGAAGTCGGGAGCGATCGAGCGCGCGGCGGAATCGCTCGAACGTTCCGTGCGCCTCTACCCGACCGAATGGCGCGTGCTGCGCCGGATGACGGGGATGTGGATGACGTTGGCCGAAGCCGCCCGAAACGCGACGATTCTCGATGAATCACGTCGGGACGAGCTCACCGACCTGTGGCTCGACCGCGGATTCGCGACGTTCCGAGCCGCGGTGGAAGCGGGCTACGTCGACATCGGCGACCTACAGAATAGTTCCGTGCTGGATCCATTGCGGGAGCGCGCGGACTGGGCCGCGCTCCAGCAGAAGGTGCTGGATCTCGCCGCGGCGACGGGCGGATGAGTGCGCCGGGACGTATCTTCGTTGCCCCATGACGGACTGGCTCGCGCGCTTCGATCCGGCGGCCGCTGCCGCATCCGCACATTCGTCGGCGAATGCACCGGCTACGACTGCGGACGAGCTCTTCGCGCGCGCGAAGGCTCGGATCGCACTGGGTCGCGATGAAGAAGCGCGGGCCGACCTCTCCGCGTGCGTCGCTCTGATCGGTGACGAAGCGAAGATCGAGATCGCGTACCTCGACATCCGCGGCCGTGGCGGCGTCGAGGATGCGAACTCCGACCTCGAGGAAGTCCTCGCGCGCGCGTCGCCCGGCGGTGCCATCGAAGCGCGTGCGCTGCACGTCCTCGGACTCGCGCGCGGCAAGCTGCGGCGTACCGCGCTCGCAACGGACGCCTTGCTGCGAGCGGCGGATCGCTACCGCGCGCGATCCGATTCCGCATCCCTCGCGCAAGTTCAGGACACGCTTGGGTCGCTCTTCGCAGCACAAGGCCGGCTCGATTTCGCCGCCGCGCACTATGCCGCGTCGATGGTGGGCAAGCTGAAGTCGGGCGACGTCGCGGGGATCGCGATCACGCTCGGGAACCTCGGTCGGCTGCACTTGCGCGCTGGGCGTTTCAGCGAGGGACTCGACTGTTTCCGGCTCGATCTCGATCTCGCGCAGAGCCTCGGCGACGAACGCGGAGTCGCACGGATGCACGAGGACATCGGGCGCGCGCACATGGGCCTCGAACAGTGGAACGACGCGCGCTTGGAGCTCGGCCTGGCACTCGACATCGCGGAAACGCGCGGCTACCGGGACCTCGTCTTCTTCGCGCGCCATGACTTGGCGCTGACGTGCTTGGCGCAAAGCGAAATCGCGGCCGCACGCGAGCACCTCGTGCACGCCGAGGCCTCGCTCGTCGAGCCGCGCGATGCGTTCCTCGACGCGATGCTCGACTCGGCACGCGGTCGCGTCTTCGCGGCGGACGGATCCGCCGATGCGCTCCCCCTGCTGGAGAAGGCCTGCGAACGATTCGGTCGCCTCGAACTGCCCGACCACGAAGTCCCTGCGCGCGTGGCGCTCGCCGAAGCTCGACTCGCCCGCGGCGAACGTCTCGCCGCCGAACGCGACCTGCGCCGCGCGCTCGACCTCGCGCGCATCGACGGCTACGCGCGTTGGCTGCCGCAAGTGCGCGAATCGATGGCGCGACTCGAGGTGGTCGAGAGCGCCGTGGACGAGAAAGGCCGACTCTCGGCACCTGGCGGAAAGCCGGTCGGCTCCGACGGCTACCTGCTGCTGGCGCGACTCGGCAAAGGCGGCTTCGGTGAGGTTTGGCGCGCCTACGATCCGCAACGCGCGCAAGTCGTCGCGTTGAAGCGCTTCGCGCTGGAACGCCTGTATTCTGCGGAGACACGCGCCACCGTGCTGGCCTCCGCACGCGCCGAACTCGCCGCCGCATCCCGCCTGCGCCATCCAGGCATCGCACGCGTCTTCGCGTTCGGCGTCGACGGCGCGGACAGCGCGTACGTCGTGCAGGAGTTCGTCGACGGTCCCGGATTGCGTGCCCGGATGACCGCGGCGACACCCGACTCACCGGGCCGCGTGCTCGAAACGATAGGCCGGATCGCGCGCGCGCTGCAGACGTTGCACGAAGCCGGCGTCGTGCACCGCGACTTGAAGCCCGAGAACATCCTGTTGCGTCGACCGGGTGAACTGCCGGTGTTGATCGACTTCGGCCTCGCGATCTCGCCCGCGGGCGTGCTCGATCCGACGCTCGTCGCGGGCACGATCGCGTACATGGCGCCCGAGCAGGCGGCGGGCAAGAAAGTCGGCGGCCAAGCCGATCTCTATGCGCTCGGCGTCATCCTCTACGAGTGGTGGGCCGGGCGACGACCCTTGATGTTCGACGGGGCCACGTTCGACGACCGACTCGACGCTTTGGAGCGCGCGATGCCGGTCCCGATCGCCGAATTGAGGCCGGATCTCGGCGCAGAATGCACGGAATTGGTCGACGCGCTGCTCGAGAAGGACCCGGCCGAGCGCCCGCTCGTCGACGACGTGGCCGGGCATTGTGAAGAGTGGGCGCGAAAGCTCCTCGGACGGGCCTGATACTGGGCGTATCCTCTCGGTCGATCCGTCTCCCCCTCGGCTCACACTCGACGTGCTTTCCTGACGTCGATCCCGCGCTCGTGACGACCGTTCGCCTCCCCCTCCCCGTCGCCCGCCTCCATCGCCGCAGCTTCAATGCGAAGTCGGCGAAGGATCGTCATGACACGGCCTACTTCGCGTGGGAGGTCTCGGTCCGTCTCGGCGTCGCTGCGGCGCCTCCCGCGAACGCTGGCAGTCTCGCGCGCGCGAGCGTCGGTCAGTGGTGCGCGGCGCTGAAGCCCAAGGATCGACCGCTCGACGATCCGGCGTTGCTCGCGCTCTTCGCGTCGCTCACCGAAGCGGCGACGGGCACGCGTTCCGAGCGGCGGTCGATCTCGCCGCGCGACCTGCTCGACGCGCTGCCCGCCTATCGCAACAAGGTCCTCGGTCACGGATCCGCGCGACAGCCATCGTTCTACGAGGAAGCTGGGCGTCTGCTCCTCGCGGGACTCGAAGTCGCGTGGCGCGAGCACTTGTTCCTCTCCGCCGATGCGATGCTCGCGCATGTCGACTCCGTCTCGCTCGACGCGAGCGGCGGTCGTGTCGCGCGCGCGCTCGACCTCTCGACCGAGACGCCGGTCGTCGTCGACGGCGGCACGACGCGCGTCCCGGACACGGTGTTGCCGCGGCGCCTCTACTTGCGGGAGGGAACTGCGTGGCGCGCGCTGCATCCGTGGCTGCTCTTCGACGACGAAGACGAGCGTCTGTGGTGCTTCAACGGACTCGGACGGCGCGCGGAGTACCTCGACTACGCGTCGGGCGAAACACTGTCGGGCACGGAGCTCGAGAAGGCCTTCGCAGGCACGGAAACGGCGCTGAAAACGCTGCTCGGCGCGAGCGCGACCTTCGTCGAGGCCGGTCCCGAATCCACGGCGCCCGACGAGCGTCGATTCGGTGACTACGAAGTGCTCGGCAAGCTCGGTGAAGGCGGCATGGGCGCCGTGTACCTCGCGCGGCAGACCAGCCTCGGGCGCACGGTCGCGCTCAAGATGCTGCCGCAGGACCGTGCCAAGGATCCGATCGCGGTCGGCCGTTTCCAGCGCGAAGTGCGCGCGCTCGCGCAGTGCGAGCACCCGAACGTCGTGAAGATCTACGCGTCCGGCGAAGCGCGCGGGACGCACTACTACGCGATGGAGTTCGTGGACGGCGCGGACCTGGGCAAGGTCGCGAAAGCCCTGTCGAGCTCGCCCGATTTCGAGTCCGCCGTGTCGAGCGCGTTCGAGCTCACGCGCGGCGAACGCGCCGAGATGTTCCCCGGTTTGCCCACCGTTCCGCGTCGCCCCGCGGCCGCGACGAAGGGCGAGGATCGGTGGCGACAAATGGCGCGCTTCTTCGCGCAAGCCGCGCGCGGCCTCGCGCACTTGCACGAGAACGGCATCGTGCACCGCGACATCAGCCCCGCGAACGTGATGGTCACGTGGCCGGACGAGCGCGCCGTGATCATGGACCTCGGCCTCGCCGCGATCGAGAACGCGACGGTCACGTTGACGAAGGACAAGAGCGCGATCCTCGGGACGCTGCGCTACATCGCGCCCGAGCAACTGCAGAAGCACCTCGTCGAAGTCGATCGCCGCGTCGACGTCTACTCGTTCGGCGCGACGATGTACGAGCTGTTCGGGGGTCGCCCGATCTTCGACGGAGAGACGGAACCGCGCTTGATAACGCAGGTCTTGCGCGAGGAACCGAGGCTGCTGTCGAAGGTCGAGCCGCGCCTGCCGATCGAGATCGCGCACATCGTCCACAAGGCGATCGAGAAGGATCCGGCGCGCAGGTATTCGACGGCGGTCGATCTGGCTCTGGATCTCGAGGCGTTCCTCAACGGTGACCCGATCCAGGCGCGCGCGCCCACGCTCGGGTATCGCGTGCGGAGGTGGGTGCGCCGGCGGCGCGAGATGGTGATCGGGGGATCGATCGGACTCCTCATCGCGCTCGGCGTCGCGGTGTACGCCACGAGCCTTGCGCGCTCAGAAGCACGCGAGAAGCGCCTATTCCAAGCGACTTCGCACTTCGATGAACTGCAAAAGGCCGGCGAGGCTCTGGGCAGTCAGTTGCCCGAGGACGTACCGATCCTCGACGCGTGGATCGAAAGCGCCGAAGAGGCCATTCGAGGGAGCGCCGAAGTTCCTGGTCTCGAGGAGTTGCGTGCGACGCTCGACGAACTCGCCGCTCGAGGTCGACCGATGACGCCGGCCGAGGCACAGAGCGTTCTCGAGCAGGACACTCAGTTCAAGCGCATCGAACGCCTGCGAGAACTCACGAGATGGCAAGCCGCGCTCCATGCCCATCGATCGGGTCAGGACTCTCCGCTCTTCGACGAGAGCACCGTCAAGATCGACGATGCCGGAGTTTCGTGGAACGGACTCAACGAGCGGGCGTGGGAGCTCGTTCGCCCGGATCGTCTCGAGAATGAGAGTGAGATGGTCGGTCTCGCTCTGGCTCGGCGCGCGCTGACCATCGTGCTCCAAGAGGACCCTTCGCGGGCGCACCTCGTTCGCGACACGCTCGCATGGGCCCTTTTTGCCGGCGGCCAGGACAAGGAAGCTGTGGCCGAGATCCGACGTGCCCTCGCTGAGGCGCCGGATGAAGCGCAATCGACGATCGACGTGAATCGGTTGACGAGCTTCGTGATCGCCGCGCAGGACGCTGAGCAGGTGGGGATCGCCGGGCGTTCCGCTCGCAGGCTGGAGGCGGTCCTGCGCGGAGTCGAGAACAAGTTGAAGCGCAGGACTCGCGTCGTTTTCGCCGATTCGTCACGCGGTCAGAGGTACTCCTCGATGGTCCAGCTCGTCGGAGATCTCGAGAGTCTGGCCGAGCCTGAGATCGGACGCCTCGATCGAGTTCGGCGGTGGGCCGAGTCGGCACGCACGCTGCGGCATCGATCGCTCGAATCTCGCGATGCGGTCGCCGTGTGGAGACTTCATGGCAGTACCGTCTCTCTCGATCCGAAGTTCGACGGACTCGAGTTCGAACCCCAACTCGGTCTGCTCCCGCTCGCGGTGAACCGGCAGACGGGACTGCACGAGTTCGTTCACCTCGCCAGCGGTGACGTTCCCGCGCAAAACGTCGATGGGACGCTGAAGCTCACCGAGGACACGGGCATCATCTTCGTCTTGGTTCCCGGCGGCAGTGTGATCGTCGGCGCACAGAACGAGGATGAAACTTCGCCGCACTATGACCCGTTCGCGACACCGTTCGAGACTGCGCTGCACGACGTGGACTTGGACCCGTTCTTCATCGCGAAACACGAAGTGACTCTCGCGCAGTGGCAGCGCCTCACCGGTCGCGAGCCGAACGCGCTGCTCCCGGGTCGTCTACGGGGTGGACGTTTCGCAACGCGGCGCAATCCGGTCGAGTCCGTGAGCTTCACGGAGGCCGAGCGCGCACTTCTGCACGTCGGGTTGCAATTGCCCACAGAAGCGCAGTTCGAGTACGGCACGCGTGCAGGTACGACGGATCCTTGGTGGACGGGCATGGAGCCCGCGGCACTCTTCGATGCCGCCAACGTCCGCGACGAGTCGTACCGCGATCTGCGCGGGGACGACGACTGCGAACCCTGGGACGATGGTTGGGCCGTCCACGCTCCCGTGGGCTCGTTCCGCGCGAACGCGTTCGGCCTCCATGACACGGTGGGGAACGTCTTCGAGTGGTGCCGCGATCTCCAATCGGAGCCTTCGGAGGAACCAGCTCCCGGAGATGGCCTTCGTCGTGGGGGTGTCGGCGAGAAACGGCGCATGGTCCGCGGCGGCGGCTGGGGCAGCGTCGCCAGCCTGGGACGATCCGCGCACCGCGACCACGAGGAGCCCACGTACACGGGCCCGACTCTCGGCGTCCGCGCCGTGCGCAAGCTCGAAGGCAAGTGGTCGACGAAGGACGGTCGGTCCTCGAGCGCGGGCAAGAAGTGAACGCCGGATCGCCCGCGTCGGAGGCGCGCTCACGAGCGGTTCGCCGACCGCATCGAGGAGAAGCTCAAGTCTTCGTGACGCGCAGGTCCTTCCACACGAGCGTCGCCGCGTGCGGCCTGTATCCGAGCTTCGTGTAGAAGTCGAGCACGGTCGCGCGACTGTCGAGGTACACACCGTCGAACCCGTGCCGCCGCGCCTCGCGTTCGGCGAGCGCCATCAGGGCGCGACCGATGCCGCGCGTTTGTGACTTCGCGGTCACGACGAGATCGTCGACGAAGAGGTGAGCGCCGCGCGAGAGGTTGTGCGCGGATCGGAACCCGATCACTCCGAGGATTTCGCGGCCCTTGAAGGCGCCCCAGAGTTCATAGCCGCTCTCGGACTGTCGCTGCACCGAGCGCAAGAACTCCTCGAGGTCGAGGTGCGGCCGCAGCTCGGCGACGACGGGGAACGCGAGCTCGATCTCGTGCGCGAAGATCTGACGGACTTCCATCGTGCGCAGTGTGCCAGACACGTTGTCGCGCTGCGCGAACGAACGGCGAGCTCAGCGCAATCCTCGTCGCGGTGCGCGCGCAGCCGACAGGAAGTCGGCGCGGCACGATGCGGCACCCGGTCTCTCGAAATCGATATAGGACTGGGGAGTCGCCGAGCCGGCTTTCACCCCCCGAGGACCGGCAGATCCGAGCTGAAGCTGTCGCGCGTCATCCGCCACACGCCGTCGTGATCCTTGCGCCAAATCACGAGGAACTTGCCCTTCTCCGCGATCGGCGCTCCGCCCTTCGGCAGGAACGTCGTCGAGTACATGCCGCGACCGTAAGCCATGTCGCCGCTACCGACGATCTCATCGGACTGGAGGACGAGGTCCTTCATCGGGGGCCATGTCTTCAGCGAAGCCTCGATCGCCGCGCGCCCCTTCGCAACCGGTCCGTTCGGCGGCAGGAGCATCGCGTCCTCGACGTAGCAACGCTTCACGAGTGCCCCGAAGTTCCCCGCCGTGGCGAGCTCGACCCAAGCTGCGTCCGTCGCGCGAATCGACGCGAGGTCGGCCTCGGTCAGCGCGGACGACGGCGACGCCGTGCACGCGACGAGCGGCGCGAGGAGGAGAGACAGGGCGAGAGGGAGCGATCGGGTCATGGTGAGGGCTCGTTCGAGGGCTCGAGGTCCCCGGAGCGGATCGGGCGAGACTTCACCCCGCTCCGTCGTGGATCTCGACCGCACAAGCGCGCCGGAGCGGATGCGCGGCTCACGAATCTCGGATCTTCCGCCTTTTCCCGGGGCTTCGGGAAGACGTGTGGGCCTCCAGAAGCGGCGCGGGGTACTCGCCACCGAAGTTCGGCCCCGGGGAAGCGTCCGCCCTCGTCGATCTCACGTCGCCTGCAGCGTCTGCGATCTCCGAAGCCCGTCCGGGCGTAGTGGGCTGCACTGCGAACCGACGCTCCAGTCGAGAACCGGGCTGGACGGAGCAGGGACCGGCGTGGGGCCGCCTCCGCTCTCGAGCGTTCGAAGCGGTGGCGAAGTCCGGGTGAGCGGCTCGAAGCTCACGTGGGCGGCTCGAGGTTTCCGTGAGCCGGGATCCGGGTGTTCCGCACACCCTTCCGGCCCGCGTTCGGCCGCGAGGTTACACGTGGAGCGGATGTGCGCGGAATCATCGGCGCGCCTGAACTGTGCGTGCGCACCGGACGTAGCGACCTCGGTTGCGGCGTCTTCCGTCGCTTGCTCGAGACGAACTGGGGTCGACATGTTTTCATCGGTCCGGCGGTCCGACGGTCCGACGGTCGACGGTCGACGGTCGGGGTGCGACTGCCGAGTGCGAGTGCCGAGTGGGAGTGGGAGTGCGAGTGGGAGTGCGAGTGGGAGTGCGAGTGGGAGTGCGAGTGGGACTGCGAGTGGGACTGCGAGTGGGAGTGCGAGTGGGAGCGCGAGGCGGAGTGCCGTGCACCAGACCTAGCTCGCCCTCGCGCACGCTCTCGATCCACATCCGATCGACGCCTGCAGCGATCGAACCGACGCCGACCTCGCCGAACAGTCTCGCCGAATGTCCGCGGAATCATGGCGCGGTCTCGCGGGTGCTCGAGCCGATCGGTCGGACCTCGACTCCTTGGACTCGAGCACGCCGGTCGGGCCGCGACGTGTGGCGCACAGCGCGTCGAATGTCCGCGGACTCGAATCCAGCGCTGGGGACAGTCGCCGATTGCCGCGTGCGAGTGCCGATTGCCGATTGCCGAGCGCGAGTGCCGAGGGCGAGGGTGAGGCGGAGTGCCCTGCACCAGATCCAGCTCGCCTCGCGCACGCTCTCGATCCACATCCGATCGACGCCGGCAGCGATCGAACCGACGCCGACCTCGCCGGGCAGTCTCGCCGAATGTCCGCGGAATCATGGCGCGATCTCGTGGGTGCTCGAGCCGAGCGGTCGGACCTCGACTCCTTGGACTCGAGCACGCCGGTCGGGCCGCGACTGGTGGCGCACAGCGTGTCGAATGTCCGCGGACTCGAATCCAGCGCTGAGGACAGTCGCCGAGGGCTGAGTGCGAGGGGTGAGTGCGAGGGGTGAGTGCGAGGGTGAGTGCGAGGGCGAGGGCGCTGCACCAGACATGGCTCCTCCTCGCGCACGCTCTCGATCCACGATCGATCGACGCGGGCAGCGACCGAACGAACGTTGCTCGTCGGACGAACCGACGTGGACCTCACCGGACACTCTCCCGGAATGTCCGCGGAATCATCGCGCGGTCTCGCGGGTGCTCGAGCCGAATGGTCGGACCTCGACTCCTTGGACTCGAGCATGCCGGTCGGGCCGCGGCGTGTGGCGCACAGCGCGTCGAATGTCCGCTGACTCGAATCCCGCGCTGGGGACCGTCTTCGATCGATGCTTGTTTTCTCGTGATTTTCGATGACCCGAGCGTTCGCCGCGCGTTCTATCGGAAGGAGGGAGTCGATGGAGCACTCGCACTCGCACATGCAGTCTCAGTCGCCGTCACACATGCCGTCGCCGTCACACATGCCGTCGCAGTCACAATTGCCGTCGCAGTCGCAATTGCCGTCGCAGTCGCAATCAGTTCGACAACTCGACCTGTTCCGTCGCGGCGGCAAGCGAACCGGCGCCGGCCGCAAGCCGAAGGGCGACCGCGCCCTCGTTCCGCACGACACGCGAGCGCGTGTGACGCGGCACACGCCGGTCCTCGTCACGACGAGGCTCCTCGCGGGACTGCCCAACCTGCGGAGCGAACGCACGCTCGCGCTCTTGCGCGCGACGCTCGCCGCGGGCGCGAACCGATTCGGCTTCCGGCTCATCGAGTACTCGATCCAATCGAACCATCTGCACTTCGTTGTCGAGGCGCCGGACGAGATCGCGCTGGCGCGCGGCATGAAAGGGCTGCTCGTGCGCGTCGCGAAGGCGCTGAATCGCGAGTGGGAACGGACGGGTCGCGTCCTCGGCGATCGCTACCACGCGCGTGTGCTCAAGACGCCGCGCGAGGTGCGCAACGCGCTCGTCTACGTGCTGCAGAATGCGCAGAAGCACGGCGCGCGCATCTTCGGCATCGATGCGCATTCGTCGGGTCCGTGGTTCAGCGGGTGGATGGATCGGAC
>Ga0163147_10003290_pt1 | contig 21825 bp, 14 predicted proteins | sample OliLakLV19MP6G1_FD_148597 | JGI IMG/M metagenome (GOLD analysis project Ga0163147, IMG submission 148597) | Freshwater microbial mat bacterial communities from Lake Vanda, McMurdo Dry Valleys, Antarctica- Oligotrophic Lake LV.19.MP6.G1 | ecosystem: Environmental > Aquatic > Freshwater > Lake >...
GTTTCCAAACATGGCGCCCCGCATGTGGCCCGTGTGCATCGGTTGGTCAAGCCCGTGCAACACGTTCATCTTTGCAACCAGTCCGGGTGTCAGCACCGACGAGGGCGCGGTCAGGGCAGGCGAAAGGACCGTGTTCGCACCCGAGGTCGCTCCGGCAAGCTTGCCCCAGCGAATCGTATGACCCGTTGCCGCGTTGACAGCCGACTGGTTCAACATCGTCTGTGACGGGAACATGTTGCTGTCGAAACAGGCGCCGTGCCATGTCCCGAGGAAGAAGAAATTCTTCTGCTTTGAAAAGGTCGGATCTTGCGCGAAGGCCTTTCGGGTGGCGATCGAGGGCAAAAGCGGCAGGCCTACGGATACGCCCATTCCGGTGAGGAACTGGCGGCGGCCCACGGGACGGAATCGAACTTCAGATTCAGACATCGGATCCCCTTTGTATCGATCCACACTGTGCCCGTCGGGCGCATCCATCCAGGTACATCCGCACATCCGCGAACGGTACGAATGTACTTCGGGGCCCGATGTAGACAAAGGTAGGGCAGGTGCTCCTGCCTCAGCAGCATCGGCGCGAAACTTCCCAGGAACCTTCTAATGGTTGTCGTCGTCTAATCCGAGGATAACCCCACGACCATGCATTCAAAGAACCTGACCTGTCTTCTGCTTTTGACCTCGGTTGCCTGCAGTTCCTCGAATGACGGATCATCTTCTGATTCGGATGCCGGCAGTCTTGCGGATGCGGGCCAGCTCGCCCAGGCCCCGACCTACTACCAGGATGTGGCGCCCATCCTCCAGGCCAAATGCGTGTCGTGCCACAGCGCGGGCAACATCGCGCCCTTTTCTCTCGAAGGTCCAGAGCTTGCGAAAACGCACGCCCGCGCGATCGAAGAGGTCGTGAACGCGGGCATCATGCCCCCCTGGCCGCCCGGTCCTCTTTCACCAACGATGCTGCATGCGCGCACACTGAGTGCGGCTCAGATCGCAACCTTGACCGCCTGGGCGGATGCCCGTGCGCCGCTTGGCGATCCAGCCAACCCCGCAGCGCCGGGCATTGCCGATGTCGTGGACATAGGCATCGCCGATCTTTCCTTCGACATCGGTGTCGACTACACCGCGGATGTAAATTTGACCGACGACTACCGTTGCTTCCTGGTGGACACGGGCGTGACAGAAAGCCGCGTGATCACGGGATATCGTATCACGCCTGGCAATCGCAAGACGGTACACCACATCATCACGACACTCTTCGCCGCATCCGACAAGGCCGGCCTTGAGGCCATCGACGCGGCAACCCCAGGACCCGGATGGACATGCTTCGGAGGACCCGTGCCCTCGGACAGCATGCTCAAACCCGACGGCTCACTCGGGGCCTGGGTTCCCGGCGTGTCGTCGGTGGTCCTGCCGGCAGGCACAGGTGGTGTGATACGCGCAGGCGATCTCGCGGTGGTACAGGTTCATTACAACGTGCTTGCGGACAAAGGTCCGGATCGCACGAAGCTCGAATTGAAATTCGCACCGAAGGGCGCTGCGACTGGCATTCAGCCACTGGCCACGGTGCGCCTCGCCAAGCGGGACCTTTTCTTGCCTGCCAATCAAAGCAACATCGTGCAAGAGAAAACCCTGACCGCGCTCGAGTGGATGTCCGGCAAGTTCTACCCGGATGCACGGGCTCAGGTCGTGATGGTCGCGGGCCACATGCACACCCTTGGAACGCACCTGACCATCGAACGAAAGAATGCCCAGGGCACAACCGTATTACTCGATATCCCTGCGTGGGATTTTCACTGGCAGGGCTCGTACCTGCTCGCACAACCCATCTCGATCGCAGCCACCGACACGCTCACAATTCGTTGTACCTACGAAAACACGCTCGAACAGCGTCAAGCCAGCCACTGGACGCCAACGCCCATCGTCGACATTCAGTGGGGCGAAGGCACCCACGACGAGATGTGCATCGGCTACGTGACGGTGGTCAACCGGCCGCCCGTCGCCAACTAGATGTTTCTACTCTGCTGAGGATCAGGACCTTCCGTTCCGTTGCGCGGGGTGATTCTTGAAAATGTCCGATTGGCCTTTGCATTCTTTTCTCGGCTTTTGATGTTGCATCCTCGCGATTTGATAATATTATCGCAGCATGGACAATCCGGTTACCGCAAAGGCCGCCCTTCTTCGGGCCTTGGTGCAAGGGGAGGGTTTTGGCTTGGACCTCATAGACCGGGTGAAGGTGATGTCGGGCGGAGAGGTGATGCTTGGCCAGGGCAGTGTATATCCCGCGCTGCGCGACCTCGAACGCGAGGGACTCGTATCTAGCTGGGAGGGCGAACCTACTGCAGAGCGAGGTGGGCGGCCGCGACGGTATTACAAGCTGACCGCGCTTGGAAAGCGTGCCGCATTGGACACACGACGTACGGTAATGGCGCTGTTCGGCGCTCCCGTCGGCGCACTGAGGCTGGCACTACCTTCAGCGGTGGCGCGATGATTCCTTTGGCGGTGAGAGCCTTCTCGCTCCGGAAGATGGTTGTACTCTGGATGCTCCGTCGCTCCATCCGGGAGAATCGGCGATTGATTGGCTATGCCGAGATGACCCAGGCGTTTTTTCAGCGTTTGGAAGTTCCTCATCGAGAGTCGCCGGAGGCCATTCGGCTGTTGAAAAAGTTGATTCGCGCCAAAGAAAACCAAGCTCGACTGGACGAGAGAACTCTCTGGGTCATGGACTTCGACATGGTGTCCCTTGTCTTCGAGGTGTTCAATCTCATTGTGCCCCGCCGCCTAGCCAATGAGGAAATCGGCGATGCGATGGAACACATTTCGAGGCTGCGTAAATCACCGGGGCCGTGGAGGAGTGCGGCCGTTGCCACGCGGGTATTGTCGACGGGATTCTGGATTGCAATCAACTGTCTTCGTGAAATCCGCGCAGCGACGAAAGGGAGGAAAAGCGACTAGGGCAGTGGGTGCCAAGGTGCCTGTGCCAACGTCGGCCTTCAGTTCAATCAGTACCATTGGATGACCGCCGACGCCGCTCGCGATGTGAAACGGACGCTCGCATCTGCGCTGCCGCATCTCAAAGGCGTCTCGATCAACGGTTCCTATTTAAAGCCGATAGTTTGAGCCGGAGGAAGGCCTCTCGGATTCGCTTGGCAAGGCGTCACAGGGTTCGAGGCACCGTTTCCGCAGATTGATGACGTCCAAGTCAACGTGCGCAGAACTTACCAGCGCTGCTGAGGATCAGGACCTCCTGTGTCCGAATGCAACTGCGAACCCGTGCTATCCACAAATTCATCGCCGCCTATCACGCGGCCTCGCGGTGGTAGTAGTTGAGCAATCATCCGTCCAGACGTAAACGGCGTCGAATCTTGTTCGCGCGTCAGTGGTCGTTGCCAGCCACCAACCTGGCCCTGATAATCTGACCGCCCAGCCCCTGGTGATACCGTTCCTCGTGATAGTTCGACACGAATTCATTAATCAGGCGGTGCGAGTGCCGTTCCCCGAAGATCAAGAAATGTTCGAGGCATTCGTCCCGGATCGGGCTGTGTGCCGGAATCTGGACGCAGTCAATTCCTGAGAAACGCCTTCCATGTCCGTTTGTTTCTCCGCTCCGGTGCCGGCGCGATCCCCGCTTCGTCGAGAATATTGCGTGGGGGTCGTTTTCTCATTCATACCACAGCCTGCGGCCCCTCATCTCAGGCCCGCAACCGAGGGTTCGTGCATCGCTTACGAAACATCGAAGGGTTCTTCATTGTTTATTCGATCCAAATTCTCCCCGCGATTCCGATAATGGCTACTCCAAAATTGCGGGCGTTCCGTTTCCATTCTTCGGAAATTGTTTCGATTTCGGCGCTCAAGGTTGCTTCGTCATCGATCTCGACGAACCGCACATTCTGCTCGACCAAGCGCTCGAGAAGGCGCGTTTTCGCTTCATCTACAGTCGATGCTGCGATCACAATATTTTGCCAATACTGGAGTCCATCAACGCCAGAGTAGAGAAAGTGAAAACAACGCTTCATCGTTTTAGATCCACATCGGTTGCGTAGTGTACGCCTGGCGGAAGGATGAGCCTGACGCCGATCGCGGTCGGTTCGCTTCGCGTAAGCACAACCGTTGACACCGTCGTTGCCGGGCAGGCGTGTCGCCTGGGCCTGAGGGCTGCACGGAAATCGTCGCTTCGATCGTGAGGTTCTCGTAAGTGGCGGTGAGTTTCGCGAGACCCGGGGCGCGCGCGATGACGTCGCAGCACTGGGGAATTGAAACCACTTCGAGGATGCCGGGGGCTGATGACACGACGGTGGAATCGCCTTCCACGCCCACCATGGCAAACGTTCCGTCGTCGAACCGGGCCGCAATCTTGAGCGGTTTGTTGTATCCCACGGTCACGCTGAGGGGCATGCCGGGGATGGAGATCGATTGAATCTTTTTGTCTGTGCACACGACCCCCGTGTACCCCGAGAATCCCTGCGCAAATCCGGGCGCCATGGCTTGGCCCTTGCTGGGAGCAAAGTACGAATCGCACCTTATTGATTTCCCGTCGTACGTTACGCCGGGATCCAGGTCGGCTACGGCGCTCGATAACCAGCGGGCATCGGCGGTTATGTCTTCCCATCCGCCGGCAATAAGGTGGCCGAACGCTTTGAAATTTTCCGAGCTGCGGCCCACGGGGGCCAACCTGAATTCGGGCAAAAAACGAACTTCAGAAAAACGCGGGTGGGGGCCCATGCTCACAGGAACGAGAATTTCCTTCCCACCGATCTTTGCTGTCAACTCAGTCTGGCCGTCGCTGCCAGGAAGGGTTCTAAATACCCCAGGCCCGCCAGGGCCGTACACTCGAGCACCTTGTGAGGTGTCTGGTATTGACCACACGGTCTGCTTGTCGAGGCGTTCCAGAATTCGCCCCTCGGGGTGGCGCACCATGAGCACTTCGACCAGGAAGGATTGTCCTGTCACGACGGTCACCTGTGGCGGGCGCACTTCGATGCGCTCTTCGAAGAGTATTGCTGGGACGATCACGGTCTGTTGGGGTAACCGTGCCGAGTTTTTGTCCGTCGATCAAAGTGCAGTAGCTGGAACCGACAGAAAAAGTCAGGCCATCGAACCGTTCCGGCTTCCAAATCTGCGGTCGAACCGAGCTGGCAAATCCATAGATGATGCCGCCGTCGTCACCGCGCGAGACGAAGTACGTTGAAACGTCTGCTTCCGGATCGCGATACTCCGTCATCGAGTAAACCGACACGTTCTGGCCAACCGGCAGGTCGACGATGCGACCATCAAGGAGTGGAAAACCGAACCGGACGCCACAGTTTGTTGGCCCCTCGACCTCGCCCCAGAAAGACGACCTGTAATACGTACTCTTGGCGTTCTCGCGGAAATAGTCCCGTGATACGATGCTGGCCGTAGTCCATGGTTTGTCTCGTCAGAATCCGACTTTGGGTTTGGCCATGTCTGCGATGGGAGCGCCAGGATTTTTTCGGCCCCAGCGTGTGATTTCCCGTGCCGACATCCTCACTGTTTCCTTTGGCATTTGACGTCGGTTCGACAATCGTCGCCTTCTGGGACCGATTGGGCACCTGCCGAAACAACCAACCCCCGCCGTCGAGGCTCTTTTTCTTGCGACGATCGGAGGCAAGGGCTGTCAGCTTGATATGAAAACCATTCACTCCCCCCCAGAACTTGGCGCACGCGGCTCCCTCCGTTTGGACTTTTTGTCCATGCTTGCGGTCGGTTGTGTCTCAACACTTTCCCTCCCTGGCTGCGGCGGCGATTTTGCTGACGACGGCAGCGAAGATCTCTCGACCGAACCGTCAACCAAGTCGGCAGCGTTGGAGATTCGTGGCGTTGACAACCAGGTCCTGGAATTGCCCGCTCCGGCCATGCACGCTCTCGTCCAAAATTTGCAAGAACAGAGCAAGCTCGACACCCTCTCTCGTCTCGGTCGTACATATGACCTGGAAAACGGCACCCTCCTCCGGCCCCGTGCGAAGCCGACCGCTTCTGACGTCGAGGGGGCGATTTCGCCCCTCCTGGCCTACCAAACGGATTTTGACGATTCGCTAAGGTACGAGTGCAAAAGCGAACCCAACAATCCCTGCAGCTTCTGGGAATCCTTCTTCGGTTGCGTATCCAATCCGCTTTTTGGCTGTTCCGGTGGCCCTTTCGGGACTGGCCGGTCCGCGGGTGGCCCGGGGCTCAACGTGCGGTACATCCGTCTCTTCACGACCGCGAGTCCCGATCCCGACGGGCCGACGCCTGCTGTCTGGTACCGCTTCAAAGACATAGACGGCGTGTTCTCGCCTTGGACCAACCAGCGCAGGGCCGCGCCTTCCAATCGCAACCGCGATTTGGTCGGATTGCAAATGGCGTTGGATGATCAGACCTGGAACATCCAGTACGGCGTGCAAGCACCCGAGTACCCGGAAGATCCTTGGAGAGGCAAGATGAAGTGGGCATTTGGCGGCGGCCAAATGGCTGGTGACGCCGGCTTCCCCTTCGAAGAATTCGTCATCTACGTCTACCGTTTTGTCGACAGCGGGGTGGTGCTCTAACCCGCGACAGGAACCGTGTCACAAGCCGGAGTTTGTCAGCCGGCTTTACCTCGCCGTGGATCTTTGGCGTCCGCTTTCCTGGGCGATGAGGTTTTGGGGACCGACAGCCTTCAATACCGACACCACATCTTGAGATCTCCCTTGCCCGTTGCGATCCTCAGCCCGTTCGGTGAAATCGCGAAATCCCCTTGTCCATCGATCCCAGAGATATCGGGCAACCTTGTCCCATCGTCCACGCGCCATTGCAGAATTCGGCCAACCGTGGCGCCAACCGCGGAGAAAAAAGCACCAACGGTTTTCCCCGAAGAGAAAAACCGGAACCCCGGCGGGGACCCAGCGTCTTCCATGACAAGATCTTTCTCCAACGACATTTCTTTTGCAGTTGAACGCCGTTTTCTCCAGGATGTCCTGATCCTTAGCCCGGTCACGCGAACGCGGCAGTCCGCTCCTGGCATATCTCAAGTGTTCGGGTCACGGCAGCCGCGCCGGACGGTCCGTAGCCGGGAAGCGTGGGCAACGTGATCGCGGTAACGGCAGCCCGCATCCTCTCCAGAACGTCGTCGATAGCGGCATTGGTGTCCGATGCCCGAAGTCCAGCGATTGCAGAGACCGCGAGAAAGTCTGCACGCTTGAGCCGCTCGTCCTTGCCATTGAGCTTGAGTGCCATGCGGTCATGTTCGAGGCGGGGAAAGACTCGTGTGGTCAGCGTGTCATAGACGGGCGCAAAGCGAACGCTGCGGAAGGCCGGATTGCCGGGTTCGGCGATCTTCAGAACGGCCATGTTCTTGAGGTGCATGTCGCCGTCCGCGATGAGCCAGGCGAACACGACGCGCTTCATGAGGATCAAGAGGTCTTCGTCGGGCGAAGTGGACAGGCCTCTCAGGGCGCGCGCCACACGCTCGATGGTGCCGTCGTACTTGGCCTGCGGCAAGAGACCCTGCACCGAGGAAAGGTCTTCCATCGCCAGCAGGCGGTGATCATCGGCGCCTGCGCGAATGTCGAACCGCTCGACCAGAAGCGCCGGAGGCATGTCATCAGGCATCGCGATCAGTGCGGTTGCCGGGACCGTGAACCCGGCTTCCCTTGCGAGTGCAAGTCCTATCCATTCGACCAGCGGCAGGGCCTCAAAGCCACTGGTGCCTGCGGGCTTCAGGATATGTGTGAACGGCGCATCGATGCTCGGCGAGAGCCTGCCGTCCGGGTCGAGCGTCATCGGTGCCTTGATCTGCACGCCGGAGAGGCGCGGCGTATCGGCACGGTCATAGATCGTGGCGAGGTTGCGCTCAAAGTCCTGCTCCATCGCGCTGCGACCGGGCCCGGCATAGGTGCCTGTGAACACGCCGGCCGCTGTGTGTGCGGCGAGCGGCGTCGCACGAACATCGAGCGGCAGGGCGGCAAACTCATCTGCGTTCTCGGCCATCGTGATGTTGGACATGTAGCGCGTGCCCGAGCGAAGCATGGCCCGCTCTTCGCGGTAGTGCAGGACGCTCTGCAGCCAGCCTTCCGGCAGCAGAGAGACCACGAATGGCGGTAACCTGCCCGGCATCGTCTGGCGAATAACTGGCGGCAGAGGTGTGCCGCCGTCGGTCTGCGACCACCGCCACTCGAATCCGTCGTGAATGAGGGTGCCGATGGGCAGGCCGTGCCATGCCACGGTCAAGGCTAACCTTGTTCTGAACGATTTCGAGGGCCCGGATACGGGTGCGCTGAACGCGCGGCCCGGTCAGGTAGAGGCGGCCATCGCGGATCGGCCCCAGCAGAACGGCGCTGGCCGCCGAGAGATAGGCATTGGGATAGAGGTAGCGGCCAATCCGGACGGCATGGGCGAGGACGGTCTGATCGATGTCCTCGGCGGCATCGACGTAGTAGAGATACTACCGGCGGCCGACGCGCTCGCCGATCTCGATGGCGCTTTGTTGGTGTGAAGGTTATGTCGAGCAGGTGTTGCGGCAGGTCGCGGAGAAGGTGATGATGCGAACGCGCTCGGCGTGCGGCTTGCTCGAGGCTCGTCGGCGAAGGTGTGGTTCGAAAGTGGGAATGCAACTGCGCAACCCCTCTGGTTGGTCGTGTAGACTGCCGTCCAGGAAAACGACGCTTGGAAAACCTGCCGCAGACTGAGCCGAACCGATTCAGGCCCACCGAAAACCTGCACATTGTTTTCTGGCTGTTCAAGGACCTGTCCTGGTGTTTGCACCTTCGGGTTTTGGGCACGCTCATGATCCTGCCCACGTTTTTCGTCTCGCTTGTCATTACCTGGCGAACGCGCCACCTCGTGGCGGAACTGTGTCACAACGTGGCGGTGACCTTTTGGATCATCGCCAACTCCTTCTGGATGCTGTGCGAATTCCTGAACGCCGAGGACAAACCTGTCGGAAAACACCTATTACTAAAGCACCTCGCGGCGATCCCGTTCGTACTGGGAATCGGCACGCTCGGCTACTACTATTTGTATCACCGACTGATCCGCAAATGCGCGGACCCCGAAACACAGCCCCTATCCTAGCCCAGGGTGTTTCCAGGGCTTGCGATAGGGCCGCAAGAGTCGACGGGTGGCTTCCTTGTCGCCCTTGATCGTCTTCGTCTTCGGATCGTAGACAACCGTACGACCGAGTGCCATCGCGAGGTTGGCGAGGATGCAACTCGCGGTTGAAATGTGCCCTTCCTCGATGTCCGCAACCGGGCGACCGCGCGTTTCGACCGCAGCCAGAAAATCCAGCATGTGCTTGCGCGTTGCCGGTGCCGCATTTAATTCGATCGCTTTTTCCGTCACGTCCTCGGGATACTTTTCCCTTTCAAAGACACATTCAAAGTGAATCGGCTTTTGTTTCTTGTCGTGCGGAATGAAATCCGCGCGCATCGTGCTCGCCTTCAAGACGCCTTTTTCGCCGTGGATAAACAGCGCCCACGGATAGTCCGGATCGGCCGGCTCACCCCAGGTGCGGTGCTGCCAGGTGGCGTTGAAGCCCTCGTATTCAAAGATCGCTGACTGCGTATCGGGGATGTTGGACTTGCCGCTCTTGTCGACAAAGATGCCCCCCGCGGAGGACACCCGCTTCGGCCATCCAATGCCCAGCATCCACCGCGCGGTATCCAGCATGTGCACGCACATGTCGCCGAGGATTCCGTTGCCGTATTCGCTGAACGCGCGCCACCAGCGCAGGTGCGGCAATCCGTCATACGGGCGAAGCGGCGCCGGTCCTGTCCACAATTCGTAATCCAGATGCGACGGCACAGGGATAGGCGCCGGATCGCCGTTGGCGCGCATGTGGAAATAGCAACACAGGTCCACGTGACCGATTTTGCCCAGCAACCCGGCATCGACAATCTGCTTTTTCACGTCGATTAGATGCGGCGTGCTTTTGCGCTGGGTTCCGATCTGAACGACGCGCCGGTGTTTTCGAGCCGCGTCCAACATGGCGTGGCCTTCAAGGACATCGCGGCTGATGGGCTTTTGACAGTACACATCGGCGCCGGATTGCACCGCCGCAATCAGGTGCAACGCATGCCAGTGATCGGGCGATCCCACGAGGACAATGTCGAGATCCTTTTCCTTCAACATGTCGCGATAGTCCCGATAGGTGCGCGGCTTGTTGTGAGACGATTGCCGCTGGCTGGCAATATCGACGGCCTCGTCGAGCATCTTCGTGTCGGGATCGCAGAGGGAAACCACCTCGACCGGTGCCACCTGAATAAGCCGCCAGAGATCGCTTTTGCCGTACCAGCCGCAGCCGATGAGTCCGACGCGTTTCGGTTTTCCGTTGACGAGATCCCCGGCGGCACTGCCCCACTCTGGCAACGCCGCCATCGCGGTCGTCGCCGAGGCGGATTGCAGAAAACGCCTACGATTGAAGAAGAATGCGGGTGGCCGCGTCAGGGAACCGATGCGCTTCATGGGCGCAACTTGAACAAATCCACGGCGCAAAGGCAACCACCGAAGGCAACCACCGATCGACCGACGCCGCCTTGCAGCTGCGAGCCCAAAGTGGCATTCCTTTGTCATGGTGCCCTGGATATTGTTGGGTCGGGCCAAAACCCCCGATGGCCAATCCGAGATGAAGCTCATGCGCCGTGGTGACGAGTACGTCATCCGGGTGCAGGGACACGAGTTGATGAACAGCCGTGCACACGGCTCAGAAGAAGCACTCGCCGAGCTGAGCTGTGCCAATTTGCCGGACAAAACCCGCCCGCGTGTGTTGATAGGTGGTCTCGGAATGGGCTTCACCTTGGCCGCCGCCATCCGCGTCTTGCCGGAAAAGGCAATCATCGAGATCGCCGAACTCGTGGAAGAGGTCGTCGAGTGGAACCGGGGACCCCTTGGGCCGCTTGCCGGAAACCCCCTTGATGACCAACGCGTGGAGGTCCACATTGGCGATGTGCGGGTACCGCTAAAGTCGGCGGTGCAGATCTACGATGCGATCATTCTCGACATCGACAATGGGCCGACGCCGCTCACCCAGGCCTCGAATCAGGGGCTGTACGGGCCACGGGGGCTCGCGACCATGGCGAAGGCGCTCAAGCCGGGCGGAACTCTGAGCGTCTGGTCCGCAGAGCCCGACGAGCGCTTCACCCAGCGGCTTCAGGAATGCGGATTCAGTGTTACGGTTGAGCGGGTTCGCGCGCGGGCGCAGGCTGGTAGCACCCACACGATTTGGCTCGCGGTTGTCCCGCCCACCTAGCGTGACAAGAGGAGACCCCAGTCGACGCCGAGTGGTTCCGCCGCTACCCGTTCGCGCTGTCGACCTCGACCTCGACCTGATGTTCCCCGCGATCGTCACTCAAAGTGATCGCCCCGTCGGGCTGCTCGATGCCATCGCAGACCACCCGTGGGGGTTGCGGTGCAGCGCCGGTGGCGTCGCGTTTGCGCACCCGGATGTGGTACTTGGTTTCGTGGTAGCGATAGTGCATGTCGAACGAGCTCCAGGCTGACGGCATGAGCGGCGTGATACGCAAGCGCAATCCGTCCCGATGCAACCCGAGCAACGATTCGATCACCAGGCGGTACATCCAGCCAGCCGAACCGGTGTACCACGTCCATCCGCCGCGCCCGGCATGTTGCGGGTTGGTGTAGACGTCTGCCGCAACGACGTACGGTTCAACCTTGTAGGTTGCGATTCCGGCCGCGCCATCGCCATGCCGGATCGGATTGATGAGGTTAAACAATTCCCATGCGCGCTCGGTGTTGCCGGCGGCGGCAAAGGCCATCACCGCCCACACGGCGGCGTGGGTGTACTGACCACCGTTCTCGCGCACCCCCGGCACGTAACCCCTGACGTATCCCGGTTTAAATCCCGACTTGTCGAACGGCGGATCAAACAACTGGATGACCCCCAGCTCGCGCTTGACGAGCCGTTTATCGAGTGAGGCCAATGCCTGGCGGGATCGCTCCGTATCACCCGCGCCCGAGAGTACCGACCAGCTTTGGGGCAGTGAATCGATCTGGCACTCCGGATTGCTGGCAGAGCCGAGTGGCTCGCCATTGTCGAAGTAGGCGCGGCGATACCAGTCGCCGTCCCAGCCATGCTGCTCGATGTTGTCCCGCAGCCGCGCGGCCTGCGTCCGACATCGGTCGGCAAAAGCCTGATCCGAGCGCGACCGTGCCAGATCGGCGAATCGCACGAGCAGGTCGTAAAGGAAAAACGCCAGCCACACGCTTTCTCCCTTTCCCTCATCACCCACCAAGTTCATGCCGTCGTTCCAGTCGCCACTGCCCATCAGTGGCAAGCCGTGTTCACCGAATCGGAGGCCGTTCTCGATCGCACGCACACAGTGATCGTAGATCGTACCGTGGGTCTCCGATCGGATGGGCAGGTCGTAGTAGCTGTCCTCCTCGGGCTTGACGAGTCGACCCTCAAGAAACTGAACCGTCGCGTCCAGCACGCCGGTGTCATTCGTTGCACCGACGTATCGGCACACGGCGTGGGGCAGCCAGAGGTAGTCATCGGAAATGCGTGTCCTCACCCCCCGTCCGGTCGACGGGTGCCACCAATGTTGAACGTCGCCCTCGATGAATTGCCGCGATGCCGAGCGCAAGATCTGATCGCGCAGGATGCCCGGCTCGGCGTGCACGAGCGCCATCGCGTCTTGCAACTGGTCTCGGAAACCAAAGGCCCCGCCCGATTGATAGAAACCGCTGCGGCCCCAGATCCGCGAGGCCAGCACCTGGTAGAGCAGCCATCCGTTGGCCAGAAAGTTGAGCGCAGGATCGGGCGTCTGCACGTTGACAGTCCCGAGGGTGCGATTCCAGTAGGACCACACGCCTTCCAGTGCGGCGTGCGCGGCTTCCGTGCCGGTGAACCGTCGCACCAGGGCGCGGGCATCCGCCAGATCGCGCCCCGAGCCGAAAGTGAAAACGATCACGCGCTCCTGGCCATCGGCCAGATCCAATGACGCCTGCATCGCGAGGCAGGGATCGAGTCCGGCGCCGACACGGTTTGAAAGGCGCGCCCTGCTCATGCAGGCGGGACGCGCAGGACTGCCGTTGCGTCCCAGAAATTCGAGCCGGTCCCCGCTGACCGTGCGTTGTTTTTCGCTGCAATCGAGAAAGGCAATGCGGGCTGCGAACTCGCTGCTATAGGCGTTGCGGGCGAACAGAGCGCCACTTTCCGCTGCGATTTCGGTCACAATGTGCGGCAGGTTTTCCGACCGGTTCGACCCAAGCACCAATTCGAAAAATCCGGTCAGAGACAGGCGGCGCCCGCGCCCCGATCGGTTGCGGATCTTGAAGGTCATGAACTTCAGCGGCGCATCGGTCGCCACGTACGTTTGAAGTTCGCTCTCGATGCCGTCTTCGCTGTGCTCGAACACGCTGTAACCGAACCCGTGCCGCGTGGTGTACGGGGATGCACCGCCGGCCGGCAGCGGGGTTGGCGACCAGAACTGGCCGCTTTCCTCGTCGCGCAGATAGAAGGCTTCGCCGCTTACGTCGCTGACCGCATCGTTGTGCCACGGTGTGAGACGGTATCCATGCGCATTCTCGCACCACGTGTACGCGCCGCCGCTTTCACTGACGACCGTGCCGAACCAGGGGTTGGCGAGTACGTTCACCCAGGGTGCGGGCGTACGCGAGGTGGACGTGGTGATGATCACGTATTCGCGCCCGTCGGGGGTGAACCCTCCAAGGCCGTTCCACATCGACAAATCGGAGCGTTCGATCGATGCCACCGGTGGTGCGGCACGTCCGACCTGCAATTCGGAGGGTGTGCGACGGCGTTCGCGGCCCCGCACCAATCGCGGGGGCATCTCACCCAGAGCTCGGCGGTTCATCTGTTCGGTCAACGAGCCGTCCGAATCATTGACAATCAAACGTGCTGCGGTTTGCATCAGCACCTTGTCTTCCTCCGATAGTTGATCGGCGCGGCGCACGAAGATGCCTCCGGGTCGATCGAGCAAGCTGCTCTCACTGAGTAACGCGACCACGGCGGTGATGTCATCTTGCAAGACCTGCCGGTAGCCCGAGGCATCCTCGTTCCAGATCACCAGATCGGCCGCCATGCCCTTCTGTCGCCAGTAGGCATGTGCCTTCACCATGTGGCGCACCAATCCCAGGTTGTCACCATCTGCAATGCGCACGAGCACGATGGGCAGGTCGCCCGAGATACCGTAGGCCCACAACGCCGACTGGCCGCGCCGGTTCCGGACCATCACGGCTCGTGGCGCGCGTAGATTGGGACTGGCGTAAAGCACATTGCCGGCCAACCGTTCGTAAATCTGGGTGTCGGCCTCGGTGGCATCGAGCCGCCGCAGCAGGACCTGGCTGTGTGTCCACGACAGCTCGAACACCCGATCGGCGGAGTGGGTATCGCTGTACTTTTCAATCAACGCAGTGGCTCCAGCCCGGGTTTCAGAGATTCCGGTCACCATGTGGATGCGCACCGTCTCGTCCGGCTGAATGACAACCGTGTTGCGAATCGAAACGATCGGATCGAGTACCGCGCCTTCGCTGTCGGTAAGCCGGGCGGCGTGCATGGCAGCGGGATCCTCTACCGAGCGCCCGCGTCCGATGAATTCCGCACGGCCGGTCTCATAAGACGTTGTCCCCACTGCGGTACCCTGGACTGTCATGAGATGCAACATCCACGGTGGCCGCTCGGTGCCCGATCGGGGCCGGCGCGTGCAAAGGATCGCTTGCCGCTCGCGCAGCAGCTCGGTCTCTACGAACAAGTTGCTGAACGCAGGATGGGCGGTGTCGGCCGCGGGCGGAGCCAACACCACCTCGGCGTAGCTCGTCAGTTCGATGGTTCGGGGACTCCGTCCGGAATTGGTGAGGGTCACCCTGCGCAATTCGATGTCGTCCTCGGGTGAGATGCTGATCTCAACATGGGTGTCTATCTCGTTGTCGCGTCGACGAAACTCGGCTCGGCCTTGCGAATAAATGGCCTCGTAACTGCTGGCCCGCTTGAGCGTCGGTTGGTGCGTCGCGGACCAGAATGATCCATCGCCCACATCGCGCAGGTAACAGAAACTGCCCCAGCAATCCCGCGTCGGATCCTCGCGCCAACGGGTGACCGCGAGATCGCGCCACCGACTGTAGCCGCCGCCCGCATTCGTGAGGGCAACGTGGTAGGTGCCGTTCGACAGCAGATGGACCTCGGGCACGGACGTACTCGGACTGGTAAAAACACGGAAGTTTTCAGCCGCATCGGGCAGCGGCTCGCCGACGGACAGGTCCGCCGGATGGGGATCGATGGGTGGTGTCTTCGGCACCCGTTCTTGCAACAACAGTTGCGTCGCCTGGAAGGCGCGATCGAGTCCGAAGCGACGCTGCATCGGCTTGTCACAGAGCGCGTGGGCGAGCGAGAGAAACGTCATCGCGTGGTGGTGTGCCATGTAGGAGCGCACGGTGACGTGGTCCACGCCGCGGGGCAGACGTTCAGGCGTGTAGTCGACCGCCTCGAAAAACCCAAAGGCTCCCAGCAAGTCGAGACGGGCCATCCGGCGCAGGTTGGCGCAAGCGGCCTTGGGCGCCACCATCAGCGCCATGCCGCTCGCATAAGGCGCGATCACGAGGTCGTTTCCCAGGCCACGCTTGAAACCCAGACCGGGCACCCCGAAAGCGCGGTACTGGTAAGTGAGTTGGGTGTCGGTCTTGTTGTAGCCCGATTCGGAAACACCCCAGGGTACGCCGTGTTCACGGCCGTACGCGATCTGTCGTTCGACCACGCCCCGATAGGTGTCATCGAGAATGGTGTCGTTGTAGGTGGGCATGATCAGCAACGGCATCAGGTATTCGAACATTGAGCCGCTCCACGACAAGAGCGACGACCGGCCGTCCACCGAGGTCAACAGACGGCCCAGGCTGAACCAATGTTCTTGCGGAAGTTTCCCCTGAGCGATGGCGACAAAACTCGTCAGCCGCGCTTCCGAAGCGAGCAAATCGTAGCACCCAGCGTCGAGGCGATGATCGACGACGTTGTAACCGATCGCCAGCAGGTGACGATCTCGGAGGTAGAGGAATTCGTAGTCCTGGTCGCAAAATTGCACGCACCGGTCCGCCAGGGTTTGGATCTCGGTGAGGCGAGCGGCGGCGCGGCTGGAAGCCAGCGAGACGGCGTTGCGCAGTTCGGTCAGATTGCCAAGCTTTCCGTCGGCCATCGTGATAGCGCGATCGATCGCGGGCACCACGTGCTCGCTCATGCGGGCGCTGTCGCCGAGGGTAAGCCCACTGTCTAACTCCGACAGCGAACTTGCCAATTCATCGATTGGTGATGCTGGCAAGAGCGCAACCCAGGGCGCCATTAAATTCAGTTCGTCGTGCGCGACCTCTACCTGTCGCCCGAACGCGCCCACCCACCACGCCAGGTCTTCCTGGGTGGGGCGCGTCTGAATCAAAACCGCGAGATCTTTCGCAGACTCTGCCAGTCGACTCAAGAGCCGGTGTGCACCCGACAGGGTTGTCGGCACGGTCCGCAGCTCGCTCCGCATCGGCTGGCTGCGCGCGAGCAATTCGTTCCATTCCCGCCCTGCTTCCGCGATTCCGTCCATCGTATCGCCGAGGCCCGCGAAAATTTCGCCGCGCAAGATCGAATGGCCCACCAGCTCGCGCAGGCCAGACGCGAGAGTGAACAGATGCCCGGCGAGGTTCCCGCTGTCGACCGCAGAGATGTACATCGGGCGAAGCGGTTCGAGCGAGCGCGTGTCGTACCAGTTGAAGAAATGGCCGCGGAAACGTTGCAACCGATCCATCGTCTGCAAGGTCAGCGCGGTGCGATCCAGCAACGCACCAACCGGCAGATAACCAAAGTCGTACGCGGCAAGGTTCGCCGTGAGGGCCAGACCGATGTTGGTCGGCGAGGTCCGATGGGCCGGGCCCTGATAGGGCTCCTCTTGAAAGTTGTCGGGCGGCAAATGGTTGTCTGGCAGGGCGACGAAGGTCTCGAAAAAGCGCCAGGTGCGCCGGGCGAGCGTGCGCAAGAAAACCAGATCGCTCGCGTCGAGGCCGGAGTCCTCGGGCGGGATAGGCTGACTTACCCACCAGGTGAGACCGGGGGCAAACATCCACAGTGCGAGCACGGGCAGAGCAGGCGGAAGCGCCCCCGGGTTGCGCAAGACAACGGCGACCGTCACGGCGGTTGCGACAGCCGGCATGATCCACATCCGTGTGTAGGCACTCGGCAAACCGGTGCGGGCGCTCCGCTGCGCGTCCTGGGCCGTGCGCCATTGCAGCAACTTGCGCCCGGTAAACAGCATGCGGGCTCCGGTGACTACAATTGCGGACAGTGCGATGAACGCATCGTAGGGCAGGCAAGCGAGTGCGAACACCTCCCGCGCAACTTGCCGAACCAGCGCCGCGGTGCAGGCGTGCGCGTGGCGGAAAAGCGGCATCTCAACCGGGCGGCGCATCAGCTCGGCGGCGGCATTGAGCAATCCAGGCAAAAGCAGAATTGCCAAAACCAATCCGGTGGCGAGCCAGGCCGCATCAGCCAAAAGCCAACCCACGAGGAGAACCGCCAGCAGCGCGACGGGCACCACACTGCGGCGGAGGTTGTCGAGAATCTTCCACTGCGACAACCACGACAAGGGATTCTTCACGTCCCCGGTACGGACGTCCGGCACGCGCGCACGCAACCACGGCAGGATCTGCCAGTCGCCGCGCATCCAGCGTCGGCGCCGGCTCACGTCGGCCGCGTAGGCAGAGGGAAAATCCTCGAACAACATGACGTCACTCACCAGCCCCGAGCGGGCGTAGGAGCCCTCCAGCAAATCGTGACTAAGGATGCGGTTTTCGGGCAGACGATCACCAATCGCATGACGGAACGCATCGACGTCGTAGATGCCCTTTCCGACAAACGATCCCTCGCCGAACACGTCCTGGTACACGTCCGACACAGCGCGGGTGTAGGGATCGATTCCGGGCTCGCCTGCGAACAATTGTGCGAAGCGCGACCGGCATGCGCTTGTCGTTGTGATGGCGACCCGCGGCTGGAGGATGGCGTAGCCTCGGGTCACCCGGCCGAGCGATTCGTCGTGTTGCGGGCGATTCAGCGGATGGGCCATCGTGCCCACCAACGCGCGCGCCGAATCGCGCGGCAACTGGGTGTCGCTGTCGAGCGAGATCACAAACTTGACCTCCTGAAGCGAGTTCACGTCGCCGACGATGACGTCGAACCCCGCTGCATTACCACGCAGCGCCGAATTGAACTCCTCCAGCTTGCCGCGTTTGCGTTCCCATCCCATCCACACGCCCTCACGCGGATTCCAGCGTCGCGCGCGATGGAAAAGAAAGAAGCCGCCGGTCTGACCAGAGGTCACATATTTGGTGTTTAGTGCTTCGATTCCCGTGCGTGCCCGCGCCAATAAATCGAGATCCTCGGGCATCTTCTCCTGCGGCGCATCTCGAAAGTCGCTCACCAGGGCAAACGAGAGGTGGTTGTCGCGGTTGGCGAGAAACCGGATCTCCAGCGCCTCAAGCAAGTCGTCGATCTCGGCCGGGTTGGTGAGCAGGGCGGGCACTGCCACCACGCACGGGTGCTCTGGCGGAATGCCCTTGGAAAAATCGAGCCGCGGCAAGCTTCGTGGAAGCACCAACAAGGTTGCGGCCCAGTGCACGATTCCGATCGCCACCTGGCTGCAGCAGATCCCCAGAACCACAATCGCCGCCGCCAACCACCACCCACTCAGTTCGCTCACGAGCGGGGAGCGCGCCAACAATGCGGTAAGCCCCGCGCTGATGAGAACCACCGAGCCGGCATAGAGCGCGAGCCGACAGTGGCCTGCAAGGCTGCGCAATGCGCCCCGCACACCCCTGCGCATGTGTACGGCGTTTTCGAGCTGGGGCCGAGCTTCGTCGACCAGGTAGTAACCGACGTGGGACTGCGGGCCTTGATCGCCACTCGCTCCCGCTTTGGCTTCGCCAGCCAGTCGCACCGCCGCCTGCGCGACCGATTCTTCAGATAGGTCGCTGGCCTTGGCCATGGTTTCCACAGCGCGCCGGTAGCTGTTGCGCGTGCTGAAGTCCATGGTGCTGTACACGTCTGCAGGGTCGGTGCGAAGCGTCTGCTCGACCACGCTCATCCCCTCGACAAAGTCGCGCCAATCGGTGGCGCCAAGAAAACGTAAGCTTCCGATGCTGTTTCCGATTGCCACTTGGTGGGCTGCCTGGTTTTGCGCAACCAATTGAAACACATGCTCGACGGTCTGTCCTTGCTCCAACAGGCGGTGCTCGAGCCAGGACATCGGAAACAACAAGGCGGGCCCTTGTCCTTGCAGGCGGCTGGCAAACTCGGTGACGAAAGCGTTGGTGAGTACGGGGCTTTCCTTGACCATGCTGGCAAGCACAAGCACCACCTTGGCGGGATCGCTGGCGGCCACTTGCAGCATCTGATCCACCCAGAAGCCTGCCCGTTCGCGGTCGCGCCGTCCGGCGGTGACACTCGAGACGACGCGGCGTAGATTCTCGATCAACGCCAAACGCAGCATGATGGGGATCGCCCACAACTCCCCCAGACGAAGCGGTTGCACGGTCTGATAAGAGCCGACGAATGCGCGCACAACGTCGGCGTCAACCCGCCCGTGCGAATGCGCAATGAGCTCCAACGCGATGTCGTACACGCGCGGTCTTCCCGTCCAGGGCTCGTTGACGAGCGCCGGCAGCTCGCGATCGTAGCTGCGCGGAAGGTGCCGCCGGGCGGTTCGTATCTGCTCTTCGATAAGATGGTAGTTGTCGACGAACCATTCCGCCGCGGGTGTGATACGGGTGCCAGCTCTCACGGCGTGCGTGATAAGGACATGGGCATCGCGCAACGCTTCCTCGTTGTCAGCGAGGCGGGGCAACAGGTGATCGGCGCCGCGACGTGGGCGCGCATCCACTTTGTGCCAGCCGGCCATTGTCCTCGCGTGTTGTTCAAGCTGGTGTGTCGTGAACAGTTCCGACCACATTGGCTGGTGGTCAGGCGGGCCGCTCGCCCAGCCACCGTCGCTCGTATTCGAGCGGCGACGCCGGAATGCGAAATCCACGCGTTCCCTGAGCGAAGTCAAACCAATTCCAAGCGCGGTGGGCGCGTTGCCACCGCCGCCGACACGACCATCGAAGTCACCAATATGTCCATTGCGGGGTTTCCGATTTGCAACCGCCGTGCCGCGTCGTGTCCCTGCGGTGACCGACCTACGCGCCCTTCAGGCGACCAAGGCAGTGGGTTTGTTACGAAACGCGGACAAACGTTACCATTACGACCCGCGTCGGGCAAACCGCCGCATCCGAGCCGACCGCCACAACCATGGATGGCCGGGGTGTTGCGACACTCAATCGGGCGATTGAGATTGGCTTACGTCGCAGGTCGGACGGTTACGAACGAACGAAACACGTACATCCGATCCACTTCCAAAGCGGGCATGCTCGCCTTTTCGAGGCGCGCCATCCCCTCTACGCAAACCACAGCGCCAGGACATGATTCAGCGATACAATCGCTGGGTCGTTGCGCCTTCAAAAGTGTTTTCACTTTTTCAAATCCCGGTGTTGTCGCTTCGGCGGCTGACCAAAACGTTTTAGCTCGGACGTGGTGATCGCCAGAAAGGGGAGCCTCATATTCGCATTCATCCTGGTGGAGAAGTCCACATACCCGATGGTTTTCATTCGCAACACGACTGAGATATCCTGGCCTCAGCATTGTTCGGATGGCCGGGACCTCAGAACGCTTTCAATACCTCGGAAGTGATGCCATCGGGGTCTTCCTCAAGCTCGGCCAGCATCGCTCGACGAAGCCCCGCATCCTCCACGCTGGCTGCATCGATGACACTTTGTAGCCGAGCGGGCGACGCTGTGCTTAGGTAGAGCCCGGGAGCGTTGAGCGGTTCAAGCACGAACCTCCCCTTCTTATCGAGGTGCGCCGAGTCTCGCAGATCGGTCAGGACGCGGGACACCGTTGATGCATTCACCTTCAACAACCGGGCCATGGCCGCACCGTTAGCGGGCCGTTCTGACAATTGTAACAAGGTGATGATGTCAGCACGAGCCGAAGCCCCGAAGAGGAGCCGGTTGCGCACCATCTTCGCGCGTTGAGAGACAACCGACATAGGCGCCATCTTCAGTGCACGCTGTAGGTTCTTTGAGGTTTTGCCACCCGATTGGCCCAGCGCTTGGCGTACTTTCGGAGGCAAGGCTGCGAGTTCGACTTTCTTCTTCGCCAACTGCAAGGCAAGAAGGCCGTTCTGTGACAAGGACCGCACACACGCAGCCAGCTTGCTGTGGATCAACAAACCTTCGTGAGCGGTGGTCCAGACAACAACGTCTTTCAACAAACGCGCGTCACTTGCGAACAGAACGGTCGCAACGATCAAGGCCTCTGGATCGAGAATCCCTTCCTTGCTCTCGTTCACCATTTCACTTTGAATCGGAAGCCCAAGCGTCGCCCAACCCTTTTCCAAGTGCGCTTCGATCGCCACGCGGATATTGAATGGGTTCATTCCGCCGCCTTGAGCTGCCTAAGCTTGTCGAGAACATGGCGCGGGCGCATTCGCGTGTACATATGCGATCCTTGGCGTAATCCTTGGTTGCATTAAACGCAACAATACATGCATTAAACGCACCCTTAGTTGCATTAAACGCAAGAAAGCACCCTGGATTCCCCCAGTCGACTGTGCTATCGGCTTGGGTCGCTACGTGCTCAACTTTGACGGGACCGCATACGCAGCTTGAATTTCCTTTGCACTGGCACACGTTGTCTGCTCACGAAGCGAAGAAATGTTTCGCCTATGACGAAGTTTTAGTTCGTCTAACGTACGGCCATTCACGTGTTCGGTGCACTGACCATGCACCCGGCTTCTCTCCAGGATCTCATCACGTTGAAGTTGTGGGCAG
>Ga0163147_10003291_pt1 | contig 21821 bp, 20 predicted proteins | sample OliLakLV19MP6G1_FD_148597 | JGI IMG/M metagenome (GOLD analysis project Ga0163147, IMG submission 148597) | Freshwater microbial mat bacterial communities from Lake Vanda, McMurdo Dry Valleys, Antarctica- Oligotrophic Lake LV.19.MP6.G1 | ecosystem: Environmental > Aquatic > Freshwater > Lake >...
GCGCGATGTGGGCCTGCGCGAAGGGTCGGTAACCGTGTTGGGTCAGCGCTGGGCGTCGCCGTTTTTTGCCTGCCCAATCGGCGTGCTGGAAATGGTGCACCCCGATGGCGACCGCGCCGTGGCCCGAGCCGCCGCTGCTTGTGGGGTGCCGCTGCTAATTTCCAACCAGGCGTCCGCTCCGATGGAGGCCGTGTCTGCCGCGTCATCAGCCGCCAATCCCGATGCGCTGCGCTGGTTTCAGTTGTACTGGAGCCGCTCCAACGAGCTGGTAGAAAGCTTCGTGCAGCGCGCAGAATCGTGTGGATGCCAGGCCATTGTGGTCACGCTGGACACTACGCTGCTCGGCTGGCGCACGGCTGATCTAAACCTGGCCTGGCTTCCCTTTCTCCGGGGAATGGGGATCGCGCAATACACCAGTGATCCGGTGTTTCAGCGGCTCCTGGCCCAAAATGCCTTCGCCGACGACAACCCACCACCGCGCAAAGTCAACGCCAGCAGCCTTGCGGTGCTCATGGCCCAATTGCGCCGACATCCGGGCTCCTGGTGGGCCAACTTGCGCAGTGGCGAGGCTACTAGAGCGGTGCAGTTGTTCACCCGCATTTACTCGCGCCCGACGCTGGAATGGAGCGACTTGCGCTTTCTCCGCGACCGGACCAGGCTACCGATCCTGCTCAAAGGCATTCAACATCCGGACGATGCCCGCAAAGCGCAGGACCACGGGGTTGATGGCCTGATCGTGTCCAATCATGGAGGCCGCCAGGTGGATGGGGCTATCGCGGCCCTGGATGCCTTGCCCGGGGTGCTGGAGGCGGTGCGGGGTAGGATGCCCGTGCTGCTGGACAGCGGATTGCGCAGCGGCGCGGATGCATTCAAAGCTCTGGCCATCGGGGCTGATGCGGTGGGCATTGGCCGTCCTTTTGCCTATGCGTTGGCACTGGCTGGCCAGGCCGGAGTTGAAGCGCTTTTCCGCAATTTTCAGGCCGAGTTTGACCTGACTATGGGACTAAGCGGATGCCGCAATCGACAAGAGATTAATGCAGCCATGCTTCAGGGTTACAAGCCTTAGTTGTTTGGCTAACGCCGCCTTTTTTAGAAACGATGGAAACGGATTTATCGAGAAGCACAGCAGAAATGCTTAGTGTCTGGCTGGCTTGAATCGGGTAATTTTATCGAGTATGAAAACTTTTCTCCGTCCACGGCTTGCCCACATGGACAGCCCAGCCCCTGCCTCCAACCTTGACGCGCCTGGTTTACCCGGGTTCTTCGCAACCGGCCTGCTTGCAGGAAGCGCAAATCGCGCGGCCTTTGGGTGTTTTGCGCTGGCTGGTGCCCTCGGACTGGCTTCTTGTGCCTCAGGTTCCGACCAATCAAAGCCGGGTGCTCAGGAATCTGCCACCCCGGCCGCGCAGACTGCGGCAGCCCTTCCCCCGGGAAACGATGCGCGTAAAGAACCCGGATTTTCGGAGTATTGGTACCAGGGCAAGGCTGAAATGAATGTTTTTGACCTGGAGCAGGCGCGCTACGGCGAAATCCGCGCAGGGCAGGCCGTGTTGATTTTCGTCACGGAAGATTACAGCCGGAAAAAACTGGTCAAACTGGACGAGCCACGGGAAGCCGGAGACGATGCTGTGCCTGTGCTCAAACTCAATTTCACCCGGGATTTTCCTACCGGAATTTATACCTACAAAACCATGCAAAGCGTGTTCAGCCCATTGGACCGGAGCCGCGATCCGCGCGCGCTGAAATCAACCACATCAGTGCAGGAATGGTGCGGTCATGTGTACATGGATGTGCACCGCAGCGGGTCCGGGTACGAGGCGGAGGTGCGCTCGTATTTTGAAGGGGAATCGGTGCAGGAAACGGCCCTCGGCGACGTGTTTTTGGAAGACGAAGTCTGGGCGTTGATTCGATTGGATCCTAATGCTTTGCCCACCGGCTCGTTCCAGGCAATTCCGGGAAGCCTGGACATTCGCCTGCGCCATTTGCCGTTGACTGCTACCGGGGCTGAAGCCAGCCTGTCGCGCAGCGAAGACGGCAACATGGTCTACGAGATCCGCTATCCAGAGCGAGACCGCACCTTGCGGGTCTACTTTGAGCGGGATTTTCCGCGCGCCATCACCAGTTGGGAAGAAACGGTGGACAGTTGGGGAAAAACCCTGACCACCAAGGCGGTGCGCCGCCAGCAGGTCATGGATGATTATTGGAGCCACAATTCCGTCAGCGAAGAACCGATGCGCAAAGCGCTGGGTCTCTGAGGCTTGCGTTTTCTACCCGCCAATTTTCTATTTTGCGAGGGAATGAAAGCGGCGCGTATTGGCATCTTGACGGTATCTGACCGGGCCTCAGCAGGCATCTATGAAGATTTATCTGGCAAGGCCATTGCCGACACCATGGGGCTCTATCTGAGCAGCCCCTGGGAGGCCTTCTATCGGCTGGTTCCCGATGAGCCCGATCAAATCCGGCAGGCACTGACTGATCTGACCGATGTGGAAGGATGCGATCTTGTGCTGACCACCGGAGGAACCGGTCCGGCTCCGCGCGATGTTACCCCGGAGGCTACCGAGGCGGTTTGCCAAAAAATGATGCCCGGTTTTGGCGAGCAGATGCGGGCTGTCAGCCTAAAGTTTGTTCCAACGGCCATTCTTTCCCGCCAAACAGCGGGCATTCGCAACCGTTCACTCATCCTAAATCTTCCAGGCAAACCAAAAGCCATTCGTGAATGCCTGGACGCTGTGTTTGCGGCAGTGCCCTACTGCCTGGACCTCATCGGAGCTGCTCGATTAGAAACGCACCCTGAACACATCCGAGCCTTTCGGCCCGGTACCTGATTTGCTTCACCATGGCAGAACTGTTTAGAAGCTGGCAAGATGTCGCCCATATTTTGGGAGCCGAACTGGACTACGCGGACAACCGCGAGCACAAGTCCAGAGAGGAGGCAATCACCATGCGGGTGCGCCATCGGTACTGGACGATTGAATTTGAAAGCCGGACTAACAGCAAAGGCAAGGAAAAGATGGACGAGTATACCCGAATTTGCTGTGGCTTACCGGGTTCACATGAATTTAGTTTCAATATTTTTGAAGGGCGCTTAAAACACCGCTTGTTCAAGATCATGGGCCTTCAGGATATTGCTATCGGCGATGCAGCCCTTGACCGTCGCTTCATCTTCCAGGCAAACGACGAAGAGCACATGAAACGCTTTCTGGTTAACCCGATGGTGCGGGCCGGCTTTGCATCGCCCCACGTGCAACAACTGCGCCTGGGAAACGAACAGGGTCAAGTTCAGGGGCAGGGCCAAGTTCAGGGGCAGGGCCAAGTTCAGGGTCAGGGTCAAGTTCAGGGACAGGGTCAAGTTCAGGGACAGGGTCAGGGCCAAGTTCAGGGGCAGGAAGAAAGCGCGGAAGTGGGGCAGGTGAATCACCAACTTTTCGGCCGAACCGAACGGCGCATGCACGCCCAGGCAGAAATTCTGGCTCATTTCCAACTCTTTGCGGCGGCCCTGGATGGGCTGCATGCCTTAGACCTTATTGCTGGACCGCCGCCGTCTAACGAATCCAAAACATAGCAAAAGTTATATTATGCTGACAAGACTACGCCGGGGACTTAGCCCATTCTTGCTGCCATTTCCGCTCGTATTTCTACTGGTTTTTCCGCAGCAAAGAGCAACTGCCCAGCAAGCAGAAAGCGATCAGGTACAGGAAGTTGGGGAACTCCAGGTGATGACATTTATGCGCGAAAACAGCGATCGCGTTTCGTTAGTGCTGGTTCACAATGGGGAAGTTCTGGCGGATCAGCAGCCGAACCAGGTACTTCCACTGGCCAGCACGGTCAAGTTCGCGCTGGCGCTGGATGTAGCCCGGATGAGTGCAGAGGGCCTGTTGGACCTGAACGAACAAGTGCCGCTGGCGCAGTTAGCGCTATTCCATTTGCCAAGTACCGATGGCGGTGCGCATCCGGCCTGGATTCAGTCGCTCCCTCAAGGGTCGCAAACGCTGACCGCAAGCCTTTTGGAGGTGGCTAGGGGCATGACTATGTACAGTTCCAACGCCAACACGGAGTACATCATCCGGCGTTTAGGTCGAAACCGGCTAGAAACGCTGGGCGAGCGCTTTGGCGTAAATCCGCACACAATGGTCTACCCCCTGGTGGGCACCATGTGGATCCACAAGAGCCTGCCGGGGCCGGTGAAGGATTACCCTTCACAACTCCGCGCGCTTTCTGATGTAGAGTATCGGAACCTGGCCTGGGCCTGGTCCGACTCCATGGCTGCAGACGTCAGCGGCTCTCTTCGCGAGCGCTTCAGGTTGGTAGGGCTGGCTGCGCAGCGCGTCCTTTCAGATCGATTGCCGGCTTCTTCCGCTAAAGCTTATGCGGGTTTAGCCGGTAGCGTGAACCGCCGCGAAAACTTCTCTGAAGCGGAGCAACAGACCTCGGCGAAATTGCTCGAATTCATGATGGAGTCGCCAGGAAACCAACAGAATTTTCGGCATGCGGGCATGAAAGGCGGGTCAACCGGATTCCTGTTGACCAACTGCCTCTACGCTACCGACCACGATGGCCAGCAGATAGAGCTCGTGTACTTCCTGCGCGACCTTCAGCCACTGGAAGCGGCTGCCTTGCGGACTGGCATGAATGCCTTTGAATTAGCCGTAGTGACTGATGAAAACACGCGCAAAAGCCTGGCTGCCTTGTTCAAGCCCGACAACGACTAAGCCAGCCATCCTTTGAAAGGAGGTTATGGTTCCGGGGCTTGGTGGTCCCGGCCATTCAATGACCAGGCAATCGCGCATACCGGAATACTCGAAAACCAGTATAGCGGCATAGAAATATTTTTCCATGCAAGCGCGTTTTGATGCGTAGCAGACGGGCACTCAACGGAGTACCCTTAGGGTTAAATTTTCTGTTTTGGAGCCGAAACCAGAAGGAAGATGCCCGCGTAATACACTGTATTGTTGGACATTACGAAATAGGATTAAATTAATCAACCATCTGTCGCTCTCCTCCTGTAGGACGCCAGATCACGAAAGTTACTTGTTATGAAAAAACTCATGTTGGTTACTGTTGCCGCCATTTTCCTAGGTTTAACCGCCTGCTCTATTACTACGCCCCCCATTGACACCAATGTTGCCGGAGAGGTGGCCGGGTTGTACCGCGGCATGCTGGTGACCGATGAAGGAGAAGTGTTCCTGGACGAAGAAATTGAAATGCACCGGGTTAGCGATGACCGCATTTCGGTGGAAAGCACCTTGCCTGAAGACAACCAAACCGAAGGCCGTTTCTCGGGCTTTGAAATGCAACTGATGCGCAGTGGTGCAGTGGTCCATCACCAACTTGGAACAGAAGTAAATGGCACTTTTGTGTTGGACGCAGCAGTGACCCCGGATGAACTTCGCATCGAACTTCCCAACGGCCTCAAGTTCAGCGGTATCCGCATCAAGAACTTCCACGAATAACCCCAATTAATCCAAATTGTGAAAAAAGCCCCGCCTAAAGCGGGGTTTTTTTGTGAATATTCCGTTTGCAGGTTCAGGCTTGCCGTTGCTCCAACCGTCGGGTCATGCGCTCCCGCCACTGCGCTACGGCGGGAAGAGCGGGAATGGAATAGGACAGCGAGCCTTGCAAAAGACCCAAGCAGGCCTGGTTCCAATCCACCTCCTGGTGGCCTTCGAGTTTTTGGGCGGAAGCACTGGCTACCGCTCCGTCGATGCCTCCCAGCAAAGCCAGTTTGACCGGGTGGTGAAACGATCGCTCGAAACCCGCCAGTTGCGACCACCACGATGTGCCTCGGAGTGCGAGCCGCAAGAGCGTCAGGCTGCAACGACCAGTACCAGCCTCCATGGTCAGGTTCCAGGACTGCACCAGACCGCGCAATTCGGTCTGCGTTCGCTCCTGGTCGTGCTCGCGATCCAGGCAACAGAGGGCCAGATAGATGAGCCCGTATTCGTAATCCGCCAGCGCGCCAATGCTCTGCAAAAAGCGAAGACCGGGCACGGCCAGCAGTTCTTTCCAGCGCTGCGGCAATTCTGGTTCCAAGGCCCGAAGCAATTCCGCCTGGAAGGCCATTTCATCCGCTTGCGCATCGTTCAATCCCCCTTCGCGAAGCACATAAGCTTGCGCAGCCTCCTGGACCTCTTGCAAACCGTCTGCGAGATCGGAAGCCGTTTCGCGGGGGCGAATGTAGTTGTTGATGTAGTTGACCGTGTCGCGGTACAGCGCGGCACAATGGTCCGGGAGCATGTCCCGGTATGGGGTCGAATGACCACGACGCTGAACAGCGGCGAAACCCGGACCAGGCCGTCGGGTTACGATCGTGATAAGGGTCATGGGTCTTTCGGTTGGTGATCTTCGCATCCTTCGGTCTTGTTTTTAGATTGCCTCCAGCTTGCACCAAAAAAACCAGCGGCACTCTCTGCTTGGGTTCTTTCGGTTTCCACCGGGAGTGGATAAATAAATCTGTTTGACAGAAATTCAAACCTATCCAACCACCTTACCTGGAAGTAGGAAATCCAAAATCGAGCTTGAAACTGGCTCTAAAAATTCGGGGCAGGAAAAATGTATAGGCGCGTGAAATGCGTTAAAACGGCTGTTTGCGCCATTCCTGCGTATTTTTCCAAACTGCATGAATCGGAAGTTCGCAAACCCCATCAAGACGTTGGCCGCCTTCCTGCTGGCCGCAAGCTTTATGCCCCGCCCTTCTCTTTTTGCGCAGGGAACCGCCGCATACCGCGATGAGCGCGGTCAATTTCTGGTCTGGGAAAAAGGCCGCGAATACACCGCCGAACTGGTTGGCGTCAACGACTGGAAAGCGGCGCCAAACTACCTGGTTTACCTGGACAACGCTGGCGAATTGCAGTATTTCCAGAACGGCAAAAACCGAGGCCTGGGCGTCATCCGGCCGGAATTTTACCTGGCGATGGAAGCCTTTTTGGTTTACCAGGTTCGCGATCAGGTCAGCATTTACCACCAGGAAACCAAGCACCGCTTGGGCTTCCTCAACGGCCGCCAACTGGCCATCGGCGACAGCATTGTGGGCTTCCACGACCAAACCGGCGCCCTCTACTGCTTTTTCCGGGGCCGTTTTGAGCGGCTGGAATTGTTTGAAGCAGACAGCCTCAAAGCCGGCGACAACGTGCTCTGCTACCTGGACCAAAACCGCCGCCTTCGAGGCTTCTGGAACGGCCGCACCGGCACGCTTGACGAGCAGCCGCCTCAAAAAGTGGTATGCGGAGCTGACCTGATCGCGTGGAGCGATCCCTTTGGCAGGCTCAAGATTTTTTACCGGGGAAAAACCACCGAACCCGAGCAAGGGTATCTGCCGCAGCAATTGTTTGCGGGACGCGGACTCGTGGCCTGGACCGACGACCGCGGAGAATCGTTCGTGTGGTTCGAAGGAAAAACAACGCGCATCTTGCAGGAACCGCCCGTACAATTTGGCGTGGCCGATCACCTTTGCTGGTTTAGCGATCGAAACGGATTTTTCCGCGTGTTTTACGAAGGCCAGGTCTACACCCTGGAATCGTACGACCCCAAACAGATCTTAGCTTATGGTAGGGTGCTGGTCTATACCGAGCTGGACGGCCGCGTCAAGGCGTTTTACAAAGGCGAATCCCTGAGCATCAGCGACAACATCGCTCAGAGCATTGAATTGACCGGCGATCTGATCAGTTGGTCGGAGCGCCCGTTCCACCGGGCATTTTTTCGCCAGGATTGAAAAACAGAAGCCAAATAGCGGGACAGTTAAAACGGACCTCCCTCCGGGTCGCTCTGGGAGGAATGGCTGCTATGCTGCTGTTTCTGCTGCTCAACGCGCTGTTCCCCTTTCGACCTACCTTGGAATGGTCTCGCGAAGTGCGCGACCGAAACGGGGAGTTGCTTTACGCCGGCCTGACCAGCGACCAAAAATGGCGCCTTTACGCGCCAGAAACCGCCATCAGCCCGGAGCTGGCGGCGGCCATTGTGCACAAAGAAGACCGTTGGTTTTATGCCCACCCCGGCGTCAACCCATTTGCGGTAGCCCGCGCACTGGTCAACAATGCCAGCCAGCGCAAGCGCACCTCCGGGGCATCCACCATCAACATGCAAGTGGTGCGCCTGCTGGAACCCGCGCCGCGCACTTACGCCCACAAACTGAGGGAGATGTTCCGGGCCTGCCAACTGACGCTGCTGTACTCCAAGCGGGAGGTGCTGCAACTCTACCTCAACCGCCTGCCTTACGGGGGAAATTTAGAGGGAATTCGGACGGCCTCGCTGTTTTATTTGGACAAGGAGCCCGCGCAATTGAGTCCGGCAGAAGTGGCGGCCTTATCGGTGGTACCCAACCGGCCGAGCACGCTTCGGCCCGGGCGCAACAACGATGAGCTGATCCAGGCGCGCAACCACTGGTTGAGGCGTTTTGGGCGCGAAGGCATTTTCACGGCCGACGAGGTTGCCAGTGCACTGCAAGAGCCCTTCGCCCCGCAGCGCCGCAATGCGCCTAGCCAGGCTCCCCACCTGGTGCGGCGGCTGTTGCGCGATCAGCCGGACGTTCGGGAAATCAAGGCGAGCATTGATGCGGAACTCCAGGGTCGGGTGGAGCGTCTGCTGCAGGACTACGTGCGGCGCCTGCAGCCTTACGGCATCCAAAATGCCTGTGCAATGCTGGTGGACAACGCCAATTGCCAGGTGCTGGCCTACGTCGGGTCCGCCGACTTTATGGATCCCCGCGACGGCGGTCAGGTAGACGGGCTGCAAGCGCTGCGTTCCCCCGGATCGGCACTCAAACCGCTGCTTTACGCGCTTGCCATGGACAGTGGGCTGGTCACCCCCAAGACCGTGTTGTTAGACGTCCCGACCGATTTTCAAGGCTACCGACCTTCAAACTTTGACCGCACGTTTTCCGGCCCTGTCACGGCAGAGTTCGCGCTGGGCCAATCGCTGAACTTGCCTGCGGTGCGCCTGCTGGACCGGTACGGGGTAGAAAATTTCCGCCGCAAACTGGGCGAAATGGGCTGTCGCTCGATGCAGGCACAAAAAGGCCAATTGGGGTTGTCCATGGTGCTCGGCGGTTGCGGCATCCGGCCCGAAGAAATGGCCATGCTTTACGCGGGCATCGCCAACCGGGGTTGGTGCAGACCCTTGCAATTCATGCTTCCAGACGGTTTTAGTGCTCGGGCGAAAGGGCCTGCTGCGGCTGCGAGCGACAGTCTTCGCTTGGTTTCAGAGGGTTCGGCCTGGGCCATCGGCGACATGCTCACGCAATTGCAGCGTCCGGATTTGCCCGAGGGTATGGACCGCACCGAAGGGCTCCCGCTCATTGCCTGGAAGACGGGCACCAGCTACGGCCGCCGCGATGCCTGGAGCGTGGGGTTCAACACGCGCTACACGCTGGTGGTCTGGTCGGGCAATTTTTCCGGACAGGGTGTGCCCGAGTTAACCGGGGCTGGTGTAGCCGCTCCGCTGCTCTTTGATCTGTTTCTGGCCCTGGACCGCCAGTCGGGAAAGACCTGGTTTGCGATGCCGGAGATTTTGCGCTTTCGCTACGTCTGCACCCAGAGTGGCCTCCCCCCCACCCCCGGCTGCCGCGAACAGGTCATGGACTATTTCCTGCCCCTAGTTAGCGCGGCAGCCCCCTGCGCTCATCTCCGGGAAATCCGCGTCTCTGCTGATCGTAAGATTTCGTATTGTATGGAGTGTTTGCCCCCCAGTGGCTATGCCTTGGATACGCTGGCTAATCCGGAGCCGGAACTGTTGGCCTGGTACAGGGAGCAGGGCCTGCCCACGCCGGCCCTTCCCCCGCACAATCCGGCTTGCCGGGCTGTGCTGGCTGGAAATGCGCCACGGATTGTTTCTCCGGTTGAAGCGCTGACCTACATCCGTTACGAAGGCGCCGGCCAGGTGGAGTTGGCCTGCCAGGTGGCCGATGAGGTCAGGGAGGTGTTCTGGTACATTAACGACCGCTTCTACGCCCGCGGGGGGCCACAAACGCCCCAGTTTTTTGATCCGCAACCGGGAAAACATAAGATTTCTTGTGCGGACGACAAGGGGCGGTCCAGCCATGTCTGGATTACCGCTGAGGGCCTGCCTTAGCATGTTGCTTAAATTCTCGTTGCTGATAGTCTCGTTGCTTAAATTCTTGTTGCTGATAGTCTCGTTGCTGACAGTCTCGTTGCTGATAGTCTCGTTGCTTAAATTCTTGTTGCTGACAGTCTCGTTGCGAATAGTCTCGTTGCTTAAATTCTCGTTGCTGACAGTCTCGTTGCTGAACCAGATAACGATCTAATAGCCGCCTTGCGTTTCGGAGCCGCGCTTTCGCAGTATTTTTGCGCTGTTGTTCGTAAAACGATGCCATTAACTGCTGAAGCTGTTCTCAAAGCCCTGAGTTTTGTCGATGATCCCGACCTGAAAAAGGACATCGTGACGCTGGGCATGGTTAAAAACCTGTCCGTTGACGGAAAACGCGTGTCGTTTACCGTGGAATTGACCACGCCGGCCTGTCCCATGAAGGAGCATATCCGAAAGGCCTGTGAAACGGCCGTGCGCCACATGGTGGACAAGGAGGCCGACATTCACATTAACATGACCGCGCGGGTCAGTTCGGTCCGGGATGGCTCGCCGGTGCTTCCGGGTGTGCGCAATATTATAGCCGTGGCGTCTGGAAAGGGCGGCGTGGGAAAGTCGACCATCGCGGTGAACCTGGCGCTGGCGCTGGCCCACAGCGGTGCCCGGGTGGGGCTCATTGACGCCGATATTTACGGACCCTCGATTCCGCTTATGCTTGGGCTGGAAGGCGCCGCTCCGAAGGTGGTTGAAGAAAATGGCAAGCCGGTTATGATTCCGGTCGAAAAATACGGCTTAAAGGTGCTCAGCATTGGGTTCATGGTGGATACCTCGCAGGCCGTGGTCTGGCGGGGTCCGATGGCATCTTCGGCGCTGCGGCAGTTTGTACAGGATTGCCACTGGGGCGAGTTGGACTACCTGGTTTTGGACATGCCTCCCGGCACCGGCGACATTCACCTGACGTTGGTGCAAACCGTTCCGGTTACTGGCGTTGTCATGGTAACCACTCCTCAAGAGGTGGCGCTTGCCGATGCGCGCAAAGGGGTGGCCATGTTCCGGATGCCCAACATCAATGTGCCGATCTTAGGGGTGGTGGAAAACATGTCTTATTTCACCCCTGCTGAGCTGCCCGACAACCGCTATTATCTCTTTGGTCAGGGCGGCGGTCGCCGTTTGGCTGATGCCTTGGGCATTCCGCTTTTGGCAGAGATTCCCTTGGTGCAGTCCATTCGCGAAGGTGGCGATTCAGGCCGGCCAGCGGTGCTGAATGACGCCGAGCCGCTTTCGCTCAAGGCGTTTGAGCACATGGCCTTTGAAGTAGCCCGCCAGGTGAGTTTGCGCAATGCTAATATGGCACCCAGTCAGTCAGTGGAAGTCCGGGTGGGGTAAAGGCGAAGCCTCGAAATTGCTGCAGTCATGGCAGAATAGGCGGGAGAATCGCTAATTTTGTACTCATATGGCCGTTCTGGTAAATGAAGATCTGTACGCCCGGGTGGAATCCTCCCTGGACAGCATTCGCCCCTACCTGCGCAAGGACGGGGGAGATATTGAGTTAGTGGAGATCACCCCGGAGCTGGAAGTGCGGGTGCGTCTGGTTGGTGCCTGTGAAACCTGTCCCATGAGCTTCATGACCATGAAGGCCGGTGTGGAAGAAAATCTGCGGGCAGCCATTCCGGAAATTACCGGTATCCAGGAGGTCACGCTCTAACCTGGCATGACGAGCCACAAGCCCTTCGACCGAATTCCAAGACGCGCACTTGCATGACGAGCCAGCGGCTTTTCGACCTGATTCTGGAGCGAAGGTCCTACCTCTGCGTGGGACTGGATACTGACCCTGCGCTCATTCCCAAACATTTGTTGGGAGAGCCAGACCCCATTTTCGCCTTTAACAAGGCCATCATTGAAGCCACGCGCGACACCTGCGTGGCCTACAAGCCCAACTTGGCGTTTTACGAAAGCCAGGGTGCGGCGGGATGGGAAAGCCTGCGCAAAACCGTAGAACTTATTCGGCTAAGCGAGCATTTCATTATTGCTGACGCTAAACGAGGAGATATCGGCAATACGGCGCAGCAATATGCGCGTGCTTTTTTTGACGTCCTGGGAGTAGATGCAGTTACCATAGCGCCTTATATGGGGGCGGATTCGGTGACGCCTTTTCTGGGTCATCCCGATAAATGGGCAGTTTTGCTGGTGTTGACTTCCAATCCGGGCAGTGCCGATTTTCAAATGCTGGAGTGCGAAGGCGAACTTCTGCACGAGCGGGTATTGCGCTTGGCGCAGACCTGGCCTGGAGCGGAACGGCTGATGTACGTGATTGGGGCCACGCATCCCGAACGATTTGCCCGCGTTCGCGCATTGGTGCCCGAGGCCTTTTTTCTGGTGCCCGGAGTGGGTGCACAAGGTGGTGACTTGGGCGCGCTGAGTCGGGCGGGTATGAATAAGCAATGCGGGTTGCTGGTTAACTCGTCGCGCGGCATTCTTTACGCCTCATCCGGGACCGATTTTGCGGATGCGGCAGGCCGAGCGGCCCGGGAGCTTCAGGCACAAATGGACGTGTTGCTCCGGGAATGCCTCGGGCGTTAGCGATATCTTTAAATTTTAACGCAGATTTGCCTCTTGCGACTTGCTACTGTCCAGACTATATTGCTTGCCTGTATGAATGAGCCCTTCTAAAAATTGGGGGTGACGCAGAATGTGGGGTTTAAGTGATGCCCCATCGATAAACTGACCATGAACCTATCGATTCGGTCTTTGGTGGAATCCCGGGTTTTCGGGGTTTGCGCGTACTTGGGAGAGAAAATGGGGATAGCGGGACGCAGCGTCCGCCTGTATTTCATCTACGCCACCTTCCTGACGTTTGGCTCGCCGGTGGTCGTCTACCTGGCCGCTGCTTTCTGGCTCAACGTCCGCGCCTATGTGCGGCGGCGGGTGCTGTCCGTGTGGGACGCCTAAAAATGGTCAACCTAAGATTCCGCGACTAAACGAAAGTGGGGGCATTCGCTCCCATAACGCATAAAAAAAACGGGGATCGAAGATCCCCGTTAGTGTGCCTGGTAGTGCCCAGAACAGGAATCGAACCTGCACGGCCAAAAAGGCCACCAGCCCCTCAAGCTGGCGCGTCTACCAATTCCGCCATCTGGGCAAAAACGGCCGGCCTTAAGGCCAGCCGGAGGCAGCAAAGGACTTCTGGCTATTGCTTGACAGTGTCCAAGCCAAACTATAGTCTGGGCGGAACCACCGCTTTGAAAACCCGAAGACCAGGGTGCCCAGAACAGGAATCGAACCTGCACGACCGTGAAGTCACTAGAACCTGAATCTAGCGCGTCTACCAATTCCGCCACCTGGGCATGGTGAAGCGACTGGGATTCGAACCCAGGGCCCGCACATTAAAAGTGTGCTGCTCTACCAGCTGAGCTATCGCTTCAAACAAAACAGGAAAGAACAGTTCCGGGGGTAAAAAAAGGGCCGATAAACGGCCATTTTCTCGGAAAGCGTGGCAAAGATAAAAGAATTTTGGGCAGCGGGACAACGGTTTAAGCGGATAATTGTCCGCTGGGTCCGAAGCTTGCCGCGCGGCTTTAAGAAGCCTTATTTAACGGGCAGCACGCCATCGGCCACAAACTCGTATTCCCAGGCCGGCTCGGTAATGGCTGCGATTTCCGCTTCGGATTTGCCCTCATCTTGCGCGAAGTGGCGGAGTGTTTCGACCGAAACCTCCTTTTTGACAGCTGTTCCCTGAACGATGACGTCTTTGCCAGCAAGGTCTTTGGGTACAAAAAAGCCGTAATCCTTAAAAGTTACGCGCATGGGTTCGCCGCTTCCGCAGTCCATTTTCATCCAGCAGCCGGATACCTGGCAGGCCGCGGTGACCTTGCCTTGCACTTTGGCACTGATTTGGCCGCTGTTTTCAAGGGCGCTCACCAAGGTGCCGCAAGCAGTGGCATTGTCAGCAGAAATAACGGTGCCGTAGCCTCCGGCACTGTTCAGTACCACGTTGGAGGCTTCCTGGCTCTGCAGCGAATCTGCAGGGGCTTGCTGGCTTTCAGCATCTGCATTGGCGGTGTTGCCGCTGGAACATGCGCTCAGCGTCAGCGAAGTGGCGAGCGTAAGGCCCAGTACTGCGAGGTAATTTCGGGTGAGTTTCATGGCGGGGTCGCTCTTTGATTGCGGGAATTAGGTTGCTGCTGGGGTTAGGTTGCTGCTGGGGTTAGGTTGCTGCTTGAGCTGGGTTGCTGCTTGAGCTGGGTTGCTGCTTGAGCTGGGTTGCTGCTGGGGTTAGGTTGCTGCTGGATTTTGGTTGCCGAGCTGATTTGAGACCGGCTTTTTGGCTGACTCCAGCCTGTTTTTTATCTGCCTTTTACTGACTTTGGCATTTTAGGACCGGGCGAAGAGCAGTTTGAGGTAAAAACCGGGCTTGCGCAAGCGTTCGCGCATGTCCAGATCTTCAAACATGCAGGAAATAGTCTCTTTTAACACCGGATTCCGACTGGCTTTGCGAACCACAAAGTTAAACAGTCGCGGGTAGGTGGCCAACCGCTGCAATTGGTAGCTCAACATCAGCTCATCGCCGAGCTGACGGTAGACGTTTTGGTCGTAAGCCTGAAGGAACGCCGCATCGCTGCGACCGGTCTCCAAGGCAGCGACGGCCTGTTTGGCCGCCCAGGACCCGGAAATCATGGCGTTGCCGATGCCTTCGCCCGTGAAAGGATCAATCAGCGAAGCGGCATCGCCCACCAGCAGGTAGCCATCGCCGGAAAGAGGCCGTTTGCGCGAGCCCAGCGGAAGGCCAAATCCCCGAAGGGGTCCTTCGGGCTCGGCATGGGCAAACCGCTTGCGGAATACCGGATGATTTTCTATGGTTTCGTGGAAGACTTTTTTCAGGTCTAGCCGGCGCTTTGCGATCACGTCACTGCGCAGGCCAAGCCCGACGTTGGCCCTTCCCCCGGGCAAGGGGAAGATCCAGAAATAGCCGGGCACCAGATCGCGCAGATAGTGCAGCTCGATGAAGTGGTCGGGATGCAAGTCTGCAACGCCGGTGTAATAACCGCGCACCGCCGCACTGTGGTGAGCGGGCTCCAGCTCTCGGCCTGCCAGGGCTTTGGCGGCGACGGAATGGGCGCCGTCAGCGGCGATCAGCAGCCGGCAAGTCAGCGAAGGGCCTTGCGAAGGATTGAGCCGAAACCCGCCATCGATGCGCTCCACTTGACGGACGGAGAGACCGGATCGAAAATCAGCGTTGCCTTGCGCGAGCGCTTCGTTTAGCAAAAAATGGTCAAAGTCCTGGCGCTTAGCAATGTATCCGGGAGCGCGCTCGCTGGCTACGCGCTGCTGGTAATCCAGGCGAAAGGGAACTTCCAACACATCGCCCGCGGGGGAAATAAACTGCACGCCCCAGCAAGGCAGGTGGCGATCATCCAGCGCGAGGCGGTCCACCAGGGCTGGATCAATTTTTTTCAAGGTATCCACAACCTTGCCGCTCAGCGCGTCACCGCAGATTTTGTCACGCGGAAACGATGCTTTGTCGAGCAATATGCAACGGTACCCCAGCTTGCCCAATACCAGCGAGGCTGTAGCCCCACCTGGGCCTGCGCCGAGGATGATAATGTCGGTATCAAACGCCATGAACAATAATGCCGAAATTAATAGAAGAGGCTGAAGGGCTCTGGACCAATACGGGCACAGACCTACACGGACCTGGCCCCATGAACCCGGGGGAAAAGCCCGGCAAAGGTAGCCAACTTGTTCCGGGCGAAGGGCGGTTTTGCTGTTAAGGGGAGCAACTTGGCTTGAGCGAATGGCGGTTTTGCTGTTAAAGGGAGCAACTTGGCTTGAGCGAGAGGCGGTTTTGCTGTTAAAGGGAGCTTTGGCGGGAATTCCCGACTTTTACCCCGTCATTTTATGAAGCGATCGCTGCAACAAAAAACCGTCTTGATTACCGGTGCCTCCTCCGGCATTGGGGCGGCGTGTGCGCATGCGTTTGCCAGCCGCGGCTGCCGGGTGGTACTGGCCGCACGAAACTTGGAAGCGCTGCAGACCCTTCAGGCCAGCCTCCCTGCGGGTATGAGCCATTGTGTGCAGGCTGACGTCAGCGTTGAGGCGGATTGCCGCCGCATGGTGGAGGAGGCGGTGGGTCAGTTTGGGTCGTTGGATGTGTTGGTCAACAACGCAGGTATTTCTATGCGCGCGCTGTTTCGCGACACCAATCCTTCGGTGTTGCGGCAACTGATGGACATCAATTTTTGGGGAACGGTTTATGCTACGCATTACGCCCTACCCCACCTGCTTAAAAACCGGGGTTGCTTGGTGGGCGTCAGTTCCATTGCCGGCTATCGGGGTTTGCCAGGACGGACAGGGTATTCGGCCTCCAAGTTTGCCATGCAGGGTTTCTTGGAATCGCTTCGCACCGAACACCTGCCGGACGGGCTGCAAGTCATGGTGATTTGCCCAGGTTTTACCGCCAGCAACATTCGCAGCAACGCGCTCAATGCAACAGGCAAAACGCAGGGCGAATCGCCGCGCAACGAAGCCGCGATGATGAGCGCTGAAGAAGTGGCCGAGCACCTGGTCAAGGGTGTGGAAAACCATGCCCGAACGATCATTCTCACCACACAGGGCAAAATGACCGTGTTTCTAAACAAATGGTTTCCTGCCCTGATGGACAGACTCGTTTACAACCACCTGGCCAAAGAGGCCGACAGTCCATTCTCAAAAAAGTAACGAGGCCAAAAAGCACCATGGCAGCAAGCACGGAAAACCCACTGACGTTAATGGCAGCCCAGAACTTGGCGCTTCGCCGGGCTGCCGTAGAGGCAACCTGGGACGATCGTACCCTTTTGGCCAACCCCGAAAACAGGCAGGCTGTGACAGATACGCTAGCCGACCTGGACGCTGGCCGACTTCGCGTAGCCGAGCCAGTTGATCAACCGGATGGCTCCGGGGATGTAAATCAAAATTGGTTGGTCCACGATTGGATTAAAAAAGCGGTCATCCTGTATTTTCCCTTGTGCGAGATGCAGACGCTGGAAGTGGGACCTATGGAGTTCCACGATAAGATTCCCCTGAAAAAAGGTTATGCTGCGTTGGGCGTTCGCGTCGTTCCGCACGCCATTGCTCGATACGGTGCGTTTTTGGGCAACGGCGTGGTCATGATGCCTTCTTACGTCAATATTGGAGCTTACGTGGATGAAGGGACCATGGTGGATACCTGGGCAACGGTGGGAACTTGCGCGCAAATTGGAAAGAGGGTGCACCTTAGCGGGGGGACGGGCATTGGGGGTGTCCTGGAACCCGTGCAAGCTGCCCCGGTCATCATTGAAGACGACTGCTTTATCGGCTCCCGCTGCATCGTGGTGGAAGGGGTTCGGGTAGGTCGGGAGGCGGTGCTCGGCGCTGGCGTAATCCTGACCCAAAGCACCAAAATCATTGACGTAAGCGGGCCGGAACCAGTGGAATACCGCGGTGTGGTGCCACCGCGTTCGGTGGTGATCCCCGGCACCCTTCCCCGGACATTTCCCGCAGGCACCTACGGGGTACCCTGTGCGTTGATTATTGGACAGCGCAAGCCTTCGACCGATAAAAAAGTGTCGCTAAATGAGGTTTTGCGCACCCACGCTCTGGCTGTTTAAGGCTTGCCGGCCTAAGGGATAGGCTTTCGCCGTTATGGATAGAACTGGCCTGGCTGAGAACCCGAAAGCAGGCGCTTTCCGTATCTTTGCCGACCGGAACCGCGCGCGACCGCTTTGCAGCAGCAGTCCGGGATTCTACAACGGATGACCACCAGCGCACTCAACCGCATCGGATCAGGCGAAACTGAATGGTTTCACCGGATAGGTCAGGCGGCCGATGCCTTGGGCTATCCCTGTTTTGCCGTTGGGGGAATTGTTCGCAACAGTTTGCTGGGCCTGCCCTCCAAAGACCTGGATTTTGTCTGTGAAGGCAGCGGTATTCACTTGGCAGAGGCCGTGGCAGCTAAGCTGGGTCCGAAAGTGAAGGTACAAGTGTTTAAAAACTTCGGCACGGCTCAAATACGTTACGGCGAGTGGGACCTGGAGTTTGTCGGCGCGCGCCGGGAAAGCTATCGGCGGGATTCGCGCAAACCCATTGTGGAAGACGGCAGCATTGCAGATGATCAGTTGCGCCGCGACTTCACGATCAACGCCATGGCCATACGCGTCAATGCCAAAGGGTTTGGCGAGTTAATTGACCCCTTTGACGGGCAGGCCGATTTGGAGAGGAAGTGCATTCGCACACCGCTTGAACCGGACCAGACCTTTGGCGATGATCCTTTGCGGATGATGCGCGCCATACGCTTTGCCGCCCAGCTTCATTTTGAAATTCACCCCGAGACGCTGTCCTCCATTGCGCGGCAGAAAGCTCGGATTTCCATAATCTCACAAGAACGCACCACCGAAGAGCTCAACAAAATCATCCTGACGCGCAAGCCGTCGGAAGGATTTCTGCTGCTTTTCAACACAGGACTATTAGACCTGGTGTTTCCGGAGTTGACCACCCTGCACGGCGTTGAAATCCGCGAAGGAAAAGCGCACAAGGACAACTTCTACCACACGCTGCAAGTTTTGGACAACCTGTCGCAGACTTCTGACCATCTCTGGTTGCGCTGGAGCGCCCTTTTGCACGACATCGCCAAACCGCCCACCAAACGCTTTAACCGCGAGATCGGATGGACCTTTCATGGGCATGAGGTACTCGGTGCCAAAATGGTTCCAAAAATCTTTCGCCAACTCAAATTGCCGCTTGGCGATCCGATGCGGTTGGTGGAGAAACTGGTCCTGCTGCATTTGCGCCCCATCAGTCTTACGCGCGAGAACGTAACCGATTCCGCCATCAGGCGTTTATTGTTTGAAGCCGGAGATGACATCGACTTGCTGATGCTGCTCTGCGAGGCCGACATTACGTCAAAGAACAAGCGAAAAGTGATCCGCTACCTGGACAACTTCAACATGGTTCGCCAGAAGTTGCAGGAAGTGGAAGCGTACGATCGCGTCCGCAATTGGCAACCGCCTGTATCCGGCGAAGACATCATGGAGATCTTTGGCCTCCAGCCCAGCAAAGAGGTTGGCGAAATCAAAAATGCCATCCGGGAAGCCATTTTAGATGGGGTCATCCATAATGACGAAACAGAGGCTCGTCGCTTTATGTTGGAGATGGGCGCACGAATGGGCCTGACGCCTGTTGATGGCAACCTTAGCAGCGAAGCAACGGACAGGTGACCTTAGCGCTGGATTAGGGATCGGTAAAAGCAATGTGCAACAGCCACAACGCATCCCCGCGCCGCTTCCAACCCCAAAGTACACCGTCTTGTAGGTACACTGGTTGATCTTCCAGCGAGGGAGGCAAGGGCAAAGCCATCAGCCCTGTTCCGTCTGGAGCAAATCCCAGCAAACGATCCGGTAAACTGTCCCTGCGTTCGATCAGCCACAAGCGACCCTCCCGATCCCATGCTTCACCTACGATGACCCATGCGATTCTGCGCTCCGCGATGCGGTCCATGGTAGACACCAGTCCATTACTCCCCGCTGTTGTCGTATCCGGAAAATGGAGCGGAATGCCGGAAGGATAAATCAGGGCCGTTGGATGAAGGCGGTATCCCGCAACCCATCGTTCGGCGCTCCCCACCAGAAAGGGCTCTGCAAAGCGCGTGCCTTTGTTGTCGGCTTGCAAGGCGACTGGAATAAAGAGTGGCAGCATTCGCTCTACAACCACCCTGCGATTGCCATCAAACCGATAAAAGCCAATGTTTGGGCGATGCGGGATACCCTTTCGGAAGTCGTGCAGAGAAACCAGCCCGGAGTCTGGTCCGAGCGGCAACAGGGATTGCCCTCCAAACTGCATACCTGCCGGAAGATCTGCTTCGTGGCAAAGACCCTGGGCAACAGTGCGCCAGCCGCTATCCAATTGCAGCAAAAATCCCTGGGGCTGAAGGGTGGTAACCCATTGACCAGAAGTATCCTGAACCAGCTTGGGATAGCGGCGAGTAAAGGCCAGCAGCAGGGTATCGCCCCACGCTGCAGCCCGAAAGGTTTCGGCATGCAACAGACTGCGCGCTTGAAAAGAATCCGAATCCAACCATCCCAGCATAGATTGACCTGTTGTATCCGGCCAGTTAAACCGTCGGTAGAACGCCTCGTAAGGAATGTCCAGGTCAAGGTCGCGCAACACGCCCCCAGTTTTGGGGTCAACCTGCCGCAAGCGGCGGTATTGAGGGTCCAAGGCAAGTACGCCGTGCTTCGGGTGAACAGAAAACGTGGTGAGTAAACTGTAGGGCCCCTGGCGCTCGTCCAGTTGCACGGAATCCATGGTGCCCCAACGAAGTTGACCTGCGCCCGGAGGGCTGGCTGTTGGCCCTGTTGGCTTAGGGAAAGGATACAGTTGCATCTGCCCCAAAACTTGCAGGGAATCCCAAGCCATCGGGTCAGCAAGCAAAAACCCCAGCGGGTGCTCACCCGGGAACTGCCGCTCTACCCAGTAGTTCAACTCAGCAGGACGCAAGCCGCCAAGCAGGGTGGCTGTTGGCTGACCTCTTGCCTGTTTTAACATCCGCCCTAGTTTAGGCAGTGAGCAATTGCCCAATACTGGTGCGTCAACCACCAAAACCCAGGCAGTATCCGCAGAAGACCAGTCCAGCGTATTTAGCCAGGCCTGAAGGGTCAGCGGAGGCTGGGGCTGGGCGTGCTGCGGGTAGGGCATCCCTCCATTACCAGCTGCAATTGCACAATAGGCAAAGGAGCAGGCCAGCAGGCACGCTGCTAACACAGGAATTCTGGCAATGCAGCAAACCAGACCCAGACGGACCAGACGGAGCCGCCCGAAGGCGGCTCCTTTTCCTGTCCCGAACATAAACGCAAACTGTAGGGTGGTGGGCCACAGGAAAACAGGCTGCGTCCTGCAACCCTTGCCCAACCTTAAAGCACTGACCATTACTCCGCAATGGGTTTAGCACCAGCTACCCGAATGCCTACCCCGGCACGGCTGCGATGCACACTGTAATCACTGGCTGAAAAGTTTCGCATCGGAGAATCGAGCGGGGCATCCGGAACGCTAAAGACCGATCGATCATCAACGCCGGGCTGGAAAATCACTATGCAAATCTGTTCGCAGGGTCGGCACCAGATGACAAAAGCTCCGGGAATGAGAATATTTGAAAACTCCAGGCAACCCTGAATGGTGAGGTGCCGGGCAAGAGCCGGCACATGCGAGGCAGATTCTACAACAGGTTCCAAAACAGGTTGCGGCACTATTGCTGCTTGTGCTTCCAACGCAACTTCCCCGCTGCTTGCCGCAAGCGGTCGCTCGGTTGCATAAGAGAAAAAACCTATAGTATGTTGGCTAATGTACTGCCCGGCCATTGGCGCAGCAGCAACGGAACCTGGAACCAGGCCGAGCATTAGCAAAACAAAAAACATCGAAAAGACGCCGGCAGCCGAAGCAGCCAACGAAAAGTTATTGGTCATCATGGTACAAGAATTTTAAAGTAATCAAGTGGAGGCAAATATGCCGTTGCTTTGCGGGGAAGAGTAGGAAAACTTCGCCTAGAATTGAACCAGCCAAACGCCGCTTCCCCGTCTTGGGTTTTGACCGTAGAAGGCCCGACAGCAGTGGGGAAAACGGCCTTTGCTATTGCGCTCGCCCAGGCCTATAAAACGGTTGTTCTTTCTGCGGATGCCCGGCAATGCTATCGCGAAATGCGCATCGGCGTGGCGCGTCCTTCGCCAGAAGAATTGGCCCTGGTGCCGCATTATTTCGTCGCCGATCGGTCGCTGCACGAG
>Ga0163147_10003295_pt1 | contig 21816 bp, 13 predicted proteins | sample OliLakLV19MP6G1_FD_148597 | JGI IMG/M metagenome (GOLD analysis project Ga0163147, IMG submission 148597) | Freshwater microbial mat bacterial communities from Lake Vanda, McMurdo Dry Valleys, Antarctica- Oligotrophic Lake LV.19.MP6.G1 | ecosystem: Environmental > Aquatic > Freshwater > Lake >...
CCTGGCGGCGGTCGTGGCCTACGGCGCGTCGCGACCCAAGGTTTACGAGGCGCAGGTCTCGGTCATCATCGACCCACAGGCACCCAAGATTCTGTCGGGAATGACGGACGTGGTGGAGCTCGGAGCGGCGGGATCACTCGCCAACAGTACCTACTATTACAACACCCAGTTTCGAATCATTCAAAGTCGCTCGCTCAGCGAACGGGTTGTGGAACGGTTCAGTTTACATACGGATCCCCGAATGCTGGGGCCGTCGGCGCAGAAGTTGGATGATCGGAGCAAGATAGCGCGAGCGGCCGCCGCGCTACGTGCTGCCATTCGGGTTGTACCTGTCAAAGACAGCCGCGTCGTCAGCATCGGCATTCGAGACAAAGATCCCGCATTTGCCGCACAGCTCGCGAATCAATTGTCCGAGGTTTATACCGAACAGAACGTACGTGATCGGGTGGACGTGACCCAGGGGGCAACCCGGTGGGTGGCCGAGCAGTTGGATTCGGCTCGCAAGGCGTTGCGCGACACGGAAACGGCGCTTTACAAATTTCGTCTTGAACACAACATTCTTTCGACCTCGCTGGAAGATAAGCAAAACATCCTGACCACGCAGCTGCAGGAGTTTTCGAGTGCGTTGACCGAAGCGCGCAAGAAACGCATCGACGTTGAGACGCGTCGAGGTGCCATGACGGGCATGCTCACGACGGATTCGGTTGAGAACAACGTGGGTACCGATAGCGATTCCTTGCCGCTTGTTGAGTTGCGTAAGGAATATCTGGAAGCCAAGCGCAAGCTGGTTGAGTTGAGCCAGCGTTACGGCGACAAGCATCCCGAGGTTGCTGCAACTACCGCGAGAATCGAGCGTTACAAGCGTGATCTAGATCGGCAGGCTGAAGGCATCTTGACGTTTATGGACGTGCAGTCACAGGGGCTCGGCAACGCAGAGAAGCGGTACAACTCAGAACTTTCCAAGCTGACTGCCGAAGCGATGCAGTTGAATAAGCTCGAAATCGATTACAAGCGGCTTGTGCGCGAAGCGCATGATGCAACAGAGGTCTACAACACGTTGATCAAGCGATTCAACGAGAGCGGCTTGCAGGCCCAGAATGAGGCAAACAACATTCGTATTCTGGACACTGCGCTTGCGCCCTCACGTCCTGTTGAGCCCAACCTTCAAATGGTGGTCGCATTTGGTGTTGCACTGTCGCTGTTGCTTGGACTCGGATACGCGTTCGGTCTCGAGATGATGGATCGCACCATCGTGTCCCAGGAGGATGTCGAGTCGACACTCGGGGTTCCGTTCCTTGGTTTCGTGCCATCCATTCGGGGCCTCGACAATGAAAAGCCTTCCAAGGCCAGCGAACTTTTTATTGTAAAAAATGCCAACTCCACTGCGGCTGAAAGCTGTCGCGTGGTGCGAACGAATATCCTGTTTAGTTCGCCGGATCGACCGCTGAAGACCTTTGTGGTCACCTCCTCCAATCCGGTCGAGGGCAAGACGATGACCAGCGTCAATGTTGCAATCGTCATGGCTCAAGGCGGACATCGGACGTTGCTCATCGACACCGACATGCGTCGGCCAAGGGTTCACAAGATCATCGCTGTCGGCAACGAAAAAGGCGTCTCGAATCTGATTCTGGGAAACGCCAAGGTGGAGGACGTGGTTGTCGCAACCGATCTTCCCAACCTGTTTGTGTTGCCCTGTGGGCCGCTTCCTCCCAATCCGTCGGAGCTTTTGCAGTCCGACAGGTTCAAGCAGGTCGTACAGATGCTCACGGAGAAATACGATCGACTGATATTCGATTCACCACCGCTGTTGGCGGTGACCGACGCGGCCATCTTGTCCCGGGTTGTCGATGGAACGTTGCTGGTCGCGCGCTCTGGTAAAACCCATCGCGATGCGCTGGCCCGGGCCAAGCAGCATCTAGATGCTGTCCGAACAACGATCGTCGGTGTGATTCTAAACGACGTGGATATCGAACGCAGCCGATCCTTCGGATACTACCGCTACTACAACTACCGCTATTACTCCGCGAACGAATCCAGCGACGGCGCTACGGCCGGGTAGATCGATGGATCACCATTTGGACGCGCGGAACCCCTCGTGAGCGATCCCAGGAGGGTCCTTTTTTTCCTGAGCCGCCTTGACGGTGGCGGGGCTGAAATGCATCTTGTTCGTGTGGCGAATGCGCTGGATCGCGCGCGGTTTCTGCCTGAATTCGCTGTCGTCTTTCCTGGTGGTACGTATGAGAAACTTTTGTCACCCGATATCCCCGTCCACGCGGTTTCGGAACTGGTGAAACTGAAGTCGAGTACCGTTCGCAAGGCACTATCGGTACCAAGCCTCGCGGCGCTGATTCGACGACGAAAACCAGACATTATTTGTAGCGGCAACGACGATACGAACATCGCGGCAGTGCTCGCAACAAAGCTTTCTTTTTCGGGAGCGAAGACGGTCTTGACCGTTCAGGCACCGCCATCCATCGTGCACAAGCTCACGGGCAGGGTGGCAAAGGGCGTGATGCTGCCGCTTATCAAGGCCGTCTTTCCGCAGGCGACTCAGGTGGTTTCGATCTCGAAGGGTGTGGACCGCGATCTGACGACCCTTGTCCCCAAGCTGCGGAACCGGACGAAGGTTATCTACAATGCGTGTCTGGATGCGCGCATGGATACGATTGAGGTAGGTCCAACGCCGAGCAGGCGAGAGGGCGAACCCTTCAAGCTCATCGCCTGCGGCAGGCTTGTCGATCAAAAGGGATTCGAGTACTTGCTTGACGCAGTCCCCTTGATTCGGGCGCAGGTGCCTCTGACGTTGACGATTCTGGGCGAGGGACCGCTTCGGCCGAAGCTCGAGGCACGGATTCGGGAGCTTGGCTTGCAAGGCATCGTGACGATGCCCGGATTTGTCGAGAATCCATTTCAACTGATGGCGAAGGCGGATGCGTTTGTTCTGTCTTCGGTGTTTGAAGGCCTTGGCATGGTTTTGGTCGAGGCGATGGCTTGTGGGACCGCCGTGATTTCCACACGCTGCCCCTATGGGCCGGAAGAGATCGTGGATGACGGCAAGAGTGGATTGCTGGTGCCGGTGCGTGATCCTTCGGCGATGGCGGATGCCGTGGTACGTATTGCCCGGGACGACGATTTGCGGGTGCGACTGGGTCGCGCTGCGAGGATTCGATCTGGCGATTTCAGTCCCGCTGTGGTGACCCGGCAGTACGAGGATATCTTCGAGTCGATATTATAATTCGGTCCCGAACATGCCAGAATCTTCAACAGCCTCTTCACCAGGGAACCCGGATCGGTCTTGCCCGATATGCGGCAGAAACCGTCGATCCGGTGTCGAATCGCACAATAATCGAGGTCAACAGTACACGCTGTTTCACTGTTTGGAGTGTGACGTCCAGTATTGGGACCCACGGGTCGGTGGCGACCCTGAATACTACGCAAACGAAGGCATGTCGCTCTACAAAGCCATCCATGCAGGCGGTAATCCTGCAGAGAAAGACGCCCGATTTCAGTTCTTTTGGAACCGATTTGCAAATGAGAAGCCTGGCAGGATATTCGATATGGGATGTGGCTCCGGCCACTTTCTGGAACAAGCCGTTCGACGAGGGTACGAGGGATGGGGGATCGATTTCGATCCGATAAGCGTCGAACGTGCGCAGCAGCGCGGATTGGATCGGGTCTGTTGCCAGTCGATTGAGGCGTTCGTCGAAAAGAATTCCGGTTTGATGTTTGACCACATCACAGCTTTTGACGTTATTGAACACCTTCCCGATCCGTTGTCTGTGCTCAAGTGGTTGCGTTCCCTGTTGAAGCCGGATGGTCGAATCACGGTGACAGTTCCGAATCGTCACCGTCTGTTCGCAAATCAGATGAAATCAGATTTTCCCCCGCACCACTTCTTTAGATTCAACGAGGCATCGCTCACTCAATGCCTTAACGTAGCTGGTTTTGTCGACGTCGACACAAAGGTATTCGAGTACGGTTACGCACTTCCCGTTGCGATGGACGTTGTCGTAAAATCGATAAAGTCTTTTCGCGCGCCCAGCCCGGTCGGAAATTCAATACGACCCTCGTCAGGCACGATCGAATCCGAGTCTTCTTCGAAGAAAATGTTTCGGAAGATCGTTACTTGGTCGTCAATGCCGTCGTCGGTTATTGAAACGGCACTGGGTCGAGGATTCAAGGTGTTCGCTACGGGACGCCGAAGCGATTTCGATGCAGTCTGAGCAACGCAGTTCACCTGAATCGGCCGAGCTCGTAAAGCGGTCGATGGGTGGTGGACTTTGGCTTTTTGGGGGTGCAATCACCACCAACGTACTCAAGGCCGGACTCATGATCGTGCTGGCCCGGCTCATCGCTCCGGCAGAGTTTGGTGTGTTTGCTGAAGCTACCACGTTGATGGCGCTTATCACCGTCGCGGTTGAACTTGGGCTTGGCTCGGCTCTCGTGCAACGAAAAGAGATCGACGCTCGACATGAATCGAGTGCTCTCATCTTGACCGTGTTTTCCGGTCTGTTCGCTTGTTTGGTGCTCGCTGTCGTGGCGGATCCATGGTCGCGTTATCGCAACATTGCGGAAATTGGCGGAGCGATGCGATTGCTTGGGGTAAGTTTGTTGTTTCGAGCGCCTGCCACGATTCCTGCGATGTTGATGATGCGGGAGTTGAGGATGCGAGAAGTTGCGGTTCTTCAACTTGGTGCGTTTGTGTTCGGACAGGCAAGTGTATCGATTGTACTTGGCTTGCTCGGTTACGGTTCGTGGGCACTTGTTTTGGGAACGGTTGTCGGAGCATTTCTTGAACTCGTTCTATTTCTTGCCCGAAGGCCAGTGTCGATTCTCAAAGGGTTTTCAATGAACGCCGCTCGCGAGCTAATGAATTTTGGCGGTGGGTTCACGGTCGCAAAAATTGCAAACGCGGTTGCACTCCAAGGCGACAACCTCATCGTTGGGTTGACGTTAGGGTCAACTGCGCTTGGACTCTACAGCCGGGCATATTCCCTCTTGGCGATTCCGTCGGCACTGGTCGATAGCCTCGATAGGGCTTTTTTTCCGGCGTTATCGCGCGTTCAGGACGACAAAGCCGCCTTGGGTTCCACCTTTCGTATGGCGCTGCTTTCGGTCGCCGTCGTCGCGCTGCCTTTGTCGGCGCTGGTGACGTTTCTTGCGCCCGAAGTCGTTGAACTTTTGCTTGGGTCGAGGTGGATTGGGGTCGTCAGCCCGTTGCAGATCCTGGCACCGGTCATGTTTTTTCGCATCGCCTACAAGGTGGGTTCGACGACCATTCGAGCGGGCGGACGTGTCGCCGTTTTGGCCCTGTCGCAAGCGATCTATGCAATCAACGTTTTGGCGGGTGCCTACTGGGGATCGTCGTACGGTTTGGCGGGATCGGCCTGTGGCGTTGGTTTGGCCATTGGCGTTCAATACGTTCTGATGATTCCGATTGGTGCACGTCAACTTGGCGTATCGATTGGAGATGCGCTCATCCCTTGCAGGGGAGCTCTCATCATGTTTGTGACAACGAGTGTTGCCGTGTATGGAGTCACACGCTTGAGCAGAACGATGGGATTTCCTTCCGTTGTGACTTTGGCCTTTGGCGTGTTGGCTTTTGTAACCGGCGCAGCCCTAGTCTTTCGGTTCGGCTCTGCGCGCATTCTCGGTGCCGAATACTGGGACTTCACGACGGGTATGCTGGTAAAGGTTCGAGGCCGATTGCGTACAAAGCGACCCCAAATGAGCGCCGCTGGATAACTACGGCAGCGTCATCGCATCTTGCAACACGCGCCCCGCCGCATTCGAATACCTTCGCATCGTGTCGTCGTCGATCGTGGGGTGAACCAGAAAGGCCAGGCTGGATTCTTCGAGTAATTTTGCGTTCGGCAACCGTTCGGCCGGAGCGAATCCGTGATCGATGAACGCTTTCTCAAGGTAGATCTCCGGACACGACCCCACGAAACAGGGGAACCCAGCGGCACCCACTTCCTTCAAGATGCGCTCGCGGTTCCAGCCCGGTCGTAGTTTTTCAGGCTCAACAAACGCATATGCCCTGTAGTACGCATGTCTCACCTCCGCCGGAGGTACGGGGCAACGGATCCCTGGGATCCTGGCAATGGCCTCCTGCAAAATCTTCGCGTTGCCGTTTCGTCTGTCTGACCATTCCGGCAATTTTCCAAGCTGGATGCGACCAATCACCGATTGAAACTCGGTCAATCGCCAGTTCGAGCCAAAGCCCTCGACTACCCACCGAAATCCGGGTGGGTGCTGGCGTTCGAATACCGCCTCGTAACTTTTGCCGTGGTCCTTGTAGGCCCAAGCCTTGCGCCACAGCGCTTCGTCGCGCGTGACAAACAGGCCGCCTTCGCCGCCGGTGGAAAGGATCTTGTCCTGGCAGAAACTGAAACAACCCACGTCGCCAAACGAGCCGGCCAACTGCATGTGCCCATCGACTTCGATTCCCGCGTGGTGCGCCTGGGCGCAATCTTCGATCACCTTCAGGCTGTGTTCGCGGGCGAACTTCATGATGGCTGGCATGTCGCAGGGCCAACCTGCCAGGTGGACGACAATTACGGCCCGCGTGGATGGGGTTAGTGCCGCACGCAGGGTCGCAACCGTCACATTTTGTGAATCCAAATCGACGTCAGCAAACACCGGCCGTGCGCCGCAGAGGGCAACGCACGTGGCCGACGCCACATAGGAACGCGGTGTGACCAACACGTCGTCGCCCGGACCAATCCCGAGCGCATGCAATGCCAATTCCAGCGCGAGCGTTCCGTTCGCAAGGGCGATGGCATGCGGCACACCCAAGTAGGCGGCATATGCCTTTTCAAAACGACCCGTTTCCTCCCCGGTCCAGGCGTTTATTTTTCCCGAACGCAAGACCGTCGCAGTGGCTTCAATTTCATCGGGGCCAAAGTGAGGCCAGGGCGGGAACGATTCCATTCTGGCCGGGAATATAACAGGTAGCATTGCGTTTCGGTCTTCACTCGGCCAGTTGCGCTCCACCCTCGGGGAGGTAGGATGGCCCGGGTACCCACCTCAACCCACCCGTGAGATACCTGCTTTCGCGTTCAACCCAGGTCGTTATTGACCTCGTCGTGCTCGGGCTGAGTTTCCTGGGGGCGTTTGTGATCCGCTTCGACTGGGACATTCCGCCGATGATGATGTCGCCGCTGTTCACGTCGCTGCCTTATGTCGTGGCGTTTCAATACGCGGTAATCTCTGCCTTCGGAATACCTCGTTTTTCATGGCGCTACATCGGCCTGCGTGAAATCACGTGGATATTGCAAGCCATCTTGATCTCGGCCGGCGCGTTGCTCGCCACCCGACTCCTTGCGCCGCGATGGCTCAGTTCGACCACCTACTATCGGAGCGCGATGATTCCGTTTGGGGTTATTGCAATCGACACCGTTCTTGCCTTCATGGGGGTTGCGGGGGTTCGAGCGCTGCGCCGACAGATCGGCGAACGTGCAGAATCAAAAGGGCACGTGAGGCATGGCAAACCAGCCGTTGCAATCTTGCTCATCGGGGCCGGTCAGGCGGGACTCATGGTCGCCAAGGAACTCTCGAAACGCGGCGGAATGGGTTTTCGGGTCGTGGGTTTTGTCGATGACGACAAATCAAAACTTGGGACCACCGTCCATGGAATCAAGGTCATCGGTATCATCGACGAGATTCCCAAGTTACGAGACGAGTACCAGATTAAAGAAGCCATCATTACGATCGCGAATGCACCGCCCAAGCGAATCCGGCGGATTGCACTGCTTTGTGAGTCGATTGGCTTGCCCGCGAAGATCGTACCGGGTGTATACGAGATTGTCGGCGGCGATGTGAATCTGTCGCGCATGCGCAAGGTGGCGATCGAAGATTTGCTCGGTCGCGATCCGGTGACGCTCGACGACTCGGCCATTTCGGCCCAGGTTCAGGGGAAATCCGTGCTTGTATCCGGGGCAGGCGGCAGCATTGGCAGCGAGCTTTGCCGTCAGTTGATGCGGTTTTCACCGGGACAGATTGTGCTCGTCGATCAATCCGAGAATGACCTGTTTCACATCCATCGCGAACTGGCGGCGGCAGGTAGTAAAGTTGTACCGGTGATTGCGAGCATAGGGGATCGCAAACGCATGGCAGCCGTATTTCAGACCCACAAACCCTCGATTGTGTATCACGCGGCGGCTTACAAGCATGTTCCGATGATGGAATGGAATCCTTCTGAGGCGCTGCGCAACAACGTTCTCGGAACCCAAACCCTGGCAGAGCTTTCGGATCAAAACGGTGTGGCGACGTTTGTCATGGTTTCGACCGACAAGGCAGTCAATCCAACGTCGGTGATGGGAGCCAGCAAGCGCGCTGCCGAAATTTTCGTTCAGACTTTGAGCCAGCAGAGCAAGACCCACTTCGTTGCGGTTCGTTTTGGCAACGTGCTTGGCTCGGCTGGCAGCGTGGTTCCCATCTTCAAAGAGCAGATTGAACGGGGTGGTCCGGTGACGGTCACCCATCCGGATATGGAGCGTTTTTTCATGACCATTCCGGAGGCATGCCAGCTCATCATGCAGGCGGGCGCGATGGGTAACGGCGGGGAGATCTTCATTCTCGACATGGGTGAGCCAGTCAAGATTGTGGATCTCGCGCGCGATCTCATTGGCCTGTCGGGCCTGGTCGCGGGAGAAGATATCGAGATTCTGTTCACGGGTGTAAGGCCCGGTGAAAAGTTGTTCGAGGAACTTTCGGTGGCAGCCGAGGCCGCAGATGCCACGCGCCATCCCAAAATTTTCGTCGGCAAATTGCGACCCTACGACGACGCCCGGGTTCGGCAGTGGTTCGACGAGCTTCGCGCGAATATTGAGAACGACCGACCGATCGATGCGCGTGCAACCCTGCGTGGTTTGATACCAGAAATGCGCGAACCCGAAGGATCGTCGAAGCGATGAATACCCCTCCTCCGAATATCCCCGGCCTGCACCTCGTTGAACCCCGCGTCTTCACCGACGATCGAGGTCACTTTTTCGAGAGCCTGCGCGTCGACGCCGCGGCGGCCCTCGGCATCCCTTCCTTCGTTCAGGAAAATCAGTCCCGTTCCATTCCTGGAACCCTGCGGGGGTTGCACTACCAGCTCGACAGGCCGCAGGGCAAGCTGGTACGAGTCGTGGTGGGTCAAGTGTATGACGTGGCGGTCGACATCCGGGTGGGATCGCCTGATTTCGGAAAATGGTACGGCGTATTGCTATCCGCTGACAATCGGACGCAGCTGTATATCCCGCCCGGCTTTGCGCACGGATTCTGCGTGGTCGGGGATACGCCAGCGGATGTGGTTTACAAGTGTACGGACTACTACTCGGGCGCGGCCGATCAGCGGGGTGTGACCTGGAACGATCCGGCGGTGAAAATCGACTGGCCCGTCTTGGCGCCATTGCTGTCGGATAAAGACCGCGAATATGCGCCACTGAATTCCGGCCGCAGCGATCTACCGAAATTCTGATTCGTCACACGCCGATCGTGCGCAAACGTACGATCGGATCGTCGTCGGCACGGTCTGCTCGCGCCTCGTTCGATAGATCGACGGTTGCAAATACTGCCCAGTCTGCCTCGTCGACGTCGCCGGTTTGGCCGAACAGCGTTTGCGTTACTTCTTGCACAGAGGGGTTTATCGCCGTGATGCGCGTGTTCCCGGGGGCGCGTGCGGCGGGGCGGGTGTCGATGAAACCATTCTGTGCGATGAATGGCTTCAACAGTGCCGATAAACGATCTGCTGTCCAGGGTTCACCAGTTTCGTCTTCTGGCAAGATGTGTTCAAGCGCTTCGGCATAGTCTTGGCGTGCCAATGCGAGGATGAATTGGTTCAGCTCGGCACGGATACGGGTCGCCAGCGCCCGCGGGTTGTTGATCAACGCTTGCATCGATGACACACGAACGGGCTTGGCGGCGTCAATGTCGGTGCTGGGCTCCACGATTTGCCCTGTTAGCAATTGCCATTCTTCGAGCAGGCTGGCGTCGACGATTCGTACTGCGGTTTCAAGGTACACGATGAGATCATTCACAGACTCGTCGCGAAACTGCGCCGGAACGCCGCGCACCAAAGTGCGAACCACGCCCGATAAATAGCGCAGCAAAACGCCTTCGGAGCGGGCGATCTCCAGATCGCGCACCAGATCATTGAAGCCGATGTTGCGTTCACACAGTTCATACGCAATGCCCTTGGGGGCGATGTTGTCGTCGCCGACCCAGGGGTGTTTGTCCTCGAACGCGCCAAACGTTTCGTAGATGAAATCCCGGTTGGGCTTGGGCCACTCGACCTTTTCAAGCTCTTGCATGCGTTCTTCGTATTCCACGCCGCGGGCTTTCAGTTCATTGATGACAATGCCCTTTTCGCGATCTTGCTGTGCGATCAAGATGGGCCGCGGGTTTTCGACGATGGCCTCAACCAGTGACAACACATTCAGCGCGTTTTCTACCGGCGATGGCGGCAGGAGCTTTTCGAGCAGTGGCAAGGTCTCGACGACATACAGACCGAGGGTGTTGTCGAGAGAGAAGTCGCGCTGCAGATCTTCGTGCGCGGCTGGGTAAGGGTTGCGCGCCCTGTCGTCGCGGCGCAATTCGATAAGGTTCGAGCGCCGCAAGATGCGAAACTGTTGTGCTGCGATTCGTTTGAGGCGCCGCTGACTGCCGGGGGTTTCGTGGCTGCGCAGGATGAGCCCCAGCAGATGGCGGTATCCGCCGCCCCGGCGTGGATCCGTTCCGGTGGCTTGCAATGCGGCCAACAAGAGGCCGTGGTTGATGGCAAAGCGGGATTCGAGCGGCTCCGGGGTGCCGGCCTGCAAGCGTTCGAAGGTCCCGCGATCCCAGGCGACATAACCCTTGCCAGGTGGCGATTTTGGAACGAACTTTTTGCCCTTGGCTGCCGACTTTCGGTTTTCGACGACGTGCGCCGGGGCCTGCGCCACCACGAAGCCTTGATCATCGAAGCCGCGTCGCCCCGCTCGTCCGGCGATCTGATGGAACTCGCGCACGGGCAAGATCCCGTCCTTGACCCCGTCGAACTTGCAAAGCTGGGTGAAGAGCACCGATCGGATGGGGATGTTGACGCCCACACCAAGGGTGTCGGTGCCGCTCACCACCTTCAGCATTCCGGTCTGCGCCATGCGCTCGACGAGGCGTCGGTAGCGGGGCAGCAAGCCGCCGTGATGAATGCCGATGCCCACCTTCAAAAGCCGTTGCACTTCCTTGCCGTAGGGCGACGGAAACCGCTCTTTTTTCAGGGCTTCGAGGATGGCCTTTTTCTCCTCGCGGGTGCAGAGATCGATGCTGGTCAGGTTCTGTGCCTGCGCCGCACATTCGCGTTGCGTGAAGTTGACGAGGTAGATCGGGGCGCGGCCCAGGCGAACGAGTTCCGCGATGGTTTCTTGCAGCGACGACTCGCTGTAATCGAAATGCAGTGGCACCGGTCGGGTCATGCCGCTGACGAGCACGGTGCTGCGGCCAGAGAACGACTCCAACGCCCGCGTGACGCGCGACATGTCACCGAGGGTGGCGGACATGAGGAGGAACTGCGTCTTCTGAAGCGTAATGAGGGGGATCTGCCAGGCGATGCCGCGCTCCTTGTCGGCGTAGTAGTGGAACTCGTCCATGACCACGGCACCGGGTTGGGTGGCGTTGCGCACGCACAGAGTCGACAGGACCTCGGCAGTGACGCATTGAATCGGGGCCCCCGGGTTGACGGCGGCATCGCCGGTCTGCAGTCCGACATTTTCGGGGCCGAGGGTCTGACACAGGTCGAAGAATTTTTCGTTGACGAGCGCCTTGACCGGGCAGGTGTAGAAGCCCTTTTGCCCGTGGCAAAGCGTCCGGTAGAGCAGCGCGGTCGCCACGAGCGATTTGCCCGACCCGGTGGGGGTGGACAGGACAACGTGCCGATCATCGAGCAAGGCCATCACGGCCTCTTCCTGTGCCTCGTAGAGGGTGAGTTTGCGCGCGCCCACCCAGGTGACGAAAGCGTCCAGGATGGACCCGTCGTCGGATCCGGTGCGGGGCAGGGCGGCGGCGCTCATCGTCGCCCTAGACCTTGACCCGCCTGGCCGGGATCGGCAATGGGTGGCTGCCGCCTCGGGTGTGTCTCGGTGTCCCAACTCCGTTTCGGAACACGATGCATTTCAATTTCCAGCATGCCGGGGTAAAAATGTCAGCTCCCATGATCCGGCGCGCATCGTTACCCGCCGCAGTTCGCCCGGCCGTGGTCGGGCTGATTGCAACATCCACCCTCATTTTCGCCGCGTGCGACGAAAAGTACCACGACGAGGCCTTTGGCGTGTTGGAACTCGAAACGGGCGGTGAGGGACGCGCTCGAACCGCTTCGATCCCGACATCGATTGATCCGCAAAAGGGCTGGGAGAAGGATCAACAGGCCGAGTACTACGATTTCGGACCGGTTGCGACCTTCGTGTCGGGAGAAACGGGCTTTCCCACTGCAGCGCGCGTGAACGCGATGTATTTTTTCTTCACGAAGGATGGCCGACCGTTGATGGCGCCTCCGTTGCGGGAAAAGCGCGACGGGACGGATCACATTCGCGGTGGTCATGACGTTCGGAACATCAACCCGAAGGATTTTTGTGCGGTGGGAGGTGCCGATCCGGTGGGATGTACCGCACTCAACACCGAGGCGCGCAAGCGGCCTTATGCGGATCGTTTTCGGGAATTTGTTTCCGATCCGCTTCGCGATGGGTCCCGCGACTATCAGCGCCCTCTCGTCGATGTGACACCATCTGACAATGGGGCCGCTCTGTACACCGGCCTGTGGGAAGTCATGGCAGTCTTCGTACCCAATGACTACGATCCGGATGCGGTCAAACACAAAAAGACGCTGGATCGGGCCGTGGCAGCGGGCGATTTCAAGCTGGAATCGACCAACCGGGTCATCAACTGCCCGTTGCTCGATGAACGCACCGACGTACCGCCAGGTGTGACCGATCGGGCGACCTTCCATCCGTTGATGGAGGTTTGGTACCGGCGCAAGTTGTCGTTTTGTTATCTCGCCAACGGTTGGCAGACGCTTGGCGGCGACAAGGGCAATCGCTACACGGCGAGCGAGGTGAAAACGATGGGTATCAACACCTTCGACATCTCAAGAACGTCAGTGGGTTCGGGAAAAGCGGAAAAGCAAATTCTCGTGGTGCCGGTCGGGAAGGCGTACGTTCCGAACGTCTTTTTCTCGAACAACCAAAACGGATTCTCCGAGACCCGCATCGGCAATCAGGTCCTGGCTACCGGTCGACCCGGCGAACCGGGGTACACACCCATTCGCTGGATGTGGGATGTGATCGTGCAGGGTGAATTTGTGCGCGACGCTTTCCGGGACGAAAGTGAACTCGACGCCGATCAGCTATTTCCGCGCAGCCCGGTTGTTGTGCACAACCTGGCGACACGCGGTGTTGCGGTTCCTTGCTCGCTGCCAAGCTTGCTACAGACTGTTCGTGGCCGAGAGGTTGAACAGTGTGGCGTGAAAAAGACTGATCCGCAGGGAGGATTGCAGGGAATCATCGACGCTTCCGGCGATCCGGCCTGCGCGAAGCTGGGGCTCGAATGCAACAAGGACACCTGTTTCTGCGATAACCCACCCGTTCTATTCGGCCAGCGCTGTGGCTTTTCAGTTGCCCGTTGCAGCGAGGAAAAAGACGAGATATCCGAAAAGGGTTACACCTGCTTTCCGTCGCGGCTTGGGTTTTGCTACGTCGGATGCGATCCGCGCGAAAAAAACACCCTCGCCAAGCAGAACGAAGGCCGTGAACCGCAGGACTTTGTCGACTCACGCTGTGGCTCGCGCGCTGGTTACAGTTGTTTCTCGGTGGGTGCGCGCGGAATCTGTCTCAAGTTCTGCGACGAAAATGTTCTCGATACGGAAACCTACAAACAATGCAAGGCCAACGCGGAAGTGACCAATCCGCGAACGAACCTGTTGGAAACGATCGATTTGGGGCAGGGACAGATGTGCCAGAACTTCGGTGTGCAGATCTGCGCATGGCCCGATGACTTTGCGGGGGTGCAATGAAAACGCGTTTCGGCATTCAACCTGTCTTGCGAAAGCTGGCGATCCTTGTGGCGTTGGTCGGTGTGGTTGTCTTGTCCACCGAAACGGCGCACGCGCAATCCACCGGCATGTTGCGCGGCGTGGTGTTTGATCAAACCGGCAATCCGTTGAAAGGGATCCGGATCGGGCTTGCCTCGCCCACGCAGATTGGTGGCGAGCGGATTGCCTACTCCGACGATCAGGGCCAGTTTCGCTTCCTCCAGCTAGCACCCGGCGCGTTCACCCTGTCGGCCCGAACACCGGGGATGAAGGCTTATACGCAGTCGGGCATTCGGATCTCCCAGAATCAGAGCTTTGACATCGACGTAATCCTTGAAGTCGACACGGGGGCAGTCGAGGAGTTTGTCGTCGTACAAAAAGCGCCGGTCATCGACACCTCGCGCGCCACCGTCGGTGAGACGTTTGACAAGGACTTTCTGGACTCGGTGCCGCTGACGAGCCGCGATTATCAAGGGGTGGCCACCCTGACGGCGGGTGTCGTTGATTCAACGGGAACGGGCAATCCCTCGATCATGGGTGGGTCGTACTTCAATAACAGCTACAACGTCGACGGTTTCGATACGACCGATCCGGTGACGCACACCTTTGGTACCAACTTCAGCTACGACGCGATCGCATCCGAGCAGGTGGAGACCGCAGCTTTCGGTGTTGAAAACTCGAACACCACGGGCGGCGTCATCAACGTGGTGACGAAGTCGGGCTCGAACCGCCTCGAGGTGGATTCTCGCGTGCAATACAGCGACGAAAATCTGCGTTTGTTTATCGACAATCGGGACCGAAACACGCAACGTTCTGCGCGGCTGTCGTTGAACATCGGTGGCCCTGTCATCAAGGACAGGGTTTGGTTCTTCGTTTCGGGGTCGCTCGAGAACAACACCCTTGCGATACCGTCCGATCCGACCGGACAGCTTCCCAATCACACGCCGTTTTCGGTGTTGGCCTTTGATGGTTTCATCAAACTGACGTGGCAGCTGAACCCGCGCAACAAATTGGAGGTCAAATCATTCATCTCGGTCGCTGACTTTCAGAACACGATCCAGAGCCCCCTGGTCGAGAACGAGGCCGAAGAACGGCAGTTTCAGCGGACCACATTCAACAGCCTGCAGTGGCACGGCATTCTCACCGACAACCTGTTGATGAATGTCGGCAGCGGCTTTCTCGAAGAGCGGATTGAGGCCGGACCGATGTCGTGTTTGTTCGATGAGGATTGTCTCAATGTTCCGGCTGAATTCGATGTGCTCACCGGGATCAGTCGGCGCAATGCCAATCGTCAGTCGGTCGAGAATCGACGTCGTTTGCAAACCTTTGCGGTTTTGACCTGGATCAAGGATTCGAAAATTACCGGGAATCACCAGATCAAACTTGGTGGCCGTTTTGACTACGTTTCCAATCCGCTCGCCGAAACCTACAGCGGCGATCAGCTTCTGTTCAAGTTTGGCTCCGAGCCATTCGCACAGCGCGAGTATTGCGTGAATGATCCGAGAGAGCGCGACGGGACTTGCATCGCGGGTTGGCTGCGTTCCGATGTGAGTGCGACGAATCAACTGTACTACCTTGTCGATCAATGGAGACCGACACGGTACGTGACGATTTCACCGCAAATTGGATTGCACCGAGGCATCAGCAACGACAATCAAGGTCGCATCGTCACCGATTTCCTGACCCTGACACCGCAAATCCAGGTCGCATGGGATGCGACGCACGATGGACGGACGAAGCTGTCGGCGGCCTACGGACAGCTCGTGGATACGGGCTTTTTGGCGCTGGCCCGCTTTTCCGGTCGACGCATTTTCAGCCAGACGTGTTTCTGGGACGAAAGCGTCCAGGGGTACGTGGGCAACTGCCGCGTGTCGGGCGGAGACGACGCCACGACGATTGGTTTGCCCTGTGGTCCGACGGGAATTAGGGCGGACGGAACTTCCTGTAGTACGAAATTGAACCCGCCCCGCACGCACGAGTTTGTTTTGAACGGCGAGCGCGAGGTTGCGACGGGATGGGTACTCGGTCTGACGGGCATTTACCGCCGCATGGATCACCAGTGGGACGACCTTGAAACGAACGCCATCTGGAATCAGGGCGGGACCGCCATCCGCACCGATGGCGGCTGGCGAAACGGACGCAGCCAGTTTATCTACGATCTTGAAACGCCGGACTCGTCGCGCCGGCGATTGTTGAGCATGAGTACGATCCTTCGCAAACGCGAAGGTCGGCTGAAACTCAACGGTTCGTATACCTGGCGGCGATTCGAGGGAACCAGCAATAATTCCTTTACTTCTGGCTACCTGGATACGCCGGGACAAGAAGCCTATTTCTACGGGCCTCTGACCGAAGACATTCGCCACAACCTGAAGATACAGGGCAGCTATCAGGTGACCTCGTGGTTCTCGGCCGGAACGATCTACGAATTCGTCACCGGTGGTCCGTACAACCATTACTTCTTCAACAACGAGTATCAGTCCTTCTCGAACTTTCGCTCGCGCCGCGGTCAGGATTGGAACGGTACGGTGAATCCCGACGACGATCGGTCCTTGCGCATGCCCGACATCACGCTGTTCAATCTACAGGCGATGTTTGATCTCAAGCCCTTGATTGGACACCGTGTTCAGATCTCGGCTGACATCCTCAACGTTTTGGCGCTGCGCACCACCACGGCGGTAGTTCAATCCGACGGGCAATTCTTCGAGTATCCAATCTCTCGCTTGCCACCTTTTGCAGCGCGCATTGGCCTACGGTACCAGTATTAGGCGCGTCAGTCGCTTGCGACCCGCCGCCGCGCAGCACCCACATGTACCGCGATACGAATACAGTGCGTCGATTACCTCGGCGCAGGTTTTTCGCAGCGACGATTTGCCACACCTCGTTTCTTTATTAACGGGACGAGATCGCGCTATGATCCTTGTATGATCATCGATCGGCGCAAGGTTTTGGCGCTGGTTGCCGGTGCGGCACCCCTTGGATGGATGCGTCCTGCGGTCGCCGGAGATGGCGTCATCGAGCTCATCACCGTCGTCAAGTACGGAGAGAACTACAAGCTTAGAATCCATGCCGCCGTGTTGCTGGCCAAAACGGCCACCGCCCAGAACGATCCGCGTGCAATTCCGGCGCTTGCGTTTGCGGCTTCGCGCGATGCCGAGGAAACCGTACGCGTTTTGGCGGTGCAATTGCTTGCCCGGAACCCCGGGGGTGATCCCAAGGCGGAAATTGCGCGGATTGCGATTTCCAATCGTCTTGCGGATGACTCGGCGCGGGTTCGGCAGTCTGCCACCGAAGCGCTTCGAGAACTGAAGGCTCACCTGGCGGCCGTTGCACAGGCGATCGCGCCATCGTCCAACAGCCGTTCGGTAACACGAACTAGAATCGCTGTCGGTCGCATGGGTGGTCATGTGCCGGATCCGGTTCGCGACTACATGCGCAAGGAATTATTGCAGAGCTTGCGTGGGGTTCGTGTTACGAAATCCGCTGTTGATGTGGCCGACGTGTCCGAGGGCGGTGAGTTTACTTATATCGTGGACGGCACGATCAAGCGCCTGAGCGTTTTACCCCGCAGTGGCGAGATCGAGGCCGATTGCGCCGTCGATCTGTTACTCAGCAAACCTCCGCGCGGCATCTTGATGGTTGCGTCCGGTGAGGCGCTGGTGCAAAGGCCCAAGTTTCACGGTCAGGGTGGCCTGCGGACCCAATTGGTGCAGGAAGCCGTTGCGCACGCGGTCCGGACGGCGCAAGAAAACCTACAGACGTTCCTCGCACAGGGCTAGCGTTACTGCACGTCGCTGCGAATACACATCGCCGGATGTCAGACGATGAACGGGCTCGCCTTATAGCGCGTAGCCGCCGTTCTCCAGCATGTGTTTCGCGATCCGCCGACGCAGCGAGAAGGTGTTCACGCGGTCAAGCGAATAGTAGTGGTTGATGTCGGAAATACCCCTGTCGAAAGCCGCATCTTCGGACATCCACATCAACATCTCGCGCAGGCGATCGAACACAACCTCGTGGGTATGTGATACGTATAGCTGCGTGATGGCGATGGGTATCGCGGACTTCTCCTCGCCCTGGCTGGCGATGAACTGTAGGGTGCGTGTGATGGTGGAATCCATCGCATAGAGATCGATGAGACAATCCGCCAGCACGCCCAGCAACTCCTGCTTGTCCGAGATCTTTTGCATGTATTTCTGCACTCCGAGCGAGGCCCCGTAGGCCACGGCACGCTTGGCGAAATCACACTTCTGTCGTTCTCGACCGAGCGGCCCAGCGGGCACGGTTCGATCAATCTTCGACGGATCGGCCAGTTCTTTCTGGATTTTTCCGATGAGGCCCATCAATCCCAGCTTGCCCTGCATCGTGCGCTTTAACAGCGTCCCGGGCACAAGCAGCCGGTTGATCTCGTTGGTGCCCTCAAAGATGCGGTTGATGCGCGCGTCCCGGCTGATGCGCTCGATCGGGTAGTCGGTGATGTAACCCGCGCCGCCAAAAATCTGCAGCGTCTCATCCGCACAGAAGTGCAGCATTTCAGAGCCAAAGACCTTGATGATCGAGGCTTCTATCGAGTGTTCCTCGATGGCTTCGAGTTCCTTGGATTGCGCGTCGGCCGCAGTGGGATCGATCGTGGCGCAACGGGCATCGAGCAATCCGGCGGTCCGGAAGGCAATCGACTCCGTGACATAGGTCAACTCGGCCATGCTGCCGATTTTTTTGCGAATGAGATCGAATTCGGCGATGGGCTTGCCAAATTGTTTGCGTTCGTTGGCATATTTTACGCCGAGTTCCAGGCAGTATTTGGCACCACCCAGTGAACCGACGCCGAGTTTGAATCGACCGAGGTTCAAGATGTTAAACGCGATCTTGTGGCCGCGGCCCACTTCGCCGAGCACGTTCTCGACCGGAACCTTGCAGTCTTCGAGAATCAACGGACAGGTCGAGCTGCCGCGGATGCCCAGCTTGTGTTCTTCCGGTCCAACGCCGAGACCGGCCGTGTTTCGTTCAACGATGAAGCCGGTGAACTGCGGGTTCTTGCCATCGCTGCCCACCACCTGGGCGAAGATCGTGAAGACGTCTGCGAAGCCAGCATTCGTGATGTATTGCTTGGTGCCGTTCAACACGTAGTGTTTGCCGTCGGCAGACAACACGGCCTTTGTCGAAGCCGCGAGTGCATCCGAGCCCGAGCCCGGCTCGGTAAGCGCATAGGCTGCCATCTTTTCGCCCGACGCGAGCGACGGCAGATATTTTTTTCGTTGTTCGTCGTTACCGAAAAGGACGATGGGCATGGTGCCGATGCCGATATGTGCACCAAAGCTGACTGCGAACGATCCCTGTCGACTGGCGGCCTCGAAGATGAGGCTGCTGCTGGTCTTGTCACCGCCAAGGCCACCGTAGGCTTCGGGAACGTCATGCCCGAGCAAGCCGACCTCGGCGGCCTTTTCGAGGATGCCACGCATGACGCCCGGCTTTTTCTCCTCGATCTCGGGGATGCGCGACTCGACCTCGCGGCGGACAAAGTCTTCCGCGGTGGTTCGCATCATGGTTTGCTCTTCGGTCAAGAGCTCGGGCGTCAATATCCTCGCTGTGCCCGTGGCCTCCAACAAGAATCCGCCACCGGGGGACAACGTCAAGGACGACAAGAGTTCACTCGGTCCAGCCATGGTTCAATCCTACAGGAATTGGATGCTGCTGACGAAGATCTGATACAAAGAATCATGGCTTCGTTTCCCACTGGTTTTTCCTGCTCCAGTGTCGTCCCACGTTTGCGCGCAATCCTACAAAGGACGTCATGAGTCGTCCCACCCAGCCCAAACGACGTTCCGACCGGCCCAAGCTGGCGATCGTGTTTTCTGGCGGTGGTGCCCGCGGTGCTTACGAGGCCGGGGTTATCAAATACCTTCGCGAAGACCTCGCCGGGGATCTGGGTGGGCACATCGGCATCGATATCGTGTGTGGAACCTCCGTGGGTGCCCTGCACGCCTGTTTTCTGGCCTCCATGGCCGACAATCCCGGACAGCAGGGCAAGCTGGCCGTACAGCGCTGGGAAGAGCTGGTCCTCGAAGAAATCGTTTCGTTTGGCCTCAAAGATTTTTTGCGTTTGCCGCGTTTGTTGCTGGGTCGAGCCCAGGTCGAGGAGATGGAAGCGGGCGAGCGACGGCTCCCCGGCGTGATACAGACGCGCAACCTTGAAAAGCTTGTGCGACGAATGATGCCCTGGACTGGCATTCGTCGAAATCTCGAGGCCGGTCATCTCGAATCGTTGGCTGTATCGGCAACCGACATTGCTTCGGGGAAAACGGTTGTGTTTATCGATAGCGAAAAACCCGTGCCGCCTTGGAGCGCGGACCCCCACGTTCGTGCGTTGCCGGTTCGCATCGGTCCGCGGCAGTGTCTTGCCTCTGCGGCAATTCCCCTGTTGTTCCCGGCCGTCGAGGTGAACGAGCGTTTTTATTGCGACGGAGGCCTACGTCAGAACACGCCGCTTTCGCCCGCGCTCCGTCTCGGTGCCGACAAGGTATTGGTGATAGCGCTCATGAACGAGAAAGAGCGCTCGGTTCCGATCGATATCGTGGGCCCAACGACTTCGCCCGGAGCGGCCTTTCTCGTTGGAAAGATTCTGAACGCCTTCTTGCTCGATCATCTCGACTACGATTTGCATCGAATGCGGCGGCTCAACGATTTGATGCGCGCCATCGACGAGCTTGGCGATGAAAAACTCAAGCAACGGGTTCGCGAACTCACAACGGGCGGTCGCGGATCTCCGTACAAGATTGTCGAAGAGAAGGTGCTCGCGCCTTCGGTTGATCTGGGCAAGCTGGCTGGCGAATTCGCGCGTGCGGGTCGGTTCAAGGGTTCGGGTGGCGGTACCGGTATCCGCCTCTTGCGACGGCTCGCAACCGACGCGGGCGGCGAGGCCGATTTGCTGTCGTACATTATGTTCGATGGCAATTTCGCATCCGAGCTCGCTCAGATCGGATACGAGGACACCCGGCGGCGTCACGATGAACTCTGTCGGTTTTTAACGGATTGCGTCGACAGGGAATAGTCTACTTCACCACCGTGAGCCGCGGCTTTGTGTGACGTCGGGGCGGGGACGTCGGCTCATCGGGCGCCGGAACAGCTTGCTCCACCGATACGGCGGCGGGACTTTCCGGAACGAGGCTAAGATGGCGTTTGCGTTCCGGTGGTGCCGCTACCTGCGCGGGCGTGGCCTGGGTCGCCTTGGCCAAGCCACCAGCCTTTCGGCGGCGCGAAGGTGCTTTTTGGAGAAGCTTGTCCTCCGCAGCTTCGGCCGTGAGGGTCGCCCGCATCTCCGGAGGGACGTCTTCTGCAAACAATATCCCGGGTTTACCGGAGTCTGTCGGCATGATGACGTAAACCGCTGGCCACGGCACAAAGGTGTTGTGCGGCGTTCGGTTGAAGGAAAGTGTCGCGCGAATACCCTCGCCCGTGATCTCGAGATCGGCGATCGGGACGGGCATGTTTAGCCCGTATTGTAGGATCAAACGCGGCTCTACCCGCAGGTGCTCCGGCAACTCGACCCCGCTCGATCGGGCATCCAAACAGATGGAAACCCAGCCTTCCCCGAGCAGGTTGAGGAAGGTCTCTCGCTTGTCGAGCTGACCCATTCGACTCCCTTCATACCCCTGTTGTTGTGAGATGTCAGCAGTCGACGGCGTCTCCGCCACTGCTTTCCTTTCCAATTTCCTTTCCATCCCTGGTGCATTTTTCGCAAGGTCCCTCACATTTGTTCCCAGGATCGGATAATCTCCCAG
>Ga0163147_10003305_pt1 | contig 21757 bp, 14 predicted proteins | sample OliLakLV19MP6G1_FD_148597 | JGI IMG/M metagenome (GOLD analysis project Ga0163147, IMG submission 148597) | Freshwater microbial mat bacterial communities from Lake Vanda, McMurdo Dry Valleys, Antarctica- Oligotrophic Lake LV.19.MP6.G1 | ecosystem: Environmental > Aquatic > Freshwater > Lake >...
CCCGTAAATTTTTGCGCTTTGTTGATCGCTTCAAAACGTGGACAGGGTGGCATGGCGCGTCTGCCGAAGGCAACCCCTCAGGCGGCAATCTCTATCGCGGTTTGTACAACATCTACCTGAAATCGTTGGGCGCGGCGGCAAAAATGCATCCTGACGTGCGCGTCGACGCCGTGATCGACTATGCCGAACCCATGACCGAACCCGGTTTCTACTTTATGGACAGCCCCGGCAACGATCTCGAAAGTGTGGCGGGTCAAATTGGGGCGGGCTGTAACCTGATCTTTTTTGTAACGGGCAACGGATCGATCACCAATTTTCCATTTGTCCCCACCATCAAGATTGTCACTACCACCGAACGCTATCGCTTGCTGCCCAATGAAATGGATGTGAACGCGGGGGCGTATCTGGATGGGGTGTCGATGGACGACATTGGCGCTTCTACGCTGCGACTCACCGTAGAAATCGCGTCAGGTCGCTTGAGCGTGGGCGAGGAGGCAGGTCATACACAGGTGCAAATCTGGCGCGACTGGCGGCAAACCAGCCCCGTTGACCTCAACGCGATTCAGGCAGCGCAATCCACATTCAGCCGTCAACCGCTGCCCATTCGCGCTGAAACCGAACTGCCAGATGTGCGTTTTCCTGCCGTGCGTGGCGCTCAGGGTTGGGTATCCGATCAAGTGGGTTTGATTTTGCCGACGAGCCTCTGTGCAGGGCAAATCGCCCGCATGTGCGCCGAATGGCTCAACGAACATGACGCGGGGCGCGAACTTGGCGTATCCCGATTTGTATCACTGGTGCATACCGAGGGCTGCGGCTCATCGACGGGGCGCGAATTGTACAATACCCTCATCGGCTATTTGACTCATCCGATGGTGAAACATGCGCTCCTGCTGGAACACGGCTGCGAAAAGACCCACAACGGTTACATTCGTCAGTTGATGGCAGAACGCGGGCTTGATCCTGCTCATTATGGGTGGGCAAGCGTCCAGCTAGACGGCGGCATCCAGAAGGTGATGCGTAAAATGACGGATTGGTTCGCCCGCCAGCCTGAACGCGGCGGCGAAACCTCGCTGGTCGGGTTGGAAGCTGTGCGCCTCGCATGGGTGATACAGGGTGATGTATCCGACAATTTGGCGCTGAATCTGGCGACCCTCACCCGCATGATCGTCGCCGCTGGTGGGTCAGTTGTCCTCGCTGAAAATGACCCGCTGCTAACGCATCCCGTCTATCAGCACGAACTGGCATTACAGCCGCAAATCACGTTGGGATACGCTCAAAGTATGGAGTCAGCGGGCTTTCACATCATGGAAATGCCCACGCGACAATGGGGCGAGATGCTCACCGGATTAGGCGCATCCGGTATTGAACTGATCGTCACACACATCAGTCAGCATCCCGTGTCCGGTCATCCGTTGATTCCTGTTTTGCAGTTCACGACGGTAGAGCAAATTGCTGTGCAGTATGGTGTTGATCTGGACGCCGGATTTACGGTAGAAGACAGTTTCGTCGAACCACTGCTGAATCTCATGGTGACGACACTTGGGCAAAGCTATGTCCCGCGTGTGCGCTTGTCCGGCACTGCCGATTTTCAGATCACACGCGGATTGCTCGGCGTATCGCTGTAGTGGTTTTGTGTTTGATGCTGTCATCGTTGCTGTGTGATTCGGGTGATTTTTGACATTTATCCCCACATGAATTTGAAGTAATCACGACTACTTACGCAATTTTTACGCCGCGCCCCTTAGTTTTTACACTGCTCTGACTAGTCACGGGCATACACTAGCTCCCGTAACATCAGGAGCAGGAAATGACTATTCGAGATATACGAGAACAATTTGCCACGACATTGTTTGGCAGACGTCTACAATCAGCCGATATTGCCCATCAAACGGCGCCAAATTTTGTAGCACTTGCTGTCCTCGCCAGTGATGCGCTTTCGTCGGTTGCATACGCCACTGAAGAAATCCTTATCATTTTAAGCACCGCCGCCATCAGCGGGGTCACATTGATTGGTTTTCAAGGGAATGCCATCTCAATTCCCATCGCCATCGCCATTTCGCTGTTGATTGCGATTGTGACAATTTCATATCGCCAAACCATATTTTCCAATCCAGCGGGCGGCGGTGGTTATCGTGTTGCGAAAGAGAACCTGGGCGAAGAACTTGCACAGGTGACAGGGGCGGCGCTGCTGACCGATTATATCCTGACGGTTGCCGTTAGCATCAGCGCAGGTGTGGCAAATGTCCTCAGCGTGATTCCGGCGTTAGCCCCTTGGCGCGTGCATATCACCATCGCCATTATCGCCATCATGACTCTGGTCAATCTACGTGGCGTGAAGGAAAGCGCACGCTTGTTTTCTATCCCGACCTATTTTTTCCTCGGTACGATGATCTTGATGCTCGTCATCGGGTTTATCAAAATGCTCACGGGGACGTTAGGCACAGTCGAAGGGGTAGAGGCAATTCACAACAATCCCCTCGAAGCGATCACGTTGCTGCTGCTGTTACGCGCCTTCTCGTCGGGCTGTACGGCGCTCACAGGCATCGAAGCGATCTCGAATGACACGCAGTTATTCCGCCAGCCACGCGCCAAAAATGCCGCCAATACACTGGTTGTTATGGCTGTCATCTTGATCACCTTTTTCTTAGGGATTACCGTGATGGCAAACGCTGTACAAGCCGTGCCTTCTCACCAGGAAACCGTGATCAGCCAGATTGCGCGGACGATCTACGGCAGCGAGGGCTTAGGTTATGTCGGCTACATCATGACCATCATCGGCGCATTTGCAGTCTTGTTCATGGCAGCGAACACCCCGTTCGCAGACTTCCCGCAGTTAGCCGCGTTAGCGAGTGCGGACGGCTTTCTACCGCGCCAACTGACCTACCGGGGGCGTCGTTTGGTGTTTACATGGGGCGTTCTGACTCTCGCGTTCAGTTCCATTGCGCTTGTGATCATCACGGGGGCTATCGTCACCAACTTGATCCCGTTATATGCGATTGGCGTGTTTCTCGGTTTCACCATCAGTCAGGCGGGGATGACGCGGCGTTTCTGGCGTTCGGGTCACTTAAAGCCGGGTGAATTCGCTTACGGGTTAGAGACAAAGATCGTCTACGATCCGCGCTGGATGCTGAAAATAGCCATTTCCGGTTTGGGAGCGATGGTCACGTTCATCGTGATGATCGTCTTTATCATCACCAAGTTTTCGCATGGCGCGTGGTTCATTGTGCTGCTGATTCCGACGCTGGTCTGGATATTCTTCCGTATTCACCGCCACTATAAAGAAACAGCCGCCCGCTTGAAGTTAGACGAAACTCCTGCTTTCGCACAGAAGCCGGTTGTATTTGATCCGGCAGTCCATCATGAACTCGCTATCTACTTCTGCGATACATGGTCAAAACTAGCAGTGAGTGTTGTGGGGTCAATTTTGAAGCGCGGGCTGCCCGTTAAGATCATCCATATCAACGTGGACGACAAGCGTGCAGAAACCTTCATGAAGCGTTCCCACGAGATTGTCGAGCTTAACGGATGGGATGAAGGCGTTATCGAAGTCGTGGACGATCAATACCGCGATCTTTATAACAGCGTGGCGTCGATTCTAAAAGAATTGAAGACTCGCTACCCGGATGTGTACTTTCAAACCTATATCGGCGCTCTGCGGACTGGTTTCCCATTCACCTTTCTGCACATGTCTACTGACAAGTTTCTGCGCGATGCGTTGATGGAAGCTGATGATATTGCGCTCACGATCAAGCAGGTGGATTTGGACTCGCTTCCGCTTCCGCCGGGATTCAAGGTCACGTTTGAACACGCGACAGAACATCATCACGATGAGGCGCTGGCGGCAGAGCAAAACACCTACCAGAAACCCGCATAAGGTCAAACTGCGAGGCATTCCCCATCTTTACGGAACTTTTGCGGGAATGCCTCTGTTTTTGCCCCTCATTTGACGACACTCAGCCGTAAACTTGTTTGAGGTCGATACAGGGTTTATCATGAAAACAATATTGGTTCAAATGTCAGAAGAAGGTTGGACTAGGGACGCCATGCATCAAGCATGTGCCTTAGCGCGGAATAGTTCGGCAACTGTAACCCTGCTGCGGTTCATGCGAGTGACTCACCTCAGTGATCTCGGCACGGACTTTGGTTATGCTTCACCCACCCGGCACGAATATCACCTCATGGATGAGTGCGCCGCAACCGCAGAAGACTATGGCGTCCAACTCAAGGTTGAGAGCTTGCAATACACCTCTATGGTTGAAGCCGCTGTGCAAGCCGTGAGCCTGTTTGACGCTGATGTGATCTTCGCTCATGTCAACCGAAGCTGGATTCCCTACTGGCGCAGATTTCAAACAGCGAAACTGCGCTACCAGCTTGAATCAAATCTCATCCTGCTAGACTCGTCCGATGCGGCATATCAAATCGCGCCGCGCACGGTTGAACAGGGGATGCCTCTCAAGAATCAGCTTTCAGACGATAGCCAACTCCCGGTTCGGTGATCAAAAAGCGAGGTTGGGCGGGGTCAGCTTCTAGTTTGTGCCGCAGTTGACCCATGTAAATGCGTAAATAATGCGTTTCTTCATCATAGCTGGGTCCCCATATCTCTTTGAGCAGTTGACGCTGTGTGACCACTCTATCGGCAAAACGAATGAGGGTGGTCAACAGTTTGTACTCAATCGGCGTCAGGTGAACTTCTTGATCATCTACAAACACATGCCGATGTTCTAGGTCAACGCGGACATTCTCCACCGTAAAGATGGGCGTTTCGATATGAATCGCTTGCTGTAAATGCCGCAAACCGACGCGAATCCGCGCCAGCAGTTCTTCGGTTCCAAATGGCTTGGTCAGATAATCGTCCGCGCCAAGGTCAAGCGCCTTGACTTTATCGCCTTCTTTATCGCGGGCAGACAGCACGAGGATCGGCGTCCCCGTCCATGCACGCAGTTGTTCGGTCACAGCCAACCCATCCATATCGGGCAAGCCAAGATCAAGAATGATCAGGTCGGGACGTTGTGCGCTCACCTGATGCAGTCCATCTTGACCCGATGTCGATTCGATCAAGGTATAGCCGTTGCTGGTCAGCGTTGTCCTCAGAAAACGGCGAATCTGGGAGTCATCTTCGATCAACAGAATGACCGGGTTTGGCTTTGTGCTATGCGTCTGGGTCATCTTCTTCCTCAATTCCCGGCGGCTTTTCCGTCATAGGCAGCGTAAAGCGGAACGCCGCACCTCCATCTGGACGATTTTCCACCCAGATTCGCCCTCCATGCATCTGAATGATCCCCCGACAGATTGCCAACCCTAGCCCAACCCCTTTGGAATTGGACGGCTGTGAGCGATAGAACTTGTCGAAGATGCGTTCCTCATCACCTGCAAGAATACCCATTCCTCTGTCTGCCACTTCAACGATCACTTCATGAATGCCTTCTCGCGCTGAAATGTCAATTGGCGTGATGTGAGGTGTATTTTGAGGTGTATTTTGGAGCGTGTTTTGAGGTGTGTACTTGAAGGCGTTTTCGAGCAAATTAATGATTACCTGTTCGATCAATCCACCATCGAACTGCACCAGCGGGAAATCGGGCGGAATCGTGACATGAATCACTTGCCCCTTATTTTCGCCGTTAAAGCGATTGATGGCTGCGCCGACCACTTCTTCGATGAGTTGCCATTCCTTTTCAACGTGAAGTCCGCCCGATTCCAGCCGTGTCATGTCGAGCAAGTTGCCGACAAATTGGTTCAAGCGTTCCGACTCTTCATAGGCGACCTGTGCAAGTTCGCGCCGATCTTCATCCGACAACGTTTTGTCGCGTTGGAGCAAGCTGGATGTTGCCCCTGTGATCACAGCTAACGGGGTGCGGAGATCGTGCGATACTGAACTCAGCAGCGTATTGCGTGTCCGTTCGGTTTCCACTTGTATTTGTGCTTGTGCCGCATCTAGCGCAAGACTCGCACGCTCTAAAGCCAGCGCAGTTTGATTAGCAAACGTTTCCAGCAGATGAATTTGATCTACCGAAATAAAACGCTCCGGCTTTTTCGGATTCACCGCCAGCACGCCGATGACGCTTTGCGAGGCAGTCAGGGGAAGGTACAAACCCTTTGACGCGGGCAGCGTATCGGTGTGCAGCCCTGCCAGATGGTTGTGATCAAACACCCAACGCGCAACCGTTTCTTCTTGAAGGTCGGGCAGTGGCAGTTCTCCTACTCCCGGTTTCAAGTTACCTGCTGAATTCGGCAGCAGGATTGTGATTTCGCTGTTGAAAACTTCCCGCATGTGTTTTGCTGCTAAGCCGATCAGGGCTTCGGTTTCGCGGGTGTTGGCGAGATCACGGCTCATCGCGTAAAGGCTTGCTGTACGCTTCTCGCGTTCGCGTGCGGTTTCCGCCTGCTGCTTGATTTGCACGGTCAGCGTACTGATGGTGAGCGCAACCAGCAGCATAATGGCGAAGGTCAAAATGTACTGGGTATCTGCGACAGCGAAGGTAAGTTGGGGATGCACAAAAAAGAAATCGAAGGCGGCGACACTCAAAATCGATGCGAGTACGGAGGGTCCCCGTCCACAGCGTGAAGCCGTGAGGACAACCCCTACCAGATAGATCATGATCAGGTTTACAGGCGCGAAAAATTGAAACATCAGCGCCGCGGCTAAGGTACATACCACCATGATAAGCACGCTTTGCCCGTAGGCTGACCAACTGCTGGTACGGCGGGGCATTTGTGCGTTGAAGGGACGCGGGTTATCCGGTTCGCCCGTAATTACGTATACGTCAATATCGCCGCTTTTACGCATCAGGTCGTCAAGCATTGAGCCGAAAAGCAAATCGCGCCAGCGAGGGTGCGCGGGCTTTCCCACAATAATCTTGCTGACATTGCGTTCATGGGCAAAACGCAGCACTTCCTCGCTGACTTGTGAGCCATTCAGCGTCATGGTGCTTCCGCCAAGTTGTTCTACGAGTCGCAGCGTTTCTTCAATGCGGGTTCGGTCTGCTGGGCGAAGGCGATGTGCTGTTTCTACATAGACCGCCATCCAATCGGCGTGTAAGCTGGTCGCCATGCGTTTGGTCGCACGGACAAGCCGTGATGAGAGCGGGCTTGGGCTAATGCACACCAGCAGCGTTTCCCCCACATGCCACGTTTTCTGAATGTCGTGGTCGCGCCGATATTCCTGCATCTGTACATCGACGCGGGCAGCCGTATTTCGTAATGCCAGTTCACGGAGCGCCAGTAGATTACCTGTGCGGAAGAAACTTCTCAACGCCCCTTCGACCTGCTGCGGTTGGTAGATTTTTCCTTCTTTCAGCCGCTTGATCAGGTCTTCCGGTGCAAGGTCAATCAGTTCAACCTCGTCCGCGCCTTCAATGATTGAATCGGGGACAGTTTCTTGTACTGCTACCCCTGTGATCTGCGCGATCACGTCTTTGAAACTTTCGATGTGCTGAACGTTGACCGTCGTATAAACGTTGATCCCTGCCGCCAGCAGTTCTTCGACATCTTGCCAGCGTTTCGGGTGGCGCGAACCCGGCGCATTAGTATGCGCCAGTTCGTCAACGAGGAGCAAGGTGGGACGCCGTGCGAGGGCGGCATCCAGATCAAACTCGCGGAGTTGAGTCCCCTTGTATTCCACTGTGCGCGGGGGAACTGCCTCTAAGCCTTCGAGTCGCGCCAAAGTTTCGGGGCGGGGGTGTGGTTCAACATAACCGATGACGACATCAACACCTTCTGCTTTGCGTAAGTGCGCGGTATCGAGCATGGTATAGGTTTTGCCTACCCCGGCTGCCGCCCCGAAAAAGATTTTTAGCCTACCGCGCCGTCGTTTCGCTTCTTGCTCGGTGACGCGGGCGAGCAGTTCATCGGGGTCGGGTCGCTGATGATCGTCCATCGGTTGCCTCACAATCGTGCTAGTTGAGCGCGTCAAGTGCAAGATTGAGTTTGAGAACGTTCACCCGCGCTTCTCCCAGTAACCCCAATGTACGTCCTTCGGTATTCTGAGCTACTAGGTCGCGCACAACCGCTGCATCCAGTCCGCGCAGCGCCGCCACCCTTGCGACCTGATACTCTGCCGCCGCCATGCTGATGTGTGGGTCAAGCCCGCTCGCTGATGCGGTCACTAAATCCACCGGGGTCGGCGCATCATTGACAATACCCGCCGCTGTATTTGCCTCTTGCAGCGCGGTAATGCGACCCTGTACTGTGCCTTCTTCCCCGATCAACGCGGGATTCAGGGGTCCATAGTTCGAGCCAGAGGACGCCGCCGCGTTATAAGGGACGGGACCTGTTGCTGAGAGTCGTCCCCAGAAATAAGCGGGATTGCTGAACTGCTGCCCGATGAGTTCTGATCCGATGACAGCCCCCTCATTATCGCGGATCAGGCTGCCGTTTGCTTGGTACGGAAACACGACTTGCGCGATTCCGGTGATCAGTGACGGGTACAACACGCCTGTGATCAGGGTAAAGACGATCATTGCTGCAATGGCGGGGCGAATCACCTGCCGCCAATCGATTTTGTTTTCGCGGTTCATAGCCTTTTCCTTTCTTAAGTCAAACCGAGTACGACGAGGATCAAGTCAATGACCTTGATGCCGATGAAGGGTGCGATCAGACCGCCCAAGCCGTACACGAGCAAGTTGTTACGCAGCAGGACAGACGCGCCCACCGGACGGTATGCCACGCCGCGCAGCGCCAGCGGGATCAAGAAGATGATGATCAGCGCGTTGAAAATGACTGCCGACGTGATCGCGCTGTTGGGTGTTGCCAGCCCCATGATGTTTAACGCGCTCAACTGAGGATAGGTTGAGGCGAACGCCGCCGGGATGATCGCAAAGTATTTCGACACGTCGTTGGCAATCGAGAAGGTGGTCAACGCGCCGCGTGTCATCAAAAGTTGCTTGCCGATCTCCACGATTTCGATCAACTTAGTCGGGTTGGAGTCAAGGTCAACCATGTTGCCCGCCTCTTTCGCCGCCTGTGTTCCGGTATTCATGGCAACTGCGACATCGGCTTGTGCCAATGCTGGCGCGTCGTTCGTGCCGTCACCCGTCATAGCGACCAGTCGCCCACCTTCTTGATGTTCGCGGATCAGCTTCAATTTCGCTTCCGGTGTTGCTTGTGCGAGATAATCATCGACGCCCGCTTCGGCGGCAATCGCGGCGGCGGTTAGCGGGTTATCGCCCGTGATCATGATCGTCTTGATGCCCATGCGCCTCAGTTCACCAAACCGTTCTTTGATTCCGCCTTTGACCACATCTTTCAGCCGGATCACGCCGAGTACGCGCTGACCGTCTGTCACGACTAAGGGAGTCGCGCCTTGCCGCGCAATATCATCGACAATGGTCTGCGCCTGTGCCGGAAAATTCCCACCCAAATCGGTGATGTAGGCTTTAATGCTGTCCGCCGCGCCTTTACGGATGTGACGCCCGTCAAAATCAACGCCGCTCATGCGCGTCTGTGCCGTGAACGGGACAAACGTTGCGCCCATTTCTTCAATGTTGCGCTGGCGCAGATTGTATTGTTCTTTCGCCAGTATCACGATGCTGCGACCTTCTGGCGTTTCATCTGCCAGTGACGAAAGCTGCGCGGCGTCTGCTAACTGCTGGGCGGTGACACCGGGAACAGGCACAAATTCGGTTGCCTGTCGGTTGCCCAGCGTGATCGTCCCTGTTTTGTCCAGCAGCAGCACATCGACATCCCCCGCCGCTTCGACAGCACGCCCCGACATAGCGATGACGTTGGCTTGGATCATGCGATCCATCCCCGCAATACCGATTGCCGACAGCAAGCCGCCAATCGTCGTCGGGATCAAACATACCAGCAGCGCCACTAGGATCGTAATCGTGATCGGTGAGCCTTGCCCGTTGGCATTGACCGCATACATCGAGAAAGGCAGCAGCGTTACAGTGGACAGCAAAAAGATGATCGTGAAGACGGACAGCAAAATGCTCAGGGCGATCTCGTTGGGCGTCTTCTGGCGTTTCGCCCCTTCGACCATGTTGATCATGCGGTCTAGGAACGCCTCACCGGGGTTCGCAGAGATGCGGACGATCAGCCAGTCAGACAGCACTCGCGTCCCGCCTGTGACCGCGCTGCGATCCCCGCCGCTCTCGCGGATCACAGGCGCACTTTCTCCCGTGATCGCGCTCTCATCAACAGAGGCAACCCCTTCGATCACTTCACCGTCACCGGGGATGGTGTCGCCAATTTCGACCAGCACAACATCGTCACGGCGCAGCGCCGACGCAGAAATGACGCTCACTTGCGCGGTACGCTGCGGCGCACTGAGCTTCTTTGCGCTCACATCGCGGCGAGCTTTCCGCAGCGAATCGGCTTGCGCCTTGCCGCGTCCTTCTGCCATCGCTTCTGCAAAATTGGCGAACAGCACCGTAAACCACAGCCATACGGCAATCGCAAAGATGAAACTTGCCGAATTACGCGATAGTTCTGCCGCACGTTCGGACGTTTCCCCTGCATTGATGGCAACTTGCGCCGCTTCACCTTGACCGATGATCGCTAGGGCGAACAGGACAGTCGTCAGCGCCGCGCCGATCAGCACAATGAACATGACTGGATTCCGCACCTGTTGGCGCGGGTTTAGCTTAACGAAGGCATCCATCACCGCTTGGCGTACAATAGCCGGGTCAAACAGCGGACGCGCTTTGGCTCTCGTTTCGATGGTCATTATCGTTTCCTTCTCAGGATCGGCAGCCTAGCTGCCCATCATCATAAAATGCTCAACAACGGGACCCAGCGCCAGTGCCGGGAAGAAGGTCAACGCGCCGATCAGGATCACCACGCCGATCAACATGGCGATGAACAGCCCTGTATGTGTGGGCAATGTGCCTTCCCCCGTTGGGGTGATCTTCTTGGCAGCCAGTGACCCCGCAATCGCCAGCACAGGGATCGCCAGCCAATAACGCGCAATCAGCATGGCAATCCCTAACGCCATGTTGTAGAACGGCGTATTTGCACCTAGCCCCGCAAACGCGCTCCCGTTGTTGTTCCCCGCCGATGAGAAGGCGTACAGCACTTCGCTAAACCCATGTGCGGCGGGAGACGTGTTGTAAATGGTTGCGAGTCCGCTTTCGCTGATGACCGCCGTTGCCGTGCCGAGTAAGACGACAGCAGGGGGGATCAGAATCACCAGTGACGCCATTTTCATCTCGAACGCTTCAATCTTCTTGCCGATGTATTCCGGCGTTCGCCCCACCATCAGCCCGGAGATGAACACCGCGATAATGGCGAAAATCAACATGCCGTACAGTCCCGACCCCACACCGCCGTAAACGACTTCGCCAAGCTGCATCAACCACATGGGAATCAGCCCGCCAAGCGGCGTATACGAGTCGTGCATCGAATTAACCGAGCCGTTAGACGCAGCGGTTGTTGCCGCCGCCCATAATGCCGAACTCGGCACACCAAAGCGAGTCTCTTTGCCTTCCATGTTGCCGCCGAGATTCATCTCGCTTGCAGCCTGATCTATGCCGTCGGGCAGGTTGGGATTACCCGCTTGTTCAGCCAGCACGACTCCCCCCAACAGCACGACAAAGAGGATCGTCATTGCCGTGAGTACTGCCCATCCTTGACGGGTATCTCCCACCATTTTGCCAAACGTGTAGCACAGTGCCGCCGGAATCAGCAGGATTGCCAAGCACTGTAGGAAGTTCGACAGCGGAGTCGGGTTTTCGAGCGGGTGTGCCGAATTCACGTTGAAGAAGCCGCCACCGTTTGTGCCCAACTGCTTGATCGCCACTTGCGATGCGGCGGGTCCGACAGCGATCACCTGTTGGGTGTCGGTCAAGGCGTCCAATGGTTGCGCGGTTTGATAGCTGTCGAAGGTCTGGACAACCCCTTGCGATACCAGCACCAGCGCAAGGATGATCGACAGCGGCAGCAGGATATACAGCGTAGAGCGGGTGAGATCGACCCAGAAATTGCCGATCACCTTCGAGGTACGCCGTGACAACCCGCGAAACAGCGCAACCAATACCGCCATGCCCGACGCCGCCGATACGAAATTCTGAACCGTCAAGCCGACCATTTGCGTGAGGTAGCTCATAGTTGTTTCGCCAGCGTAGCCTTGCCAATTGGTATTGCTGGCAAAACTCACCGCCGTATTGAACGCCGAGTCGGGCATGATGTTCGCCAAGCCCGCCGGATTGAGCGGCAACGATCCCTGTACGCGCTGGAGCAGGAACACCACCAGCAGCCCGATCAGGTTGAAAAACAAGAACGCAAGCGCATACGTTTTCCAATTCATCTCAACGTCTTCGCGTGTCCCGAACAGGCGATAGATCACACGCTCAATGGGCGCGAACGTCTTATTGAGGATCGTTTTCCCCTCGTACACGTTCGCCATGTACAGACCAAGCGGCTTGACGCACAACAACAGCACGACCATGTAGAGGACGATTTGTACAACGCCAATGAGGGTCATGAGAACATCTCCGGTTTCAGCAGCGCAACGACCAGATAAACCAGCAATGCCAGCGCAATCAGTCCGGCGACGATATACAGTACGGTCATGATGCCTCCTTATACCCGTTCACACAGTTCTACGAAGCCCCAACACAGGGCGAAGAAAATCAGAATGACGATGATGAATACGACATCCATAGCAGTTCTCCTTAAGTGATGTCAAATGCGGATTACGATAGATCGGCGAAGCGGTAGCCAATGCCCGGTTCGGTGATGATGTAGTGGAAAGGGCTGTCCGCTCGTTCTTCCAGCTTCTTACGCAGCATATTGATATACACCCGTAAATAGTGAGCGGGCGGCTCTTTCTGGTCGCGCCAGATGGCATCCAACAGCGTTTTGTTGGTGACAACTCGACCCGGATGCGATGCCAAAATACGGAGCAGTTCGTATTCCGTCGGCGTGAGGTGGATTTCTTTTGCCTTGAAGCTGACTCGCCGCCTCACCAGATCAAGCAGCAAATCGCGCACCTGAATTGTGCCTTCCGGGTTTGTTGCTTCCGTTAAGACTGCCCGGCGTATCACGGCGCGGATGCGTGCCTCAAGCTCGTCCATATCAAACGGCTTGGTGATGTAATCGTCTGCGCCTGCATTCAGTGCTGCCAGTTTGATCGTTTTGGAGTCTGCAACCGACAGGATCAGAATAGGAATCGCTGACCATTCTCGAACTGCTTTACATACCCCAACACCATCAGGGATTGAGCGTAAATCCATATCGAGAATGATGGCGGCGGGCTTGATTTGTGCAGCCAACGCAATACCGTCCTGCCCATTGGGGGCGGAAACGACGGTGTATCCATAACTGCTTAAGCCACGTTCCAGTAAACGCCTGATCTGTGGCTCATCATCAATGACGAGTAGGTGTAGTTTGTTCATCTTCCCTCTGACACAGCCCATGGAACGTGATGCGCTGGTCACATCCGTAATCATAACTGATATGGAGTAAGGAGTACGCTAGGAATGAGAGATTAATCCGTAAAAAGCGCGTAAACGGATGAACACTTGCGTTCACCTCAAACACTGATGGAGATTTGCGCCGTCTTGTGGGATAATTCAGGCACAGCTTACACCGCACAAATCCCGCCCTAGATGATTGGACTATGCTGATTAAACCTGAAATCATGAGTCCCGCTGGATACTGGCATCAACTGAACGCCGCTGTTGAAGCGGGAGCAGATGCCGTCTACTTTGGGCTGAAACACTTTAGCGCCCGTGCGAAGGTTGGGTTTACGCTGACCGAACTCCCCGACGTGATGCGTACCTTGCACAGTCGCGGCGTAAAAGGCTATGTGACATTTAATACGCTCATTTTTGACCACGAACTGCGCGAAGCCGTCAAAACCATCGAGCAGATCGCCGCTGCTGGTGCGGATTCGCTCATCGTGCAGGATGTCGGCATGGCACAACTCGCACATCAAATCGCGCCCGATGTCGATATTCACGGCAGCACGCAGATGAGCATCACCAGCGCGGAAGGGGTCACCCTTGCCCAACGCTTTGGCGTGAGTCGGGTGGTGCTGGCGCGTGAACTCTCGCTCAAAGACATTCGCGCCATTCGTGAGCAAACCGACTGCGAACTCGAAATCTTTGTGCATGGCGCGTTATGTGTCTCGTATTCCGGTCAATGCTTCTCGTCAGAGGCATGGGGCGGACGCAGTGCCAATCGTGGGCAATGCGCCCAAGCGTGTCGTCTCCCCTATGAACTGATGGTTGATGACATACTCAAGCCGTTGGGTGATGCGCGTTATCTGCTGTCTCCCGGCGACCTGTACGCGCTGCATCAAGTCCCCGAAATCATGGAAATTGGCATTTCGACCCTCAAAATTGAGGGACGCTATAAAGATGAAAACTACGTCGCGCTGACCACCAACGCTTATCGCCGTGCCGTTGATGCAGCGTGGGAAAACCGACCCAACCCGATCACCCGTCAGGACGAGATCGCAATCGAGCAGGTCTATTCCAGAGGCTTGGGCGCGTTTTTCATCTCAGGGACAGATCATCAAGCCGTCGTTTCAGGGCGCTCTCCCCGTCATCGCGGCGTGTTGTGCGGCAGAGTGACTCAGGTCTATAAAGATCGCGTGGTGATCGAGCCAACTGATATTCAGGATACATCGCCGCTCAAGGCGGGTGACGGCATTGTGTTTGACGCCGCCGATTGGCGTAGCCCTCAAATTGATGAGGAAGGCGGCAATTTGTATGAGGTCAAAGCCGTTGGCAATCGCCTTGAACTTCAGTTCGGCAACCGTTCGATCAACTTTGACCGTATCCGCGCTGGCGATTGGGTGTGGCGCACGCATGATGTCAACGTAGACAGGGCGGCGAAAGCCTTTACTCACGCGAACGCTCCTGTTTACAAGCAAGCGGTCAACGTACAGGTGATTGCGAAAGTCGGTCAGCCGCTTGAACTCACATGGACGCTGGCGAAAAACCTGCATGTGACCGCCACCGTCAAATCGGATGAACCGCTCACCCGTGCCAACAGTCGCAGCATCAGCGCCGAACTGCTGCATCAACAGCTTGATCGCTTGGGCAACACAGCCTATCGGCTCGAAACCGTCACCGCTGATCTTGCGGGCGATCCGTTTATTCCTAGTTCGCTGCTGAATCGACTCCGGCAGGAAGCGGTTGATCTGCTCGTCAGTCAACAGGCGCAAACGGGCGAAATCATCACCCATGACCCGATCCTCACGCTGGAGAATGCCTTATCCAGTGTGGTTCGCCAACCCGTGCATACTTCAACGCCACAACTTCATTTGCTCGTGCGTACCCCCGAACAATTGGACGCGGCGCTTGAATTGAAACCGACGAGCATCACGCTCGACTATCTTGAGTTGTACGGGTTGCGCCCCGCCGTTGAGCAGATCAAACAAGCCGGGATTACGCCGCGTGTCGCCAGTCCGCGTGTGCTGAAACCTCAAGAACAGCGCGTCGTCAATTTCTTGCTCCGGTTGGATTGTGCAATTCTGGTGCGTTCCGGCGGGCTGCTCGAAGCCTTGCAGGGTCGTCATCAGCACCCGCTGATCGGGGATTTTAGCCTCAACGTGGCGAATCAGCTTTCCGCTGATACCTATTTCAAACTGGGCGTCGATAAAATTACCCCGACGCACGACCTCAACGCCGACCAGATCAGCCAGTTAGCACACGACATGGGCGGTGATCGCTTTGAAGTGATCGCCTATCATCATTTGCCTGTTTTCCATACCGAACATTGTGTGTTTTGCCGCTTCTTGTCCACTGGAACAAGTTATCTCGATTGCGGTCATCCGTGCGAAAAGCACAAACTCGCGCTAAGAGATAGTCAGGGACGCGCACATCCCGTCATGGCAGATGTGGGCTGCCGTAACACCGTCTTTGGGGCAGAGGCACAGGTTGCCAGTCGTCAACTTGACGATTGGATGGACAGCGGGATTGTGCATTACCGCCTCGAATTTGTTCACGAGACGGCGAACGAGGTTCGACGGGTTGCGATTGCCTTCCAGAGCTACTTTTCCGGCAAGATTAATCGCTTTGAACTGGACGACAGCTTGCAAAAAGTCGCGCCGCAAGGCACAACGGAAGGCTCGTTGTTCGTGCCAGACGACTATCTCAATTTGCCATCCATCCAGTAAATCGCGGTTCTTAATTAGCTCATTGATACCTTTCACGAATTGGAGGCACGCTGTGTTTGTTCCCTCTCCCTGAATTCGGGGAGGGGTCGGGGGTGGGGTCAAAGACCTGATTCAACTTTCGACGTGAATCAGGTTTTTTTTACGCCTCAAAACGGATAACATCATGGCAGTTACTTATTCATATTCTCGGAGCCAAAACATGAATCACAAGGCACAGGTTGATCTTCTTGTTGAACAGTTAACCGAACAAAACATTGATGTTGAAGACGTAAAGGCAAAACTCAAACGCCAGCACATTGAAACGCCCTCATGGGGCTATGGCAATGGCGGCACGCGCTTTAAGGTGTTTCCTTGGGCGGGGGCGGCGCGTAATATTTACGAGAAACTAGACGACGCCGCGTATATCCACCGCTTGACCGGTATCGCGCCCTCTGTCGCTGTGCATATCCCGTGGGACAAAGTAGACGATTACGCGGCGTTGGGTCAATACGCGACGGATAGGGGAGTCAAAATTGGCGCGGTCAACCCTAACCTGTTTCAAGATGATCAGTACAAGTTGGGCAGCATCACCAATCCGTCTGCTGCTGTGCGTGAAGAAGCCGTCGCCCATATGATCGAATGCTGCGAGATCATGTCTGCCGTCAACAGTGATTTACTCAGCCTATGGTTTGCCGATGGCACAAATTACGCCGGACAGGACAGCATCACCTTACGCAAGCAGCGCATGGATGCGGCGCTCAAGCAGGTTTACGAGCATCTCCCCGCCAATTCGCGTATGTTGGTCGAATACAAGTTCTTTGAACCCGCCTTCTACCACACCGATTTAGCCGATTGGGGTATGGCATACGCAACGGCGATCAAGTTGGGGGAGCAAGCGCAGGTTTTGGTCGATACGGGTCATCACGCACAGGGGACGAACATCGCCCATATTGTCGCCTTCCTGTTGGATGAAGGGCGGCTAGGCGGTTTCCACCTGAATGCACGCCGTTACGCTGATGATGATTTGATCGTTGGCTCGAACAACCCGCAAGAATTGTTCGAGATTTACGTCGAACTGGTGAGCGCGGGCGAAAAAGCCGCGAACGTTGCCTACATGATCGACCAGAGTCACAACATTGAGCCAAAATTGGAAGCGATGCTCGTGAGCGTCATCAACTGCCAGACCGCCTACGCCAAAGCCCTGATTGTCGATTATGCGACTCTGCGCGATCAGCAGTTGGCAGGGGATGTGTTAGGCTCACATCGCACGCTGGTCAGCGCCTTTGAAACCGATGTGCGTCCGCTGTTGGCGCAAGTTCGTCTGGAAATGGGTTTGAACCCGAACCCCATTGCGGCGTATCGTGCCGATAATTACGTGCAAAAGGTCGCAGAACAGCGCGGCATCGCAACGATGACTGGCAGCGCGATTCAATAACATCAGCGTCGTTTGTCCCCCTCACTTTCTCCCCTCTCCCTTGGGAGAGGGGTTGGGGGTGAGGCGGCTTTTCGGAGTAGGGTCGTTTGTGTATTCAAACATCCGAACACACGAGTTTTTTGAAAAATGAGTTCAACCCCCCTGTTTTCGGATAAAATAGATACTTTGATGTGCAACATTGAGTGTGTGAACGCACAAGGTAGCTATGAATAAAGAGGAACGCCAAAACCGCATCCTTGAGTTGATCGAAAAGTCGAATGGGCAGGAACTGCTCGGTACGCGGGAACTCGCTGAACATTTTGGCGTCTCTGAGATGACCGTCCGACGCGATTTGCAGGAACTCTCACAGGAGGGCTTGCTGCATCGTCAGCACGGCGGCGCATCGCCCGCCCGTCAACCTCATCAACCTGACCGAAACGAAATTGGCATTCTGCTCGTTTCACGCACGGGCAAATACAGCGATCCGTTCTTTAACGCCGTGCTAGAAGGCGCAGATCGTAAACTGCGTGAATTAGGCTATCGCGTCGCCTATATCAATACGCGGGAAGAAGTCAGTACATCAGTGCAGGTGCGTACTTTGCTGCTTTCACGCGCAGTCAAGGGGATCATTCTCGTAGGACCCCCTTTGGGCGCAGAAAGCCTCAGTTATTTGAAAGCAAATATGCGGGCGCTCGTTGGCACAATTGACTCGATTGGCAAGGACTACGAAAACGTCACCTTCGACGGCTACACGGGTATTCGACTCATGGTCGATCATCTGGTGAAGCTGGGGCGGCGGCGCTTGGGTTTTATTGCAGGACATTACGATTTTCGCCAGCAAGGATTTATAGACTCGCTTGCAGAACATCGCTTGCCTTCTGATGATAGCCTGTGTGTCACGGTGCAGTTTGGCATAGAAGGGTGGACACGCGAACTAGGACATGCGGGCGCTCAACAACTGATGTCGCTGCCTAACCCGCCGGATGCGATTGTGTGCGCGTCTGACCTGATCGCTATCGGCGCGATTCAATGGCTGCGTCAACATAATTTCCGCGTCCCCGACGACATCGCTGTGACGGGTTTCGACAACGTGAGCGAGTCGACTTTCATTGTTCCATCCCTAACAACCGTCCATGTGCATAAACAGTTGTTAGGCGAACTCGCTGCGGAACGTGTCGTGCGGCAAATTGAGAACGAGAATGAAACTCCCTTGTTTATTCGCACCCCGGTTCAACTTGTGATACGCCAATCATGCGGCGCATAATCTAGCCTAGCGGTGTGCCGTATACGCCAAACTCTACCGCGCCGGTGTTGCCGCCGCTGCTGGTGACGACACTAAAGCGCAGCGTAGTTGTCTCGAAATCGACCTCAAACGAATACGCCTGATTCGCGTCGGGGACTTCAAACGGACCGTAGATCGTGCCATCATCTGCGCTGATGTTGAAGGCGAACACTTGCGCCGTGCCGTCAGACATCGAGCGCGACCAATATTCGATCCGGTCAATCTGCGAACGCTGTGCGAGGCGAATTTCGATAAATGCGTTGTCGCCATCCCCCTGCGACGACCACGCCGAATTTTCGCTGCCGTCTACGGCGCTCATCACGCCCCAACGCTCATCAAGTTCAGCGCCGCCGAATGCGCTGCTGTAGTCGAGGATTTCCGCGCCGAGTTCAGGCGATGCAAGGTTGGTGATCGCCGTTTCTTGACGGGGCGGCGTGGTAAAGGTCAGCACAGGGGAAATATAGATCACGCCAGCGTCGTCCGTCCCTTGCACGCGATAATAGTAAGTCGTTTCTGGTTCGAGATCGGTTAACAACGGGTGATGATTGGTATGCGTCCCGCCGTCCATATCCATATCGACTGCCAGCGCTCCAAAAGCGGGCGTTGTGCCGTAGACGATACTGCACGCAACGGCAACCGTCGTCGTGATCGGCAAAGTCGCCGTACCATCGTTAGCGAACCCCGTCACGATGAGTTCGCCTTCAAGGATGCTCTCAACCGGACGAAAGATCACTGATTCAAGTATCTCAGGGATAGGCGTCACTTCCTGCGCTCTAATTTGCATGGCAAACATCAGCGTTACAATAGTCGTGATGAGGATTCGTGACCGTTTGTTCATAGGACTCCACCTTCTTTTGCAAAGATTTTAATCAGCGAACGCGCATATGCAAAGTTTGATAGCTAGTGCGCCCGTATCAGGGGGACAGTATGGCTCGTATCAAAATTGCGTACATCGGGGGTGGCAGCACCCGCTCCCCCGGTACAATGGCGTCATTCATCGCGCAGGGAGAGAATTTTCAGGGGTCAGAGATCGTCCTCGTTGACCTGAACGCGGAACGCTTGCAAATCGTCAAGACGATTGCCGAGAAAATGGCGCGAAACAGCAGCATCGATCTGAAGATCACGGCGACTACGGATCGCCGCGCTGGTCTGGTCGATTGTGATGCGGTGCTGACAAGTTATCGCCCCGGCGGATTTGAGGCACGCTATCTCGATGAAAGTATCCCGCTCAAGCACGGTATGATCGGGCAGGAAACGCAGGGCGCGGGCGGGTTCTTCATGGCGCTGCGTTCAATCTATGTCATGCAGAGCATTTTAGAGGACATCGAACAGGTTGCGCCGGGAGCAAAAGTCTTTAACTACACCAACCCGATCAATCTGGTGTCAGAAGCAGCGACTCATCATTCAGATATTCCGTTTTACTCCTTCTGCGAAGGACCGCTTTTTTTCGCACAGAGTGTTGTGAGTTCTGCCGGACTCGACCCGTCGAAACTAGACGCGGTGATGGTGGGGCTGAATCACAACTGCTGGACAGTGCGCCACCTGTACGACGGTGAGGATGTGATGCCTTTGCTGGCACAGGGTTATGAGCGCAGCCTCCGCGTGGGATCGCTCACCGAACATCAGCGCCGTATGTTGAAACTGGCGGTCACAATGGGGACAATCCCCGCCGACTATTTCCAATACTACTATTTCCGCGATGAAGTGCTGGCGCATTTGCAAGCCAAACCGACGACTCGCGCACAGGATATTATGGCGAACGTGGGTGACTACTGGCAGCACTATCGTGAACAAGCCGAATCGGAGAATCCACAGCTTGACCCCAACCGGTCACGCGGTGGGATTCACGAATTAGAACTCGCCATTGATGCGATGGATGCCATTTTTAATGATCGCAAAGAAATTTTACCCGTCAATGTGCCGAATCGCGGCATTCTGCCCGACTTCCCCGATGATCGCGTAGTGGAAGTGCGCGGTTATTTCGACAAGAACGGCGTTACCCCATTGGCAGACGGCAAGCTGCCGCAGCAAGTCGTCGGACTGGTGCAGATGCTTGGCGAGTATCAAGCGTTAGCGGCAGAGGCGGCATGGTGCGGGCGGCGCATCGATGGCATTCGCGCACTTGCCAGTAATCCACTTGTGCTATCCTTAGAAAAAGCCGAAGCCATTTACGATGAAATGGCGGCGGCGCACAAAGACTATTTGCCCGAACGGTTGCTCAGTTAATGAGATGCGGTGACGGTTTTTCTAAAGAGGGTCAACGTCAAATCCGAATGGTTGCTCAGTTCATGGGGATGTGGTGACGGTTTTTCTTGGCGTAGATGGTGGGAACACCAAAACGATTGCGCTCATCGCAGATGCGGACGGTCATATCTTGGGCGCGGGACGCAGCGGTTGCAGCGATATTTACGGCGCGGCATCCCCGCAAATTGCCGTTCAAGAGATTGTGCGGGCAGTTGAAGCGGCATTAGCGGCGGCAGGGCGGGGGCGTGAAGAAATCCTCAACGCCTGTTTCAGCCTTGCCGGGGCAGACTGGCAAGAAGACTACGCCTATCTCTACGCCAATTTAGAAACCTATCAATTTGGGCGCGAAATCGAAATCTATAACGATGCATTTGGTGGTTTGCGGGCGGGTGTTCCTGATGGCGTTGGCGTGATCATTGTGTGTGGCACAGGGACAGCGACGGCGGCACGCAACGCAAAGGGCGATTTCTGGCATGTCAGTTTCTGGCAAGAATCGCTCGGCGGGCGGGAGCTAGGACAGTTGGCGCTGCGAGCGGTCTACCGTTCAGAGTTGGGGATAGAGCCGCCCACTTCCCTCACCGCGCCAATTCTCGCGCTGTACCGTCAACCGAATGTTGAATCGCTTCTCCACTTGCTGACAAAAAATGATCGCTCTGTCCCCGTTGGAATTGATTGCAGTCGCATTTCCCCCATTATTTTGACGGAAGCAGTCAAAGGCGACAACGCAGCACTGGCAGTTGTTGATGAACATGCGCGGCTGTTGGTCGAGTAT
>Ga0163147_10003306_pt1 | contig 21757 bp, 20 predicted proteins | sample OliLakLV19MP6G1_FD_148597 | JGI IMG/M metagenome (GOLD analysis project Ga0163147, IMG submission 148597) | Freshwater microbial mat bacterial communities from Lake Vanda, McMurdo Dry Valleys, Antarctica- Oligotrophic Lake LV.19.MP6.G1 | ecosystem: Environmental > Aquatic > Freshwater > Lake >...
GGCGTATCGGGCCATACGGCCGACTGAAGAGAATTCCCTGTGCGATCAGGAGACATCGGGGCGGAAGCCCCGCGTAGCGGCGAAGCCGCCGAACGAGGGCGTGCGCAATTCATGAAAAGTCCGGGTTGGGTGTTGTGGGAGTCGCCTCGGCTTCTTGCCCGGCCCTCGCGCATAGCATTCGGTCGCCGGCGCGCAAACCGATGGTTTGCAGGCGCGCCGGCTCAGCCCATTCTTTCCCGCAGCAAACTCTCGACTACCGACGGATCGGCCAAGGTCGAGGTGTCACCCAGCTGCTCGGGCAGGTTCTCAGCGATCTTGCGGAGGATGCGGCGCATGATTTTGCCGGAGCGTGTTTTTGGCAAGCTCGGTGCCCATTGCAACTGATCGGGCGCGGCAATCGGGCCGATCTGCTTGCGTACCCAGGTCACCAGCTCGTGGCGCAGTTCATCGCTCGGTGCCTGATCGGCATTCAAGGTGACGTAGGCGTAGATGCCTTGACCTTTGATGTCGTGCGGAAAACCGACCACGGCGGCTTCGGCTACTTTTGGATGCGCGACCAGCGCACTCTCGACCTCAGCGGTGCCGATGCGATGGCCGCTGACGTTGATGACATCGTCGACGCGACCAGTGATCCAGTAATAACCGTCCTCATCGCGGCGGCAACCGTCTCCGGTGAAGTAGCTGCCGGGATAGGTGCTGAAATAGGTGTCGATAAAGCGCTGATGATCGCCGTACAGCGTCCGCGCTTGGCCTGGCCACGAATCCAGCAGGACCAGATTGCCGCTGCAGACACCTGTTTGCACAACGCCAAGCACATCGATGATCGCCGGCTGCACCCCGAAGAAAGGCTGCGTCGCCGAACCCGGTTTTTGCGGAATCGCGGCCGGCAAAGGCGAGATCAGGATGCCACCGGTCTCCGTCTGCCACCACGTATCAACGATTGGACAGCGCTGCTCACCCACCACTCGCCAGTACCATTCCCACGCTTCCGGATTGATCGGCTCGCCGACCGTGCCAAGCAGGCGAATCGACGCGCGACTGGTTTGTTTAACCGGCTCGTCGCCTTCGCGCATCAGGGCGCGGATGGCGGTGGGCGCGGTGTAGAAGATCGTCACGTGATGGGTGTCGCAGACCTGCCAGAAGCGGCGGCTGTCGGGATAGCTGGGCACGCCTTCAAACATCAAGGTAGTGGCGCCGTTGCACAGCGGGCCATACACCACATAGCTGTGTCCGGTAACCCAGCCCACGTCGGCTGTGCACCAGAACACGTCGTTCTCGCGCAAATCAAACACGCATTCGTGGGTGTAACTGACGAACACCAGATAGCCAGCGGTGCTGTGCAGCACGCCCTTTGGCTTGCCGGTGGAACCCGAGGTGTAGAGGATGAACAGCGGATCTTCCGCGTTCATGCGCGCCGGCTCGCAGGTCTCGTTCTGACCATCGATCAACACATCGAACCAGCGATCGCGCGGGGCTTGCATTGGCACCGTGGTTCCGCTGTGGCGAACCACGATCACGGTTTCAACGCAGGCGGTGCTGTCGTGATCGAGTGCGTCATCGACATTGCGCTTCAGCGCAATGTGCTTGCCACCGCGCAAGCCTTCATCGGCGGTGATGACGAGCCTGCTGCCGCAGTCGGCAATGCGGCCTGCGAGCGCCTCCGGCGAGAAGCCAGCAAACACGACCGAATGGATCGCACCGATGCGCGCGCAGGCCAGCATGGCCACGGCGGCCTCTGCAATCATCGGCAAATAGATGGTGACCCGATCGCCCTTGCCGACGCCCAGATTGCGCAATGCATTGGCGAAGCGACAGACATCGCGGTGCAGCTCGGCATAACTGATGCGGCGGCTGTGGCCCGGCGCATCGCCTTCAAAAATGATCGCGGTCTTGTCAGCGCGCGCAGGCAGATGCCGATCCAGGCAATTAACGCTGAGGTTCAGTTCGCCATCGGCGTACCAACGGATGCGAAAGTCGGCCAGATCAAAACACACGTCCTTGATGACGGTCGGTGCACGCATCCAGTCCAAGCGCTCGGCGATCCGGGCCCAGAAGGCCGCAGGCGTGGCCATTGATTCCGCGTACAGGCGCGCGTAGTCGGCGGGTCGTAAATTGGCACCAGCCGCAAACTCGGCCGACGCAGGGTAGACGGGATTGGCTGACATGGGCGATCTTTAGCCGGACTTGGCGCGTTTCGCCAGTCTAGCCTGCTCGATTGGGATGGGGTTCGGGCGGTAGGCCGCGATTGCTGCCTACGCCCCAGATCAACCTGCACCCTCTCCCCAAGCCCCCTCCCGACGGGAGAGGGGCTTTCCAGATTAGGCCCTTATTAGCGCAGTCAGTTGCAGACGCTCTGATAAATGCAAGCCACCCATTCGGGACGATCGATGAACGGGTTGCGGTTGCCCTGATAGGTCTGGATCAGTTCGTTGCGCAGCACTTCGGCGGCGTCGACGGGATCCTGCTGATGCCATTGGATCAAGGTCGACAACTTGCCCATGTAAGCGACCGAGGCGTTGCTGCCGGTGGTCGCCACCAGCGACAAGGTGTCGGTTAGACGCAGGTCCGGCTCAGCCGCGCCACTGACGCCGTGGGTGCCACCTTCAAAACGCAGATCCATATAGAACATGGCGCGGGCGACGTTGCCTTTCAGCTTGTGCCAGACCTGGAACACGCTACTGTTGCCCCAGTTCGAATTGCCCGGATAGACGCCAGTGCCGCCACCTTGGCCGTTGTAGGCCGCCGTCGGGAACTCGGTGCAGCCGCTGGGGCAGTTGTCATACGGCTTGTTGCCGCGCGAACTGTTGTAGCTGATGTCCGATGCCATCAGCATGTGCACGTCGGTGTAGGCGTAGTTGGTTGGGCCATCGGAAGGAAAGCCCAACGAGTTCGGCCAGGTGTGTTCACGGTTGTAGAAGTTGTTGCCGCCGGCCGATTTGGTGTACGTCGCGTTCTTGTAGATGTCCAGAATGCGGCCACTGTTGAGCGGATCTTGCTCAGCCAGGTTCAGCACGTCCCAGGTATCGGTGGTGCTCGCGGTGTAGGGGATCTTGCTGGAGTCATCGATGATGGGATGCAGCGAGCTGCGCAACGCCGCCGCGCTGCTAGTGACGACGCCGGCGTAATAACCCGTTTGGGCACCGGTGGTGGTGAAGCTCACCGCCGCGTTAGCCGCCATCGGTGTGATGGTGCCGTCTTGGTCACGCACGTTGGCACCGATGATGGAGAGCGTGCAGGTTTCGAGCGCGCCAAAATCGGTATTCGGGTTCAAAGTAAAGGTGGTGGGTCCGCCGCTGACGACGAACGGATGCGCGCCAGTGCTGCCGCATGACAGGCTGCCCCAGCCGCTGACCAAGGTCACCGCTTCACTGAAGGTCAGACTCACGTCGGCACTGGCCGCCACGTTGCTGGCACCGTTACTGGGCGATGACGAACTCAAAGTGGGAGCGACATCGGTCGAACCCGTGCTGAAGCTGCCCCGCAAGGTGAGACCCGTGAACGAGGTATAGGCGCGCACCATTACGTGATAGGTGCCGACTTGTGGCGCGGCAATGGTGCAGGTCTCGTTATTGCCACTCAAGAACGGCCGGCAGGTGTAGGTGGTGGTGGTTGGCGCGGCACCAAAGCGCACATACAGGTCCGCATCGCCGGTGCCGCCGCTGGTCTGGATGACCAGGTTGCTGGCGCCGCTGGGAACACTGATCGTGTAGTTCACTGCGTTGTTGGTAGTCGCAGCGAGATTGGCCACCGGCACATTGTTGGTCAACACGTTGCTGGTACCGCCGCCACCGCCACCAGTCAGCGTCTGCCCGGCATTGCATGCCCCAAACGAGCTGATCGCCGCTGCCGCCCAAGTGAACTGACTGTAGCTGGTGCCGCTGCCGATCAAGCGCAGCGAATGGCCGACAGCGGTGGATTCGGTTTCCGACGGCGGAATCGCAGTGCTGGTCAGGCCGCTGGCAGGACCACTGGTGGCCGTGAAGGTGCCTTCATAGCTCAGAAACTGCACGACCTGATTGCTGGCGTTGACCAAGGCAAAGCCATCAGGCGCGCCGTTTTGCATGCCAGTGGTGCCGACCGTGACTACGGCGGTGCCGTGCCCGCCGCACTGATCGACAGTCGTACCCGACAGACTTAAGGTCGCGTAGGAGGCGCCGCCGCTGCCGTTGTAGAGCACCACCGACCAGCCAGCGAGACTGGTGCCGGCAGGCGCGATAACTTCGATTTTCTCGTTGCTATCGGTGCCCGCGTTGTCGTAGTGAAATTCATTGATGAACACATCGGCGCTTGCCGATCCGACACCGAGCAGGCTTACGCCGCCCAGGCAAACGCCCAGCCAATTGCGAAACTTCATGATTCCAAAGATTCCTGATTTCCGCCCCGCGCGTGCTTTTGCCACGCGAGGCTCAGCGACAGTGGAAGCCAGACTTCAGTCCGCTGCGGTGGGTTGCCCGACTCTATCCGGCAAAACCCGCCTGGTTGGTAGGTTCAGCGGAGCCACACGCTCGCCCCACGCCCTCATGGGAGCGCCGAACGTGTGATCGACGGCAACACCGGTGCTGGGCGATCCTCGCCGTTCGAACGGGTCAGGCTTGAGTTAAAGACGTCACCGTGACCCCCTCCAAGGGCGCATCGGCGAAGCCGCAGAAGTGTGAGGCCGAAGTGTGCAACTGTCGACTACATTTGTGTGACAGGGGGCTCGTTTAGCAGTTGACAGGGGCGCGTGGGCCAGGCGTCGAATGGCGGCCAATGTTCAACATCAGCCGAGCAACCTCCAATGCTCATTGTTTAAGCCGTTCGCGGTGATGCTTGGTCAGGCTTGGCATACAGTTGACTGCGGCAATCGAACCGTGAACGGCCGCCTCGAGGCTAAGTTCGGCCTTCAATACCTAGCCATGAACACGAGCACGGACGAGGCACTTGCGGCAGCGGCGGAAACCGCGATTGCTCGTTCAGGCAGAGGAGCAGCGCGCCTTCCGGCGCTCCCACAACAGCAAAGATTGGCGCGAGGCATGTGCCGAAACCTGTTCATCAGCGAAACCCGGCTCGCTTTCGCGCGGTTTTTTCAGGGCGAACGGGTAATTTGTCGGCTACTTGCTCTGTATTGGAGCCTGCTCTGTATTGGAGCCTGCTCTGTATTGGAGCCTGCTCTGTATTGGAGCCTGCTCTGTATTGGAGCCTGCTGCGCTGCGGGGCTGGACTAGAACACTTCCGCGTAAGGATCGTGATCGCCGCTGGCGCCTTCGGCCAAGCGAATCTTCAGCGCCAAGCCATCGCGTGAGTCGGCTTTCTTCAACACTTCTTCCAACTCGCACTTGCCTTCTTTGTAGAGTCTGAACAGCGCTTGGTCGAAGGTCTGCATGCCGTCTTCCAGTGACTTGTCCATGGCCTCCTTGATCTCGTGGGTCTGCCCGCGACGCATCAAGTCACGAATCATCGGCGTGTTGATCAACACTTCGGTGGCCGGGATGCGCTTGCCGTCCTTTGAAATCACCAGCCGCTGGCTGATCACCGCTTTCAGGTTCAGCGACAAGTTCATCAGAATGTTCTTGTGCGCCGACTCGGGGAAGAAGTTGAGGATGCGCTCTAGGGTCTGATCGGCATTATTGGAGTGCAGCGTTGCCAAGCACAAATGGCCGGTTTCGGCGAACGCAACCGCCGCTTCCATGGTTGCCTGATCGAGGATTTCGCCGATCAGGATGACGTCAGGCGCTTCGCGCATCGCGTTTTTCAGCGCAGTGTGAAAGCCGTGGGTGTCCAAGCCCACTTCGCGTTGATTGACGATGGATTTTTTGTGCCGATGCAGGAACTCGATCGGATCCTCAATCGTCAGAATGTGACCATTCTGAGTGCTGTTGCGGTGGTCGATCATCGAAGCCAAAGTGGTCGACTTGCCGGAGCCTGTGGAACCCACCACCAGCACCAAACCGCGGGGCTCGGTGATGATCGCCTTCAAGACTTCCGGCAGCTTCAACTCGTCGATGCTGGGGATCTCGCTCTTGATCGCGCGGATCACCATGCCCACTTCGCCGCGCTGTTTGAACACGTTGACGCGAAAGCGTCCCGCGTCCTTCACCGCGATTGCCATATTGAGCTCAAGTTCGCGCTCAAACGCTGGCACCTGACCTTCATCCATCAACGAGTAGGCGATGCGCTTGACCATGCCTGCAGGCAAGCCTGTATTGCCGAGCGGATAAAGTTTACCCTCGACCTTGATATTCACCGGCGCGCCGGTGGTCAAAAACATGTCCGAGGCACTCTTCTCGGTCATGAGTTTCAGGAAGTAACCAATATCCATGTGCTGGAATCCCCTGGTCCTGTTGGCGTCGGCGCGGTCTGCGAACAGCGGTTCGAGACTTCAGCCATTGCGTGCGCTGGCGTGGCTTTCCACAATACGCTGCCGAACCGCTGGCATCGATCAGGTCGAATGATATGACACGCTGCGAAAGAATAGGCCACGCTTGCATACGAATCGTGGCGGCCGTGATGCTTGCCACCTTGGTGAGTGCCTGCGCTTCGACGCCACCGCCCTTGGCAGAACTGGATGCGGCCGACGCGGCGTTGCGCCAGGCGCGCGAGTTGGATGCCGAATCACACGCGCCTGTTGAGCTTGGCTTTGCGATCAACAAGCGCGCCGAGGCCGATGCAGCGGTGGCCGCACGCAGCTACGCGCGCGCGAAGGTGCTTGCCAATCAGGCAGCCGCTGACGCGGCACTCGCGGCGGCCAAGAGTCGCGCCGCCAGCGCGCGCGCTGAAGTCGAGCGCAAATCCAGCGAGAATGCGAGGTTGCGGCAGGAGTTGTTGGGCGAAGGAGACGCGCAATGAACCGCCTATGCGTGTTGGCTATCAGTGCCGTCTTGCTCGCCGGTTGCGCGTCCACGCCCAAGCGGGATCTGCAACTCGAACGCTTGCAAGCTTCATTGGCCAACCTTGAGGCCGACCCGGCGATGGGCGAACTCGCCGGCGGCGAGCGCGCCGAGGCCAAGCAAGCGCTGGCACGGTTGGCGGTCAGCCGCGGCGATGAGCGGGTCAACGAACTCTATCTGGCCGAGCGCCGGGTCGAGATCGCACGCACCGTGGCGCAAGCCGAATTGGCCGGCAGGCAATCCGACCAATTGGATCGGGAGAATGATCGAATTCTGCTCGAAGCGACCCGCCGCGACGCCGAGATCGCGCGGCTTGACGGTGAGAAGCTGCGCCTGCAAAGCCTCGCTCGTGCCGAAGAAGCGCAGCGAGCTAACACCGATGCCGAGGAAGCACGCCGCGAGAGCGTGCTGTCTTCGGCCGAAGCCGATCAGGCCCGCCGCTTGGCAGCCGCACAATCCACCGAAGCCGCCCTCGCCCGCCGCGAGGCGGTGCTTGCCGGCGAAGCCGCCGACAGCTTGCGCATGCAACTGGAAACCATGACTTCACAGCGCGACGCGCGCGGCGAGGTGATGACCTTGTCTGGTGATGCATTTGCCAGCGGCTCAGCCACTCTGCGTGCCGAAGCACGCGCCAATCTCGGGCGCGTCGTCGAGTTCGTCAGCAAGGCCGGCACCGCGAAAGTGCAGATCGAGGGCTACACCGATGATCGCGGCGGCGACAATCTCAATCAATCGCTGTCGCAACAACGCGCCGAAGCCGTGCGCGCCGCCTTGATCGAAGAAGGCATCGAAGCCTCTCGCCTCACAGCGATGGGAATGGGGAAGAATCGTCCGGTCGCAGACAACGCGACCGCCGAAGGTCGCGCGCGCAATCGACGGGTGGAGATTTTGGTGGTTGGAAAATAAATCTGCTGGATCTCAACTTGAGGTTGCTGGTGGTTGAGGCGTTTACCTTCTGGCGAGCGCTTCAGATTCCACGCGCGTGAATTGGCTTTTCAAGTTGACTTCGTCCATTCCGGGCCTCAGCCCCGGAATGGACGAAACCTTGCGCCAACTCAGAACAACACAACTGAAGCCAAACGCTGGATTCTGAGCTTCGCCAGAATGAGCAGTTCAAGCCACTTTCGGAGCTTGGCGCCGCCCCCTGTAAACCACCAGTTGCAGCCCCCCCCATCTAGGCGTAGTGTCTTTCTGCCGTGCGATATGTTTTCGCACGGACAGTCGGAGTCGGGCCGATGAAGTATGTAATCGCCAGCGAGGAGATCGCCGTCCCAAGTGTCGGGGCGGGGTCGCAGCCAAGCGCGGCACCCGACTTCCCCACCTCCCTGTACCTCCCAAACCACGCCCTGCCCGGAAGTCCCGCGCGGGGCGTTTGCGTTTTTCTGTCTCTGCGTTCGTTTGCTGCAACGGATCCCAAACCAAGCTGATCTCAATCCAAAGGAGTTTCGCGATGTTTGAAAGCCAACCCGCTACCGAAGTGGAAGCCATGCTGAAGAGCGACAACGAGTTTCGCCAGTTGTATCGCCGCCACCAGGAGCTAGACAAACAGGTACTCGACGCCGAGCTTGGCGTGCTGCCACTGGACGGCACTACGCTGGTGCGGATGAAAAAAGAAAAGCTGCACGCCAAAGACCGCTTGACGCGGATGTACGAAAAGAAAAACGGACTGCACTGAAGGCGCGCCAAATACAGGCGTTCTGGAAAAGCTGCCTCCACAAACGCGGGAATCCAGTCCATCGATAGATCTTGCGCGCTGAGCGCGAGCGATCGTCTGGATTTCCGCCATCGCCGGTTTGATATCGGCAGCTCTATGGCGGAGCTCTGACTTTCACCGGTGGCGGTATCGGCTTTTTCGCGCCTGCAGGAGCAAGCAGCCGCGAAGCTATACTTCCGCTTTCCCTACGGAGCCGTGGCGGGCCGCGCGATGCGGTGGCGCTGCGGCCAATGCATGACTATCCACGACAGCGTTCTTGATCTGATCGGCAACACACCGATTGTCCGCGCCAACAAAATTGACGCCGGTCTGTGCGAGTTGTTTTTCAAACTCGAAAGCCACAACCCCGGCGGCTCGATCAAGGACCGCATCGGTCTCAAGATGATCGAAGCGGCTGAGGCCGCAGGCAAAATCAAACCGGGCGACACCCTGGTGGAAGGCACTGCCGGCAACACCGGCATTGGTCTGGCGCTGTCCGCACAAGCCAAGGGCTACAAGCTGGTGCTGGTAGTGCCCGACAAAATGAGCCGCGAGAAAATCTTCAATCTGAAAGCGATGGGCGCCGAGGTGTTGCTGACCCGTTCCGACGTCGCCAAGGGCCATCCGCAGTATTACCAGGACATGGCCGAACGAATTGCGCGGGAGACACCGGGCGCCTACTTCATCAATCAGTTCGGCAACCCCGACAACCCGCGCGCGCACGAAGAGGGCACGGGGCCGGAAATTCTTGCGCAGATGGACGGCCGCTTGGACGCCATCGTCTTCGGCTGCGGTTCCTCAGGGACGATGACGGGCCTGTCCCGTTGTTTTGCAAAGTTCTCGCCCGACACGCAACTGATCCTGGCCGATCCGGTCGGCTCCATCCTCACCGAGTACATCAACGAGGGCACGCTGTCGGAGAAATCCGGCAGCTGGATGGTCGAGGGCATCGGCGAGGATTTCCTGCCACCGATTTCCGACTTCAGTCGCGTCCACAAAGCCTATGCGATCAGCGACAAGGAGAGCTTCGCGGCGGGACGCGAGCTGCTCCGCAAAGAAGGCATTCTGGGTGGCTCCAGCAGCGGCACCTTGCTGGCGGCCGCGTTGCGCTACTGCCACGAACAGACCACGAAAAAGCGCGTGCTGGTATTCGTCTGCGATACCGGCAACAAATATCTGTCGAAGATGTACAACGACTACTGGATGCTTGATAACGGCTTCACCGAACGCGAGGCGCATGGCGATCTGCGCGATCTGATTTTGCGGCCGTATTCGCAGAGAGACACGGTGGTGGTCGGCCCCAATGATCTACTGACCGTGGCGTATCAGCGCATGAAGCTGTACGACGTCAGTCAGCTGCCGGTGATGGACGGTGACCAGATCGTCGGCATCATCGACGAGTCCGACGTCCTGCTGCACGTCTATGGCGACGAGTCGCGGTTCCGCGACCCGGTGTCGACGGCGATGGTCAGCCGTCTGGAGAAGCTCGATGTGAAGTCGCCGATCGAGGCGCTGCTGCCGCTGTTCGAAGCCGGCCACGTCGCCATCGTGATGGACGGCGAGCGCTTTCTTGGCTTGATCACGCGCATCGATCTGCTCAACTTCCTGCGCCGCCGCGTGCAGTAGCGGCGGCGCGCAATACCGATGACGCCGGGATGAGGCGCGTATCCTTATCATCCTGCGCATTCATGAAAAGTCCTGGTTAATGCGCTGCGGAGTTCGCCCCATGCCCTTGCCGAAACGCGACGAAATTCTGCACACCTACGCGGATTACCTTGGCTGGCCCGAGGATGTGCGCTACGAGTTGATTGATGGCGTCGCGTATCTGATCTCGCCCGGACCTGATCTGGCGCATCAGGACGTTGCGGGCGAAATCTACTACCAATTGCGCCAGGCGCTAGAAGATAGGCCCTTCCGCGCGTATATCGCCCCGCTCGACGTGCGCCTGCCCAAGGTCGGCGAGCGCGATGAGCTGATCGATACCGTCGTCCAGCCGGACGTGATGGTGGTGTGCCAGATCGAGCGGCTGGATCGCCGCGGCGTGCGCGGTGCGCCGGACTTCGTGGTCGAAGTGCTGTCGCCTTCGACCGCCAGCCACGACCAAGTGCGCAAACTGGGCGTATACGAGCGCGCCGGCGTACGTGAGTATTGGCTGGTGCATCCAACCGACCGCGTCCTCACCGTCTATCGGCTCGGTGCCGATGGCTTTGGCAAGGCGGACGTGCAGGAACTCGCTGGAACCACCGACGTCGGCGTACTGCCCGGCGTCAGCATCACTTGGGACGCGCTGCTAGCGCGTCTGCCGCCGCTAGAATTCTGAGCTTCTCACTTTCATGCGGCGGGGAAGCAGCACGTCGCCGCATGAAAGTGAGGCCAGAGGTGCCTCCCAACCCCTCCCCTAACATCAGGTAAGGAGTTAGGCGGACGCCGAGCCTAAACGACATTCACCTCGACCTTGCCCCACCTGGACCCCATGACCCGCTTGCACGCCCTCGGCACCCGCGCCATCCACGCCGGCCAATCACCCGATCCCTCCACCGGAGCGGTGATGACGCCGATCTACGCCACCAGTACCTACGTGCAGGCCAGCCCCGGCGTGCATCAGGGCTTTGAGTATTCGCGTAGTCATAATCCCACCCGCTTCGCGTATGAGCGCTGTGTCGCCGCGCTGGAGGGTGGCACGCACGGCTATGCGTTTGCATCTGGATTGGCGGCGACCTCAACCGTGCTGGAAACACTGGACAGCGGCAGCCACGTCATCTGCATGGACGACGTTTACGGCGGCACTTATCGGTTGTTTGAGCGCGTACGGCGACGCAGTGCCGGGCTGGATTTCAGCTTTGTTGATCTCACCGATCCGGCGACATTTGTGGCGGCGATTCGGCCCAATACAAAAATGGTCTGGATCGAAACGCCGACCAACCCGATGTTGAAGATTGTCGATATCGCCGCGATTGCAGAGATCGCTCGTCGCCACGGAATTCGGGTCGCTGTCGATAACACCTTTTGCTCGCCGATCCTGCAGCGTCCGCTGGAGTTTGGCGCGCATCTGGTCATGCACTCGGCGACCAAGTATTTGAACGGCCACAGCGACATCGTCGGCGGCATGATCGTGGTCGGCGACGACGCAGAACTCGCTGAGCAGATGACGTTTTTGCAAAATGCGATCGGCAGCGTGCAAGGCCCGTTCGACAGCTTTCTTGCCTTGCGCGGCTTAAAGACCCTGCACTTGCGCATGCGCGCGCACTGCGCCAACGCGCAAGCCTTGGCAGAGTGGCTGTCAACCCATCCAGCGATTGAGAAGGTGATCTATCCAGGCCTGCCCAATCATCCGCAGCACGCTCTCGCCGGCCGGCAGATGGACGGATACGGCGGCATGCTCAGCGTGTATGTCAAAGGTGGCCTGCCAGCCGCGCGCCAGATGATGGAGCGCTGCAAGCTGTTTGCCTTGGCCGAATCACTCGGCGGCGTCGAAAGTCTGATCAATCACCCAGCCATCATGACCCACGCCTCAGTGCCCGCCGAGCAACGCGCGCGCCTTGGCATAACCGATAACCTGGTGCGTTTGAGTGTGGGTGTGGAAGATTTATCGGACTTGCAGGCGGAGCTGGAAGAGGTGTTGACTGCCGAGGGGCCTCGTTGAGCATGCCTGGAGCAAAATCAACGGCTGGCGAGTCGAGCTTCGCCAGCGAACAACGCATCGCGGTACTTGTGCCCTGTTTTAATGAGTGCGTCACCATTGCGAGGGTGGTGGCGGATTTCGCTGCTGTCTTGCCACAGGCGCAAATCTTTGTCTTCGATAATAACTCTACCGATGACACCGCAACGCTGGCGGCAAAGGCTGGGGCGACCGTGCATCAGGTCGCGCTGCAGGGAAAGGGAAATGTGGTGCGGCGCATGTTCGCGGATGTGGACGCAGACCTTTACGTGATGGTCGATGGCGACGACACCTACCACGCGGCAAGTGCAGCGATGTTGGTCGAGACGCTGCTTGACGGGCGGCATGACATGGTCGTTGCCGTGCGCGAAGCGCAGCACGATGCCGCTTATCGCAGCGGCCATGCGTGGGGAAACAAGATGTTGACCGGCTTTCTCAGTTGGCTGTTCGGCCGCAACTGTCAGGACATACTTTCCGGATACCGGGTCTTCAGCCGCCGGTTTGCCAAGAGCTTCCCTGTTCTGACCGCAGGCTTCGATATTGAAACCGAACTGACCGTGCATGCGCTTGAATTGAAGATGTCAGTCGGCGAGGCAGTGACCCCCTATAAAGAACGACCCGCGGGATCTTTCAGCAAGTTAAATACTTATCGCGACGGGTGGCGAATCTTGCGCACCATGCTTCGTCTATTCAGCGCAGAGCGCCCGCTCACTTTCTTTGGATCCATCGCTGCGGGTCTGAGTCTGATGTCCGTCGGACTGAGTATTCCTATCCTGCAGACCTTCTGGGAGACCGGTCTAGTCCCTCGATTTCCGACCGCCATACTTGCTACTGGGCTCATCATCCTGGCGGCGCTATCGGGCTTCGCCGGACTCATTCTCGATACGGTAACCCGTGGTCGCAGAGAGCTGAAAATGCTTGCTTATTTGAGCCAACGGCAGGCTTGGCAGCGTGTCGAACCTGACAGCCTGTCGGGCTTCGGTGGTCGAGGCGAAAATAGGGCTGCGTGAGCACAGATTTTCGACGATTCGCAGGCCCATCGCAGCGCTATGGGCCAAGAATTGGCGGAATGATTCAAATTAAACTTTGGGACCACGCAGGCGGATTTGCAGCCCGGCCGACCGAAGTCCGACAGGCGGCTGGGTGGTCAAGAATTGCGTTCAGCTGGCACCACAACCACCGAAGAACCTCGCAAACGGACGATATTCAAAGCTGACCTCGTGCTTGCCAGCAGCGGCTAGCAGTGAGCGCAAAGGCGTTTTAAGGTCACCAAGGATTGCGCGCTCGATGGGAACGGGAACCCCATCCAGCTGCGCGCACCAGCCGGGGTAATCCAATTCTGAAACGACGACTCGATCGTCCTGTGGCAGCTCGATTTGGAAGCGCATGCCCATTTCGCTATATGCGAGCAATTTGAATCCTAGCGGCTGCCTTTGCAGCAGGTCGGGGTCGCGGAATCGACTCGCGAGAAACACTCTGGGGTAGGCACTGGGTCGCGAGTACAGTCGCAACCCTCGCACCTTGTCCTCGGCGACTAGCGGAAGGTCGAGTGCATCGGCACTGACGACATAGCGCACATTCAAGAGGTCGTTGACCTCGCTATTTAGCGACCAATCCTGCGACAGAAAATCAAAGTACGGACGGTACATTGTCGCTGAATGTCCTGCTTTACTCTGTAAGGGACGCACATTTGCATAATTCTTCGGCAGCCCTGCGCTGTCCTCAAAAATAATACGGGTCAGGCCAAACTCAGACTCGACACCCGCCAGTAAAGGCAGTGCGGCAAATGCGACTTCTGGCATTACGTGACCGCGGACTTGCGGTACCGTAAAATCTCGATACATGAAGGCCGCAACGAGTGTGCATACCATCGCAAGCGGACCGACTACGCGTTTCGGGACGGAATGCATGGTTGCCACAAACAAAACAAGTAGTGCCATCGCCGCAGATATTACGGCAGGCTTGGAGATCACATTGGCCACAAACGCAACCGTCAGCAGAAAGCCCATAGCCAATACGATCACCAATCGGCGGCGCAAGGTTGTGATTGGGAAAGCGCTTTGGCACAGCCGGTCAAGTCCGACTGCCGCAAAAACGCATGCTGAAAATTGCAACAGAATTGCATAGCGCCCGAGCTCCCTGATCTGGCCCGACACGGGCAGTTTTCTAAGCACGTCAGCCAAAGGTGTCCAGTGGCCAAGCATTGCCAAAATCGCAAAAACGGCAATGACGCGCAGCCACTTTCCGTATTTGTGAAGTAGCGAACCAACCTCCGCTGGCGCGCGAGCAAGTCCGACCCATAATGCAAGTAAGGCCCCCAAGGTCGTCAGATTCGTCGTATTGGCATCGTCGGCACGAATCAACCAAGGGTCAAACACGCCAAAAAATTGTGCAGGCGAAACCACGTAATGATGGAGAAATATCTTACTCGGCACCGAGTCGCCCGGTCCAATCGGTGCGTTTCCTCCAATCCAACGGTAGGCATCGGCGAGATACTCCAACGTCAAGAACAGCTGAGGCGATGCAATAAGAAGTGCTGCCGCACCCATGGGGACACCCGAACGCGCGATCTGTGTAAGCGCGGCAACACGGTTGGGAGCATTTGCAAGGTGCCAAAAGATGCACAACGCCCCACATAACAACCCGGTGTGAAACGCTGGCTGAGCGTGACCGGACAAGATCTGCAGGCCGATAATCATTCCAGCCAACACCGCATAGGCTAGCCGACTTCGTTCGAGGTGCAGACTGGTGAAGAGAACCGCCAACGGCAGCCATGTCAAACCGACAAAAATATTTGGCTGAGCCGAGGCGCGTTCCGCGACCGGGCCGAACAGCGCAAAGCAGAGCGCCCCAAACAAGCAAGCCCAGACTCCAAGCCGCCAATGCCGCAAGAGGACAAACATCGACCATGAAGCGATGCAGAAATGGAGTCCGATAAACCCTTCGATGGCGAGCCTTGGCATGCCCTCGGGTGACGAAAAAAACACCAGCCAAAGCCAACTCAACGGGTAGAAAACTGCAGACTGAATCTCGCCGACAAATGAGTGGCCTCCGTGGATGTGTGAATCCCACAAGGGCAAATAGCCCTGCTGCCAAGCAATGGCCAACGTTTGCCACCACGCGTAGGTTTGCTCCTGGGCGTCGTGAAACACCAAAAAGCTGGACTGCCCAAGCCAGATCGGCCCAAGCAAGACCAGCGCGGGCAGTCCAGCAGCCAGCAGAGCCGACAACCCTGAGCCGATTTTTTCCATGATGGTCAAGGTCTTGAGTACTGGGCTTGCGAACGTGATTGGCGACTTGAGATTGCTGGCCGCTGAGTGCGCGCGCGGCAAGCGGCGCGCCTCGCGGGACGGCAAACTATCACGAACGTGCTCACTGGCGACCGCTGCTCACGTAGCATCCTCGCCCCTGCCTACGCCCATCGCCAACGAAACGAATGATATGACATGGCAATCCTGAGACAGGGCTTGAGTTTTGGCATCGTTGGCGGTGTGCAGCTCGTGCTCGATTGGTGCGTATTTGTCGGCACCAGTGCCTTGGGTTTACCGCTTCCTGTCGCCAATCTGGCTGGTCGAGTATCTGGGGCCTGTGTGGGCTTCCTGCTGAACGGTCGCCTCACTTTTCGTGGTGCTGCGCCCATTCGCCTGATCGGCCGCCCGCTGCGGCGATTTTCAGTGATGTGGCTTGGCTTGACACTGGTGAGCACGTTGGCCGTCAGCGGAGTTGGACATTGGGCTGGACTCGAATATGCGTGGTTAGCCAAACCCGTCGTCGAGGCGCTGCTGGCCGTGGTCAGCTTTTTCGTACTGCGCCACTGGGTGTATCGCTGACTGGCGGCACATTTTCCCCACAAGCAGCCATCTATTTGTGACTGCATGGCCGAAGGTACCTCTTGTTGAGTCACGTGGTCGCGCTAGACTTTGCGCACCTTAGGTGAAACAAAATGCGCACCATGACAACGACCGCTAGCACCGCTTCCACTGCTGGGCGAAGCAAGCTTTACCCCAATGCCGCGACGGCGCTGCAAGGACTGGTGGCAGATGGGCAGACCTTGGCGGTTGGTGGATTTGGACTGTGCGGCATTCCGGAGGCATTGATCGGCGCGCTGCGCGATTCCGGGGTGAAAAATCTGACCGCGATCTCCAACAATGCCGGGGTCGATGGCTTTGGTCTCGGCCAACTGCTGAGCACACGGCAGATCAAGCGGATGATTTCGTCCTATGTGGGCGAGAACAAGGAATTCGAGCGCCAATACTTGGCGGGCGAGTTGGAGCTCGAGTTCAACCCGCAGGGCACACTGGCCGAGCGCCTGCGTGCGGGCGGTGCCGGCATCGCCGCATTCTTCACCCGCACCGGCTACGGCACGATTGTTGCGGATGGCAAAGAAACACGCGTGTTTGGTGGTCATCATTACGTGCTCGAAACGGCGCTGCATGCGGATGTTTCGCTGGTGAAAGCATGGAAAGCCGATACCGCCGGCAACCTGCTGTTCCGCAAGACCGCGCGCAACTTCAACCCGGTCTGCGCGATGGCTGGCAAAGTGTGTGTGGCCGAGGTCGAGCAGTTGCTCGCCGTGGGTGACATCGATCCTGACCACGTGCATCTGCCCGGCATCTACGTGGATCGCATCGTGGTCAATGCAACGCCAGAGAAGCGCATTGAGCAGCGCACGGTCAGCGCGTCGGCATAGGTAAGCTGACGTGCTGGGCGAGCTGGATCTGTTGGGTATCGTCAGTCGGTGGCTGGAGGCCGCTGGCGTACCTTTCATGTTGACAGGCTCGTTTGCCTTGGCGTGCTACGCCACACCACGCATGACGCGGAATCTTGACTGGGTGATTGCACCCGACACGGATTCGCGAGGGCGCTTGATTGCAGCGTTCTCGGCGGACTTCCACGTTGACGCCGATGCCGCTAACGAGGCTGTCGTGACACAGCACAAGTTCAATCTTATGCATCTCGAAAGCGGCATCAAAATTGATTTCATCATTCAAAAACGAGATACGTACCGAGAGCTGGAATTCGCACGAAGGCAGCGCGCACGCATCGGCGACATCGATACCTGGATCGTAAGTCGCGAAGATCTGCTGCTGTCCAAATTGGTTTGGGCAATGGACAGCCAATCTGAGTTGCAGCTGCGCGATGTGAAGTCTGTGATCGATCCGTCGCTGGACGGCGACTATCTGCGTACGTGGGCCGCAAGGCTAGGCGTGTTGCCGATGCTTGAGCGCGCCTACCCATGACCCTAGAAACCGCAGTTGACCGCTTCCCTACGGCGGGCAGTACTTGCTGCAACTCAGCTTTCGGACTTCGATCAACTCACCCGTTGGGTGTAGGCCGCTATGTACCCGATTGCACGTTTGGGAGGCCGTCTGACTTTGTCTTTCGCTCGCGGCGCGAGCCACCTTCGCTTCCGCTCGGCCCACCTTGCAGGTGTTCAACCAGCGCCTCGTTTCTTTGCGCCAGCCGGCCTCGCGAACGCACACTCGGGTGCGTCCAACTGCGGTTTCCAGGATGAAGGACACGGCCGTTGCAATGGCCAAGTGCGTAGCCGAGCATCATCGGCAGATGACCCCTGAGCAAAGGATGCGCGGTGCAGCGGCCATGTTTGATGCGGCCTGCGCGCTGGTCGATGCGTCACTGCCGACCCACCTTGATCGCTGCGCTCGTCGATTGGCGCGCGCACGCCGCTTGTATCGCGACGAGCTTCCCGAAGCCGCCCTGCTGGCACATGCGCAGTGGCGACAGATATCCGAGTCAACCATCACCGGCAACAACGAAACGAGGTAGTAACATGCCCTGGACACGCGACGAAATGGCGCAGCGCGCCGCGCAAGAGCTCACCGATGGTGCTTACGTCAATCTCGGCATTGGTTTGCCGACCTTGGTGGCCAACTTCATTCCCGATGGCATGGATGTGTGGTTGCAGTCGGAAAACGGCTTGCTCGGCATTGGCCCGTTTCCGAGCGAAGCCGAAGTCGACGCCGACCTGATCAACGCCGGCAAGCAGACCGTCACCGCCCGCATCGGCGCGAGTTATTTCGGTAGCCACGACTCGTTCGCAATGATTCGCGGCGGCCATATTGATCTCGCCATTCTTGGTGCCATGCAAGTCACTCACCGCGGCGATCTGGCCAACTGGATGGTGCCGGGCAAGATGGTGAAGGGAATGGGCGGGGCGATGGATCTGGTTGCCGGGGTCAAGCGCGTGGTGGTGTTGATGGAGCACACCGCGAAAACCGGCGAGCACAAGATTTTGCCGGAATGCACCTTGCCATTGACTGGCGTCGGCGTGGTGAATCGGATCATTACCGAGCTGGCAGTGATGGATGTCACCGAAGACGGCTTGCGCCTGCTGGAGATGGCACCGGGCATCAGTGCCGAGGAGTTGCAGGCGAAGACGGGTGTGGCGTTGCTGCGCGCCTGATCTGCGTTTGGAAACACAGCGTTTTGGACATCCCATAGGCATTGCCGCCCGTGGGTAACTGAAGTCTATCCACGCTTGGCGATTTGATCCCGCAACCACGGGCCGACCAGCCCACCCAGCAGAGCACTCAGCAAGGCCAGCGGAAAGCCGACGCCCACCGCGATCACCAGTTCGAGCGGCCACAGATTGTGCGAGGTCGGGTCCAAGGTGGTCTCGACGATCACCCGCGCAAATACAGCCGCCGCGGGCGCGAGTCCAAGCACAGCCATGGTTTTCCATAGTCCGACAACGGTGAGCGCGCGGACGGCCGCCGCTGATGCGACCAGCACGATCAAGCCGATGCCGTAGAGCGAATTAGGCAAACTGACTTCGGAGTACTCAAGCGGCCAGAGGCTGGCCCCCGTCGCAAAGAAAGTGATCGCGAATGCGATGGTCAACGCGAGGTTTGGCGGGGTGAGTTTCATGATCTGCACCTTCAGGATGGTGTGCACGGAAGCAGTTTGAAGCCTCTACTGGCCGAAATGTGGCCCTTGCAAACTTCTGCTCACCGCGGTCGAGGAGCTGCGGGCACTTGCGGCCTGAGAGCAGCGGAGCGAGCTCCGCTCAACGGGATCTTGGCTGCGTTTTCTTTGGCTTTTGTAGCGCCGAGCTTGCTCGGCTGCCCGTTCATGTCGTTACCCAGTCAAGCGTTGCCGGGCCGGCGCGGCAATCCGCGTAAATGCATCGCGAATTCAACGCCACTGCGATCCAACAAATCCTCGGCACTTACTTGGCCGCGATGCAGCTCCGCCACCAGTCGAACCAGGTACAAGCCAAAGCCCAAATGCACACCATCAGCACGCATGGCGGGGCGCACCGACACCATCGACTCGAACAAGCGTCCACGCATGCTGGCAGGCAGCAGCGGGCCGCTGTTGGCGACCGCGACACGATAGCCATCCGCGTGCGCGTGCAAGCTGATCCGCACCCAGCCATCGCTGGGTGTGAAGCTGCGGGCGTTATCGATCAGCTTGTCCAGCGCTTGCGCAATCAGGTCGGGCGCGCCCAACAGAAAAATCGCAGCTTCAGGCAGCCGCAGTTCAAGCTGCCGCGGTGCCAGCAAGTCCGCATGATTGGCGGCGCAGTCGCTGATCAATTGGCGCAGATCGAATTCGGCCATTTCCGCGCCTGCGATGGCCTGTTCGATACGGCTTGCTTCGCTCATTGCTCGCACAATCGCGGCGAGTCGGTCGCCACCACTGCGCGCCCGTTGCACGCAGGCGTGAGCGTTGCTGTGGATGGATTGCGGATCGATGTTGTCGAGTGCGCCGCGAATGATAGCCAAGGGCGTATTCAACTCGTGCGAGAGCTTGCCGGCCAAGCGGCGCAGGTAGGCTTGGTTGGCGGCCACTTCATCTAGCAAGCGGGCGAAACTGCGCGACAGATCACCGATCTCGTCGGTCGAGGTGCTACGCGGAAATGCGCGCAAAGAACCATCGTGTTGCAACGCCGTTTCGGCTGCATTACGCAAGCGGCCAATGCGCCAGCTCAAGCGAATGGCGAACAGCAGCAACACCCCACCGGCCGCCAGCAGCACCAGCAAGGTGCTGCCAATCAAACTGCCGACGCCGCGATCAATCAGCTGCAAGGTTTGCTGCTCACGCTCCAATAGCAATGCGCCGCGCACACCGGAGTCGCCAAGGATCGGCACCGCCGCCGACAGCAGCAGCCGCGTGGCATCGCGATCACGCCGCCACGCGGTCGCGGGCACGCCCGACAGCGCTTGCCACACTTCCGGTCGGTCGCTCTGCGCGGCGCCAAGGTCGTCGATGGCCAGCGGGTCAGCGGCGTACAGCAACTGCTGATAAAGCTCGCGTCGCCACCACGGCAGCGTGGTCGCGGATTCGGCTTCGGAATCAATGTCGGCAAGCTCACCTGCCTCCGCCAACACCCAGCCTTCGGCGGCCACCAGCCTTGCGCGCATATCGTTCGGCAACAACGGCAACAACGGCCGCGCCAACTGGTCACTGCGCCGCAGCAGCGGCCACAACGCCTGCGGAGATTCGCTGGCGGTGCCAATGCTGATCGGCAGCGCAGACGGGTGGGTTGACAGCGTCGAGCGGGTCAACAGCACCTGCACGCCCAACCGCTCTGGTAGCAAGCCTTGCGGCAGCATCGCCTCAATGGCGTAGCCGGTGCCTGTGTCTTTCCATGCGCCACGCATGCTGATGGGTGCGGCGTTGCCGCCGTCGGCGACCACGTGCAGCGGACCACTGGTGGCATTGGCCAGGCGCAGACTCAGAACGCCAAACGTGCCATCCAGCGACAGTGCGAGATGATCGCTGCTGACCATCCGTGGCCAATTGGCATCCGCGCGTTGGCCGGGCTCAGCGGTGACCTCGACGCGCAGATAAAGGGTGTCGTCGATCTGTCCCAACGCCAGCCGCAGCCGCTCAACGCCGTCCTCGCCGCGAAAACTGCGCGAGCTCACGCCAGACCAGTCATCAAAGCCCGCATCCAGCACCGGCGCACGCGTCAGCGTTTGCACGAACAAGCTGGGCCCACGCTCAGGCAATTCTCCAGGCCGCGCGGCGACCGCCCGCGCCAAAGCCTCTGCAGAAGCCATCAGTGCTTGCTCCTGGCCTTCGCGCAGCAAGCCTTCCATCTGCCACAACCACTGCCAGCCCGCCCACGGCAGGACCAGGAAGGAGAGTGTGGTGAGCAGGAGTTTGGCGGGGAGTTTCACTTGTGTGGAGTAAGAGCGGGCTGGGGCTGGGGTGAGCCGACACGCTTGCAAACCGCAGGTTTGCGTGTCGGAGAACGCTGACCGAGCGAAGCGAAGGCGGACCGCATGGCGGACGAATGCTATGCGTGAAGGCCGGGTGCGCAAGACTCGGAACAGCGATTGTGCTCAAGAATGTGCGTTGGGGTGTCTGGGTCACCAAAGTTTGGGGCGGGCGGGTCGATACCTCACCGCGAACGGTATCGGCAACCGCGGACGGTATCGGCAGCCGCGAACGGCATGCACGGTAAGGAGTACGCAGCCAAAAAACCGTCTCGCTGCTTCGACAAAGCGCCCCAGACCCCAACCCCGCTCCTGCTTCCTACCCCGCTCCTGCCCAAAGACTCAAGGCCTC
>Ga0163147_10003307_pt1 | contig 21753 bp, 25 predicted proteins | sample OliLakLV19MP6G1_FD_148597 | JGI IMG/M metagenome (GOLD analysis project Ga0163147, IMG submission 148597) | Freshwater microbial mat bacterial communities from Lake Vanda, McMurdo Dry Valleys, Antarctica- Oligotrophic Lake LV.19.MP6.G1 | ecosystem: Environmental > Aquatic > Freshwater > Lake >...
TCGTTGGTCATGGTGCGCGGCTCGATATGCACGGTCATATCAGACCTCCTCTATGGTATCATCGCTCAAATCTTCGGGCGGAAATAGATCGCGCACAGTGACACTGAAACCGGGCAATACGTCGCCGCCCGTCAGCGTGTCATCGACGCTCAAGGTGATGGTGGTATAACCGCCCGTTGGGTTGGGGGTCATGACGCGCACAGTTTGCGACTCAGGATACAGCGCGATGACCATGCGCGTTCCATAGCGTAGATACGTCTCGATTTTGAGGGTCATTTCATCCGGCGTGTTGCTCGGCGAGATCACTTCGACGGCGATATCGGGCGCGACGGTAATGCGCTTAAGCATTTTTGGCATTCGCTGCTTGGACGTAAACGATGCATCCGGCACGAGGACAACACCCGGCGCAAGCACAAAATCGTTATTGTCGCCGAGCACAAAACCGAGTTTGCGCGGTCGCACAAAATTTCCTATCAGACCAGCGACATTAGTTCCAATTAACCCATGTGATCCGCTTCCTGATGGCATTTCGTACAAGACTCCTTCGATGAGTTCAAACCGCTTCAACTCGTTTTCGGGCAGGTTGACGAACTCATAAAACGCGTCGTTGGTCATGGTGCGCGGCTCGACATGCACGGTCATGATCGGATTCCCGGTGAACTTTTGCTTTTGAATATTGTATCAGCAATAGCGCGGACACAGAGAACGGATCGAACTGGCGTGATCGCGGATGAAACATTGGCACGCCAACCCGCCTCTACATTCTCCCTGCACTCATTGACCTTATTTAATCACTCGATAGCGCAAATGCGTGACGGCGGGCGTGGCAATTACGCGTGTGCGTTCAAGTTTGATCTGCGCGTCCCCGATAGCTGCGAACAACGGACGTCCCGCGCCGAGTAAGATATTGGCGACATGAATTTCCATCTCGTCTACCAATCCTGCTTTCAAATATTGTTGGCTGATATTCGCGCCCATCAACGCGACATCTTTATCACCGGCGGCGGCTTGCGCGTGTTGCAAGGCGTTTTCTAGTCCGTCGGTGATAAACACAAACGTGGTCGTGCCGCGATTTAACGGTTCGTGCGCGCGATGGGTGAGCACGAAAATCTCACTGGGACCGAACGGCGGATTCTCGCCCCAGGCTTCTTCGGCAATATCGAACGTGCGTCTTCCGACAATACCCGATCCGAGCGTTTGCATCGGTTCTTCAAACAGAAGCAAATTGTCGTCCTCGGTTGGGTTGTACGTCCATTCGTGCAGCACTTCACCGCCGTCGCCTAACCCATTGCCTTTACCATCGTTCAATCCGGTGACAAAACCGTCCAGCGACATTGTGATGTCGATAATGACTTTACTAATGTTTTTCTCTCCACGATATAAAATAAAAGGGGTGAGCTTTTTCATAAGCCCACCCCTTGATGATACAAGTTTGTCGCATGTGAAATGTTAGTGCCCTACACGTCCGCTATTTGCGCGTCCGTCGTCACCGTCAAGCCATGCTGTTCGGTCACAATATAACTTTCACGCTGAAATTGCCCGCCCGCTAAGGCGTTCGTGAGCGCTTGTACACCCGACGACAGCGAACCGGTCGCGGTGAAGGCTTCGACCGCTTGTTGATTTTTCCATATCACGATCAACTGCGCCGAATCGCGGTCGTCGATCTGTTCGAGCAACATCGCACCGATATAGCCGGCGCGCTGGCGCAGTTCAGGGAGATAAGTTTGATTGAGGAATGCCCGAAAACTCGTCATTTTATCGAGACCAACACGTATCTTTGTCACCTGCGCGTACATGGCTGCGCTCCTCGTTTGGTGGTTCAGTATCGACGCGATTTATTTGCCCCTATTAAAACCGTGTTCTCGATCAGCTAACAGGGTCATGTCACCCATTTTGATCGTTGACTGTAAGGACGGCATTATCGTCCCCCACAATATGGAATGCAAACACGCGCCGCCCGCGTGCGGAGTGAGGTTATTCGATACGAATCGTGACGCTGACCGGTTGAAGCTGTTTGTAGCCGGTCAAGGATTCGGCGCGTACGGTGACGAGTCCTGGCGTGCGGCGCGAGCGGATATAGATCGCGCCTTGACCGCCGATCAACGAGAACGGGTTTTCACCCACGAAATCGGCGTCGCCCATCACCTCGAATTGCAGCGCAGCCGTCGCATACGGCAGTCGATTGCCATAGTCATCGGTGACGCGAAACACGATGCGCGTCATATCCGAACCGTCGGCATGGATGGCGTCATCGTCGGCAGTCAGTTCGAGCTTACGTGGCACACCGTCGGGCGCAATATATTGTTCGATCACCGCTTGATCATTGACAAAGCCGACGATCCGCAGGGTTTGATAGCCGCGCCCCCACACGCCGAGTGCATTGCCACCCTGCGCGGTGATCGGCGCGTGCGGCAGGTGTGGATATTTTTCGCGGTCAGGCAAGAAACGACCGAGCTTGTTATCCTCCCCGACATAGACATCGACATAATCGCAGTTGGTGGCGATCACTAACGGATCGTTGCCACCGCCGCTGCGGTCGCCCATCGTCCACAACGTCAACGCTTGCAATACCGGACGCACCAACGGATCGATCTGGCTGGCATACACCGCCGCCGCCCATTTGGGCAGCCGAAAGATATCGCTGATGCCGTGATAACAAATACGATCGCCGCTCCCGAATTCACGATGCGTGTTGTAATCGAACGCGCACCAGCCGATCGCGCCCGTCACACGCGGGTTGGCGAACGCTAAATCCTGAATAAGTGCGTGGCGATGTGCATGTTCGATCTGGCGTTCTTCCTGATCGAATGTTTTGGTCGGGAACATATGCCCGTTGAACTCGGTGATCAGGTGCGGCGTATGCAGTGGGTCGCGCACGCCGTTGGTAAAGTCGTTGAAGGTGAAGACATCTTCCAAAAACTGACTTTCCATGAAGAAGCGCACGCCGCCTGTTTGCCGCGTCGGGTCAAGCTGATGGGCTAAAGCATTGGTGGTGGTGTAAAACTGCTCATCGTCCCACGATTCGTTGATACGCACACCCCACAGCACCATCGATGGATGATTGCGGTCGCGTTCGATCATGGTTTGCACATCGCGCAGGCTGAGCGCCTGCCAGTCGTTATCACCGATGAACTGCCAGCCGGGGATTTCTTCAAACACCAGTAAGCCGATTTCGTCGCAGCGATCCAGAAAGTGCGGCGACTGTGGGTAATGCGACGTGCGCACCAGGTTGACGCCGAGTTCGTATTTGAGAATATCGGCATCTTTGCGCTGCAAGCGCACGGGCGCTGCTGCGCCAATATACGGGTAGGTTTGATGGCGGTTCAAGCCGACGATCTGGATTTTCTCACTGTTCAGATAAAAGCCGTCATCTTTGAAGATCGCTTCACGGAAACCGAACTGTACATCGATGCGATCATCGCGGTAGCTGTTGTCATCGCGGTACGAAAGCGCAACCGACGCATGAAACAGTCTGGGATCAGCAAGCGACCACAACGCGAATGTGCCAAGCAGCTCGTTGAAATGCAGGGTTTCGGTACGGCGTTCACCCGGCTGCACCGACACATCGATACGATTGTCGCTTTCGATATCGTCCATGTAATACGCCTTGAGTTCAACCGTCGCCGCGTGCTCACCTGTGTTGTGCAGGTTTACATCGATTTGAAAACGCGGCTGCGCCGTCAATACATCGTGCGTTTTGACAAAGACGTGCTCGATATGCACAGGTTCGACGTAACGCAAATTCACGTCTCGATAAATGCCGCCGAACGTCAGATAATCGACGACGTAGCCATACGGCGGAATATCCGCTCGTTCGGTCGAATCGACGCTGACTTGAATGAGGTTTTCGCCCGTCTCGTCGATGGCGTCGGTGATATCATACGAAAACGGTACATAGCCGCCGCCATGTTCGCCATAACGCCGCCCGTTAACGATCACAGTCGCGGCGATCATGACGCCTTCAAAATCGATGTATAAGCGTCGCCCATTGAGCGGTTCGGTCAGCGTAAAATGTTTGCGATAGGTGCTGATGAACTGGTAATCGGCGTTATCGAAGTTGTGGTATGGCAGTTCGATATTGGTGTGTGGCAAACACACGGCTGCGAAATCGGCGTCGCTGGCATTGAGTGGGAGATCGGCGGGTGCGTACAGCCAGTCTTGGTTGAATGGGATGATACGGCGCATGAAACAATCCTGTAGTTAAAGGTAGAGAGACGCAAATTAAATGGTGACGACACTATAACGCGAACTGACGAGGATTGGCAGTGTTTTCGATTATAATTCACCTTACGCAGATTGCCCTCATCCTAAGTCCTTCTCCCTGAGGGAGAAGGACTTCCCCTACCGCGATGGTTTTTCACCCCTCGTACAGGACAGGACAGTTTTAACACAAGAGAGATGCATCGGGGCGAAAGAAGAAATCTGGGTGCATCTCTTGGGGAAAATCAGCGAGGTGTTGGCGCAACCAACGCAGTCCCCGACGAAACAGCGGACGGCGTGGACGGCGTAAACGGACAGTCCCTTGCACCCGCAAAAGAAACATCACCTGCAAGCCCAACAAGCAGCGGATCAGGTCAGGTGAGGTTCCCAAACCGCGGTCGGTCTGGATGGTCAGTTGAATTTGTGAGGGAACTAGCAAGCGCAGCCGGGTTAGCAGTTCTCCAATGAGAGCCACCTGCCCTTCGGCAGGATAACGCTTGGGATCGTAACAGCGCCACAATAGTGGGATCGCCCGCTGTCGGTACGCCAGACCGACCATCATCACCGACAAATGGTCACTCAACTTGGTTTCATCCACCAGAATGACCCAGTGCGGACTGGCAAAGCGGTCACTCAGCCAGCGGATCCACCCGTGCGTTAGCAGCTCATCGCTGATGCGCGGATTGCTCAAAAATCGACCTAAACGCTTGACCCAAGCGCTTGCTTGTCCGTGTGAGCGCGTCAACGCATCCACTACTGCGGTCATTTGACAACTTTGCGCTTGCAACACCCCGCAGCACCACCACGCTAACCCTCGTTTTTGCCATGCGCCCAGAAAAGTGAAGTGCTGTACCAGAACGATGAAATGTGCGTACAATGAAAAAGCCTTTGGTTTTTTGATAGGTTATGGTGACTTCATCTTAAACCAAAGGCTTCTTTATTAAAACTGTCCTGTCCTGTACCCTCAGGGCGAGGGGCAGGGGGCTGAAAACCCGGATGGGTCGCCGTCAAGCAAACTCACCGCGAATATCATGGTCTTGGAAGTGCGCGCTATGCTGCACTCGCGCTCGATCCACGATTATGGAATGCACAGATGGCGTCAGCTTCACATATACCGTGCCTCTGCCGATGGCGCGGTTGGAAGTCGCACATTATTTCCGCGACGGTGCGGCAACCACGTTCGTACATGAAGTCACGTTCAAGGGTCTGTTGGGTGGCATCTTCGGGCGACAATTAGGCGGACGTTTTGCCGCCGCGCTGCCCGGCGTTCTCAAGCGGATCGCAGCGCTTGCCCAAGGCAAACCCACCCACTAAACTCACGGTCACTTTTATTTATCATCAGCGAGATGTTTAATAATGACCGTGACGCCTGAAATTTCTGTGATTTTGATTCTGTATCGCGATTTCGACGAAATTCGCGCTTCCATACGTCATTTGCAAGCGCAAACGATTGTCGATCAAGTTGAACTGCTGATTGTGACAACCAAAACCATCGCCGCTCAAATCGATCACGCAATGCTGGATGCTTTTGGTGCACATCAAATTATCACACTCGATGAAATGGAATACGTCGGTCAAGCGTTCGCCGCCGCTTTTCAAGCCGCGCGCGCGCCGTATGTGGCGATGGCGGAAGATCATTGTTTAGTCGAACCAGAATGGGCGGCGGCGTTCGTGCGCGCGCATCAAAGCGGACGTTACGCCGTCGTCGCCCCTGCGATGGAAATCGGCAATCCCGAAACCGCAATCAGCCGCGCCAATTTTCTCATTTGTTTTCTCGAATGGTTCGCACCCGATCACGGACACATCATTCATGCAGGTCCGGGTCATAATTCGTGCTACCACAAACAGATTATCACCGAAGCATTTACCGATCTGGACGCGGTGTTCACGATGGAATACGCCTATCAACGTGCATTGGCGGCGCGCGGCGAACAAATTTACATCGAGCCGGGCGCGCGCATATTGCACTGGACAAATTCGACCATGCCCGCGTTTACGGGTCATGCTTTTCACGGCGGACGTGTGTACGGCGCGTCACGCGTAATCGCAGAACACTGGGGTTGGGGCAAACGGATCGGCTTCAGTCTGGCATCACCGCTTATCCCCATCGTGCGCTTGCAGCGGATTATTGCCCACCTCGATACGCCCGAAAAACGCCGCGCCGTCAAGCTGGTTCGGTCGATGCCACATATAGTTTGGGGCTTGGTTTTTCACACAGCAGGCGAAGTGATCGGATACCTGGCGGGTGAAGGCGATTCCATCGAAGAATCAGCAAAATTCGAGTTTCGCCGCCGCGATTTCGTACGCCCTTCCGAACGTGTGCTGCTGCAATAAGGCGTCAGGTTGATGACCTGTACTGCTTAAAATGATCCCAACACACCCTCAGCATGGAGCGCACCGCATGAGTGCGGTACAATCACGTATTGTCTATGACTCACGCAACCAGTGCGCGCACGCGCGTGTCTGAGTCGTACAGAACCAGATGAACTTCTTGGAGAGTGCATGAGCTTACTCGAATACGCGCGCCTGTTGGTGCGTCGGGGATGGATCATCGTCTTACTGGCGGCGATCGCGGCGGGCAGCGCGTATGTGCTCAGTCGCGGACAAACACCTGTGTACCGCGCGACGCAGTTGGTACTCGTCCAGCCCAACCGCAATGACCTCGGCTTGACCGACGCGACACAGCGCTTGCTCAATACGTATGTTGTCTACCTCAAAAGCGCCGCGCGCGCGCAAGAGATCATCGACGCACTTCAGCTCGATGTTTTGGCAAGCGAATTAGAAGGCGCGGTTACGATTCAATCGACGCGTGACAGCCTGACCGTTGCCATCGATTTCGATTGGGCGGATCAGAATATCGCCGCACAGGTCGCCAGCGAATGGGGCGACCTACTTGTACGTTATCAAGAGACAGAAAATCAAACGCGGCGGCAAGAAGACCGTATCCGCGCCTTGCTCGTAGATGCACCCGATATCAGTTTGCTGCGTCCGCGTCCCGCGCTCAATGCGCTGATCGGCGCAGCGCTTGGCTTTTTGGTCGGTGCAATAATCGTATTTGTCCTCGAATTTATGGAAAGCGCGATTGTGCGCCGCCGTGATGATCTTGAACGCGCGCTCGAGCTGCCTGTTTTAGCCGCGATTCCCGACGGAAACAAATAAGGAGAACGCATGGCAAACGCACAAACGCACTTGATCACGCTCAGCGACCCGCGTTCAGCGGCGGCAGAAGCGTACCGCACACTGCGTACCAACATCATGTTCACCAGCGTCGATAAACCGATCACCACTTTAGCGGTGACATCCCCGACAGCGAACGACGATAAGAAAATCGTGCTGGCAAACCTCGCCATCACGTTCGCACAAGCCGGACACAAAACCATCATCATCGATGCCGATTTACGCCGTCCCGCGCAGCATGAGTTATGGGGGGTGAGCAATGAACGCGGCTTGACGACGATGATGCTCGAAGATGCCTCGTTAAGCAGCCCACCGCTGATTGCGACCGACATCCCGAATTTGAGCGTGCTGCCATCGGGTATTCTCCCGCCTATCCCGGCGGATATATTGAGCAGCCCACGTATGAACGATGTGATCGGCGTGCTCAAGGCGCGCGCGCATTATCTGCTGTTTGACAGCTCACCTGTGTTGGTAGCGACCGATGCGGCGCTGCTCGGCGCAAAACTCGATGGTGTAATTCTGGTCGTACGCGCGGGACATACACGGCGCGATCATACCGCACAAGCGCGCCAAACGTTGGAGCGCGTCAACGCGCGTGTGTTGGGCGCGGTTATGACCAATGCGCCGCGCGAAAATATGGCAAGTTACTGATCACCGTCATGATCCGTATCGAGTATGTCATTTTTGGCGCGGCAATTTTGATCTTGCTCAGCGTGATTGCGGGTAAGTTCTCATCGCGTTTGGGCATTCCTGCACTGCTGTTGTTCTTGGGTGTCGGTATTTTGGCGGGGTCAGAAGGCATTGGGGGCATTTATTACGACGATGCTTACTCTGCTCAATTGATCGGAACCTTAGCACTTTCATTCATCCTGTTTGCGGGTGGCATGGAAACGCGTTGGAAAACGATTCGTCCCGCGCTCAAAGATGGCATTCTGCTCAGCACGGTTGGTGTTCTTGTGACGACAGTCAGCGTGGGCGTATTTACGGCGGCGCTGTTCCAATTCCGCTTGGTTGAAGGGCTGCTGTTGGGGGCAATCGTCTCGTGTACGGATGCAGCGGCGGTTTTTTCTGTACTGCGTGGTCAGCGTATCCGCCTGAAAGGACGCCTGGAAGCAATATTGGAGTTGGAAAGCGGCAGCAACGACCCGATGGCGGTCTTTTTGACGCTCGCTCTGATTCAACTCATCCTGATTCCTGAAACCGGCGCGCTCGACTTAATTACGTTATTCATTCGTCAATTTGCCATCGGCGGCGTATGTGGTGCGGGCGCGGCGCTGCTGATGCGCGAAACACTCAATCGGTTGCGCCTTTCGGTCGATGGGTTGTATCCGGTCATCACGGTCGGGTTCGTATTGCTCACCTTTGGTGCAACTGCCAGCGTGAGCGGCAGCGGATTTCTTGCGGTGTATCTGGCAGGCTTGATTTTAGGACAGCAAGAATTTCGTCATAAGCAAAGTTTGACGAGCTTTCACGAAGCGTTAGCATGGTTGATGCAGATTTTGATGTTTCTGACGCTCGGCTTGTTGGTTTTTCCTTCCCAAGTAATCGCACAAGCGGATAACGGGGTGTTGGTCGCGCTATTCCTGATAGTTGTCGGGCGTCCGCTCAGCGTCATGATCAGCTTGGCATTTTCAGGTTTATCATGGCGGCATCAAGCCATGATTGCGTGGGTTGGGCTGCGTGGTGCGGCACCGATCATCATCGCAACATTTCCGCTTTTGGCGGGTGTTCAAAATGCGACGACTATCTTTAATGTGGTCTTTTTCGTGGTTTTGTCATCCATTTTACTGCAAGGGACGACATTGGTTTGGGTAGCCAAACGACTGGGCGTCTATGATGAGTCGCCGCCCCCGCCGGAGAAAATGCCGATTCAATTTACGCCGTCCGAATCGATGCAGAGCGCGATTCGAGAGTTCGTCGTCAAACCGGACTCACAGTTGGTGGGTAAACAAATTGTCAATATGGGCTTGCCCGAAGGCAGTTTGATCGTCTTGATTGGGCGGTCAGGGACGTTCATCGTCCCTAACGGCGGCAGCATCATCGCAATCGACGATCAATTGCTGATGCTTACGCGCTCTGAAAATTTGACGGCTATCAGTCAAATGTGCGAATGTTGACTGCACCATCGTTTTGTGAAGGACAGCACTGATATTCTCTGCCGATTTTACGAGGAGACATCGATGAAGGGTTTAATCCTGAGCGGCGGCAAAGGCACACGGCTGTATCCGCTGACGTTTACCACCGCCAAGCAGTTGATCCCTGTCGCCAATAAGCCAGTTTTATTCCGCGTCATCGAAACCATACGCGACGCGGGCATCGACGAGATCGGCGTCGTCGTTGGTGTCGGCGATATGGCAGAGGCGGTCAAAGCCGCGATCGGGGATGGCGCGCAGTGGGGTGTCAAAATCACGGCGATTACCCAGCAGAGCCCGGACGGTTTGGCGCACGCGGTCAAAATTTCGCGTGATTTTCTCGCTGACGACTCGTTTGTCATGTTTCTCGGTGATAACGTCATTCAAGGGGGGATTAGCGCGCTGATCCGTGATTTTACGCGGCACCCCGAATGGAACGCGCAGATTGTCCTCAAACACGTCGAAAATCCGCAGCAGTTCGGCGTCGCCAAGCTGCGACCGGACGGCACAATCGAGCAACTGATCGAAAAACCCGCCGACCCGCCAAGCAAGCTGGCATTAGTCGGCATTTATATGTTCGATGCACACATCTTTGAAGCGGTTAACAGCATTGAAAAATCACGGCGCGGCGAACTCGAAATCACCGACGCCATTCAATGGCTGATCGACCATCAATACACAGTGTCACCACATGTACATCAGGGCTGGTGGATCGATACCGGACGCCCCATCGATATGCTCGACGCCAACGCGACGGTTCTGGAAGAAATTCCAGCGCATATCGCGCCCGATGCTGTGATCGAAAATTCGGTCATCGATAAGCGCGTCACACTCGAAAGCGGCGCGCGCGTCATCAACAGCACCATCCACGGTCCGACGATTATTGGGCGCAACACCGTCATCGAAGACAGCTATATCGCGCCGTACACCAGCATTTATCACGATGTAACGGTGCGCAACTGCGAGATCGAACGGTGCATTATCCTGGAGGGCGCCAGTATCACCGATTTAGGCACGCGCTTATATGGCAGTTTGATCGGACGCAACGCCAAAATCGGACGCAAAGAGGGCAAACCGCGCACCCTCACTATGAATCTGGGCGATCACAGTTCTGTCCTCATTGTATAGTATGAGCGATCAATACAAGGACAACGTGCGCTTTCATCCGAGCGCTAAAGCGCAAGGTTTTCGCGCTTCTGGACTGCTATAATACAGCGAGTAGGGGCGGGTCTTAACCCGCCCGCGATGACCCCTAGAAAACGGACATTCGAATGACCCAAACCACCAACAAAAAAGACATCAAGCTAATCGTGATCGACTTGGACGGCACGCTGCTCAACAGTGACCACGAAGTGAGTGATCGCAACGAAAAAGCGCTCAAAATGGCGCTGGCACAAGGCGTACAGGTTGCTTTTGCCACTGGGAAAACCTATTTGAGCGCGCAGCACTTATTCGAGAAACTCGCCTTCAAAGCACCGGGCATCTTCGTACAAGGACTGACGTTATATGACGCCGACGGCAATATCACGCATCAGCAAGTGCTGAATCCCGTCATCGCGCGGCAAATTATCACTTTTGCCGAAGATCGCGGGTTCGTGATGCTGGCATATTCTGGCACCAAAATTATGGCGCGCGCCTATGACAAGAAATTGTTCGACGAAATGGCGAAGTATCACGAAACGGTCGAAGCAGTCGGCGCGTTGCAAAATGTTCTCGGCGTCATGCCGATCAACAAGCTGGTCGCCATTGGTACAGATCAACGCTCAGCGAAAGCACTGCGCTGGCAGTTGGGCGTGCAGCTTGAAGGCGGCATCCGGTTGATGCAAGCGGGAATCCCCAATATGTTGGAAATTTTGCCGCCCGGCGTCTCGAAAGGGTCGGCACTCAAGCTGCTGACCAAAGATTTACGCATCAACGCCGACAGTGTGTTGGCGATTGGTGACGCCGAAAACGATATCGAAATGCTGCAATTCGCGGGCGTCGGCGTGGCGATGGGTCATGCTGAACAGAAGGTCAAAGACGCCGCCGATTATATCGCGCCAACCAACGATGAAGATGGCGTCGCTGACGCGATTGAAAAGTTTGTGCTGCCGCCGCCCGTCGTCAAGAAAATCGAAGCGAGCGTTAAACCGAGCGACGACGCCTCGCAAGCATCAGCACCTGTGACTCCCCCATTCGATGAACTCGCAGAAGCACCCGACACCGGAGCAAAACCGTCGTGAAAAATATTCTCGTCACCGGCGGCGCAGGTTTCATCGGCAGCGCATTTGTCCGGCATATGGTGGCGGTGTATCCACACTACAACATCATCACCTACGATAAGCTGACGTACGCGGGCAACATGGATAATCTGCTATCCGTCAGCGACGAACCGAATTTTCAGTTTGTGCGCGGCGATATTGCGGATCGTGAAACCGTGCGCCGCGCGCTGACAGATCATGACATCGATACGGTGGTCAATTTCGCCGCCGAAAGTCATGTCGATCGCAGCATTCTTTCCGCCGACGTATTCATCCATACCAATTCGGTCGGTGTGTATATTTTGCTCGATGAAGGGCGCACGCACGGCATCGAGCGCTTTTTGCAGGTCAGCACCGATGAAGTATACGGCAATGTTCCCGTCGGCGAGTCGGTCGAAGCTGATGCGCTTGCGCCGCGCAACCCGTACAGCGCCGCGAAGGCGGGCGGCGAGTTGATGGTACACGCGTACCACGAAACATATGGCATGAACACGATTATCACGCGCGGCAGCAACACGTTTGGTCCTTATCAATACCCCGAAAAATTGCTGCCGTTCTTTATTACTGAAGCACTGGACGACAAGCCGCTCCCGTTGTACGGCGACGGTTTGCAAACCCGCGACTGGCTGTACGTCGATGATCACGTCGGTGGCATCGATTTGGCGCTGCATCAAGGCGATGCAGGTGGAATTTACAACATCGCTGGCGAAGATTTGCGTCACAATATCGATGTTGCGCGCGCGATGCTGGCGCGGTTGGGTAAACCGGAGTCGCTGCTCAGGCATGTCCCCGACCGCGAAGGGCATGATCTGCGCTACGCGATGAACTGTGATAAATTGCGCGCGCTGGGTTGGCAGCGCCACTTTACATGGGAAACCGCGCTCGATCAAACCGTGCAGTGGTTTCAAGACAACGGCTGGTGGTGGCGTAAGATCAAAACGGGCGAGTATCTGGAATATTATCAGCGCCAGTATGCCGCTCGCTTGGCGGCGGCGGAGTGATAACTTTTTGGAGGGCAGATTATGCGTGTGGGCGAACTCATCAGCGAAATTAAGCGGTTATCGGTTAACGAACAACTTATCGTTGTGACAGAGGTTATGCAAAGTATCCGTAATACGGTGCAGACCGGTTTTAGGAGTTTGACCCAACGTGCGTATTGAACGTGTCACCGCGCCGCGCCGCAATTTACCCTATTTGACATGCGGCTGTCTCGCCCTGTTCGCCGGAACACTCGTCGCGCTGGTCATCGGCGCGCTTGTCCTGCTGCCGTCGCTGCCCAACATTGCCGCGCAGGTGATCGGCTTTACATCGAGCGGTGATGTCGATCAAGTTTTCGTCGAGTCGTCGGTGCCGCCCGCGCCCGCCTTGCAAAACGCGCAGCCCGTCGATCAGGTCACGCTCGATCTGGGGACGTTCGGTCAGCAAACCTTCAATAGTCAACCGCAGTTGTACGAATTTTCCGTCGGGTCGGTCGGCACAACGCAAACACAAGCCGCGACGATCACCTTTACCGAATCCGGCTTGACCGAACTGTGCCGCCAGCGCACAACGGTCTGTAACAACGATAATCCGCAATATCGCAATGTCGAATTCGACCTGCGCCCGAACGGATTGGTTGTTTATGCCGACGCGACACTGCCCCAGTTGGGCGGCGCGGCTCAGCGTATCGGCGCCGTATTGAGGGTCGATTCGAGCGCGCGGCGTTTCGACTTTATCGGCGTAGATATCAACGGCGCATTGTTCACCAATCCCCCGCCCGAACTCACCGCGACCGTCAATGATTTGGAACGCGGCGCGAATGATGTGCTGACCGCGCTCACCCTGCAAGCAGATGGATCGCAATATTCGCTCTCGCGTATCACCATCGACGATACGACCGCGACCTTGTTCCTGCAATAATCATGACAAATCACGGTTGGGTTTTTACGCTCACATCCGATGAACGGACAGCGTACACAGAAGCGATGCGCGCCATTATTATCGACTGCGCCCGCGAAAAGCGTACGATCACGTATTCCGATTTGGCGACGACCAACCCAGTTGCGTATTTACATCCACATTCGTTCGTGTTTTCCAACATCATGCGTCGCATTTGTGCCGACGAATACGAGCACGGTCACGGGCAGTTGTGCGCGCTGGTCGTCAGCAAAATCACGGGGATGCCGAGCGGTGGTTATTTTCGCGGCATGGCGACCGAGCATGACACCGATGCCGATTTAGAAACGCGCTGGCGCGCAGATTTAGCGGATGTATTCGCGTATTGGGAAACACATTGAAACTCAGAGAGAAAATTTAACGCGCTTCACCCGTTACGTCGTGTGCGGTTAAGATTCTGTTGCATTTCCGTCCATTTTCTGGCATAACATCCGCACGTTTGGTCTAAGGATCGTGTATGCCCGGTTTCGATATCGACGCGCTGACGCGCTTCACGCCACCCGAATATTTATGCGAACGCTGCTGCGCGCTGATCACCAGCCTGCCGCGTACGATGCCGGACGGCAAAAAAGCACCGACGCTGCGCTGCCCGGTATGCGGCGTGGAGTATGTCCCGACCGACGCGTATCCTACTGCCGCCGATTATCTCGCCGCGCGCGGTTTACGCCTCGAAACGCCCGATATTTTCGCGCACAGCCGTAATCTGGCGCGTATCGCCCGCGATCTGCGCGCATCGTTGAATGGCAGCGCACCCGATTACCCACCGATGCGTGGCTTGCTTGAAGCGTTGACTCAGGCGCGTCATTTCGTCCACTTCACCACCTACGGCATCAGCGCGTTACTGCTTGGGTCGCTTAAAGCGGCGGCGCATCGCGTCGATATTCGCGGCGTGGTCAGCGGTGTCAAAAACGAAGGTGTGTATCGAGAGCTGACCGCGTTTCGCGATGAAGCACCGCGTTTGCAAACCCGCGTGTTTCAGCAGGATGGGCAGTATTTCCCGCACCAGAAAATGATCGTCATCGATGGCTTGATGGCGTTCAAAGGTTCCGCCAACATGACCGATTTTGGCTGGCGTAAAGCCGCACACGGACGCGAAGTTATCGAGATCGTCACCGATGTCAGCGAGGTGATCGATTTGCACAACCGCTATTTCAGTCCGATCTGGGCGAGTTTTGAGACCAGCGACGAAGAAAATACCGCGATCGTCATGGCGGTTTAACGAGGACAAATTTTGAAATTTTTGGTCACAGGCGCAAACGGACGTTTAGGCTCAAAACTGGTCGCCGTGTTATCGGCGCGTGGACACGCTGTGATCCCCGCCGCGCACACTGATCTCGATATTACCGATCATGGCGCGGTACGCGCGTTCGTCGGGTCGAACCGCCCTGATATGATCATCCACCCCGCCGCGTGGACAGATGTAGATGGCTGTGCCCGCGACCCGCAGCGCGCTGACCTGATCAATGGGTTTGGTACGGGCAACCTGGCATCCGCTGCGGCGCATAGTGGCGCGGGCATTCTTTATGTAAGCAGCAATGAAGTTTTCGACGGCAGCACGCGCGCGCCCTATGGTGAGTATGATCGCGAAAATCCGATCAACGCGTATGGCGCTAGCAAATGGATCGGCGAACGCATGATCCGTGCGATCAACCCGCGCCATCAAATCGTGCGCACGGCGTGGTTATTCGCGCATGGCGGTAAAAATTTTATCCAGTCGATTTTGAATGCTGCCGATGCGGGTAAACCACTCCGTGTCGTCATCAACGAGATCGCTAACCCGACGTACACCGACGATCTGGCGGCTGGAATCGCAGCACTTTTAGAAACCGAGCGTTACGGAACCTATCATCTCGTCAACGACGGCTATTGTTCGCGTTACGCCTTTGCGCGCTATAGTTTGGATCGCGCTGGATACACCGATACGCCGATCGAAAAGATTTCGTCACACGAATGGCAGCGACCAAGCCAACCGCCCATGTTTTCCCCATTAAAAAATACGGCGGCGGCGGCATTAGGGATCACACTGCGCGATTGGCACGCGGCGGTCGATGCGTTTTTGGAAAAAGAAGGGTTAGTGCGTGCCTGATTTAGTCTCAGTTATCATCCCGAATTGGAATGGCGCACGCTTTTTAACGACGTGCCTGGAGTCGCTTGCACGGCAGACCTACTACAATATTGAGGTCATGGTCGTGGATAACGCCAGCGACGACGGATCGCAAGCGTTGATAAAAGCGCGCTATCCACATGTAAAACTGATCGAACTGCCCATCAATCGCGGCTTCACGGGTGCTTGCAATACAGGATTATGGTTCGCACGCGGCGAGATCGTCGCGCTGCTGAACAACGACACGGAAGTCGATCCTGCATGGGTAGCGGCGATTGTCGATGCGTTCGCGCGTCACCCAGAAGCGGGTGCGGTGGCGAGCAAAATGCTTTTGTTCGAGCGGCGCGATCATATCCACACGACGGGTGATTATTTCACCACTGATGGGCGGGCGGGCAATCGTGGTGTATGGGAACTGGATAGCGGACAATACGACGAAGAAGCGTATATGTTCAGCGCGTGCGGCGGCTCATCGGCGTATCGACGCAGCCTGTTAGATGCGGTCGGCGGGCTGGACGACGACTTCTTTTTTAGCGGTGAAGATGTCGATTTGGGCTGGCGCGCCAATCTCGCGGGCTGGCGGTGTCTTTACACCCCGCGCGCGGTCGTGTACCATCAACTTTCAGCGACAGGTAGCGGTGTTACCGCGAGTTTTTATGACGGACGCAACCTGATAACGATGTTGATCAAAAATATGCCGTCCGGGTTGTGGACGAAGTATGGATACCGTATTCGCCGCGCGCAGTTCGAAATCGCGCGCGACGCAGTGCGCGCATGGCGCGGGCAGGCGGCGCGGGCGCGCTTGCGCGGCATGACGACCGGATTGATCCAATTTCCGCGCGCATGGCGCAAACGCCGCACGATTCAGGCGACACGCCGCACAACGGATGCACAGATCGACGCAATGCTTACAGACCGTTGATTAAGGCTACAATAAACATTTATTGAGTGCGCGGGGTTTGAATCAACCCCACTTTCTGGAGAATTTTGGCTGACTATGCAAAAGCGCCCCCTGTTGTCAATTGTTATTCCGGCGCATAACGAAGAACACCGTCTGCCCCCCAGTCTGGCGAAAATAGACGCTTTTTTGCGTACACAGCCATTTGAAGCAGAAATCGTGATCGTCGAAAATGGCAGCCACGACCGCACGACCGAAGTCGCGCACGCTTTCGCCGCTGACCATCCTAATGTGCATGTGATCAGTGTGACCACGCGCGGTAAAGGATTAGCAGTCAAGGCGGGCATGATGGCGGCGCGCGGCGAGTATCGCTTTATCTGCGATACCGATCTATCGATGCCGATCGAAGAAATCGTCAAGTTTCTGCCGCCGTTCAGCGATGGTCACGACATCAGCATCGGCACACGCGAAGGCGCGGATGCCAACCGCATCGGCGAGCCGGAATATCGGCATTTAATTGGGCGCGTCAATAATTTGATCATTCAACTGACGGCGCTGCGTGGTTTTGAAGACACGCAATGCGGATTCAAGATGTTCAACGCCGCCAGTGCCGAAGATTTGTTCAGCGTGCAGCAAATGACTGGAATCGGCTTCGACATCGAGATTTTGTACATCGCCAAGCGGCGCGGGTATAAAATCCGCGAGGTGCCTATTACATGGTACTTCGACGCCGACAGCCGCATGAAACTGGTGCAGGATTCGCTCAAACTGCTGACAGAAATCTGGGATATTCGCGTAAATTGGCGCAAAGGCTTGTATGACCAACCAACGATTACCCAAAACCGCCGGTCTGAAGCCTGAGATCGAGTGTATGGCGCGCGGGCAGCGCCTGATCGTCGGCATCGACGAAGCCGGGCGCGGTGCATGGGCAGGTCCTCTATTCGCGGGCGCGGTCATGCTGCCGCTCGACCGCCCCGATCTGATGACTGTCCTGGCGGGCGTGCGCGATAGCAAACAGATGACTGCCCGCGCGCGATCGCTGCTCATCATCACGATTCAGATAACGGCGCTGGCGTGGGGCGTCGGCTCAGCGTCGCACGATGAAATCGATACGCTTGGGATTGTCCCGGCGACATGTCTGGCGATGAAGCGCGCGCTCGATGCCGCGCTGGAACGCGCCCCGGCTGCACCCGATTTTTTGCTGCTCGATTCGATCAAATGCGTCAATATCGATTCGTGGCGGCTGCCTTATCAGGCGCTCGTCAAAGGCGATCAACGCTCGTTGAGCATCGCCTCTGCCAGTGTATTGGCAAAAGTCAGCCGTGACGAGTATATGCGCGCGATCAGCCTGAAATATCCACACTATGGCTTTTCGCTGCACAAAGGGTATGGCACCGCTAAACATCGCGCCGCGCTCGATGAATTCGGCGCGTGTTCGATCCACCGGATGACGTTCGCGCCGATGCGCGGTAATTTCGATAAAGCGAAGAATACAATCAGGGTGACGCTCCCCATGCCTAAAGGCAGGGGCTTCTGAACGACGCTTGCGCTTACCGTCGCCTTACGGCGTTGGCAGAGGCGCTACGTTATCGTTCACGGATGCGTCCCATCCGTCTTGCATTAAAGCACGATTGAGAATGTTGATAGCCGCGTTGTGATCGCGGTCTAGCGCTAGACCGCAACCACAATCAACTCAACGGGTCGAAAGGTCGAAGTCTTGAAACAACACGCCGCAGTTCGAGCAGTATTTGGACGTGTAGGCAGGCTTTACCGCAATCACTTCACGTCCGGCGCTTACAGCCTTGTACGTGAGGAATTGGCGGAAGATACTCCATCCACTATCCAGAATGCTTTTACTCAGGTGGCGGTTTCGCGTCATGTTGCGAATGCGCAAGTCTTCCAACGCGATCAAATCAAAGTCTTTAACCAACCCGTGACTGAGTTTGTGTGCGCGCGCCAGCTGGCGCTGCAAAACCCGCAACCTGATTTGGTTGGCACGATAGAACTTGGGGTTCTCAATCTTATCGCCGTCGCTCATGGTGAGCAGGGCGGAAATGCCGACATCAATCCCCACCGTGCGTCCGGTCTCGGGGAGTTCGGGTTTACCCTCAACTTCACAGGCGAACGCGGCATACCAACGCCCCCGTCTTGTGGATGATGCGAACGGTCTTGATCGTACCTTCGACGGGACGATGCCAACGGACAGGAACGCGCCCGATACCGAACAGCTTCAGGCGTCGTCCTTCCACTTTCACGCCCATTCCGTATTGCGGAAAGTGGAAGCTGTGGAAGCGGTTGCGCCCCTTGAAACGCGGATAACCCGCCTTTTCACCCGCTTTGACACGACGAAAGAAGGCTTGATATGCCTTATCCACATCAGCGGCGACGGATTGCATGGTTTGACTGGCTACCGATTTGGCTGCCCACGCGAACGTCTTGCGGTAGTGAATACCCGTCTTTTGTTGTTCGTGTTTGGTGACGCTGCGCCCTTCCAACTTGTACGCCCATGTACGTTCGGAAACGCACATGTTATACCAGTGGCGACAAACCTTCAGCACGAGGAACAGCTGTCGTTCCTGCGCGGGCGTCGGATACAGACGGTATTTGAATGCTTTGAAGTGTGTGTTAGACTCGCTCATGCTCTGACCCCACTAGGTTGGAGAGCCAGTGGGAGCGTCAACTCCGCGACTGGCATTCCTCGTATTGCAGCACAATTGAGCGACAGGCACAATGCTACGCCTTATATCCCCATGTCTAAAGACAGGGGCTTTACGGCGCTTTTCTGGTAAAGCAACCTTCAATGGCTTCCAAACAATGATGGGTCAAATCAAGGGTTTGAAACTCGCTTTAGTTCATGACTGGCTCAACCAGCGCGGCGGCGCGGAAGATGTGTTGGAGACGCTGGTCGCCATGTGCCCAGAGTCGCCCGTGTATACCAGTTTGTACGCGCCCGACCTGATGCCCGCGTTTTACCGCGCGTGGGATATTCGCACACTGTGGATCGACAGGCTGCCGGGTATTCATACCCATCATCAACGCTATTTGCCGTTGTATCCGGTGGCGTGGGGCGGTTTGAACTTGTCCGATTATGATGTGATTTTGACCAATAAAAGCGGGTTTTGTCACGGGCTGCATCATGATGCGCGCGCAACGCACATCTGTTATTGTCTCGCGCCGACACGCTATGTGTGGGGATTAGAAAGTTATATCGCCCGCGAAGGCTTGAGCAACCTTGCTGCATCTGTGCTGCGCCCGCTGATCGCCGCCATAAAACAGTGGGATTACGCTGCCGCGCAGCGGGTCGATCACTTCATCGCGATTTCGACCGCTATTCAAACCCGCATCAAAACCTATTATCAACGCGATTCAGTGATCATTTACCCGCCTGTCGAAACCACACGTTTTGTTCCCGCTGCCCGCACGGACGATTATTTTCTCGTCGTGTCGCGTTTGATCCCATATAAGCGCATCGATTTGGCGGTGCAAGCGGCGACACGACTCGGCGTGCGTTTGCTCGTCGGCGGCAAAGGGCGCGATCTGGATCGGCTCAAGGCGATGGCGGGTCCGACGGTCGAATTTCTCGGCTTTGTCCCCGATGACGACTTGCCCGCATTGATGGCGCATTGCAAAGCGTTCTTGTTTCCAGGCTTAGAAGATTTCGGAATCACGCCTGTACAGGCACAAGCCGCCGGACGTCCAGTGATCGCGTATGGCGGCGGCGGCGCGCTCGATACCGTGATTCCCGGCGTAACAGGCGAACTTTTTACCGAGTTGACAGTCGAGTCGTTGATGGATGTCATGCGAGATTTCGACGCTGCGCGCTATGAGTCGGCGGCGATTCGCACGCACGCCGAGCAGTTTGATACGCGCCACTTTAGAACGCAGTTGACGGCGTTCATCGAGCAGCACACTTAGCGTTGAATCGTTTTGCATGGAACAAATGTTTAGGTTTTGTCTATGCCTTTGGGCGTCATCCTCATGGTCAATTAATCGTAATGCGTAATGATATAAATCGCCCATTTGTACCCTGCCCCCTTTCACCTCAACGCTACACGCCGCTTTCGGGATGATGGTGTATTTTCCCTATAAAGGAGTTCGTAATGCGTATTTCTCGTCTGGCTTTACTGATCGTAACGCTTGTTTTCGCCTTGAGTCTCGCCGCAGTGCCCATGATCGCCGTTCAAGAAGAGACCCCCGTGACCTGCTCGTCCGATCTTGTTCTCAATCTCAGTGAATCACGGATTGAGGTGACACGAACACCGAAATGGCAAGCGGTGGTGGATAGAAACGCTCCACCGCACGTACCAAGAGTTTGCGAAAACGGTCAAAGCGTAACAGGGAGGGGATGAGCTTGTAGCGCCCGTTACCAGGACGGCGGGTGAAAAGCCAGTGTGCTATGACCCAGACGTTCTGCATCAGCCGTCCTAGACCCAAAAGGAAGAAACGGAGCGCGGGGTTACGTGAATTAGTGAGGACTTTCACTTGGCGTAACATGCGGTATGAGGCTTCAATCCCGAAACGTCGACGGTATTTGCTGTACACTTGGTGGGGTGTCCAGTCGAGGTTGACCAGCACAAACGCCAGCCATTTACGCTGCTTGCGCTTGGTTTTTGGGTCACGGACACGCGTATCGACCAGCGTCAAGCGGGCAGATGTGCCGTCGGTGAAGGTATAGTCAGTGGTGAAACTCCCGCGTCCCTGACACAGCGCACGAATGCCTCCAGTTTTCCCACGAATCGGGCATGCCAGCACCGCCGCCTGCTGGATACGCTGCAAATAACGGAGAATCTCGCCCGAACAGAATCCCTTATCCAGATACGCCACCGTCGCGTGCCGTCCCAGATGTCCCAGACGCTGCAATAAGCGCTCGACCACATCGGGCAGGTCATCTTCAGGCAGCCCATACGTCAAGGCAAGCGTCAAACGCACTTCACGCCAGATGACATAAGCGCTGGCGATACGAAAGAAATGCGTCGTCCCCGCTTTCGCCCGCGTCTTGCAGGTGTAGGTGAGTAGTTCGGGGGTCTTGCCGTAGAAGGGCTCATCATGAGTGTCGATGGCGATCTC
>Ga0163147_10003309_pt1 | contig 21750 bp, 23 predicted proteins | sample OliLakLV19MP6G1_FD_148597 | JGI IMG/M metagenome (GOLD analysis project Ga0163147, IMG submission 148597) | Freshwater microbial mat bacterial communities from Lake Vanda, McMurdo Dry Valleys, Antarctica- Oligotrophic Lake LV.19.MP6.G1 | ecosystem: Environmental > Aquatic > Freshwater > Lake >...
ATCTAAAGCAACTCCCTGCTTCAACTCAATCACAGTCGTAAGCACAATCGTCTTACCGGCCAAGCTCCCATCGAATCCGATCACGGAGTTCGGCGCCGCCGCCTCAACAGCCGCGCGCAAGGAACCAGGCCCCGAATCACCGTCGCTGGTAACCACCACCGCGGCCGCCAGCGTTGTGGACGTGAAGCTCGCGACTGGATCAAACAACTCTCCAGGTGGCGCTACGCACGCGCCACTTCCGGTACCAGCGTTACTAGCTCCACCCAACGCAGCAGCTCCGCTTCCACCCTGCGCCGCAGCTCCGCTTCCACCCTGCGCCGCAGCTCCACTCCCACCTATGCCCAGCGCAGCTACGCCGCCAATCCCGTTGGAGCCGCCTAATGCTGAGGGGCCACCAAGCGAGCCGGCACCCCCGACACTTGCAGCAGCGTTCGGGTTCGAAGATCGGCCGGAGCACGCGGCGAGCTGCACGCAACAGATAGCAAGCCCCAACCAACGCAAGGGAGCTGATATTATAGGAGTATCAAGACTTAGCACTCTCACTATAGAGCATCAACAGGCACTCGCCGTCAACCAGAGATACGCTTGCGAGCGCCGTTGACTCGAAGCCTTCGCAGGGCAACTCTTCAGGCCGTGCAAAGTTTTCGTCGCGCTCGGAGGAGCCCTGTGCTGATCGCCCTGGGCGTGGGCGCGTGTGGCCACGCTGCTTCGGACATCAACTCCCCGGGACGAGCCAACGCAACAGCTGGTTTTTACTCGGTTGGTGGTAACGGAAGTACGGTGGGTTCTGCTTCTATTGTTGGTAGCGGTGACACGTCCGCTTCCTTCGCTGGCGGAAGCCGGGACCGGCACCGCAAGCGTTGTTGGGCAATCGGTCGCCATCACAGACCCCTACGTTCCATCAGGCTCACGCAGCTTCCATGTCGAGAATGCGGCTGGCTTCGCCATTGGCGATACGGTGCACGTCGATCGCCCGGTGACGGATGCCTGGCTCCACTTCATGCGAATGGACGCTTTGGTTCGCGACGGGTTGCCGCAAACCTGGCTCAGTAGCACCACGGTGATCCATACCGATCAAGTGATCACCGACGTTCAAGGGACTGCGATCACCGTCGATGCGCCACTCTCAGATTCGCTCGATAGTGCGTACGTGAAGTACTTCAGCAGCCCCCGGGCACCACGAACTGGCTCATTGGCTCCCTCGGCATCCTCGCCCCGCAGGCGGCTCCAGGTTCCACGGACACTACGCCGCTGCCTAACGGCACCGTTGATTCACCGGGTGTGCCTGTGGCTCCCGAAAGTCTCTATCTTGCACAGTTGTGCCTGAGGCTTGGTCCCCAGGCCCTCAAGAACATCGGCTATTCGGCTCGGGCTTGATAGGCCGCTTGAATGCCGCCACCGGCGGCGCCGCTACGCCAGACCCCGACTTTACAGACCGGCATAAACAGCGCCGACTTCCGTCAAGCTGCCATCTTCGTTGAAGAGCGCAGACGTTCCCATGTTCACGTCGGTCGTGTGCCGTGTTTTCCAGGAAAAACGCTCGACAAACGGGCGCTTTCGGAACTCGGGGACGATGGTCCTGAGGAACGCTTCGACGTCCGCCACGCTGTACTTGTTAGGTGTGGTAGCTGTGGCGTTCCAATCAGCAACTGCGAACTCAGTGATCCAAATAGGAAGCTGGTACAGTGCGTGAACCGCGTCCAAGTAGTCGAGGAAGGATTGCGGATTGGGCGATGCGTAGCGGTGAACCGCGATAAAATCGACGCGCAGACCCTTGTCTCGAATCCCTTGCATGAACGCGGGAAACCAAGTTCCCGTCAGCGCATTTTCAGCTGTGGCGGGGCTCCCGAGGCGACGCCCGGTTGCCATGAGATCGGGCCAGCGCAGGAGGGCCTCCTCGACCGTGAAATTAGCCTGATCGGGGCGATCCGGTTCATTGAATCCGAGTAGGGCATCGTCCAGCCCGGGTTGCTGAAGTTGCGAAAGGGCGTGATCCAACACCTCGGCGTTGCGCGCTTGGTGCCCCCAAATCATCGGAGCGAACGGCAAGCTGATCGGCACCGCAGCTGGGCGCAGGCGACCCCAGGTGTAAAACCAATCCACGTGGAGCGCGCTCAGCTTATCCGCCAGCAGTGTAGGGTCCGCAGATGAAAGAGGCCAAGGATCCTCCTTGTAGACGAAACCCTTCAATGCAACAGGAACGTTGGCTTGGCCGCCATTGGCTCGCGCACCTCCCATCCCAGGCTGGCCACCACCTGAAGTTGGCATGGCGCTCGAACCACCCGACAAACCAGCCATCACAGCCGAACCACCCGACGACGCCGCTACAACGCCCAAACCAAGCGAGGAACTCGCCCCCCCAAAACCTGTGGCTGCCATTCCCACACCGCCGACCCCGCTTGTCGTCCCAGGATCGCCCGCCGGCGAACTAGCGCTCTGCCCACAGGCGCTCAGCAGGAGAGCCAGGGCCACCTTTGCAATTGTCGCGGAATAGATCTGCGAACTGCGCAGGCGAACAGCGGAGAATTTTAGAACCAGCATAGGGCACCCTGGGGAGGCTAGAGGGTACGCACTGGCTGACAGAACGTCACGCAGTAACGCGATGGCGCGTGAAAGACGCCTCGGCTACCAATTGCTGCGCACGCTGACAGATCCCGGGCCCACATCCAGAGCTAGTTGCTCGGGCCCGCTGCGCCCCGGCGCTGTGAACCGTGGCTATCGTGCCGACTGAACGCGCTATTAGGCTCTCTTCCGGTCCCTGCCCACCACGGGGCGACGCCGGAAAAAGCCGAGCACAAGCCCAAGCGCGACGCCCGGCAACCCGACGAAATCTTCGCTGGGTGATAACCGACATCCACATCCTGAAGAAGAATGGCCTTGCTCGGCTGCGGATGGGCTTTCGCCGCCGTTCGCTGGTTGCCCACCAGAGGGCACACCTCCCGTACTCAGATTCACGGCACCTCCAGAAAGCCCACTCAAGCCCCCTGCTGACGCCGCGGCACCACCACCGCCGCTTTCGGGCGCGCCACCCGACGCAGTACTCGCACCACCGCCGCTTTCGGGCGCGCCACCCGACGCAGTACTCGCACCACCGCCGCTTTCGGGCGCGCCACCCGACGCAGTACTCGCACCACCGCAGGCTGAGCCCGGGGCTAAAGTATCATTCCACAATGCGGGATCGCGCGGGATCAGCAAATCGTCGCTTGTGACGTGGCCCACTGAGTTGGCCGCGCTGCCGGCGGGCGTTGGTGTTGCAAATTCGAGCATTCCCGCTGAGTTGCCAATGCGCGTGCCATAGAAGAAACGCATGTTCCCGCCCGCCGGGGAACCAAGCGTCGGATCCGCCAAGTTGATCTTAAATGTGACCGCCCACACTGCTCCCGGTGCGGAAATCCAACTGCTCGCATCTTGGAGCCAACTCGGTTGGGCACCAATGTTCTGGGCCCAAGTCTTTCCGGTCGTGGCGTCGGTGCTCATGAACCAATTCATGTCCACCGGACTGATCACGAACGGAAGCGGCGGATCGGTGAGGGGGTTGTAGCCGGCCGGGGCCGCAACGGGCGTCCCACTTTTCTTGGGATAGATCTGTAGTCCCCACGCAAGATTGGTACTGGTCGCGTGACTAAAGCCGAAATACACCGAATCAAACGGATCAAAACCCGTCAACACATCCTGCGTCGTCTGAAAAGATAGGTAGAGCGTGCTGCCACTTACGAGCACTCGAAACAACCCATCGTCGACCTCAGCCGCCGAGAGAGGCGTGGTTTTGTAAGTCCGGAGCGGTGAGCCGTTCCATCTAGGATCCTGGAGCTCAGCACGCCAATCCGAAGCACCGCCCACTCCCACCCAAACGGGAGCACCCGACAAACCAGGCACCGACGCGGGGGTCGGCAAACATTCCTGGGCTTGAGCTTTTTGAGATATGCCCAAAGAGAGCAACATTAACCCAAGCTGGATCGCTCGGAGCGTTATCCTGAAGACCACATTGTCTTTTTTCATCGATTCTGCCCTTGTCCTTGCGACTCTCGCATGCACCTCTGAATCACCAGACTGCTCTGTCCGCCTGCAAAGTCCGGTCGCGTCAGTGCGGACGCCGCCCAGCTGTGCGGCGAGACTGACGCAGAGCAGCCAGCGCGAGAACGCCTAGCCAGTGGCTCGAAGGGTCGAGGCTTCTGCCGAGTGTGCGGCAGCTGCAGTCTCCCTTGGCCGACGCCAGTTTGGCGGTTGAGCCAGCGCTGCCCCCAGCCGTCGCAGGCACGCTGCTTCCTCCGCCTTGTCCGCCACCTTTGCCGCTACCGGGCGCCTCGGCTGACCCGCCGAAGCCAGCGCCGCCGGAATCCACCGCCTTGGCGCCTCCAGCACTTGCGCCTGCTTCTCCAGAGTCGGCACTCCCTCCAGCACTTGCGCCTGCACCTCCCGAATCGGCACTCCCGCCAGCACCTGGGCCACCGGCCGCGCCCCCCGCACTGTTGTCGCTGCAGAGCACGGCGCTGTCACTTAGGAAGGTCACTGTGCTCGGCGAACTCAGCTCGACGAGCAAGCATTGCGGCTCTGGACCGGGCGGGTTCGCAAGGCACGCAGGATTGCCGGCTGCGCTGCAGTTCTTCTCGAGCTTGCCATCCGCTGCGCTGGGGACACTGCTGAACGCGGCACTGATGTCACCCCATGAACCTGTGCCATTGATCCTGAAACGGCCAAGCACCTTGCCGGTTTGGGTCGAAACACCACTGTACGTGGGCCATGCGGCAAACGTGTTGTTGCTGATGGTGCTGACATCACTGCCGAGGCTCGAGCCATTCTTGACGCCAATATTGTTCATCGTGAGCGAGACGCCGGTCGTGCAACCACTGGTTCCGATCGCAACCTCGCCCCAGTCTGCGCTGGGAATGTCTTGGGTGAGCCCTCCTTCGGGGCCGGACAACCAGGGGCCCTGTGTGCCTAGCGGCCAAACGTAGGGACTGTAGGTCACAGGCGTCGTGGTGAGCTGCACGGCGGTACCCGCCCAGATCTTGAACGGAGCGGTAAAGCCCAGGGAACTGTAATCAATCTTCAGGTTGATGGCCCACACGGCGCTATCGTCGGCCGCGTCAATCGTGAGCCAAGCCGCTTTGTCTTCCACCCAAGTTGGTGGCGCAGCGCCTGCCCAATCCGTGCCGCTCCAAGTCGTATGTTCAAGGGCGACTCCCGTGGGACTCGCCGTCGTGTTGCTGGTGGCGCTCAATCTCAGTCGCAGTAGATGGTGGGTGGAAGTCTCACTCTGCGCGAGCGCAATGTAAACGGAGTCCTGAGTCGTGGCAGCAGAGGGATCGATAAATACCTGAAACGATAGGAGGATTCGATTATCGCTATGCACGACCCTCATGCGTGTATGCGGAGAACCTGATGACCCATAGCTCTGCGAGGTTGCCCCACACCAACGCGGATCATCGAGAGCCGTATTGGGGGTCGAACCGCTCAGCCATTCGGGTGGACCCAATCTGCCAGGCACGCCATCTCCGGGGGGCACGCACAACTTCTTGTCGTCCGCGTGGGCCATTCCGGGAACGCCAAGCAACGCGACGACTAACGTAGCGCTCAAGCCTCTGCACACCCACGTATCACGTGCACGCTCCCCAATTCCCAGCGTCTTACCCATAGCGGTCGCAGGTAACCCGATTTCGAAGCGGCCCGCAAGAGTAGCCTTCTCTTCGATCCCACCCGAATTGGCAGTTCGGTAGCATGATCGCACATGAAATGGATCTCGAATGCACGGCGGCGCTCGTCCCTTCAGTGCCGTATCCGAAAAAGGCGCTGCGTGCTACCGCCTACCCCGCTCGTGGACTATGCGTCCCAGGTGAGCGACTCCCCTTCCGTAGTCACCGTCACCATCGCCCCGGCCCAGCTGACCCAGCTGGCCCAGCCCGCCAAGCCGCCCCAAAAGCGCGGGATCTGGGGCGCACTCCTGACCGTAGCAACTCTCCTAGCTACCAAAGCGAAAGCTGCGCTTGTCCTCCTGAAGTTCGCAGGTCTCGGAAAATTCGCCCTCACCGGTTTTTCGATGGCGCTCATGGTGTGGGTTGAAGCACGTCAAGGCGGGCTCCCCTTCGGTCTCGGTTTCGTGTTGCTCATCTTCATTCACGAGCTTGGCCACGGGTACGCCATCGGACGGGCTGGGCTGCGCTCGGGCTGGCGCGTGTTCATCCCGTTCTTCGAGGCCCTGATCTCACTCAAGGAAATGCCGAAGACCTGCAAGATGGAGGCCGAGATCGCGTACGGTGGCCCCCTCTTCGGCACGCTCCCAAGCCTGGCCTGTGGCGCGCTGTATCTAGCGACGGACCTGCACCTCTTTCTTTCGCTCTCCTATTTACAGGATTCTTTTTGAATCTGTTCAATCTGGTCCCGATCCGCCCGCTCGATGGAGGTCGCGTGGCTCAGATCTTTTCGCAACGCGCATGGATCTTGGGAGGGCGCATGCTCGGGGCGATGTTCTTCGCGACACGGGCACCGCAGTTGCTCCTGATCGGTGTAATGGCGGCCATGAACGCCTTCGGACGGCATCGGGGCGGAGCCGATGAGCTGCCAGCGGCTTCACCCCAAGAGCAAACGGCGAGGAGCCTTCGCTATTTTGGGCTGTGTCTCGCGTTGACCTAGGGGGCTAACTGGCCATACATCGCTCTGTACCCCGACAAACACCTGCAATCGTGATAGAGGAGTTCAGATGACCGCGACGGCTGCAAACCTCAAGCGTTGGATTGCGAACCACGAAGCCGTGAATGACCGCGTCACCGAGGAACGTCGACTTCTCACGCTGCGGCTTCCTTTAGGAAGGCGCTTCGGGTCGGCGTTTTGCATCACCAAGTCTCGGCTCCGGTACCTGCCGCGTCCATCGAAGAAGCCCTTCGCGTGCATCGAACCTGCGTGAGAAGCATGCTTACTATCTTCCAAGCAACGAAAAGGACCGCTCACTAGCGCTCCCCCAGCACGGCCCCACAATCAATCGCGCGCCGACCAAGCTAGCGACGCCGCGTAACCTTGTGTAGCGTGGCTCACCCCTATGCTGCCATCGATTGAGCTATTGGTCCGTCAACTCACCGGGATGATCAAGACGAAAGGCAATCAAGGCCACGTCGTGGATGGCTTTCAGGATGAGCTCGAAAAGCTCACCTCGACGACAAGCTACGATGCCTTGATAGAGTTCGCGCGGCGTCTCGCCAAGCAACCGCTCCGGGCTGATTGGAAGTTCGTCGAGCCGGATGATCTTTCAGGCATACAAGCGGAGAGCAATCCGAATCGACCCAAGGGACCGCTGATGACGCTGGACCCGGTCCAGATAGCACCGCGGGTGGAAGCCGCATTTCTGGCCTCGGTCTGCGGGTGTATTTTGGGTAAACCAATCGAAGGTTGGCTCGACCTTCCAAAGATCCGTGCGGCCGCCGAACAGGTGGGAGCGTGGCCGATCAACGACTACATCTCCGAAGCCATGTTGGAGCCACTCGGCTACCGGCACCCGGATTGGCCCGTGACCGTGCGCGAGCGCATTCGCTTCGTGGCTCCAGATGACGACATCAACTATTCGATTTTAGGCATGATGCTGCTGGAGAAACACGGGCTCGCTTTGGAACGCAAGCACATCGCAGACGCGTGGGTTAAGAACCTGCCGTCGTGGTGGTGCTGGGGTCCGGAGCGCGTCATGAATTTGAGTGCCGGGCTCTGGTCGATGCACCATGATCCGGAATTCCCTTTCTACGACACTGACGCCCCATATGATGAATGGGTCGATCTTTTGAATCCCAACGACGAGTTCTGCGGCGCCCTGATCCGTGCCGATGCGTATGGCTATGCTTGCGCTGGCAACCCGGCGCTGGCAGCCGAATTAGCCTGGCGCGATGCTAGCTTCACGCACAAGCGCACGGGCATTTACGGGACGATGTTCACTGCTGCCGCCATTGCCACAGCCTTCGTAGTTAAGGATCCGCTGGAAATTTTCCGCGTCGCTGGTCAGTTTGTGCCTCAGCGCAGCCGGTTCGCCGAGGCCTACCGCAATTGCTTGAGCCTGATTGAAACGTCCTCGAATTGGCTTGAAGGCTACGAACGCGTCCACACGAAGTACGCGGATTTCGGCACTTGTCGGATCTATCAAGAAATCGGCACCGTCATGAACACGCTGCGCTTTGCGCGAAGTGTCGGCGAAGGCATCGGCATGCAGGTCGCCCAGGGCAACGATACCGATAGCTTTGGATGTACTTGCGGCTCGCTCCTCGGAGCCTTCCACGAGCCTGATAGCCTGGAGCCGCGTTGGCTCAGCCCATTCAACGACACCATTCATTCAACCTTGGCCACGTTCCAGGAGCAGCGCCTTTCCGCTGTGGCGCGACGAATGGGGCAATTGCCGGCTCTGATCGCAGAAGCGATGAAGACCCGCATCTAGAAGTCTTGCCCCTCGTCACGCTTCTGCTGCTGCCCTCGCGCTTGAGTTTACTGTCACCTGTCTGGCACAATCAGAAATTGATATGTCGATACTCCTCCGCCAGCATTCGTCCAACTCGCGAAACTCCGCTACTTTGGTGGGGGTCTCGGCCCTCCTGTTGCTGCTAGGCTGCAGTGAGAGTGCCAAGCATTCGCGCGGATCCTCGCTAGCCATGAACAGTGGCGGCGGCTCCACGGGTTCAGGCGGCACAGCTGGCGGTTTAGGCGGTGGAACGGTGCAAGGCATGGGCGGCAAATCAACGACAGGTGCGGGCGGCAAGTCGACGGGAGGCTCCGGCGGTGCAACGGCGAGTGGTGGCACGTCGGCCAGTGGCGGAATTGGCGGAAACCCGGGCGCGGCCGTGGGAGGTACGGCGGGACGTGATTTCTCGGCGAATCGCGCGCTGTTTTTCGGCGCGAGTCGATGTGCAGCAGCTAACGTACAATTCTGCGAGGACTTCGAAAGTGGTGTCCTCGACAGCGGCACCTGGCAAACAAGTGGCACCACTCCGACGATCGATGGCGTGCAGGCGGCGCGCGGCGTAAAGGCACTCCACATCGTGCAGAAAGCCAACGGCAACTCGCGCATCAGCGAGACGAAGACCTTCCCAGCCATGAACGGCCGTTACTGGGGCCGAGCCTTCGTCTACTTCAACGCCATGCCACACCACTCGGCCGGGGCTGATTCGCTCGATTACTCGCATTGGACCATCATTGCCGCCACGGGTGGAGTCGTGAACGGGGAAGTGCGCATCGGCGGCCAACTCCAAAAACGCTATCAAAACACCACGCCGCTCAATTTTTTCGGCGTCGGCACGGACAATCGCAATCAAGCAGAAGGCACCGGCGATTGGACCAATGCCGATGATGACCCGAACGGCGCTGCGCTTCCCGTCGCAGAAAAGCAGTGGTCGTGCATCGAATGGCTGGGAGATTCCACAACGGACGAAACCAAGTTTTTCTTGGATGGCGTGGAGCATCCCTCGCTCGGCACCACGCCCACCACGCCGCATCAGGGCAACGCCGATAAGCCGTTCTTGCTGCCTGAGTTTGCCGCCATTTGGTTTGGCTTCGCCGAGTACCAGGAGACGACACAAGAGTTCGAGCTTTGGTTCGATGAGATCGCGATCGACCACGAGCGCATCGGCTGCGTGCTGTAACAACGCTTCTTTGTACAGCCTGCACGGCGACGGTGAGCGAGCCTCGGGCGGCAATTCAAGCGGGATCACGACCGGATCCGGCGGAGCGCCCGCGGGCGGTAGTGGCGGTTCAGCGGCAAAAAGCGGCGGCGCTAGCGGGAGCTTAGGTGGAGCCGGTGTCAATCAGAAATGCTAAGGCGTTCCCTATGGCGAATGAGAAGCTGCCCCCAATTCCGCAAGTCGAACTTGGCGGGAACCTGCTGCGTCTTTCATGAGCACATGCGTCTACAATCGGACTTGGTAGTGATCGATCTATCGGACAGGCTCGATTAGCACCCGGAATTTAGCCACCACCTCTGACATCGTTTGTTCGGACACTCTCCCAAACTTCCGCGCGCTCCGTGCTCGCCAGTCCAGACTCTTGACCTGATCAGCGAGCACAACACTAGGCCCAGTGATCTTCGCTTGAGGTAACACGGGTACTTCAAATGGATACCCTTTGCTCTTCGAGGTCAACGGGCAAACAAGCGCTAGCCCAACCTTGCCGTTGTAGGCGCGAGGCGAGAGTACCAGCGCTGGCCGCCGCCCTTTCTGTTCGTGGCCGGTCTGAGGATTAAACTCAAGCCACACCAGGTCACGGCGATCAGGAACATACTTCTCTCGACTCACAAGCTCTCGCGTCCCTTCGCTTCGCCGAAGTCGACTTCACCGTGTAGGTTCGTGGGAGTAATAGAGTTAAGCAGAGCCTTCAGATCGTAACTGGCCCGGCTTTCCACGACGAACCGCCCATTGTCATTCTTGACGTCAATCATAGCCCCTGCTTCAAACCCGAGTTCGCGCGCGATCCCCGCAGGAATTCGCACAGCCAAACTGTTGCCCCATTTCGCAAGCACAGACTTCATGAGATTAATCCTTTCTCCGCGACCCTTAAATCCCGAAAACTATACAATGTATATCCTAGCGCTCCGAATCGAACAACCGAAATAGTGCCTGCGTCCCCGAAAGACCGTTTGCAGGACCACCTCGCACCGTATTTTCGTCCCGGTGATCAACGCTGAGCGGGCATTTCTCGATCAGTTGGCGCTCTCGCAATCTCAGTTCCGTTCCATCACGGGTCAAGTTGCCAACAATCTCGCCGCCACTACGGGGACGACGCGGCCAACCAGATCCCTGGCAACACCGGGCGGAGACCTTCCAGTAGCCGATAGCTTGGCATCGGTAGTGCAGACACTCAGAGCCGGCCTGGGTCTCGCCGAGGCTTCAATTGGCGATCAGATCACCGCAGGCAAGGTGGTTCGCGCCACGTTGGCCTAGCGCCCCGCCTGCGCCAACTCCCAAAATACCTTCACCACTTCTCGTTGCAGGCTACGGCTGCGCGCGCACAGCGAGACATCGTACCCTAAAGGGGGCTTGAGCTCGGAGAGCACGGTCACCGGCAATGGGCTGCTATCGAGCACCAACCGTGGCACGAGCGCAAGACCTCCTCCCAAGCTGACCATCGCGATAATGCCTTCATTGCCGCGGACCTCCGCAACGATGCGCGCCTGGGCTTTCTTGGAGCGAAACCATGAGTCCAACCGCTCGCGCTCAAGACCCGCAGGCGGCGCAATCCAGCGAGCGTTCGCCCATCCACCTTCTGCCATCAACCTCACCAAAAGCTGACGGTCGGCGGGACCAATGAACGCAAGCTCCGTGCTGCCCAGCACACAGCGCGCCAATTCGCTGCGACGTTTGGGATCGGTCGGGATCACGGCTAGGTCCACTTCTCCGGCTTCAAGCTGAAGCAACGAGCGCGATGCATCTTGAGTCACCAGGCGCAACGTGATGCGTGGATAGCGCTCCCGGCAGCGTGCCAAGAGGCTTGGTAAGAGCGAGTGGCACGCGGTGACCGTGCAAGCAATGCGCAGCTCACCCGAAGGCGAATCCACCTCTTGCAGCAATTCATTCTTCAGCTGCTCCCACTGCTCAAGCTCTTGGCGCGCATAGCGACCAAAGCGCTCGCCCGCTCGCGTTAAGCCCACTTGACGCTGGTCCCGATTGAGCAACTCCACTCCCAACTCCGCCTCCATCGCTTGGACACGGCGCGTCAGAGCTGACGGACTCATCCCGAGGGCCCGGGCAGCGCGGCCAAAATGCAAACTCTGGCAAAGCTGCTGAAAAGCCGCAAAATCGAGTTGTTCCATGGGTTTTCCGAGTGTACGGGATTCTGCATCTGTTGCAATATTCGCAATACTTCGGTCAGAATATAGCAATTGTAGCAACGTGGAGTAGGCTGTAAGCTCATCCCCTGCGCAGTGCTGGCTGAGCCCAGCGCCCTTTACCCAGGAGTTCTCCGATGGCCCGCAACAACTATTTCAATACCCTCAGCATGGCCCACAAGCTCGACCAGATCGGTCGCTGTCGCTTCATGGCACGCTCCGAGTTTTCACAGGGCGTCGAGAAGCTGCGTGGCAAAAAAGTGGTCATCATTGGTTGCGGCGCTCAGGGCTTGAACCAGGGCCTCAACATGCGCGATTCGGGTTTGGACATTAGCTACGCGCTGCGCGACAGCGCGATTGCAGAAAAGCGCGCCAGCTGGAAAGCCGCGACGGACAATGGCTTCCGCGTGGGCTCCTACCAAGAATTGATCCCGACGGCTGATCTGGTGCTGAACCTCACACCCGACAAGCAACACAGCCCCGTGGTCGCGCAGGTGATGCCTCTGATGAAGAAAGGCGCCACGCTGGCCTACAGCCACGGCTTCAACATCGTCGAAGAAGGCATGCGGATCCGTGAAGATTTGACCGTGATCATGGTTGCGCCCAAATGCCCGGGTACCGAAGTGCGCGAGGAGTACAAACGCGGATTCGGCGTCCCTACCCTGATCGCCGTGCACCCTGAAAACGATCCTCAAGGCGAAGGCCTCGAGATTGCCAAGGCCTATGCCGCCGCCACGGGCGGTGATCGCGCGGGCGTTCTCGAAAGCTCATTCGTTGCCGAAGTGAAGAGCGATCTGATGGGCGAACAGACGATCCTGTGCGGAATGCTGCAAACGGGCTCTCTGCTGTGCTTCGACAAGATGGTCGAAAAGGGCGTTAAGCCGGAATACGCAGCACGGCTCGTCCAATTTGGCTGGGAAACAGTCACCGAAGCCCTGAAGCACGGCGGCATCACCACCATGCTGGATCGCCTTGATAATCCCTCAAAATTGAAAGCCTTCGAGCTTGCCGCGGAGCTGAAGGATCTCATGCGCCCCCTCTACAACAAGCACCAGAATGACATCATCACTGGCGAATTCTCGCGCTCGATGATGGAAGATTGGGATGCCGGCGATAAGAATCTCCTCAGCTGGCGCGCAGCGACCGCGGACACCGCCTTTGAACGCACCGAGATCCAGGCGGCGCCCATCCCCGAGCAAGAGTTCTTCGACCACGGCGTGCTCATGATCGCCATGGTCAAAGCGGGCGTGGAGTTGGCATTTGAGTCCATGATCGCCGTAGGGATGAAGGCCGAGAGCGCGTACTACGAGTCGCTTCACGAGGTGCCCTTGATCGCCAACTTAATCAGCCGAAAGAAGCTGTACGAGATGAACAAAGTGATCTCGGATACCGCAGAATACGGCTGCTATCTCTTCAGCCACGCTTGTGTGCCGCTCCTGCGAAGCTTCATGAGCCAGCAGGATTCCAACGTGATCGGTAAGAAGTTCGGCACCGGGAGCAACGGCGTGGACAATCTCACGCTCATCCAGGTCAATGCGGCGATCCAGTCGCACCCGGTGGAAACGATCGGACGCACGTTGCGCGGTTACATGACTGCGATGAAGTCGATCAGCGTTAGCGGCTAGCGCACGTCTTCCGCCCAGGCTGGGAGCTTCTTAAAGCTCCTTAGCCTCAATCCTTCGATTCTCTTGGCGCCCAGCATCTGTCTCGTTGGGCGCTATCGGGCGCTCATCGCCATAGCCAACGAACTCGATGCGGCTGCCTTCAAGACCCTTCGAAATCAGGTAATCACGGCAAGCCTGAGCACGCCTCACCGAGAGCGCCTTGTTGGCTTTCGGATCGCCAACATTGTCCGTATGGCCGGAGATCTCGATGCGAGCGCTCTTCTTGTGGGTCATGTACTCGACCACGCTGTCGAGCCTTGAGAAAGACTCAGCTCGGATCGTGGCCTTGGCCGTATCGAAGCTCACACCCTTCAGCACAAAGCGCGGCTCTGTGGCTGACGCTGCTCCGCGTTTGGCCAAAAGCGCCGGTGCCGGCGTGAAACGCTTGTAGCGCAGCGTTAGCCTGATGTTCTGATTGGGCTCATCGCTCACCGGGACGGTGGCGTTGATTTCTTTGCGGCCCAGGCTTAAGTAGACCACCTCGTACTTTTGGCCTGCTTTAACCAGCACCTCGGCGTAGCCCTCGGAGTCTGTCTCCTCGGTGTAGTATTTGGTGCCATCGGGGGCGGTGAGTGAAATGACGATGCCAGGAATAGCGCCTTTTTCTTTGTCTACAACGGTGAACTTCATCGCAGCTTCGGTCTTCGTGGGAACGATCTTGGAAGCCTTGGCGCCGTGTGCGCCTTTCGCTGTGTCCGAAGCCTTGAGCTTGAACTCTTTGCCCGTGCTCGCGTCGGCGCTCGCACCAGGCTCGTCGCCCGCGTGAGCATCATCGCCCGCGTGGGCATCACCGCCCGCGTGAGCATCATCGCCTTCAGGGGCGGCTTTCGGCAGCCCGGGGGTTCCGTCAACTTCCGTGCCGGCTTCGGGAGACTTGACCGGTGGCGCACCTCCACAGGCAACCAAAGCGAGCGTAAGAATCGTGACGAGGGCAAAATGACGCATAGGGATGCTTCATTCAACCTGACGCCGCGCCTCAGTGAAAGTAGCAAAGTCGGCGGACTTCGGGTTCACCGCCGGGAGGCAGGTTTTTGTCGAGAACAAGAAAGTAAGCATGCTTACTATCCTGCGGGCGCCCAATGGGGGGGTCAGTCCAGCGTGCCGTTGTTTCGAGGTAAGGAGGAACGCGCGGCGGGGAGCGTCGAAGCGTTATCACCCTGCAACTGGATCGACTCGATCAGCACCGACGCCCGGCGGCTCACTCAAGAACTCGATCCAGGCGCGTTTGGCGCAGGGATAATGCTTTGCAGCCTCGGCTAACGACAGAAATGCGTGAACCGTCTTTTCAAAGCGCGCTTGCAGTGCAGGCTCCGAGATGCGGTCAACTTCCAACGTCTTGTGAGCCATGGCCAGGGAAAACATATCGGGAAAAATTCGTGCTCCGAGGTGTTCCAGAGGCATCCGGAGCGACCACAGTCCGCGATTGCCTCCCGACATGGAAGGCGATGCGGAGAGTAACAGGCCATGGGAGCCATCGAAGGGTTGTGGCCGAAAGCGAGACGTCCAATCGATCAGGTTCTTGATCACCCCCGGCATGGAGCCGTTGTATTCCGGAGAGCTGAGGATGAAGGCGTCACTCTCGCTCATACGACGCCTCAGATTCTCCGCACCCGCTGGGATCCCCTGTGCTACTTCAAAGTCCCCGTCGTACAGAGGAACCTCAAAATCACGCAGCGAAGCCAAGTCGACGCTTGCGCCATACTGCTCTGCGGCTCGCGCGGCGAGCCCAGCAAAACGTTGATTCAACGATTCTGCGCGAAGCGAAGCTGAAAACACCAATAACTTTAGCTTGGGCGGTGAGGCAGGAGGGCTCATGGTTGGCTCAAGCTAACACGGCCTCCCGCTCACGTAACGCACGACAACAAAACCCGCAACCGAGCTCTCAAGCTGCCGAATGGGAGCCGACGCAGAATACAGATCTAAGGGGGGGACATATTCGTGACGCGAACGTATGCTCGCCGCCACCTTGAAGCCGGGAGATCGCCAATGAATCCAGCAAAGATCCGAATCCACTACGCCAACGGAGCCACCGAGGAACGCGCGTTCCCTCCAGGCCAATATAGGATCGGGCGCGAGGCGGGCGAATTGGTGCTCCGGGATCCGAATGTTTCAACCAATCACGCCATCTTGACCATCGATCCGGGTTCCGTGGTCATCACAGATATCGGTTCGACCAACGGAACCTTCGATGCCAATGGGCATCGGCTCACCACCCCGCTCGCACTCGGGGTAGGCCAATGGGTGAAGCTGGGCGCTTCCAGCCTGGTGATCCTCGAAAATGCCAGCGCACCTGCAGGGACGCAGATCATGGCGCAGGTGCCAGCCCAGGGAGCGGCCCCCTTTGCCCCGCCTGCGGCTCCCGCGTACCAACACCAAGCCTACGCCCCACCTGCTGCGGCTCCATACCAACCGGCTTATGTGGCTCCCCCGCCTTACCAGCAGCCCGCTGCGGTTCCACCCGGATATGCTGCCGCGGCGGCGAGCGCTCTAGTTCATGCTCCACACCCGCAGCATTCGCCGCAAGTCTTTCAGAGCCCTAGCGGAGCCGGTTCCGCGTTCAGCCACCCTGAGCAACCGATTCGCCACAGCTATCCGCTACAGGCCAGTGGGTTTGGGATCAGTGAGGCGGTCGGTCTGCTCATGAAGACTGCCCCGTATCTTGGTGCCCGGCTTGCGATCCTGTTCGGAGTGAGCATCACGGGCCTTATTTTTTGGATCGTCAATATCGCGATAGCGATGTTTCTTGGCAACCGGTCGCCCTTGATCGGCTGGATATGGATAGTGATGACCCTTGGCGCCGCTGGCTGGTTTTGGCGCACCGTTGTGCGCTATTTCTTATACCTGCTGAAGGCTGGCCACATCGCGGTGCTCACCGAGCTGATTACCAAGGGCCAAATTGGTAACGGCTCCGAAGGCATGTTCTCCTACGGCAAACGCATTGTGAAGGCTCGCTTTGGAGAAATATCCGTGCTTTTTGCGGTGGATATGATCGTGGATGGCGTGGTGAATGCTTTCAACCGCACACTCGATTGGGTCAGCAGCTTGATCCCCGTGCCGGGGCTCGACTCGGTAGTGGGTTTCGTCAAAGCTGTGATGCGCGCGAGCACTACCTATATCGATGAAACCATCTTTTCATACAACTTGGCGCGCGGCGATGAGAACGTGTACCGGAGCTCCAAAGATGGGCTCATCTATTATGCTCAGAACGCCAAGGAGATCCTCAAGACGGGCGTTTGGGTAGTGATCCTGGAGAAGGTGCTGTCGTTTATCATCTTCATGGTTATTTTTGTGCCAGCGCTGGTGCTCGTATCGTTGCTTCCGTTCAGCGGTTGGGGCGTGCTCGTACAAATCACTGCGGTCATTGCGGCCCTGATGTTCACGTACGACGTTCAACAGGCCGTGATCCGTCCACTTTTCCTGACGATGGTCATGCTCAAGTATCACGCGGTGGTTCAAAATCAGCCGATCAACGCTGAGTGGGACCAACGCTTGGACAACGTCAGCGAGAAGTTTAAGGAGCTGAAGGGCAAGGCATCAGAATGGGTCAGCGGTACCCCGGTGGCGGGAGCGCCGCGTCATGGCCTTCCAGCGTAACCAGGTAACGACGATATCCACGAGCGCCTGGAACGCTTCAGTTGCAGGCGCCGAACTCCGATCTTGAATCCCGCCTTGAACCCGTGCGGACGCTGCGGAAATGCAGGGCCTGTCTCATTTTTTGAAAGCGCATGCGCAGAATCATGCTCCACTTTCCGGATGCAAACTGTACTTGCGAGCGCGCAACGCGCGGCCCGTCGCCTCGGAGCGCTTGGCCTACTGCTCGCATCATCGGAAGCTGAAGCGCGCCCAACCGGCGAACCACAGGCGTGTACAAACTGCCACGAGAAGAAGGTGGGCCCCGCTATCGACGTGACGCTCGTTCTAGCGGCGGCGTCGTGCCGCCGCGCAGACTGCGGCGCCGAGTGCCAACCAAGCGAAGGGGCTCGAGCCCGAAGCCGTCGACACTGACGGACTTAGGCGCGCAGCTTCGATTCGGAGGGCCGTGATGGGTCCGCTAAACGGCTCGCTTCGCCAACCACAAAAAGTGTCGAAAGCCCCTGTTCCCGTGGGCGGCGGGACGCTCCACGCGCACTTTGAAACCTGCACGCTCAAGGCGTGTTGTGAATCTGGGTTCGTCGGCGGCGGACCACACTGCGAGCACGCCTCCGGGACGAAGCGCACGCGCTGCACGCGCCAAGCCCCCTGAATCGTAGAGGCTCTTATTCGACGGCACGGTGAGAGCGGCAGGCCCATTGTCGGTATCGAGTAGGATGGCGTCGTACGTTCCTTTGCACTCAGCGAGAATTGCCGCCACGTCGCGTTCAATCACGTGCACGCGCCGGTCGTCGAGTGGCCTACCCGCAAACGGGGCTAAGATTTCGCGATTCCAGCGCACGACGGCGGGCACGAGCTCGGCGACGTCGACGCGTGCGCGCGGCCCCGTACGATCGAGCGTGGCGCGAATGGTATACCCGATTCCGAGACCGCCGATGAGCACCCGAGCATTGGACGGTGTCGATTCGGTGAGCGCTGCTTCAGCGAGCCTTTCCTCGGAATTGTGGCGACGCGTTCCCATGAGTTCGGCGCCGTCAATGCGAATCGTGAACTCGCCGTCGTGCTGATGTAGGGAGAGCGTGCCTCCGCCTGGCACAGCTACCCGCTCCAACTCAATCCACGGCTTCATGCGGGCAGCCTAGCTGCGTTCCCTGACAGGGTCGAGCGGCACAACGTCCGAATAATCGGGCTTTGTCGCGGGACCGAGCTCCGCTAGAAGAGCTCACTCGATGTCTGATTTCGAGGCCCACCCCCGTCTGCCTGGCCCCTTCGCGCTCGCGCCCATTGGCTGGGTTCGCTCCCCCTATCAGAGACGTTTCGGTACGCCACAACAGGCTTCTGCCGTCGATTCGGATCTCGAAGCGGTGCTTGAGCTCGACCCAACGCGTATCCCGTTGGTTGCGCTGAGCGATCTATCGGGAATCGAACGGATCTGGATTTTGAGCTGGCTTGATCGTGGCGACGGTTGGGCACCTGAGGTCCGCCCGCCGCGCGGGAAGCGCACACGTCGAGGCGTGTTCGCGACACGTTCCCCTGATCGGCCTAATCCCATCGGACTATCTGCAGTGACGCTGGTTCGAGTGGAAGGGCACCAGTTGCGCGTACGCGGTATCGATCTGCTGGATGGCACTCCCATCTTAGACATCAAACCCTACATCCCGTACGCAGATGCCTTCCCGCACTCCAAGGCGGGCTGGATCGATACCATCCCGAGCGACGAGCTACAGTTTGCGCGTCGACCCCCGCCCGTTCGGTGAGCGCTAGTTGGCGAGACTTCGCCGACTCGGAGAATGCATTAGCGGTGTCCAGCAAAGAGCGTGAAGCGTCGAGCCCATACCCGGGGCCCCGGAAGTGCGTGGAGTCGCTCGCGGAAGCGCTGAAACCTTCCGTGATTCATGGCTGGGCCGATGAACGAGATACTCTGAAGGATGCCTTCGAGCGTCGCTTGATCAACGGGGGTTTTGTCTTCGAAGCACTGTTCTTTCACCCGTAGGATACCTGTTACGTTGAATACTTGTGTCACAGCGGCCGCCACCGCACGTGGCCGCCGCGGGGCTGACTCATCCATCAACGCCCGCACCGCGCGCATCCAATCTGTGTCAGCAAACTCCACGGTGACAATTGCAACTCCTCCATTCGGCGAGAGCACTCGCGCTATTTCTTCAGCGGCCAGCGTGGCATCTAAAAAGTGCAGCGCATCCGCGACGATCACCAAGCTAACTGCACCGGACGAAAGCGGCAAGGCCTCCGCAACCGCATGTAGCGCATTCAGGCTAACTCCTTCGCGCTCGGCTCGTTGCTTCAGCTGCTCCAACATGGCAAGCGCCGGCTCCACCGCACTGACCTTGAGTCCACGGGCCGCGAGCGGCACTGACACGTGCCCTGTACCAGCGCCTATCTCCAAGACCGTTCCCGCGCCGGAACCTGCGAGGCTCGCCAGGCAGTCGAGTAGCGTCGCAGGATAGGCGGGCCGTGCGGCATAGACATTCGCCATGCGGTTAAAGACCCACGCGGTTTCGTCACTCAGCTGAACTTTACGGCGCCCAAGACTCATAGCTGAACGCTCAGGCTTTCCCACCGTGCGAGCCTTTGCCATGGACTCTTTCGAACACCGCCAGCTGAAGCGCGTCGTCGAGCTTGAGCTCTTCATTTGGCGTTCGCAGGCCTGAAAGGAGTGGCCGGGGTGCTGGCGCCTGACGCCAGGCAGCCGTCGGCAGCGCCGAGCTGGCCACCTCACGACCCATTTGATGAAGCTCGTAATCCACGGCTTCAACAGCCTCCTCCAAACGAGAGTAGCGCGCCATGGAGCGACCTCCGAGCGTGACCTCCCACAACTTACCGCGCGACCCATTTTTCAAGACTAAGGCTTCGGCCCAGCGCCCCTTAGGCCGTTCAAAATGGAGGCCAACTCCATGGCGCCCCAGGGAGAACCAAGCATTGCCGGATATCGCACGCACGTCATCGTGGAGTGCGAGCGTGAGTGGATCAAAACGCTGAGCCCGCTCTTGGATCTCCGCAAGCGTGAGCGCCCCAGCTTCCAGATCAAAACCAGGGCTTTCCAGCTGGATCTTGAGCCAAGCACGCCGGGCCTCACCCGCATCCCCACCGCGCAAATCGAGATCGCGCGGAGAACCAAAGAGCGAAGGCAGCGTGCACAACTCCAAATTGGAGAGATCCACAAAATCCAAAATCAAACAACTCTGTTTTCCCGGGTGCAAGCGCGTTCCGCGACCCACACACTGCGCATACAGGCCAGAAGAGCGCGTCGGGCGCGCCATCGCAATGCAGGAGACTTCAGGATCATCAAAACCCTCCGTCAGCACACCGACGTTCGTGATCGCCTGAAATGTGCCCTTCCTGAAGTCCGCCAGCGCGCTCGCCCGGAGCTCACGACTCATTCCGCCATGCACAATGCCCGACCTCACGCCCACGGCATTCAGTGCCTGAGCCAAATGCATGGCGTGTTGCACCGTGACACAAAAAGCAATCGTTCTGCGGTCGCGAGCCAATTCTTGGATTGAGCGTGCCACCAACGCATTCCGCTCCTCAATATCCACGATCTCCGCAAGTTCTTCGTCCACGAAGTCCAACCCGGAAGCCCCGAGACGCCGTAGATCCGCGTTGGTGGAAACCCGGTAACCGCGAAGCGGGACCAAGTAGCCATCTTCGATCATTTCAGGCAGCGAACGCGAATAGACAATACGTTCAAAGACCTCATTCAGTCCCTGCCCATCACCCCGCTCCGTGGTTGCCGTGAAACCGAGCAGGGTGCCCTCCCAATCGGATTCAAACGCGCCCAATTGGCGTAACACACGGAGGTTGTCGGCAGCGGCTGCGTGATGGCACTCATCGTAGATCACCAGACCCAAATCCCGCCCACGGAGCACCCGCGCCAAACGTTCTTCGTGCAGCGACCGGATCGAGCACACGATGACCTTCGCGTTTGCAGCAGCTTTGGCTTCTCCCCGTTCGATCGCGACTACACCTTGCCCAACCATGGCGCTCACCAATTTGTCCGCTGCTTGCTGCAAGAGTTCTTCTCGATGCGCCAAGACAAGGACCTGCTTCCGGGCCAGTCCCGCCAGGTGCGAAAAGATGACGGTCTTCCCCGAGCCCGTCGGCAAGCTCACTAGCATTCGGCGCACCCCAGCGCGGCGTGCCGCTAGCACCGCTGAAATCGCCTCCTTCTGGTACGGGCGCAGCTCGGGCCTGGATGTGGGGTGGGGCTCCACGCGCCGACAATACCTGCTAGCCTGGTCCGATGTGCCTGATTTGTATCGACTTTGATCGCGGTGCTCTGAAGCCACGTGAAGCGCGGCGCGCGCTGGGCGAAATGCGCGCCAGCCTGGACGAGGCCCACGTAAAAGAAATTGAGCAAAAGCTGGACGAGGCCGAGGCTGAGCCTTCGGTGCCTCCTAGCACTCCCTAAATTTGCCCTGTCCGACTTCTTTGGGTCAATCCTTCCAAACCCCGGTGGCCACGAGCTCGTGGCCGGGGCTCGCTTTCCCAGCGGCAACGTACTTGACGAGCACCACCACGATATCGCCGCTCTTGAAAATGTCCTGCTTGTAACCCTCAACTTCGGACACCGCCACTGGGAACCACTGCTTGCTGATGCCAATCGTGTCCCCAGGTATCAGCGGCGTGTAAACGATCCCCATATCGAAGCCTTCCGCCGTCAAGTTAACAGCATTGCCTGAAAACAGGATCCAC